>Ga0334722_10006198_pt1 | contig 11883 bp, 9 predicted proteins | sample C3_bottom_MG_FD_207210 | JGI IMG/M metagenome (GOLD analysis project Ga0334722, IMG submission 207210) | Sediment microbial communities from Yellowstone Lake, YNP, Wyoming, USA - C3_bottom | ecosystem: Environmental > Aquatic > Freshwater > Lake > Sediment | place: USA: Wyoming | collected...
GACAATCGCCCCGAGGACGTTGTTGAAATCGTGGGCGATGCCACCGGCCAGCTGTCCGATGCCCTCCAGCTTCCGGGACTGGACGAGTTCCTCCTCGGCCCGCTGGCGCTCGGTGATGTCCCTCATGATGGAGGTGTAGCTGGTAATCCGCTGCGCCTCGTCCCTCAGCGCGAATGCGGTAATTTCCACCGGAATCGACCGGCCGCCCTTTGCGAGCCGGACCGAGAGGTGGTCCTTGAGGTACCCTTCCCGCTCCAGAATGCCGAAGCAATGCTCCAGTTCCTGGCGCACGAGTTCCTCCGGGATGATCAGGGTGATCGGCCGACCGAGGATCTCCGCCGCCGCGTACCCGAGCATGGTCTGGGCGCCTTCGTTCCAGAACAGCACATTCCCCGCCGGATCGACCGCGCAGACGGCTTCGGGGACGTGCCGCGCGATGGAGGCCAGGAAGTGCACCTCCTGCTCCGCCTTCAGACGCAGCGCGAGGGTCTCTTCCAACTCCCGGACCTTCTCCTCGAGCTTCGCCGCGACGACCTGGCTGTAGCGCTTCAGATACTCCTGGTCCGCCTCGACCAGCGGCGCGACCGGGGCGCTCTCAGACCGCGGCCGGTCCAGGACCTGCTCCACCTCCCGCCAGAGCTCCGCGGGCTCCTTCGGCTTGGTGATGTAGGCGTCGGCGCCCAGGGCTCGGGCCAGCTCCTTGTCCCGGTCCGCCTTGTAGATCGCCGAGTAAAAGACGAACGGCGTGGCTCGCAGCGCCTCGTCCTCGCGGACCATCTTCAGGAACTGAAAACCGTCCATGAGCGGCATCAGCGCATCGGAGATGATCAGGTCTGGACGCCTGAGCTTCGCCGCCCGCAGGCCCTCGAGCCCATCCTCGGCCTCCAGCGCCTCGTGGCCGTGCCGCTCCACGATCAGGCGCAGCAGCCTCCGGTCATCGCCGTTGTCGTCGACGACAAGGATCTTCATCGGCCGTCACCTCGCGGCAGGCGCAACGGAATCCTCAGGAAGAACGAACTCCCTTCCCCAAAGACACTTCGCACAGCGACCTGCCCCTTCAGGAGATCCTCGGCGATTTTCTTGACGAGGTAGAGCCCCAGCCCCGTCCCCAGCACTTTCGCCCTCAGCGGGGAATCGATGCGGACAAAGGCCGAAAAGAGCTTCCCGAGATCCTCTTCCCGCAGGCCGATGCCGGTGTCGCGGACCTCGATCTCCACCAGGCCGGGAATATCCTCCGCGTCCAGGCTCTGAACCAGCGCCGCCCGGACGATCACGCGGCCCCGCTCGGTGAATTTCAGCGCATTGCTGATCAGGTTGACCAGGCACTGGTGGAGACGCTGGCGGTCGCTGTGCACGACCAGGGGGGCGACGTCGACTTCGAGAACCAGCCCTTTCCGTTCCGCCTCGCTCCGGAGCAAGGCCGCGGCCTCCGCGATCACGACCTGAAGATCGAACTCCTCCGCGGCGCTTTTGAGCTGCCCGGCCTCGATCTTGGAGAGGTCGATGACGTCGTTGATCAGGGAGAGCAGCAGCTTGCCGTAGCGCAGCACCGCCGCGAGATTCTTCTTCTGCTCCTCGTTGAGCGGCCCGACCCACTCCTCCAGCAGGATGCTCGAGAACCCGATGATCGAGTTGAGCGGCGTCCGCAGCTCGTGGCTCATCGCGGCGATGAACATCGACTTGAGGCGGTCGAGTTCCTGCAGGTGCACGTTGGCCTGTTGCAGCTCCTCACCCCTCTGTTCAAGCTCCACGGTGCGATCCCGTACCCGTTGTTCCAGTTCCTCGTTGAGTCTGGCGATCTCCTGTTGCGCCCTGGCGCGTTCCGCGACCTCAAGGGCCAGTTCGTCTCTGCTGACCGTGACCTGCTTCAGGCTTTCGGCCATGGCATTGAAGCCATCGGACAAGGCGCCGATCTCGTCGCCGGAACCGGCGCTCAGGCGATGGCCCAGATTCCCGGAAGCGATGACGCCCATGCCGTCGAGCAGGTTGTCGATCGGTCCGGTGAATTTTTTGACGATGACATACAGGACCGGCGGCATCCAGAGCACGAGTGAAAGCAGCAGCAATCCCGATGCGATATTCGCGTTTCTGCCGCTGCGCAGGGCTGCCGCGTGATTCAGAGCGCGCACTTTTTCGGCCGCCGGCTGCATCTCCTGCAGCGCCAGCACGAGGCTGTTGACCAAATTATTCCTGACCAGAGAAGAGGGCGGCGCCGTCCCCCCCGCTGCCGCATCATATTCGCGAAGAAAGGCGAAGCGCTCGCCGGCAGCCCCATGCCTGCCAGCCAGGTCCTCGAACAACGACCGATCGTCGGTCGTCTCAAGGACGCCCTTCATCTCCTGCAAATGGATTCCCATGACTTTGTGTTGAGCGGCCCACTGGATGGCGGCGCGTTCGCCGCGGGTGATGCCGTATTCATACGTCAGGGCGCCCAGGTCGGATATGTTCCCGTTCAAGTGGATGGCGAGGATTGCGTTTGCGTTTTTCCTGGCCGCGGCGGCCGAAAACACATACTGCACCGCCATTGCCGCGCACAGAGCGATTGCCGGCAAGATCGCAACGATCTGAAGGTGAGTCCTGATCTTCAACGTTCGCCTCTATTTGATCAGCAGTACCGCTTCCGGCTTCAGCGATCGCAAAGGAGCGGTGTCAACGATGTCCAGGTAATTCGGCAAGGCGGCCTTTTGGATGAAACCACTCTCCATGGCCCACTGGGTCACGTGTTCGAAAGAGAGCACGAGCGTCTGATGCAGGCCGATTCTCCAATCATAATTGGCTATGATCGCCGCCGCACTCCCCGCGTCGACAGCCAAGATCCTGCTGACCGCCCGCACCGCCTTCGCCGGGTCTCCCGTCAACAGCGCCTCGTTTTGCAGCAGTGCGGCAAGGATGCTCTTCACCGCGCCCGGCTTCTCCCGGATGTAGCGGTTCGTGGCCACGACATTGAAGGTCGTGTGGCAAAGACCCGGCGCGGCTAACACCACCGCATCGCCGCCGAGCGCCTGCAACGGCTCGAGGATCATCACGTCCGTCTGGCAGTATGCGTCGATCTCTCCGCTGCTGAAAGCCGCGGACACATCCGCCACGCCTCCCATCACGACCGTGACGTCGGCTTCGGAGAGTCCGTTGCTGGCGAGAAACATGTCCAGAAAAAAGTGGCTCGTCGAGCCCTTGCTCACGAGGATGCGCTTGCCCTTGAGGTCCCGCGCCCCGGCAATGCCGCTCTTCCGGCTGGCCAGAATCCGAAGAGCGTTCTCCGACGCGCCGGTGGTCGCCAGGACGCTGAATTCCCGGTTCTCCTGGCTTTTGAAGACAACGGGGGTTTCCGTGGGCGTCGCCAGGTCGCATTCGCCCTTGAGCATGCTCTCGAGGGTTTCCAGCCCCGAGGACGATTTCCTGAGCGTGACCTCGAGCCCCTGCGCCGCAAACAGCCCGTTCTCGAGGGCCAGCGCCACGGGGATGCCGGCCGTGCCAATGACGCAGATCGCGACCTTTTCCGGCGGCGCAGTCCCTTTGGTTTTCGCCCCTTCGCCCGTGCATCCGCCGCAGGCCAGGACGGCCGCGAAGAGAACGACGGCAACGCGCCGCAACGCCTTTTTGCTGTTCCGTCGAGCAGTCATGCCCGGCCTCCTTCAGGCAACCCGTATTCGTCGAGCTTCATCGCCCGTACAACGTTTTCGCGCTCTCACGGTCAAACAACGGGGAGACGTCGGTTTTCTTGATCAGCAGCCGCTGCTCGAGCATCAACCGCTGGAGGGTCCGCGCGGTTTCCAGCAACCGCGGCGCGTCACCCGAAAGCAAACCGCCGACCTCGTCCCGATCGGGCAGGCGCAACCCTTTCAGCGATTGGAGGACCTCGGCGGCGCTGAGCTTCAGGTACCCTTTCATCTTTTCCGCAGCGGCGTCGGGGTGCTCCTTCAGGTAGGCCAGGGCCCGGAACCACCCGCCGACAAACCCCGCGACGACGTCCGGATGCGCACGAAGGTAGTCCGTGCGCACAACGACGACGTCGAGGATTTCATTCGGGATCTGGCTGCTGTCGAAGAGCAGGCGCGCGCCCGACGCCAGCAGCCTGGTGCGCACCGGCTCGAACGTCACCACGGCGTCGACGGCCCCCCGGCCAAAAGCCGACTCCTGCTCATTGACGTTGACATTGATGAGCGTGACCTCTTCTTGCCGTAAACCCGCTTTTTGCAGGGCGCGGGCCAGCGTATAGGCGCAGACCGCCGTCGTCTCGAGCCCGATGCGCCTGCCCCTGAGTTCCGTCAGGGACGTCAACCCCGTCCTCCCCACGATCGCGTCGGCCCCGTGGGATATGTCCGCCACCAGCACGACCGCGAACTCGGCGTCGAACTGCGCCAGCGTCAGCGCTTCATCGAGGGTGAGCGCCGCGGCGTCGATGGCCTTGCCTCTGAAGGCCGCTATCGTTTCGGTGGTGGCGGGGAATGCAACCGGCCTGACCAGGTCGGCGTCGAAATAGTTCAGGCCTTGGGCCAGATAGATCGGCGCATACCCCGGCCAGACGTTCGTACCGATGCGCAGCGGCGCGTGCGGCTCCCTGGCGCAGCCGGCAATCGCTCCGAGCATTGCCAGCAGCAACGGCAGTTTACAGGTGGATTTCACCGCTCATTCCTCCGCACCAGCTGCATCATCCGCGAGAAACCTCAGGCGGAAGCATCTCGCGCTCCGCTCGCCGGCAGGTCGAAGGAGAATGTCGCCCCCCCGCCAACCTCGCCTTTTGCCCAGACCCGACCGCCATGGCGGGCGACGATGCGCTGCACCAGCGCCAGGCCGATGCCGATCCCCTCGAATTCCTGGGGCGTGTGCAGGCGTTGGAAGACGCCGAAGAGCTTGCCCGCGTACTGCATGTCGAAGCCGACGCCGTTGTCGCGCACCCGATACACGAGCCGGCTCCCCTCGAGCGCGCCCGAGACCTCGACCACGGCTTGCTCCTGCTTCGACGAGAACTTCACCGCGTTCGACAGCAGATTGACCCAGACCTGCCGCAGCAGCGCGGCATCCCCCGCGGCCGCGGGGAGCTCTCCCACGACGAAATCGATCCTCCCCCGCGCCGCCGCGTCACCGACGACCTCCTCGAACGCGGACCGCGCCATCTCTCCCATCGCGACCCGGGACGGCTTCATTTCGCTGCGCCCGGTCCGGGAAAAGGCGAGCAGGTCGTCGATGAGCCGGCTCATCCTCGCCGTGTTCGCCCGCACCACGCCGAGCAGGCGGCGTCCCTCGTCGTCGAGGCGTTCGCCGTAATCCTCGAGCACCATCGCGGAGAAGCCCTCGATCGCCCGCAGCGGCGCCCGCAGATCGTGCGAGACCGAGTAGGAGAAAGCTTCCAGCTCCTTGTTGGCGGCCTGAAACTGCTCGGTGCGTTCGTTGACGCGCCGCTCCAGATCGGCGCCTTCAGCCGCAGCGCGATGGTCTCCTCCAACTCCCGGACCTTCTCCTCGAGCTTGGCCGCGACGACGTGGTTGTAGCGCCTCAGGTAAGCTTCGTCCGCCGCAACAAGCCCGGGTACGGCCACATGCTCCGGCCTGGGCCGCTTCAGGATCGCCTCGATCTGCCGCCAGAGCTCCGCGGGTTCCTTCGGCTTGGTGATGTAGGCGGCGGCGCCCAGCGAGAGCGCGAGTTCCTGGTCCCGGTCCGCCTTGTAGATCGCGGAGTAGAAGACGAACGGCGTGGATGACAACCCCTCGTCATCCTTGACCGCTTTCAGGAACTGGAAACCGTCCATCAGCGGCATCAGCGCGTCGGAGATGATCAGGTCCGGGTGGCGGATCTTCGCCAGCCGCAGCCCTTCCAGCCCGTCCTCGGCCTCCAGCGCGTCGTGGCCGTGCCGCTCCACGATCAGGCGCAGATACCGTCTATCCGTGCCACTGTCGTCGACCACCAGGATCTTCATCGGCCGCACTTCCTGACGACGGCGTTGATCTGCTCGGCGATGGTCAGCGGGTCGATCGGCTTTTCGAAGTAGCCGCTGCAGCCGGCGGCGAGGATCTTCTCCATGTCGCCCCGCATCGCGTAGGAGGTGATCGCGATGATCGGAATGTCGCCGTTCGCCGCGGATTGCCGGATCTGCCGCGTGGCCTCGAAACCGTCGATCCCCGGCAGGTTGATGTCCATCAGGATGAAATACGGCTTCTCCCGGATCGCCGCCTCGACCCCGGCCTCGCCGGTTTCCGCCCAGAGGACTTCGTACCCCGCCCGTTTCAACGAGTAGGCGATCAGCTCGAAGTTATCCTTGTTGTCTTCGACGACCAGAACCTGTTTCATTGGCCTTCTCCTTGCGGCAGAATCAGGGGGATGGTCAGACGGAAGGAACTCCCCTCTTGGTAGGTGCTGCTTGCCGTGACCTCGCCCATCAGAATCCCCTCGGCGATCTTCCTGACCAGATAGAGCCCCAGACCGGTCCCCTTCACCGTCGCGCTGAGCGGGGAGGAGATCCGGACGAAGGCGACGAAGAGCTTCGCGAGATCCTCCTCCCGCAAGCCGATGCCGGTGTCGCGGACTTCGATCTCCACGCGCTCGGGAGCAATCGCCCCGTCCCGGCTCTTCACCAGACGGGTGCGCACGCTCACCCGCCCCCGCTCGGTGAACTTCACCGCATTGCCGACGAGGTTCACCAGGCACTGGAGCAGGCGCCGGCGGTCGCTGTGCACGATCTGGGGCGCGGCGGCGATCTCCAGCACGAGCCCCTTCTGCTCTGCCTCGTTCTTCAGCAGGGCCACGGACTCCGCGACGACCCCCTGGAGATCGAAGTCCTCCGCGGTGCTCTCGAGCTTCCCGGCCTCGATCTTCGAGACGTCGATGACGTCGTTGATCAGCGTGAGCAGGTGCCTGCCGGAGCGCAGCACCGTCGCCATGTTCTTCTTCTGCTCGTCGTTGAGCGGCCCGACCCACTCCTCCAGCATGATGCTAGAAAAGCCGATGATCGAATTGAGCGGCGTGCGCAGTTCGTGGCTCATCGAGGCGATGAACATCGACTTGAGGCGGTCGACGTCCTGCAGTTTGAGGTTGGCCTGCCGCAGCTCCTCGGTCGCGGCATTGAGATCCTCGACGAGGTTCATCAGGGCGTGCTGGCTCTCCCGGATCTCGCCGCTCTTGCTTTCCAGGTCGCTCGTGCGCACGGCGACGCGCCGTTCCAGCTCCTCGTTCAAGCCGCGCAGCTCCTCCGCGGCCCGCTGCTGTTCGGAGATGTCGCGGGCTGCGGCAAACACGCCGATCACCGCTCCCTTCGCGTCGCGATAGATCGAGGCGTTGTACAAGACCGGGGTTGTCCGCCCGTCCCGGTGGCGAAGAAGCAGCGGATAGTCCCGCACCGCTCCCTCGAGGAAAGCCTTGAGGTACCCAGTCCGCGCCTGCTCGGGCTCCGTGAAGTAGTCGCAAAAATCCATGCCGACGAGATCGTCCTTCTGGTATCCGGTCGCCTCCTCCGTCGCATGGTTCACATCGGTAATCCGTCCGTCCCGGCCGATGGTGACCAGCGGGTCGAGGCTGGCCTCGATCAGGCTGCGGTTGTACTCGCTGGATGCGCGCAGCCTCTCCTCGACGAGCTTGCTCTCGGTGACGTCTGCACCCGAAAACATGATCCCGATAATCTCCCCGGCGTGATCCCTGATGACGGCGTTGTGAAAGCTGAGAATCCGCTCGCCGGCGTCCTTCGACAGGACCGGGCTCTCGTAGTACTCGACCGGCTCGATCTCTCCCCGCATCAGTTTCGCGAAGACCTCGCGGACTTCTGCCCGCATCCTCTCGGGCAGGAAGTGTTCGAACCAGTCGCTGCCGACGATCTTCTCGGTCGGATACCCGAGGATCTCGCAACCCTTGGGGTTCATCATGCTGACCTTGCCGCTCGTGTCCAGAACGGTCAGCATGACGCCGGCGACATCGAGGTACTTCTGCGCCCGATCCCTCTCCTCCCGGCGCTCGAGGCTGACCTCTCGCATCTCCACGAACAGGGAGGCCGCGCGATAGGCAAGAACACCTCCCCCCGCCGTCAGCACCAGGGTCGCGACGAGAAAGCCGATCATCACGGGATGGGCGGGCGCTGCTATTTCGCTCCAGGCCGTCTGAACGACGACGCCCCAGCCCCATGTGCTCCCCTGTTGGTAGGCCCCCAGCACGCGCTCTCTTCGGAGCGGGTCGAAATAGAGTTCAGCCCCGCGGAATCCCGCGAGGAGTTTCCTGACCGGGGGAGCGCCGGAGAAATCGACGATTCCTTTGAGTTCGTCATCGGGGTGATAGATCAGATTGCCCTTTTTATCGACCACATAGACGAGCAAGCCCTTGAAGCTTGCACCTAAACGGCCGATTTCTTTTTGAACGTAGTCTTTCTTCGGCTGCAAAACGATGATGCCGGCCGGCCGGCCGCCCTCCGACAGCACGGGAATCGCGATCGCAAAGAGATAGCGCTTCGGCAAAGCCCCCCTGAGATAGTACTCCGACACATAGGGCCGCCAGCCTTTCGACACCGCCCGGTACCAATCCTTCGACGAGCGGTCTTCTCCGATCACGGATGGGAGAGCGGCGGGATAATCCGCAAGAATGATTCCCTGCGGGGAGGTCACGAGTGCCCTCTCGATGTTTCCAGAGGTCTCGACCAGGCTCCGCAGGTGCCGCTCAAGCTCGCTTCTGTCGTCCGCGAGAAGGGCCCTGATGAAAAGGAGCCTCGCGGCATAGGAGGTGCCGAATGCCACGTCGCCGTCGAGCTTTTCTTCGAGGTGGGCGCACACATGATCGGCAAGCGCGCGATGTTCATCCAGCTTCGTCCGCTGAAGGTTCTGCGTCAGCGCACCATAGGCATACAGGGCCAGACAGGCCAGCGGGAGCGCTGCGACGAGCACCCCCGCGGCGATGACCCGGTATCGCTTATCCAGAAGCCACTGTTTCATGGAATCACCCGCCCTGACGCCCCTGCTCCAGCTCACGCAGCCGTTGCTTCAGCTCTGCCATCCGCAGCTCGCGGCCGACGAACAGTTTGTTCGCGCGTTCGGGCTCCTGGACCTTTTCCGCCAGTTCCGCCGTCCGCTCCCGCACCCGTTGCTCCAGCTCTGCGTTGAGGCGGCCGAACTCCTCTTCCGCCCGCTTGCGGCCGACCAGTTCCCCGATCAATTTCGCCGTGGCCTGGAGGTGTTTCTTCGCCATCCCGATGACATAGGAGGGGCGGGTGTCGTACGAGTCCGCCTCCTTGCGCAGCTCTTCGGGCTCGACCTGGTAGAGCGCCGCGATCTCCCCGAGTCTGACGGGATCCCGCGGCGGGTCGCCGTAGCCGAAGTTGATGCTCCCGACAACCTCGGCGCCGGCGAAGATCGGCACGGCGTAGAGCCGGATGCCGCCGCTGCATTCGATATCGACGGGGGCGCGCTTGCCGATGCTCTCTTTCGAGCAGCGGGTCCAGCACGATTCATGGCAGAGCCACCTTCCCGAACGCAAGGCCGCGACATCGTCGTCGGTGTTGCAGAGCCTTCGCGAGGCGCGGTCCAGAATCCGGCACCACTTCGACGTGAACATGCCGAACGCATAGTCCCCGTTCTTCTCGTAGACGGCGCCGGAGGTCTCCAGCAGATTCTGATATTCGTTCATCATGTCGGCGAGAAGGTCATTGCCGACGGCCGCCAGAATGCCCCCCGAGCGATTCAATGCGGTCAAGTCCCCGTACCCCTTGCCCGCGGCTTCGTGAAACTGGGCCGCGACGGAGACGGGCTGCCTGTCGGAGAGCATCCATTCCATCCTTCTGAGCGTGGCCTCCGTCTGCCGGTGCGCGGTGATGTCCACGAAGGTCACGAGGACCTCCCCGATCTCCCCCGATTCGCCCGGAACCAGCACGGTATTCACCAGGACCCACGTTGCCGCCTCCCGATCGGGGCGATGGATGCCGGCGACCAGGTCCTTGAGCGGCCCGCGCCCGGCAAGCGCCCTGTTGACCGGGTACTCCTCGAGCGGCATGGTCGAGCCGTCCTCCCGCAGGAAATGCCAGACCGGATCGATCGCGCGTCTTCCCAGCAACTGCTCCTCCGAGAGCCCGAGCAGCTCCTGCGCCATCGGGTTGGAGAAGAGGATCCGGGTGTCGGGACCGTGGGCGACGACGCCCGCGCGAATATTCCAGAGCAGGCCCCGGAATTTCGTCTCGCTCCTCGCGAGCGCCGCACCGTGTTCCTCCACGACGTCCAGCAGGGCGTTGAACTCGGATGCAATCGTCGCCGCCTCGTCGGCTCCGCCGATTGTGGAGCGGGCGGTACGATCACCCGTCCTGACTTTCGTCATCGTTTCCTGGACCGCGTAGAGCCGCCGGGTGATGCGGCGGCCAATCAGCCACGCGATGGCCGACCCGATCACGATCGCCGCGAGCGCGTAGAGGCCGCCTTGGAACGTGATCTCGGCCAACCTTTTTTCCGCCGCCGCCCGGCCGATCCCGACGCGTGTCCAGCCGACGTGCCGGCCGCCGAGCAGCGCCGGGACGGCGACGTCCACCAGGCCCGGTGTCTTGCTGAGGACCGCCTGGCGCGCGTCTGTCGGAAGGTCGAGCAGGAACTGCCCCCTGCGGGAGGTGTCGGTGTGGGCCAGGATGCGGCCACCTTCATCCGCGATGATCGCGAATACCAGATCGGGATGGGGCCGTTGGACCTCGATCAGCTCCTGCAGGCCGGCGAGGTCGGACGCCGATATCCAGATCGCCGCCGAGACCGAAAGAGACTCTGCCAGTGTCGTCGCATCCTCCTGCTGGTGGTACAGCAGCAGGCCGCGCTGCCGCACGGTCAAGTCCGTGATGAACAGCGTCATCATGACCGCGTGTACGACGGCGACGCCGACGATCAGGCGCCCGCGCAGCGTGCCGAACAGGAAGTCGCGAACAGCCCCGGTCTTCATCTATTTTGGACCTTGCGCACGTCTCTCTCGAACCGCTCCACGTAGGCGCGCACCACGTCGTAGTCCTTGTCGGAGGCCGGCGTGAAGCGTGCGGTCTCCAGGCCGGCCAGGATGGTCCGTCCCTGCTCGGTCTCCTGGAGCCCCGCCAAGTCTTTTCGGACCTGGTCCCGGATCTGTGCCGGCAGATCGTCGCGCACCATGACAGAGTTGTTGATCAGCGGCTCTGTCTCCCACAGCACTGCCAATTCGGCGGCCTCCTGCGGGTGGTCCTTCTGAAAGGCCCGCCACGGCGGCGGCCAGGTCGCGCCGGCTGCTGTGATTTTCAGATAGACGTTCATGATCGAGGACTCTTGCGAGCCGACGTACCGGTTCTCGATCTCCTTGTTGACGTCGATCCCCCGGGCGTGGAGGAAAAATTGAGGCATGACACAGGCCGCGAGCGCGGTGGGCGACGGGTAGCTCACCGCCTTGCCCTTCAGATCCGACGGGTTTTTTATGCCGCCGTCCTTGCGCACCACGAAGATGCCTTTGAAATCCCTTTGATCCCCCGCCATCGCGATGACGCTGTAGCCGACCTTCATCGCCTGGAGGGTCTGCCAGGGGTTCGGCAGCAACAGGTCGGGTTTGCGATCCTGATACTTCTGCTCGAAGTCGGCGTAATCCCGCGACGCCTCGAGGGTCAGCCGCGCCCCTTTCAGTCTCCCGTTCAGGTAGTCCAGCAGCGGTTGATACGCCTGCGCCAGTTTGGCGGGGTTGTGGAGCGGGTGCACGGCGAAGCGGTAGGCCGGCGTCGTCTGTGCCGTCGGGGCGTCACCGTACCGGGGCTCCGCGCCCTGTGGCGACGGCTTGCACCCGGCAGTCAGCACCAGAAATATCGTTGCAACGACGGCAGCTGTTCTCCGGGTCATGTTCTGCTCCCTCGCTGGCGCCCCTGCTACAGCTCCCGGACCTTCTCCTTCAACTCTGCCATGCGCAGCTCCCGGCCGACGAAGAGCTTGTTCATGG
>Ga0334722_10006199_pt1 | contig 11882 bp, 12 predicted proteins | sample C3_bottom_MG_FD_207210 | JGI IMG/M metagenome (GOLD analysis project Ga0334722, IMG submission 207210) | Sediment microbial communities from Yellowstone Lake, YNP, Wyoming, USA - C3_bottom | ecosystem: Environmental > Aquatic > Freshwater > Lake > Sediment | place: USA: Wyoming | collected...
TTCGGATTCCAGAGCACGGAAGGCGATCAGGAGCGCCATAAGAAGGAAGAAGTGTTGGGAGAGTTGCGCCGCTCGTTCAGCCCGGAGTTCTTGAACCGGATCGACGAGATCGTGGTCTTCCATCAATTGGACAAGACGCATCTCTACAATATCCTCGACATCCTCTTGGGCGAACTCAACCTGCGTCTCCTCGATAAGGGAGTGGAGCTGGAAGTCGAGGACGACGTCAAGCAGTGGCTGATTAAAGAAGGCTACGAACCGCTCTACGGAGCCAGACCGATGCGCCGGACGATTCAGCGCGCGATCGGCGATCCACTCTCCGAAGAGATGATCAGAGGACGATTCAAGGAATGCCGAAAGATCCGCGTGGTGCTTCGCGACGGTGCTCCGGCATTCATCGCGCAGGAGGCGATGGCGGGCGTCTAATGTCCCGGCCATGTACCTGCGCGACACCATCGCAAAGAGTACGACACGGCCCTTGTGGCGTCAACGGCCACAAGGGCCGTGTTATTTGGCCTCTCATAGAAGCCAGGCGAGGGGCGAGGGGCACGAGGCGAGCGAGAAGACATTCCTTCTGGTCGCCCCCTAGCCTCTAGCCCCGTGACTCTCGCCTGGACATCGGCGATTACAGTAGAAGCCTTTGTGAATTATGCAGGCTAGTTCGCGTGATCGGAAAAGATTTCATGACGACGGTCGTTGAACAACCCACCTCAGCCTGGATACCAGGGCCCATCCTTGGCATCGAGACGTCATGTGATGAAACGGCCGCATCGGTGCTTGCCGCAGACGGCGCCGTCCTCTCGAACATTATTACGTCACAGCATGCCGTTCATCGGCGATTCGGTGGTGTCGTTCCCGAACTTGCATCCCGTGCCCACATTGAATCGATTGAAGATGTCTCCGCTGAGGCGCTGCGACAAGCCGGTCTCGCATGGACGGATCTCACTGGAATCGCCGTCACGCAAGGCCCCGGCCTGGCTGGCGCTCTACTCGTCGGAGTCAACTATGCAAAAGCACTTGCCTATGCCCTGAATATTCCGGTGGTCGGCGTGAGCCATCTTGAAGGCCACATCGCCTCCGCCTGGCTGCAGGACCCAGCGTTTCCGTTACCCTGCGTGGTCCTGGTTGTCTCGGGTGGACATACCCATCTCTATTATAAAGAGCCAAGCGGTCACTGCCGGCTCCTTGGGGCTACGAGAGATGATGCGGCAGGGGAGGCCTTTGACAAAGGCGCTCAGTTGCTTGGACTGGAATACCCGGGGGGGCCAGCTATCGATCGCTTGGCTCGACAGGGAAACCCAGCGGCCATTGCATTTCCCCGTTCCTATCTCAAAAAGGGGAGCCTTGATTTTAGTTTTAGCGGTTTAAAAACGGCTTTGCTCTATACACTTCAAGCAAAGCATGAGAAATTCACCATGGCGCAGGCTACGGACTTCGCGGCCAGCTATCAGGAGGCCATCGTGGCCGTCTTGGTCGAAAAATCCTTTGCCGCAGTTCTCTCATCCGGCGCTCGTGCGTTGGCCGTAGTCGGAGGGGTGTCTGCCAATTCTCGGTTGCGCACACTGCTCCAACAACGAGCGGATTCCGCGCGCGTGTACCTGAGTCTTCCCCCACTGGCCTACTGTACGGATAATGCCGCGATGATCGCGGCAGCAGGAAGGCAGGCTCTTCGCGCAGGCCTCCGTGCACCTCTGGACCTGGACGCCCAAGCCTCCCTATCTTGTTCATTTGGTCTGTCTGGTTCATCTGGTCTATCTGGTTGATGAGGTCCATCTGGTCTATCTGGTCTGTCCGGTGGGTCTTGCCCGTGCGATCAGTTGACTAGAAAGACAGAATAGACCTCTCCGACCAGATAGACCGGACAGACGAGACAGACCGAAAAGACCAGTTAAACAAGGCTTCCGACGACTACAAGGAAACGACGGCAATTCCAGAAATTCACGGACAAGTCCTTGGCCTCCGTGCCGGCCAGCTCGGGATGCTTGAGCGGTTGTACCGCCGACGTATGCCCGTGGATGAAGTCCTCTCAGCTGAAGCGGCACAAACACTCGCGCAGTTTACGCACGAGATTCGGCGTCCCATCGGACTGGTCATCACCAGGCGCGGAGCCGTGCAAGATGTCTTGGTCGGCGCCGGCGCCGAGCCCTCGCCAACGACTCTGGCCGCCTTTCGTGCAAGCCCGCGATCCCTGCGGGGTCTTCGGTTGATCCGGTCGCAGATGAAGGAACAATCTATTACTCAAGAAGACCTCACCATGCTGGGCCTGCTCCGACTCGACATGATCGGAACGGTGGCCATTACACCCAAGGGCGAGCCAGGGTTGCTTTCCTTGGCACATTTGAATCCATCCAGTCCGCAGGGGCCATTGTATACGCTCCTGAAGCCCACTCTAGTGCATCAATGCCCGGTGAGTTTCGAGACATTCATTCGCGAACTGGAGGCAGACCTCCAACGTCAGAGCGGTTCTCACACGATGGCTCAGGGGCAGACCGCCATCCTGGTGAGCGCCTCGCCCACGAGCAAGGCCGAGCAAGAAGAACGCCTCGCCGAATTGGCAGAACTGGCCTCCTCGGCAGATCTCACGGTGATCGACCGTTTAGTGCAACGCACACAGAGCGGCCATCATCGGTTCCAATTGGGAAGCGGCAAACTCAAGGACGTGCTGATGCAAGCCCTGCAAAAAGGCGCGGACCTGCTTATCTTCGATCAAGACTTGGCTCCCGCCCAGCTGCGCGCCATTGCGGAAATCACTGATCTCACGGTTATCGATCGGACCCAGCTGATTCTCGACATCTTTGCACAACGGGCGCATAGCCGAGAAGGGAAAGTGCAGGTCGAATTGGCGCAACTTCGTTATCTGCTTCCCCGTCTCTCCGGTCAGGGGACGAGTCTCTCGCGCTTGGGCGGTGGCATCGGCAGCAGAGGTCCCGGTGAAACGAAGCTCGAAACGGACCGCCGTCGCATCAGAGAGCGCATCGACCATTTGGAGCGGGAGGTCGAGGGCTTTGCCCGTCACCAAGCCCAACGGCGATCGCGCCGCGTCCGACAGGCATTCCCAGTCCTGTCCATCGTGGGCTACACGAACGCCGGTAAGTCTACCTTGCTCAACGTCTTAACGAACAGTCAGGTGAGCACAGCCCCACGCGTCTTTGAAACGCTCGACACCACAAGCCGCAGACTGCATCTTCCGCATGGGGGTGAAGTCATCATCACCGACACGGTGGGGTTTATTCGCGACCTGCCCAAAGATCTCCTCGCAGCCTTTAGAACGACATTGGACGAAATGCGCGATGCCGACCTCCTCCTGCATGTGATCGATGCGGGGGCGAAAGATTTGGACGCCCATATCGCATCGGTCGACACCGTGCTGCAAAGCCTCACCCTCGATCAGATTCCACGGGTCCTGGTGTTCAACAAGTGTGACCAGCTTCCGGCCGGGCAACCGGAGGCCCTCTGTCGGCGTTACAACGCGATCGGGATTTCGTCTCTGCATCCAGAGACCTTGCCCCCACTGATCCAGTATCTCGAACTACGGCTGGCTGCGCTCGTCCCGGTGGACGGCTCTTCCCAGAAATCGGGAGCCCCGGCACTCACGCTTGCATCTCGTCCTTAACCCGCTGCACAATTGACGGATTCTGGTACCAGCCATGCCCACGAAATCTCTCCCATCGTCGGATCTTCGGAAGCGTTTCCGAGAGATTGCGAAGACGCTTCAGCGCACCATGCCAACCCCGAAGATGGAACTCGACCATCGTTCCCCTTGGGAGTTGCTTGTGGCCACGATCCTCTCCGCCCAATGTACCGACCAGCAAGTCAACCAGGTCACGCCATCACTCTTTCGGCGGTATCGGCAACCGGCAGAGCTGGCTGCGGCTAAGCTTCCTGAACTCGAACAGCTCATTCGTTCCACCGGTTTCTTCAAGAACAAAGCGAAGCATCTCGTCGCCTGCGGCAAAGCCGTGACCGAGCGCTTCGGCGAACAGGTCCCGCACACGATGGAGGAATTGATTACCTTACCGGGCGTGGGCAGAAAGACCGCGAATGTCATTCTCGGGAATGCCTTCGGCCAGCCCGGTATCGTCGTCGATACCCACGTGAAACGCGTGGCGAAGCGACTCGGTCTGACCAGATCCGACAATCCAGCCCTGGTCGAACAAGACCTGCAGCTGCTCGTGCCAAAATCCCAGTGGACGGCTGTCTCGCAACGATTGTTACTGCATGGCCGCTACATCTGCCTTGCGAGAAAACCCCAGTGCTGCACCTGTCCGGTCTACCGGCACTGCCCATGGAAAGAGAAAGGTCCCCAATGGTTCGTAGCATGACCGGCTTCGGCCGACGACAGGCCCCCTGGCAGGATGGGTCCGTGACGGTGGAAATGCGGTCCGTCAACCATCGCTTTCTCGAAATCGCCTGCCGCCTGCCCCGGCCGTTGAGCCACCTGGAAGACTCCTTCAAGAAAGCCATCCAGCAATGCTGTACCCGTGGACGTATCGACACCACCGTGACGGTCCAGGCCAGCAAAGGCCACGCCGGAAGTGTCAAGCTTGACCAACCCCTCGCGAAGCAGTACCATCAGGCCCTCCGTACCCTTAAGAAATCCCTGAAGCTGAGCGGCTCCATCGATCTGGCGCTTATGGCTGGGCTCCGTGACGTGGTGTCAGTATCGGATCAGCCGACAGAAGACCCGAAATTGGCGAAGATCGTTCAGCGACTGACGGCCCAGGCACTGACGGATCTTGAGGGCATGCGAACGCGCGAAGGGAAGGCCCTGGCAAAGGACATGAGCGCGCGGATTGAGACGATCCGCGGGCATAAGACGCTCGTCGCCGCACGGACCCCTCTGCTGGCCCAGGAGATTTTTGACAGAATGAAGATCCGTGTGGAGAAGCTGCTGGGATCGGAGATCCCCGATCCCCCCAGGCTCTATCAGGAGTTGGCGGTGTATGCGGATCGTGGCGACATTACGGAAGAAATAGTCAGATTGGACTCGCATATGATACAGTTTGAGCAGACGCTCAACCGTGCAGACTCTATAGGCAAAACGCTGGATTTTCTGCTCCAGGAAATCGGGCGGGAAGTCAACACGATCGGCTCGAAAGCCAACGACGCGGAAATCGCCGGTCATGTGGTCCAGATGAAGGCCGAACTCGAACGTATACGCGAACAGGTCCAAAACGTCGAATGAGCTCAAGTACCACGACCAGCTCCACGGAGCCGGCATCCGGCCACCCGGGGCCCTCGACGGATCGGCGGGGCATTCTTTTCATTATCTCCGCGCCTTCCGGGACGGGGAAAACCACGCTCTGCAAGCAACTCGCGACGAACCTCCACGGACTGTGGCATTCAATTTCCTATACCACGAGGAAGCCGCGGCCAGGCGAAGAGCATGGGCGCGATTATTACTTCATTGGAGAGCAGACATTCCAAGAGATGATCGCCCGAAATGAGTTCGTCGAGTGGGCCTACGTGTATGGACATCGCTACGGGACGCCGTGGAAATCGCTGTCCGAAAAGATCGATCAGGGGAGCGATGTGTTACTGGAGATCGATGTGCAAGGGGCCATGCAGGTGAAGAAACGATTCGAGGATTCGGTATCGATCTTTATCCTTCCTCCCTCGATGACCGTGCTCCGGGCTCGGCTCGCAACCAGGGCATCGGATACCGCGGAAGAGATTCAACGGCGACTGCACAAAGTGAAAGAAGAGGTGTGGCATTACCGGGAATACGCCTATATCGTCCGAAACGAAGACCTCGGCCGATCCCTTCGTGATCTCGAAAGCATCTTCTGGTCAGAACGCTTGAAGACGAAACGATTAAACATGACGTGGCTCGAGCATAATTTCATTCTTGACGATGAACAGAAAACGGGAGATCATAAAGATCTTCCCTAACCCAAAGGAGTACCGCTTCCATGATCGACATGTTGAGACTATTGCCCCAATACACAGCAGGCGAGTTTGACTCACGCCACCGGTTGACGATCATCGCAGCCCAGCGGGCGAAGCACATTTTGCAGGGATCGCGTCATGCCGCCTCCCGCTTCACCAAAGAAACGACCATCGCCCTCGATGAAGTCCTCCGGGGACAAGTCAAATACCTCGTCGGTCAAGAAGCGCGGGATGCGATGAAGGAAGCGAAGCGCGGCAAGGAAGGCGAAATGGAGCGCATCGCCGTGATGACCGGCGACGATGCCAAGGAGATTAAGAAAGAGCTGAGCATTTATGTCGACGATTCCCCGAAGCCAGTGGTGGGTGAGAGCGAGGAGTAATTGGTGAAGGTCTCTGGCTCCATAGGGCCGACGTTGATCGGGAAGCAGATCGTGCTCGGCGTGACCGGCAGCATCGCGGCCTATAAAGCTGTCGCGTTGCTCCGGACCTTGCTCCGTGAAGGAGCGATGGTGCACGTCGTGATGACGCAATCGGCCACGAAGTTCGTCACCCCGCTGACGTTTGAAGTGCTCTCCGGCCATCCCGTCTCGTCGGATCTGTTCGAGGCGCATCAGGAGATGAAACACTTGTCATTGCCTGAACAGGCAGATGCCATCGTCATTGTGCCGGCCACGGCCCATTGTCTTGCAAAGGCCGCGCTGGGGCTGGGCGACGATCTGCTCTCGACCATGCTCCTTACGGCACAGTGCCCGCTGATTGTGGCCCCCGCCATGGACGGAGGGATGTGGGCCCATCCATCCGTCAGAGAACACGTAGGGACGTTGCGCACGAGGGGAACGATCGTGGTGAATCCAGAAATAGGCCCGCTCGCTTCCGGACGGATCGGCCAAGGCCGCTTGGCAGAGGAAGGCACAATTCTGGAGGCTATTCAGGCGGCGCTGGCTCCTCGACAGGATTGGCAAGGGCACCGCGTTCTGGTTTCGGCGGGCCCGACGCAAGAGCCGATAGATCCGGTACGCTTCATTTCAAACCGCTCCTCCGGCAAGATGGGCTATGCCATCGCCGAAGCCGCGCAGGCGAGGGGAGCCCAGGTGGTGCTCGTCACCGGTCCCACGGCCTTACCAACTCCAACAGGCGTCGAGGCCGTCTTGGTAACCACTGCTGAAGAAATGACGAAGGCTCTGTCCGCTCGCCTTGCATGGTCCACGACTGTGATCATGGCTGCCGCGGTGGCGGATTTTCGTCCCGCGCACCCAGCCTCGCAAAAAATAAAGAAACAGGGGCGAACCACCCAGACGCTTGATCTCGAACGAACCCCTGACATCCTGGCCTCCTTATCTACCCAACGGACCACGCAACTCATGGTTGGCTTCGCCGCTGAGACCAGCGATCTGATCGCCCAGGCGAACGATAAGCTGACGGCGAAAGGGCTCGATCTCATCGTCGCGAACGACGTCACGATAGAAGGAGCGGGATTCGGCAGCGATCAGAACGCGGCCACGTTGATCGACCGGCAGGGGGCCATGACAGAGCTGTTGCTGATGCCAAAACGAGCCCTCGCCGACGCGATCCTGAACCGGGCGCAAGAACTGCTCCGCGCCAGACAATCCAGCCAGGCGCCCAAGCCAGTTGCGGGAGGACGCTAGCAGCCCATGGCTCAGAATCATCACGCCGCCGAGACCGCTCTGGAAATCGATCGACTGGCCACCCAGTTAGCCAAAGATCCACATTCCAAAGTGTTCATGCCACTGGCCGAAGAGTACGGAAAAGTCGGCATGTGGCAGGAAGCCGCTGGCGTCCTCGAAGACGGCCTGAAATTGTATCCCGGCTTCATTACCGCTATGGTTGCCCTAGGACGTGCCTACGACCACGTTGGTCAGGCCACGAAGGCCAAGGCGATTCTAGAAGAATCCGTCAAGGTGAGCCCCGAAAACCTGCGCGCGCACCGGACCTTGATCAAGATCTACGCGAGCCAGGGGCTGAACGAGTCGGCACTGCAATCCTGCGCCGTCATCCTGGCAGTCAATCCGCGGGATGAAGAAGTGCTCTCAGTCCAAGCGGCTCTAGGAGGACCGCTGAAACAAATAAAGGAACCGGAACGGCCAAAGCTGGCGGCTCCAGTCACGCGTAACCTCTCCGCCCAGCAGGCGACCGCACCGCCTGCTCCTGTCAAATCCATGGCCTTCGGCCCGGAGGCGAGTACGCCACCAGAAAACATGCCGGTCTCAGCGACGGCCGAACCAGAGTTCGCTTCTACTGACCCGCGTAATGTGATAACGGAATGTAAGGAGAGAACCCTCCCCACACAGGATCAGACAGGGGAGCAGCCCACGGTCGCGGAGCCGGATTCCCAAACCTCTGATACTGTGCGGATGCCTCTTCCGTCGCCTCATACTGAAGTCGTGGCACAGCTGGAAGCCTGGCTTCGCACCATCGAATCACGTCGTCACGATCGTGACACAACGAACGACTCGCACCCCATACGTTAATTTTATTCGCACGTTTGACCGGTCTGAGGTGGACTGTTACAATGCCGCCCTGCTGGCCCCTGTCACGAAGGATCGTCCTCGCGTAGCCAGTATGTGAATACAACGACATGCTACGAATACGAGTCTTGCACGGCCCAAATCTGAATCTCCTCGGGACCAGGGAGCAGTCGATTTACGGCACCCTGTCTCTCGATGCCCTGGACTCAACCATCACGAAGCTGGCGAAGGAGTTGGCAGTGAAGGTGGACCTGCGTCAGTCAAATAACGAGGGTGAACTGGTCACCTGGATTCAAGAGGCTCGGACGGGATACGATGGGATCATCATTAACCCTGCCGCCTATACCCACACCAGCGTCGCAATCCGTGACGCCATTGCGTCTGTCGGCCTGCCGACGGTTGAGGTGCATCTGTCTAATATTCATCAGCGGGAAGAATTTCGTCATCGGTCCTATGTCGCGGGAGTTGCTATCGGGCAAATTTGCGGCTTGGGCCCGACCGGCTATCTCCTCGCACTCCGTGGGCTGCACGACCATCTGACCGCATCCCGACGCCAGAAGAAGATGTCCGCGCCGGGGACATCGCGACGGGCGGCAAAAGGAACGAGATAATTTCGGAGCCCGCCGAGCGGCCTCTTAGAGTCTGAAGGGAGTATCGAGTGATTTCCACGACCGATTTTCGCGGTGGCGTGCGGCTCATGGTAGATAACCAGCCCTTTTATATCGTTGAGTTTCAACATGTAAAACCGGGCAAGGGAGGAGCCTTCGTGCGCACCAAGCTCAAGAGTTATCTTTCAGGCAATGTCCTGGATCGTACCTTCCGATCCGGAGAACGGTTCGAAGAGCCAAATCTCGAAGAACGGACCATGCAATTCCTCTATGCGACCGACGACGCCTATACCTTTATGGACACGGAGACCTTCGAGCAATTGACATTCGAGAAGGGCAAGCTCGGCACGAATGCGGACCTCTTGAAAGAAAACATGACGGTGAAGATTCTCGTGTATGAACATCGCCCAATCGACGTCGAGCTGCCCAACTTTATCGAACTAAAAGTCAGCGATACCGAGCCGGGTTTCCGTGGCGATACTGCTACGGGCGGCACCAAGCTCGCTACCCTTGAAACCGGCGCCACTATCAAGGTCCCGCTCTATTTGGAAACCGGGACTGTGATCAAGATCGATACCCGTACCCGAGAGTACGTGGAGCGTGTTCGGTGAGCAAACAGAAGTCGAGCAAGACGAAGAAGGGTGGAACGCCGATCATCCTGCCTCAGACCCGTACTGCGCCCCAGAGCGGGCAGGGCACACGCTCGCTGTCCGGACGACAGACCAAGCACATCCAAGAATTGATCGATCTGCTCAAAAAGAACAATCTGACCGAACTGGAATTGGAGCGCGAAGGCGTCAGAATCCGCGTGCGGCATGAAATCGGGGTCAAAACGATCACGACCACCGGCGCCGACCAGGGGACGTCCGGCTCGACCGCAGCCTCTCAACCGCTCGCCGCGGCCGGCACACAGACTGAAGACACGATAGGCATGATCACCATCGTGTCTCCGATCGTCGGGACCTTCTATCGGTCCCCCTCGCCGGATGCCGACCCCTATGTTGATGAGGGCGATTACGTGAAAAAGGGACAGGTCCTGTGCATCGTCGAAGCGATGAAGTTGATGAACGAAATCGAGTCGGAGGTAAATGGGCGGGTCACGAAAATTCTGGCCGAAAGCACCAAGCCGGTAGAGTATGGCCAGGCGCTCTTCCTCGTCGATCCGATGGCCACGCCCTAACCCGCATTATTCATGAAGATTCATCGTGAAGCGGCATTGGGAATGTTGAATGATAAATGTTGAATGTTGAATTGTCGGAATCGGACTCGATCTGATGGTTTCCGAACATTCCAAATTCAACATTTAACATTCGACGGATCAACCGATTCCGGAATTGCTTCACGAACGACGCCCTTCGACGGGCTCAGGGCGTCCCGAGCCTGTCGAGGGACGCTTCACGCGCAAGAGCCGCGTACAGGCTCCTGCCCTCTTCCCTCGACCCACATCGGAGTACTTAAGTGTTCAAGAAGGTGTTGATAGCCAATCGCGGTGAGATCGCGCTCCGGGTAATTCGTGCCTGTAAGGAACTCGGTATTAAGACTGTGGCGATCTTTTCTGAGGCCGACGCGGCGAGTCTCCATGTGCGCGCAGCCGACGAGAAAATCTGCGTCGGGCCTCCTGACGCCGCTCTCAGCTACCGAAATATTCCCAACGTCCTGAGCGCGGCCGAGATCACCGGGGCGGATGCCATCCATCCCGGCTATGGCTTTCTCTCCGAGAACGCCCACTTTGCCGAAGTCTGCGAGTCCATCGGCGTCAAATTCATCGGCCCCACGTCCGAACACATCGCCCTCCTGGGCGACAAAGCCAAAGCGCGCGAAATCGTCGCCCACCGAGGCTTACCCGTCACGCCAGGGAGTCCCGGTGAGCTGAAGAGCGAACAGGGTGCCCTCGAAGCCGCCACCAAGATCGGCTATCCTGTCATCATCAAAGCCTCAGCCGGTGGGGGAGGCCGCGGCATGCGCGTCGTCAATAAAGCCGAGGACCTCGCCCGCGCATTTCAAGCCGCGCAGGCCGAAGCGAAGACCACGTTCGGCAACGACGCCGTCTACCTCGAACGATATTTCCTCGAGCCCCGCCATATCGAAGTGCAGATTGCCGCCGACCATCGTGGGCATGTCGTGCATCTCGGGGAGCGTGACTGCTCGATCCAACGCCGGCATCAGAAGCTTCTCGAAGAAACTCCGTCCCCCGCCATCGACGAGAAACTCCGCCGGGATATCTGCCGCGTCGCCGTCGAAGCTGTCAAAGCCGTGCACTACCGGAATGTCGGCACCGTCGAGTTCCTGCTCGACAAGGACCGCAACTTCTTCTTCATGGAAGTGAACACCCGCATCCAGGTGGAGCATGCGATCACCGAAATGGTGACCGGCATCGATCTCATCAAGGAGCAGATCAGACTCGCCGACGGCCAATCCCTCTCGTTCAAGCAACAAGACATCAAGCTTAGCGGGCACAGTCTCGAATGTCGCATCAACGCCGAAGACCCGGAAAAGTTTACACCCTGTCCCGGAATGATCACGAAGTACAGCGCGCCAGGCGGATTCGGCGTGCGCGTCGACTCGGCGATGGAACCGAACATCATGGTCGTCCCGTTCTACGATTCGATGATTGCCAAAGTCATCACACATGGACGGGACCGGCAGGAATCCATCGCCCGCATGCGCCGAGCCCTCGACGAATACGTGATCGAGGGCATCAAGACGACCATCCCGCTGCACAAACGTATCCTCAACGACCCCGACTTCCAAAAGGGCCACGTCTCCACCACCTTCCTCGAGCGCTTCCTCGCCGGCTAACGCATCCAGCGACGCCGTCTGACAGCCACTCACGATTTCTCTCCCCCCCTAGCCCGCATTATTCAGTGCGCCGTGAAAAGGCGCTGTGTGTCTTGCAGGT
>Ga0334722_10006200_pt1 | contig 11882 bp, 8 predicted proteins | sample C3_bottom_MG_FD_207210 | JGI IMG/M metagenome (GOLD analysis project Ga0334722, IMG submission 207210) | Sediment microbial communities from Yellowstone Lake, YNP, Wyoming, USA - C3_bottom | ecosystem: Environmental > Aquatic > Freshwater > Lake > Sediment | place: USA: Wyoming | collected...
CCATTAAGTACCTTCTAGTAAGTCTTTTTGGTTCCATCAACAGTCTATACAACCATTCACCGCCTATATTCCTTATCCATTTCGGTGCCTGTTTTTTGTTTCCACTTAAAAAATCGAAAGCCGCTCCCACCGTTACATAAACTCTGTCCGGCAACCTTCTTTTTAGCTCATCAGCCACAATTATCTGTTTTTCTGCTCCCAAGCTGACCCAAACTACCCCCGCTCTACTTTTACATATTTCTGCCACTATTTTCAAATAATCACTTTCATCAAACCTGTCCTTAAATGGCAACACCAAATATCTTCCAATCTTACTAAAATAATATTCATTTTTTGCATTACCGATAAATAATTGTCTATTCTTTGGTTTCAAATTTTGAAATTTTTCCAACAGATCCGGCCCGTATACCCTTTCCCCTCTTCCGGTTTTTAGTTTCATCAGCCACACTAGCGGCATTCCGTCAGTCGTCAATAAATCACCTTTTTTTAATATTTGCCTAAATTCTTCGTCTCTGTCTGCTACCAACACCTCATTCAATGTGCAGCAATACACAGTTCCTTTGTTTTTCAAGATCCATTCCGCAGTCTGGTTCAATCCCATCGCACTGAAATCAAACCCAAGCAATTTTATTTTATTTTTCATTCCGGAATCAAATTCATAATTTTTTTCCTAAAGATATTTGTAGAAAATTTTTTAACTGATTTTTTACACATACTCACACTAATTTTCAGCCTATTAAATCTTTCGATTGCTCTATCCAGTGATATTTCCGAAAAATCATCAAACATTACTCCATTTTTACCATCAACTACTGTTTCACCAACCCCTCCTGAGTTATAAGCAATCACCGGTGTTCCCACCTTCAACGCTTCTACCGGTACCATTCCAAAATCCTCTTCCCGAGAAGTATAAATTAAAGCCTTGGCTTCTGCCAAAATTTTAAATTTCTCTATATCCTCACAATTACCAACAAATTTTATAGTTGAACCGGAAATTTTTCTTAAATTTACCATCTCATCACCGTCCCCTATCACCACCAATGGAATATTGTTTTTAGAACAGACCTTAACTGCCAGATCAATTCCTTTTTGTTTCACCAACCGGGACAAACAAACAAAGTAATTGCCCTTTAATCTTTCTTGACTAAACACCTCAACGGGGGGGTAAATCACTACCGATTCCAACTCGTAATATTTTCTGATTCTTGATTGTACATTTTTCGAATTCGCCACCAATACGTTCGGTTTTTTTGAACCCCTCCGGTCAATCCATCTTAAAAATTCCATAATCGGCCATAAAATAACATTTAAAGGAAAACTACGGATAATCCCAATTTCACAAAACTCCTTGTAAAGATATCGGGGTGGAGTGTGGATATATGCCAAATGAAAAGCATTTTTTCCCTTCTTCACGTTTTTCGACATAAACGAGTGTGAAGACGATATGATCAGATAATATCGTTTCAAATCAACTATCTCCCAATATATCCAAGAAAAAAATTTAATTATTGACACATATTTACTGACCTCATCCTTATTAATAAATGCCTGAAAAATTGAAGTGTGAACCACAGTCTTGGGATACTTTTCTTTTAATTTTTCTCTGGCCGACGGTACGATAAAAAGTGTGTACAGGTCCGCGCTCGGAAAAATATTCAAAAGTTCCTCCACCACCCTCTCCGCTCCCCCATATCCCATCATCACATCCGACACCACTGCTACTCGCCTTTCCATACCCTGATTATAACTGTTAAAATCAACTCAATTATGGATAAAAAACTATTTATTGTTTTCAATAGTTTGGATATAGGTGGAATCGAGACTAAAATTATCGACATCTGTCAATATTATTCTCAACAAAAAAATATTAAGGCATTCCTTCTTCTAAAAAACCGCACCGGACTACTTCTTGGAAAACTCCCTAAAAATGTCACCCTTCTTTCTCCTCAAGTTACCAATCTGTTAAAAATAAAAACCGCTATTTTCCCATTTTGGCTTTCCCTTCAATTTAAAAAATACCGGCCAAATTTAGTCATCGCCTTCGGTAACTATTGCGGTATCTCTTCTGTTATCGGCAAGACCTTATCTGCCTCCGCTACAAAAATTATCATCAGCGATGATTCGAGTATCGTCGAACAAATTGAATCAGACACATTTTCAAATTTTAGAAAATATTTGGTTAAAATTACCTATCCGGCAGCAGACAAAATCATTACCCTTACCTCCACTGGTAAAAACAAACTAAATAAAATTATTCCCAACATTAATAATAAGATAGCTATTTTAAACAATTGGCTGCCTCTCAACTTTAAACCAACGAATAAACTCAAAAAAGATATTGATATTTTATTTCTCGGCCGCTTTGAACCTCAAAAAAACCCTCTTGAGTTTCTTGCTATTTCCCAAAAACTTATTAATATTTTCCCCCATTTCAAAATTGTTATGATTGGCTATGGGTCACTTCTAACTCAAATAAAAAACTATATCACCTCCAATCATCTGACTAAAAATATTTCTATATTACCAGCAACAGTCCATCCCGAAAAATATTTAAATCGTTCAAAAATACTCCTCCTTACTTCGTTTCATGAAGGTTTTCCTCTCACCATTCTTGAAGCATCTGCTTCAAATTGTATTCCGATTTGTCGCCGACTTCCTGAACTTGAATCATACTTTACCTATCAAAGAATATATACTTTATATAATAATATTAATCAGGCCGTAGATATTCTAAATGATATTCTTTCCGACACGGAGTTAATAAAAGATATTTGTCTGCATTACTGTTCAAAAGCCTTCGATTTTCAGGGTAAAAACTTTCAAAGCACAATTAGCCTTATTAATGAACATCTATGAAACAAACCCTTTTTATCGTTTTTCATGACATGCGTCTCGGTGGTGTTCAAAAAAAGATTATCGACATTATTAAGTACCATCAACAATATCTACCGGACACGAACATTATCGTCTGCCTTCGTGTTCACAAAGGAATATTTCTAAAGAATATCCCTTTGTCAATAAAGGTAATTAGCCCTAATTTCTACACCCACCGCTACAATATGACTTGGTTTACCCTCTGGCTTCTATATCAAATAATGACCCTTCGGCCCACTCAAATTATCTCCTTTATGGATCTTGGTTCCATACCCACCCTCATCTGTCTCCGCCTATTATTCTGGATAAAACCACAAGTAACTATAGGCGAAGACATACTCACTTCCAAATATATTTATACCGAATCGTTTCCGCCTATAAGAAAATTATTAATTAAATATCTGTATCCCCTGGCCGATACTATCCTCGTCCAAACACCTGTCCAAAAAAAGGACCTGGAAAATATGATTTATAAATCAGAAAGTAATCCTAAAATAATTTCTACTCCTAATTGGCTACCACTCGATTTTCCCCCCAAGAAAATTACTCCCTATAGCCAAAGAATGATTGATATTTTATATGTCGGAAGGATAGACGATCAAAAAAATCTACCCTTATTTTTGGAAATCGTATCTAATATCAAAAAAACGGTTTTTAACATCACCGTTAATATCGTCGGAGACGGTGATAAAAAGAAAAATATCAAAAGTCTTATTCGAAAGTTAGGTCTTCAGAAAAATATTTCCATAATAAAGCCAACTCTGGATACGGTAGCATATTATAACCAAGCTAAAATATTTCTTCTTACCTCGAATTATGAGGGCTTTCCTCTTACCCTCATGGAAGCTCTTAGCAGTGGCTGCTTTCCTGTGGTTAGGGACATTCCTGAGATATCACAGTTTTTTATAAAAAATAAATCTCAAATAGTATTTAATACTACTAAAAAAGCCACCAAACTAATTCTCAATCTCCTTCGTCACACCCCTCCGGATTATTTTATATCTTATCGCCGGAAAATTTTTAATAACCAACTCCGCGATATCTCAAAATACATCAAGTATTTTTCCCGGCCATAATTTTCCGGTCAGTTTATACCACATGAGTCTTTTTGCATCAAACGCTATGCTCTGGGCTACATTACAACCACTATTGCAATTAATGCAGGCTGTACCAGGTAAATGTTTTCTATAACCAATATTTTTCGGATCAAAATATATTTCACCCACCGATCTGGGTTCTTTAATAAAATTCCCTATCGGCCGCACCGATAAACAGTAATACACGTCCCCCAGACCGTCAATCACAAAGTCGTCTTTCAGAAAAGAACATGGCGTTGTTCTGAAACTTATTTTTTTATACATTGCAATCATATCTTCCCAATAATATTTAGTTGGGTCCCATCCGTGTTTACCGTCTTTGACATCGGTTAATACCTTTAAAAATTCTTTTCTTATGGTCTTATTTATGCCTAGTTCCTTTTCTGTTTCAATATTCTTCAAGAAATTTGCATGGAAACCTACAATCTGAAAACCGACTTTGATATTATTGTCTCTCAACCACTTTTTCATCTCCTCATATTTCGTTACGTTTTGTCGCAAAATAATACTTGACACTCCTATTTCAAAACCATAATTCTTCGACAACTTTTTCATTTTTTTTATAGTTTCAAAAGCCAGATCAAAACCGCCTTCTGTCCTCCTTAAACTATTGTGAACGTTTGCTACCCCATCAACCGAAATATTAACCACTAGTTTTACATTTTTTAATCGGCAATACTTAACGATTTCCGTTATGGTCTCTTCAATTTTATTTGGTAGAAAACCATTAGTGTTGACTATCAACCTTCTCAGTTTTGGCATTGAATCAATAAATATTTTCGTTGCCAAAAAAAGATCTTCATATAAAAAAGGTTCTCCTCCGGAAATAGTCAAATTTCTAATGTCGCTAAAAATTTTATCCTTCATCACCTTCTGCCAATTAGTCAGAGATAATTCTTTTTTTTGTTTTATTTTCCAAATGTTACACATAATGCATCGCGAGTTGCATTTATAAGTCAAATTTATCATCAAGCTCTTTGGTAACAGTGTTCTCCATCTCGAAATAATGTTATATCTCAAAACCCCGTCAATTAAAATTAAAATTTTGCCCATCATTTATATTATAATAACTTATGTTGGAAACAATACGAAAAAGAATCTCGACACTGTCGTCAATGGAAATTTTTATCGTTTTAACCATTATTGCCTTGACCGTTTTTATTGTTAAATTCTTTGGTATCAAAAAAGAATACAAAATAATCAGAGTTGAAGTGATCAAAAAAAATTGGACCGAAAATTATGACCCTTTTGGTTACCGTGCCCCATTTTGGTTAAGTGACAAATTAAAGATCGGACAAATAGAAAAGGATGTCAATTCCGGAAAAACTATTGCCACCTTAATCGGATTAGAAAACTATGAAAGAAGTGGTGAAGAAGCTGATATATATCTCACCCTAAAAGTTGAGGTATATCTGAATAAACGTAATGGTAAATATCTGTTCAAAGACATTCCTCTCGAATTAGGATCAAGTATAAAATTAAATCTTAATAATATATTAATTCAAGGTCAGATAACCGATACCGATGTGCCACCGTCAGGTTATCCGACAAAAAATTTATTGGTCACTATTTTCAGTAGAAATATTGAAGATTGGATCTGCGCCCAAATCAAACCTGGATTAACCATGAAAAACCGTGCCAACAATGAAATAGTTGCCGAAATTCTCTCTGTTAAAACAGAAGAACCAACCTATCAATTAATTAAATCCGAAAATTCTAGATTAATAATCTCTAACAGTCCGGATAAAGATGTCACCATCACAGTTAGGATAAAAGCTCAACAAATCGATGGCCGGTGGTACTTTGGTGGCCATCAAAACATTAAAGTCGGGGGAAATATTTATATCAACCCTGAAAATGCATTCATAGATGGAGCTGAAGTTCGAAAAATTGAAGAATTGCCAAACTGATGATCAAAGGTAAGTATCATTTTTTTGCATTTTTGATAATATTTTTCTCCACCTTGTTGGTGTTTAACGTCAAAACTTACTTATTACTCTTCATTTTCGCTTTTATAATGTTTTTCTTTTTTTTAAAAGACAACTTGCTTGAGTCAACATTTCTCACATTTTTAGTATCATTGCCGTTTGAAAATTCAATCAGGCAATGGCTAATTTATTCCAACCAGAACAATCCAACCGGATATGTATTGTATTTTGGAGTAACTCCTAAAATTATCTTTGGGTTGCTTCTTCTACTATTGTTATTGTTACCAAAAAACAAATACATATCAAAAAACAAAACCTTTCTCCGCAATTCATACCTACTACTTATCTTTTTCATTCTTACTACCATTACATCCTTGTTCTTTCAGTTCAGAATTTCAACTGTTTTCCTTGGATATGTGTCATTGACCTTGGCAATATTTTATTACTACTCCGCTGCAATATATTTTTCTTTCTCCAACAACAAACATATCTTTTTTGAATTTATTACCGCCTTAATAATATTTTCCAGCACTCTCGGCTTAATGCAAATGATCAAACAATCACCTACCGGCATATATATCGAATTAACACCATCTTTTGCCCAAACCACCGGTTACACCACCACCGACGGCAAACAGCAATACCGGGTCGCCGGTTTTATCTCTCATCCGGTTTATTTTGGTAGCTTCTTGTCAATAATTATACCCATCATTATTGGGCTTTATTTTAACAAAAAACAGTTATTTTATATCCCATTAATCATCGCTTCTATTGTCGTTTTATTAGGTACCCTAAGTCGCAGTACCTGGATAAATCTAACAATTATTTTTATATGTTTTTACTATTATCAAAAAAAACATCCCTTCAATCTACCAAAGCTAAAAATTTCCAAAAAAATTACACATATACTTATTCCGATGATTTCTATTCTGATATTGTTCCTTATTACCCCATTCATCTTTAACCGGCTTAAATCTATCCCCGATCTGTTTAATAACAAAGAAGGTAGTGGATTTACCCGGGTTCGTCTCGCCTTAGATAGTCTTAAAATTACCGCCAATTATCCTTTCACCGGTATTGGTTTAAACAGCTTCGCTTTTGAAAATCATTCAGCTCCTCCTCACAACACTTTTCTCATTTTTCTCGTAGAGCTAGGTATCCCCACCACCTTAGTATTCATTACATTTATTATTAAATCCATTATCCCAAAATTTAGTCCCGAACGTTTCAGGCCAACAGTTTTCGGTACCTGGGTCGGTTTACTAACTTTTGTCATTGTTAGTTCTCAGGTTCATCCCTTATTTAACATTGATCCAACCTTTAATCTTTTCATGTTGATTCTCGGATATTTCACCACATGCCAACCATCAACGACCTAACTATTGCCATTATTACCTACCGACGGCCAAAAGAATTAGAACGTTGTCTTAGTAGTATAAAACAACAAAAATATCAACCGAAAAAGGTTTTAATTATCGATAGTTTGGTCCGTAAAACAAACATACCGGAATCCCGAAACATTGCTCTGGACAAATGCCAAACAAAATATCTTGCCTTTGTCGACGATGATTGTATCCTCACTAAAAATTGGACCATAAATGCCTATCGGGCAATTAGTTTAAATTCAAATCTATCATTTGTCGTCGGAAAAACAAATCTACTCAACAAACATAATCTCATCGCCCAAATTCAATATAAGAATTATCTCAGCTGGTTTAATCAATATAATATTTTGGATACTAAAAATGTCATCTTTAACTACCTCAAAATAAAATACTTTCGTTTCGATACCAGCTTCTCAATTTTCGAAGATGTCGATTTTCACCTACAACTAAAATTCCATAATTTAACTGGCTCTTACAATCCAAATATGAATATCTATCACCCTGAAGTTGGAAGTTTATTTAAAGCCATTAAAAAAAATTATATCCGTGGTCAATATAAAGCCAAAATAACCCAAAAGTGGGGGGGGATCGACGATTTCATCCCCTCTTTACCAAGAATTACTAATCCCATCAATTTCTTGTTACAATCAGCCTTTTACTACGGCTACATCAAAAACCCCCCTCGATTAACCACTATTGTTAACAACCTTGACAAAGGTGCTAATGAGCAAAGACTCATGGCCATATATCGTTTTCTCCGCAATCACCACCATAATATAAACATTATCAACTCTCAATCAGAATTTGAAAAAGTGATCTTTTCAAAAAAATATCTACTTATTTATGGCTGGTCTCTCCTAAATTATAAAGTATTAAGATTTATACATGATCGCATCAAAATTAACAGGACAACTCAAATTATTTTAGCTTCACTATCTCTTAGGGGTCAGATCATTCATCGGATTTTAAGCAAAACAAAAGCTACGTTCGCTATAATTCAATATCCCGAAGACTTGATGGTAATCTGTAATTTAAAACGCCAATATCAAACCCTATACGATTCGACTACTATTTATTACCAAGAACTTGCTTCATCCAATCAATTCTCCCTGTCATTTATTAATACTCTAAAGAAGATTGAATCTAATGTCTACGAATTATCCGATTATGTTTCTTTTCACTGGTATTCTTATTTTGACTTGGCAAAAAGTTATAATTTGAAAATAAACCATCCGCTTTCATTAAATTGGGGATGTCAAACTCAAGCCATAACCGCTAGTTACAAGATTCCTATCAAGATAATTCACCTGGGAAAACTCAATGCCTATTGGGTGAACCCACCCCTATTGTCAACAATTTCCCAACATATTAATCTCAGTATATTTAGTTACGAATTACCGGATAAAAAACTTTATTCCAATTTAAGAAATTTTAAAGGTTACTTAAAAAATGAAGATCGTATTGCCAACTATCAATTTGGTTTAATTAGTCTCTCCAAAGACAAATACCGTTCCCAAGGTTTTTCTGCTAAATATCTTATGTATCTTAGTTACGGTCTACCGGTATTATGTCCCGAATGGCGTCGTGACAAATTACTCACCTCCGCAACTATTTACTATAACGAAACAAATATTATCAAACTTATTAAGAAATACTCAGAAAAAAAATTATGGCTTCGTAAACATTTTGCTGCTCTCAAGATCGCCAAAAAACTCCAATGGTCCAAAACTCTTAAACCTCTGGCTTCGCTACCTCTATAGATCTAAAATATCATTTATAAAAATCGTGTCAGTTTCCCTTTAAAATGATTATATTTCCAAACGGGATAAATTTTTAACTTTCTCATAAGATCGTGAAACAGAAACTTAGAAATCACCGAATAGTAACCCAGATCTGTTACATCACAATTTGACAGATCTAAACACATTTTATGAACTAATTTCAGATTTTTTTTAATTTCTGGACTAATATATATTTGGTTTCTCAACTTATTTACAGAATAGGATTCATTTCCGTATTTCTCCCAAAACATCGAATGGCGAAAAAGTGCTACTCCAAAATTAAAGAAAATTGCATTAACATACGGGAATCTTTTATAAAAAGATAATGTTTCTTTTACGGTCTCCAGAGATTCCCCGGGACCGCCTATAATATTGTGTATTGCTATCGGAATACGGTACTTATGCAACATTTCAATTGAATTTTGAATTTCCTTTCCTGTAAACCCCTTACCCAATCTCACAAGCATTTTCTCAGACGCACTGTCAGTAGTAAGCTCTGCTCCTATACAACCAGATTTCTTCATAAGTTCCGCAAAATTCTTTGTTATACCTCTGGGATTAACATAAGCCATCCACGCAATTTGAACTCCTTGATTAATAATCTCCTGACATATACCGGATGCATAATTTGTCGGAAAGGAAAAAACACTGTCAACAAAAAAAAAGTATTTTGCGTCGTATCGTTCAATCAAATACTTTATCTCTTCAACAACCTGTTTTACACCTTTGGTACGGTAGTTTTTCCCTTCAAGATATGGATATGTACAGTAACGGCAATTAAACCTACACCCCCGTTTCGTCTGAACTGCAACATAGCCACCGGCTTTAATATATTTTTTATAATCTATTAGATCAAACGCCGGTGGTTTATATTTATTAACAGAATCATATATTCTTTTTGATATATGAACTTTTCCATTTAATAAAAATATCAGTGAGGAAATATCCGCCAGAGATCGTTTTTTTTCTAAATATTCTATAAATTGAACAAAGGGTATTTCCCCTTCACCAATAATTCCATATTCCACACCGGTAGCCCGCAAAATTTCCTCCGGATAAATTGAAAATCCGGCGCCTCCTAATATAATCGGTGCTGTCGTCAACTTCTTTATCTCTCTTATAATCTTTTTAACAGTACGTAAATAGTTTTTTGGCTGTAACGGTACACCGCTAAAAATATTCCTTACACTAACTCCGATCATTAGTGGTTTTAATTTAGAAAGTTGGAAAATAAGTTCTTTTTTTGGGTTATCTTCTAGACACAAATCTATAATATGCGGAAAATATTTTTTTCTGTCAATTTGACCAGCCAAACAGGCTAGTCCTATCGGCGCCACTGGTGGATCAACTTCGAGATTCGAATTTATTAATACGATATCTGGCTTAATAAATTTCTTCATATATTTATCTACTAACAGGAAAAAATAAAATTTCTGTAAATTTATTAACCTCTAAATATTTTATTATGCAAATACAATACATAACATCTTACCATCTGCGTTAATACAAACTAACTCATCGCCTATTCAAACAAGTGTTATCTGCCTTCAAAAAAGAATCTATGCTAATGTTTGAAAGACTAAAATATACCTTCTTATTAGCAACACTCATCGTTGAATCCGGTATTAATTGAAATTTCTTCAAATATTCCTGACAATTTCCGGTATATTTATCTATATATTCCGTACAAACCAGTAAGAAATTTTTTGAATCATCCCGAAACCAAACTTCCGGATACTTATCTCCAAGTGTATATATGTTTTTGTCATACAAAAATTGCCATAAATCTTTACTTCCATATATTGAACAAAAATTATCTGCGTTAATCATAATCACCGGCAAATTTGAATAGTTGTTATTGATATATAAAGCAATTCTTGAGAAATCATAATAAGTACTTCTTTCAAGAAACAAAATTTGTTGAGATTTATTTCCCAAAACCATTTCAATAAAAACTAACGCAACGAACAATAGCGAACAGAACCTTAAACCCCACCTAAATCTGGGCTTAATATCAATAATTGAAAATATAGCCAAAAAATATGCAATGGGGTAGTAATAATAATATTCTTGACTTATAAAGTGCGGAAATAAGCTAAAAATTATAATCATAGATAACATCTGCAAAATCAGAAACAAAGCGTACCAACTACCACTTAATATCGTTATCGCCATCATTAACATAGCTAAAATAGAATCACCCCAAAAACGAACAAATGCCAACCAAACATAGCCAAATGTTTTTCCTATATTGGTAGCAGAGTTTATCAAAACACTTACATTAACATTATTCAAAGTCGCTTCTTTAAATAAAATATAATCACCAAAATAGTTTATAAGCTTGTAATAAAATAAATATTCAAATAAAATCAAACCTAATAAAAACCACCAGAAATCACTTTTTTTAACCCTAATATAAATCAGAAGTAGAGTTACTGGTAATAATGTCACAAAACTCATATGAATCGAACACGAAAAAGCAATTGCTAAACTAGAAAAAAACAACATCAGATATTTTTTATAAGTTTTACCCCTATTAAATATCGCCATTTGAATTAACATAAAACCAACGTTATAAAACGTCCAAGCTACTTTCAAAGATTGCACTCCAGCAAAATTAACCATCGAGACCATCACTATACTCAAAGTAAATAACCAAACACTGAAATCTAATTTTGAAATCTTTTTTAGCCACCATAAGCTTAAGACAAAACTCAAAAAACATAACGCCCCCCACACTTTCAATATCGGCACTCCATTACCAACCACCTTACCTGTGAACGCCAATAAATTAAAATAATGATACGGCGACCACCG
>Ga0334722_10006201_pt1 | contig 11882 bp, 9 predicted proteins | sample C3_bottom_MG_FD_207210 | JGI IMG/M metagenome (GOLD analysis project Ga0334722, IMG submission 207210) | Sediment microbial communities from Yellowstone Lake, YNP, Wyoming, USA - C3_bottom | ecosystem: Environmental > Aquatic > Freshwater > Lake > Sediment | place: USA: Wyoming | collected...
TTTGCTTCGTGGTGCGTTCCGTGCCGAATGGAGCTTCCGCTTCTTAACGCACTGAATGATGATCTTAAGGCTAAAGGGGTCAAGATCATCATTGTTAACCTTAAGGAGAAAGAAGAGGTTGTCAGCGAATTGCTCAGGGAATTGAAAGTTAATAAGCCTCTCGCATTGAGCGACCCTTACGGTACAGCAGCGGAAAAATACCAGGTCCGATTCCTGCCTACAACGTTCTTTATCGGGGCTGACGGCACGGTGAAGGACATCATGTTTGGCGAGATCAAGGGTGAAAAAGAATTAAAAGCAAGCGTAGATAAAGTATTAAAGTAATCATAATGACGGAGGCTAGCTTGGATATCAAACAGTATGTATCTGATAAAGCAAAAAAGGCCAAGGCCGCATCGCGAATGCTCGCGAACATATCTACGGAGATCAAGAACAACGCGCTGTTCAAGATGGCTGCTGGTCTTGAAAAAGAGTCAGCGCGGCTGATCGCTGAGAATAAAAAAGATCTAGCTGAAGCAGAGAAAAAGGGCCTGTCCAAGGCCATGATAGACAGGCTGACCCTGAATCCTGAGCGTATCAAGGCCATGGCTGATGGTCTTCGCGAGGTGGCGGCATTGCCCGACCCTGTTGGCGAAGTGCTCCGCATGTGGCGCAGACCGAACGGGATGGAAGTGGGCAAGATGCGCGTGCCCATCGGGCTCATCGGCATCATCTATGAATCGCGTCCCAATGTGACGGCTGACACGGCAGCGCTTTGCCTCAAATCCGGCAACGGCGTGCTTCTGCGCGGCGGTTCCGAGGCGGTCCATTCCAATACGGCGATCGTCGAGATCCTTTCAAAGGCCGGGGCAGAGGCCGGCATCCCTGAGGGTGCAGTATCTTTTATCGAGAATCCTGACCGTGCCTGTGTCATGGAGATGTTGAAACTGAACGGTATTGTCGATCTCATTATTCCGAGGGGCGGGGAGGGGCTTATCAGGATGGTGTCGGAAAACTCGACTATCCCCGTGATCAAGCATGACAAAGGCGTTTGTCATATCTATGTGGACAGCAAGGCTGATCTTGCAATGGCAGAAGAGATCTGCTTCAATGCCAAGGTCCAGCGACCCGGCACATGTAATGCCATGGAAGCCATGCTCGTGCATCAGGATGTTGCCAAGACGTTCCTTCCTGCGATCATCAGCAGGATGAAAAAGGCCGGCGTCGAGATCAGGGGCTGTGCAAAGACAAAAGCGATTGTTCCGGATATCAAGGACGCGACTGCGCAGGATTGGGACACGGAGTATAATGAGCTTATCGTGAACGCAAAGACCGTTGCGACCATGGAAGAGGCCATGGAGCATATCGCTGCCCACGGGTCTCAGCATTCTGAGGCCATTGTGACGAACGATTACCAGAATGCCCACCGGTTCCAACGGGAAGTTGACGCCTCGGCAGTCTTCGTGAACGCCTCAACAAGGCTGAACGACGGTTTTGAGTTCGGTCTTGGTGCTGAGATCGGCATCTCGACGACGAGGATCCATGCCCGCGGGCCTATGGGGCTCGAAGAGCTTACGTCGACCAAGTTCATCGTTAACGGGAATGGACAGATCAGGAAATAGGGCAAGGAACAAGAAATATTTCACCGCTGGGGACGCAGAGGAGAATCAGGGCCGAGATATAGATATATTGTTCTCATTATAGTCATTGATCTTACTATCGGTGATACTGGGAAGAAAATAGTTACGGTTATCCGAGAACTCAGCGGTCAAAATAGTATGCGCCGTCCCTGCACCCTCTGCGGTAAATTGCCTTTTAAGGAGAGTTCTTGTCACAGAAACTCGGTATCCTCGGAGGAACATTCAATCCCATCCATTACGGCCACCTTGCAGCGGCCGAAGAGGTCCGTGACCGGCTGAAGCTTGACCGGGTCCTGATCATCCCCTCTCATATCCCTCCTCATAAGCAGGAGAAGGACGTCCCCTCGGCAGTACAGCGGATGGAGATGGTCCATCTCGCAACAGCAGGCAACGCAAATTTCGAACCATCGGACATAGAGATCAGGCGTGGAGGCAGTTCCTATACCATTGATACGCTCACTGCGCTGCGTCAGGTCTATCCTGGAACAGACTTCTTCTTTATAACGGGGCTTGATACATTCCTGGAGATCCAGACGTGGCAGAAGTGGGAAGAGGTGCTACGTTTATGCTGTTTTGTGGTACTGTCTAGGCCTGGGTACCGCTTTATTGACCTCATGAAGGTCGATTTTATGAGACAATTTGAAAAAGAGCTGGTTGGACTTGACCAGGAAACGCTGCAGCAGACGATCGTCAGCGCCGGTGCTTTTCAGGTATGTCTGGAACGGATACCGCTCTACGATATATCCTCTACCGATATCCGCAAGAGGGTCAAGGAGGGCAGCAGTATCAAATATCTCTTGCCTGAGGCAGTTGAAATCTATATAATGAAATCGAGGTTATATGTATAATTCATTGAACACAGCGCAGCTCTGCGCAGAAGGCGCAGGCGAAAAGAAGGCCTTCGACATACTGATCCTCGATCTCCGCAAGCTGACGTACGTTGCCGATTATTTCGTTATCTGCTCGGGGAGCAACACCACCCAGGTGGGCGCCATTGCAGACAGCATCGGTGGAGTGCTTGCGCAGGCGGGCATTCGCTTCTCCCATGTAGAAGGCGAGGCAGAATCGAAATGGGTGCTCATGGACTATGGTGATGTGGTCGTGCACGTTTTCGAGGAGCAGACCAGGACCTATTACGCGCTGGAAAAGCTCTGGGGTGATGCGCCACGGGTCGCACTGCACACCAGAACGAAGGAGTTGCTGGGCGCTGCTTCATGAAATTGACCGTCCTCTGCATGGGGAAGACCAGGGAGCCGTTCATTCAAGACGGGCTTGCAAAGTATGTGCGCTACCTGAGACCCTTTGTCGATATAGAGATCCGGGAGCTTAAAGAAGAAAAAATCCAGGACCTCAAGGCTGCACCGATCGTCAGAAAAAAAGAGGCGGAGAAGATCTTTAAGGCATGTCCGGCGAACGCGATGCTTGTTGCGCTCGATGAACGGGGCCAGGAGTTCACCTCTCACGGATTCGCGGAAGTCCTGAACAGCGCCCTCGAGTCAGGGACCAGGGAAATCGTCTTCGTGATCGGCGGGGCCATGGGACTCGATGAGAGCGTTACGGAGCGCGCCAAGAAAGTCATTGCCCTGTCCCGCTGGACCCTGACCCATGAGATGGCGAGACTGGTCCTGCTGGAGCAGCTTTACCGGGCATTCACGATCATAAAAGGAAAGACCTACCATTATTGATTTAGGCGGGTCATGATTCCTGTGCTAATCGGCAACAAGAGAAAGGGCCGCGGATGAGATTTGTCTTCACAGTACTTATGATCCTGATGGTGATCGCTGTCATGCTCCTCAGGGAATTCAACCAGGGGATTATCACGGTCAATCTTCTCCCAACGAAAACCTACGAAATCTCCAAGTCCTTCTTCTTCCTCTTTTCCCTGACCATCGGTGCAGGCATTGTGTTCATCCTCTATCTCCTGCGGGATGTCAAGCGGTTCCTGCGCAGCCTCAAGGTGCAGCGTGAACAGAAAAAACGTCTGAAGATACAGGAGCTGTATACAAAAGGTCTGAATTCCATGCTTGCCAAACGCAATGCTGAAGCAAATCTCTTTTTCCAAAAAGTGTTGGCCATCGATCCGAACCACGTGGACGCCCTCCTTCGCATGGGCATCAGCCAGCTGCGCGAGAAGAACCCTCAAGAGGCCATTCTCCTGCATCAGAAGGCGCTGAGCCTGGACAACGATAACCAGGAAGTGATGTTCTCCCTTGCTGCAGATTATGAGGAAGCCAAGCGGTATGATGATGCCCTCGAGATGTACAACAAGATCCTGTCCAAGGACGCGTCCAATCTCACCGCGCTGATCAGGATGCGGGACCTCTACCAGAAGCTGAACTACTGGGAGGAACTGTACGAGACGCAGCGCAGGCTCCTTGCCCATCCGGTCTCTTCGTCGGAACAGGAGGTCGAACATCGCAAGCTGGTCGGTTTTAAATACGAGCACGGCCGCTCCCTTCTTGAGGCAGGCGACCTGGAGCGGGCAAAAAAGATATTCCGCGGCGTGATCAAGCTCGACAAGGACTTCATTCCTGCGTACCTTGGCCTGGGAGAAGTCTATATCGAAGAAGACAAGATCAGTGACGCGTCAGAGCTCTGGGAAAAGGCGTATAAGATGACCTCGTCCACGCTGCTCCTGCACCGGCTTGAGGACCTCTACCTCAAGCTGGGTGAGCCGGGCAAAGCCATCGAGCTTTATAAACAGGCAATGAACTGGAAGCCCCAGGACATCAAGATAAAGTTCTTTCTCGGCAAGCTGTACTATCGGCTGGAGATGGTCGATGAGGCCTTTGATACCCTCTCGTCCGTGGATTGGGGTGACAAGGATTTCCCTGATGTCCATAAACTGCTGGGGAATATCTATCTCCGTCGCGGCTCCCTGGGCCTGGCTGCTTCGGAATTCAAAAAAGCACTTGGCTTCAGGAAGCAGATCATCATCCCCTACACCTGTTCCAATTGTGAGCTCAGGACCACGGATTGGTCCGGCCGTTGCCCGAATTGCGGCAAATGGAACACCTTCGGCGTGAACCTCGAAAAGATCTGTTAGAGCGCCCATGAGAGATCAGCGAGCAGCCTTCAGTACCAGTTGTGCGATCAATGTGCTGAGATGCTGTCTTCTGGTCCCTTGTATTTGAGAAGGAGCATGTAATGTCGTCAAAACGCGTATTATTGATGGTCCTTGATGGGTGGGGCATCAACATCAACAAGGACGGTAATGCCATTGCAGCGGCAAAGGCGCCGGTCTATACAGGTCTTATGAATGACTACCCCCACACGGAGCTTCTGGCCTCGGGTGAGGCTGTTGGATTGCCGGAAGGTCAGATGGGTAATTCAGAGGTGGGCCATCTGAACCTCGGCGCAGGCAGGATCGTGTATCAGGATTCGACGAGGATCAGCAAGTCCATTCGAGAAGGGGATTTCTTTGCCAATCCGGTCCTCCTTTCCGCCATGGAGACCGTCAAGCGGTCCGGCGGAAATCTCCATCTGATGGGGCTCCTTTCCGATGGCGGTGTGCACAGCCGGCTCGACCACATCTTTGCGATGTTCGACCTGGTGAAGGCCCAGGGGATCACCAGGGTCTTCTTCCATGCCTTCCTCGATGGCAGGGACACGCCGCCTTCAAGCGCCCTTAACTATATCAAGCAGCTTGAGGACCATTTTGAAAAGATCGGCATAGGCAAGATCGCCACCATATCAGGACGGTACTATGCCATGGACCGCGACAAACGATGGGAGCGGGTCCAGAAGGCATATGAAACACTGGTCATGGGTGAAGGGATCAGAAAGTACTCTGCACAAGAGGCTGTTCAGCAGAGCTATGAACATGAACGGACCGATGAATTCCTGATCCCCACGGTGATCCTGGACCGCAAAACGAACAAGCAGATCGGCACCATTGGCAACAATGACGGGGTCATTTTCTGCAATTTCCGGTCCGACCGGGCGCGGGAGATCACACGGTCATTCGTTGAAGAAGATTTTAAGGGATTCAGGAGACGCATCGTCCCGAAGCTATCGACCTTTGTCTGTCTCACGACCTATGATGAGACCTTCAACCTGCCCGTTGCATACAAACCAGATCGTCTCACCAATATCCTTGGCGAGGTATTGAGTGCCCGGGGTATCCGGCAGCTCCGCATTGCCGAGACGGAGAAATATGCCCATGTGACGTTTTTCTTCAATGGCGGGGAAGAACCTCCGTTTCCCCTGGAAGACCGGATACTGGTGCCGTCGCCTCGTGATGTGGCCACCTATGACCTGAAGCCAGAGATGAGCGCCCGGCAGATCACCGACAAACTTGTGGAAAGCATTTCATCGCAGCACTATGGTTTTATCCTTGTTAATTACGCAAACCCTGATATGGTCGGCCATACGGGCATCATCAGCGCTGCGGTGAAGGCCATAGAGGTGATAGATGAGTGCCTGGGCAGGGTGCTCCATGCGGCCTGGGAAGAGGGGATGCAGGTTTTTATCACGTCCGACCACGGGAATATAGAGATCATGTCCGATCCTTCTACGGGCCAGCCCCATACAGCGCATACGACCGATCCGGTGCCATTCATCGACGTCCAAAAAAATGTCAAGCTCAGGAGCGGCGGTGTTCTTGCTGATGTAGCGCCGACCGTGCTTGATTACATGGGTATTCCCATTCCTCCGGAAATGACGGGTAAAAGTCTGATCATTCCGTAACCGCTGCATCCACTCTCTATGAATATCCTGCGCCGTATCCTGGATTTTATTCTCCCTGCCTCCTGCTCGTATTGCAATGATTCTGTGGGCGATTCCCCAATTCCCTATTTCTGCTCCACCTGCTGGGCCGATTTTGACTTGATCTATGGACCGGTCTGCCCCTGCTGCGGCAGACCATTCGAATCTCCCGAAGCGTTGAGCCATAGCCCGGAACATGAATGCAGCCCATGCCGACTCTCGCCCCCGATCTTTGATCAGGCGTTATCCGTCGGATATTTCGAAGGACCGTTGAGGGAAGCCATCCATCAGTTCAAATACCGGCCTTGTAGATCGCTCGGAAGACCTTTGGGGGAATGGATGGTCAACAATGTCCGCCTGCTCACCGACATTGATGTGGTCATTCCCATACCCCTGCATACTAAAAGGCTCAGACAGCGGGGATTCAATCAGGCCCTTCTTCTCGCCCACGCCATGAGCACTGCCAGTTCTATCCCGCTCTCCTGGGACAATCTTGTCAGGGTACGGCCTACGCGTCCGCAGGTGGAGCTGACAGGGGAGGAGCGGATCAAGAATGTGGCAGGCGCATTTGCGGTTAGACGTTTAAATGAAATAACTGCAAAGCGGGTCATGCTTGTTGATGACGTGTTTACCACAGGCGCTACGATGAACGAGTGTGCTGCGGTGTTAAAGGATGCGGGAGCAGCGCAGGTGGTCGCTTTTACGCTTGCACGGGCGTTGTAGCAGGTCAACGATTAATCGCTACTTAAGGTTGAATTCCCCGCTGCTTGGCGGCGTAATCTGAAGTTGTAAGGTTCTCAATACTCCGCTGCTTGCGGCGGAGTGGTTTATTTGGCCTTCCCCGAAGACGGGCTATAACCTGAAATATCTATTTTCCTTCTTTTTGCTTTAGTGTATACTTGTAGCGAATAGATAGAGCAGAGGAGGTGGACGTTTTGAAAAAAATCTATAGGGGCACGATCGAAGGGAATGTCATTCACCTTGATGAGACCACCGGTTTTTCCTTCGGAACACACGCTCTTGTTACGCTGAAAACCCTTTCCCAGGCGACACAGGAAGATATACAGAGCAGGCAACTCAGGCTTCTTGACAAGGGTTTCGCTCTTGGGAAAAAGTTTTATACCACTCGGGATGACCTCTATGCCCGGTAGGCTGATCGATACAAATGTCCTGGTCTACGCATACGATACTTCGGAAGGAAAGAAGCATACCGCAGCAAAAGACCTGCTTCGGCATCTGTGGATCGACGGCGGCGGTGTAGTGTGCTTGCAGAATCTGATGGAGTTTTTCGTCGTCATCACGAGAAAAGTCGAGACCCCCGTTGATGTCGTGACCGCAAAAGGCATTGTGCAGGATTTCATCGGGTCCGACAAATGGACGGTCATTGATAGAGATGCAGATACGCTTCTTGCCGCGCTCGATCTTGTAGCGCAGCATGGAATACACTTGTGGGACGCGGCAATAGCTGCAACGATGCTGGAAAATGATGTGCCTGAAATCGTAACCGAAAACGCGAAAGACTTCAGTAAAATTCCGCAGTTGATAGTATCCAGTCCTTTCTGATCTTCTTTTCGCAATAAGTTTGCTGTCCTGTGGCATACCATTAAATACCCCGTTTATTTTCTGGACGTTGCAGGAATAGCAGCTACAATGCAAAAAGATATTGTTATGACAAATATATATTACCTTACTGAAAGAAGTTTAATTACTGGTTCAATCAACATTATTGAACCAGCGTGGAGAGAGGATTTAATCAGGCCCTTCTTCTTGCCCACGCTATGAAATCGGCCAGCACGATACCGCTTTACGGCCTACGCGGCCGCAGGTGGAGCTGACAGGGGAGGAGCGGATCAAGAATGTGGCAGGCGCGTTTGCGGTTCGACGTTCACATGAAATAACTGGAAAGCGGGTCATGCTTGTTGATGATGTGTTTACCACTGGTGCAACGATGAACGAGTGTGCCGCGGTCTTAAAGGATGCGGGAGCAGGGCAGGTGATTGCTTTTACGCTTGCCAGGGCGTTGTAGTTGATCCACGTATGTAGATTTATACTGCCAATTGCAAGATTCCAAACGATCCTATTATTGTCTAACCCTCTCAATTAATCCGAAAAACCTTAGAGCATTGCCACCCATGACTATCGAGACATCATCCCTCATGAATGCACGTTGATAGTAATACCAAATAATTCAAAACTAGTTGAAATTGCTAGTAATATAGGCATGCTTCTGTCGTAGCATACCCTTAAAATACCCCGTTTATTAACTGGACATTGCAGAAAAATGCATTTATAATACGACAATTTTTGTTTGGCATGACATATACATATTGGTTTATGGATAGAGGTTCAATGCTTGGCGATAAGGAGAACATTGTGAAAAACGAGAATATGGTCAAGGTGATATGGAGCTATTTCTGCCGAAAGATGAAATGGTCTGCAGGGCAATTGCCAGTCATACTGGCCTTTTTGCTCCTGACATTATCAGCTAGCGGGACAGTATACGGTGCGGACTGGGCCGCAAATTACGGCGGTTACACCGGGAATAATGCCTATACCCAGGCAACGGCAGTAGATGCCTCGGGGAATGTGTATCTGGCCGGGTATTTTACTGGCACGACCTTCACGCTCGGTAGCGTGACCTTGACCAGAATTGGCGCTCTGGATGCCTTTGTCGCCAAATTGGATGCATCAGGCACTGTTCTCTGGGCAAAGAATTTCGGAGGAAGCGGAGCGGCTACGACTGGCTTCGGCATCGCAGTTGATAATTCCGGGAATGTTTATCTGGGGGGGGATTTTGGTAGTGCCAACCTTACTGTCCCTGCACTGACGAAGATCGGCTCCTATGATGCCTTTGCGCTCAAGCTTGATTCCACTGGTGCAATCGCCTGGGCTAAGAACTTCGGCGGAGGCGCAGCGACTGCGTCTGGTCGGAGCATCGCAGTTGACGGATTCGGGAATGTTTATTTGGGTGGTTTTTTTTATTCCGCCAACCTCACCACTCCAGCAGTGACAAAGATCGGCAACTGGGATGCCTTTGCGATCAAGCTTGATTCTACTGGTGTAACCACTTGGGCAAAAAACTTCGGCGGCAGCGGGGCGACTGTCTATGGCACGAGCATCGCAGCTGACGCCACCGGAAATGTTTATCTTGGGGGGTATTTTTATAACGCTAACCTTACCACCCCTGCTTTGACGAAGATCGGGACCTATGATGCCTTTGCGCTCAAGCTTGATTCCACCGGTGCAACCACCTGGTCAAAGAACTTCGGCGGGAGCGGGGCGACTGCGTATGGCAATAGTGTCGCAGTAGACACTTCCGGGAATGTCTATCTGGGAGGGTATTTTACTGGCGCCAACCTTTCCACCCCTGTTTTGACGAAGATCGGTGGCAGTGATGCCTTTGCGATCAAGCTCAGTTCTACCGGCGCGACCACTTGGTCGAAGAACTTCGGTGGCAGTGGGGCGAATGCCTATGGCAATAGCATCGCAGTTGACAGTACTTCGAATGTTTATCTAGGTGGGTATTTAAATGTCGCCAGCCTCACAACGCCTGTTTTGACGAAGATAGGCGGCCAGGATGCCTTTGCGATCAAACTCAATTCCGCAGGCGCAACTACCTGGGCGAAGAACTTTGGCGGCAGCGGGGCGAGTGCATGGGGCAATAGTATAGCAGTTGATAACTCCGGGTATGTTTATCTGGTGGGATATTTTAATGCTGCCAGCCTCACCACCCCTGCATCGACGAGGACCGGTAACCAGGATGCTCTTGCGATCAAACTCGATTCCACCGGCGCGACCACTTGGGCGAAGAACTTCGGCTCACTGACGGGATCGGGGAATGCCTATACTCAGGCAACTGCAGTAGATGCTTCAGGAAATGTGTATCTGGCCGGGAATTTTGATAGCGCGATTTTCAAGCTCGGCAGTGTGATCTTGACCAGGATCGGCGCTGTTGATGTTTTTGTCGCTAAATTGGATGCATCAGGTGCCGTCCTCTGGGCAAAGAACTACGGCGGGAGCGGGGCGACTGCGTATGGCTATGGCATCGCAGTTGACGGAACCGGAAATGTCTATATAGGGGGGTATTTTCAAAACGCCAATCTCACCACCCCAGCTTTGACGAAGATCGGCACGTTTGATGCCTTTGCGATCAAGCTTGATTCAACAGGCGCAACCACCTGGGCAAAGAACTTTGGAGGGAGCGGGGCGAGTGCAGTGGGCCGCGGCATCGCAGTAGACGGTACCGGGAATGTGTATCTGGGTGGGTATTTTATGAGCGCCAACCTCACCACCCCGGCACTCACGAAGATTGGCACCTATGATGCATTTGCGCTCAAGCTTGATTCCACCGGAGCAACCACCTGGGCGAAGAACTTCGGCGGGAGCGGGGCGACTGCGATTGGCTACTCTATCGCAGTTGACGGTTCGGGGAATGTGTATTTGGGGGGGTATTTATTTAGTGCCAATCTCACCACCCCAGCTTTGACGAAGATCGGTAGCAATGATGCCTTTGCGATCAAGCTCGATTCCACAGGCGCAACCACGTGGGCAAAGAACTTTGGAGGGAGCGGGGCGACTGCAGTGGGCTACGGAATCGCAGTTGACGGTTCAGGGAATGTTTATCTGACGGGGTATTGGGGAACCGCCAACCTCACGATCCCAGCTTTGACGAAGATCGGCAGCGTAGATGCCTTTGCGATCAAGCTTGATTCCACAGGCGCAACCACGTGGGCAAAGAACTTCGGCGGGAGCGGGGCGACTGCGTATGGCTACGGGATCGCAGTTGACGGAACCGGAAATGTCTATCTTGGGGGGTATTTAACCGCCAATCTCACCACCCCTGCATTAACGAAGATAGGCACCCAGGATGCCTTTGCGCTCAAGCTTGATTCTACCGGAGCAACCACCTGGGCGAAGAACTTCGGCGGGAGCGGGGCGACTGCGATTGGCTGGGATATTGCTGTTGACGGTTCGGGGAATGTGTATCTGGGGGGCCATTTTCAGAACGCCAACCTCACTACCCCTCCTTTGACAAGAATCGGGACCAATGACGCATTAATTATTCATGCAAGCGCATACACACTGACCTATACTGCCGGATCGAATGGTTCCTTAAGCGGCACTACCTCGCAGACCATGAGTTATGGCGCAAGTGCCAGCGCCGTAACTGCCGTGCCTGATCCAGGCCACCACCTTGTGAACTGGACCGGTTCGAATGGCTTCGTCACCACAACGAACAATCCACTCACTGTCTTGAACGTATCCACCAGCATGACGATCACCGCGAACTTTGCTCCGAACCAGCACACCCTTAGTATTGGCACAACAGGCACAGGCAGCGGCACAGTCGGCGGCAACGGGGTCTTTGATTATGGAACGAGCCATCAGGTAACTGCCGTGGCAACAGCAGGCTCAACCTTCACAGGTTGGTCAGGTGACTGCGCAGGTTCAGCAAGTCCGCTCAGCGTAACCATGATCGACCGAGACATGAGCTGCACAGCCACCTTTGCTGACACGACACCGCCTGTTGTGAGCGCAGGCTCGAACCAGACAAAG
>Ga0334722_10006202_pt1 | contig 11880 bp, 10 predicted proteins | sample C3_bottom_MG_FD_207210 | JGI IMG/M metagenome (GOLD analysis project Ga0334722, IMG submission 207210) | Sediment microbial communities from Yellowstone Lake, YNP, Wyoming, USA - C3_bottom | ecosystem: Environmental > Aquatic > Freshwater > Lake > Sediment | place: USA: Wyoming | collected...
CGGCGTCCAGTTCGAGATTGCTGTACGGACATGCACCCTGGCACGCCTGGCAGCCTATGCACAGCGCCGGATCGTGCATGGTGACGCCTTCCGGGGTCTTGAACATGGCCTTGGGCGTGACCGGGCAATTCTCGACGCAGGGCGCCGCGCTGCAGTGATTGCACAGCACCGGCATCACCAGGTGCACCGTGTTCGGGAAGCTGCCCTCGGTCTTCAGGATGAAGTCGGCCCAATTGTGACTCTGGCCGTCCGCGCGGTTGCGGGTGTTGTTCTCGGCCTTGCAGGCAAGCGCACAGACGCCGCAACCCACGCAGCGCTGAAGGTCTATAACCATTCCAAATTTAGGCATTTCTTGTCTCCTTCGATTCGCGTTGCGGGGGGCTAGGCTTTCTGCACCTTGACGCCGGTGAATCCGCCATTGCGCGCAGTCGCGCCGCTCAGGCGATCGTAGTCGTCGACCAGGATCTCGTTGTTGTTGCCGCCGCGCGGCTGCGCGCGGGCGTAATCCTTGGCGGCGACGCGGCCGTAGGCCCAGTGTCCCTGACCGTAGCACTTCGCCACCGTGCCCGGCCTGACGCCTTCCCAGAGCTTCAGTTTGGTGACGATGGTGCCTGCCACCGACGTGACCTTGACGCTGTCGCCGGTCTTCAGGCCCAGCTTCGCGCCATCCGCCGGATTCATCTTCAGCACGTCGTCCCAGGAGACATCGCCGGCATCGACCTTCTTGAACTCCTGGTACCAGGGCAGGTTCTGCGAGCGGCCTTCGCGATTGAGGCGCGACTTGTAGTCGATGAAGGTGAACGGATAGTCATCGACGCTGCCGTGGCGCTTGGGCGGTTCGTAGTGCGGCACGAACGCCTGTTCGCCGCGCGCCACGTAGCCGGACACGGCGAGGATGTCGTCGATCGTGGTGTCGAACTTCTTCGCGTGCTCGGCCAGGCCTTTCTTCGCGGTTTCACTGTAGAACTCGAACTTCTTGGTCGCGGTGGCGAACTTGCCGCCCCAGCCCTTCTTGAAGCTGTACTTGGCGCCGCTCCACATGCCCTTCTTGCGGAACTCGGCCCAGCCGTTGATAGGCGCGTCGCCCTTGAGCGGTTCCTTCGCCTTCCACAAGGTGGCGCTGGAGATCTTCGCCGCAATCTCGGTGAACTCTTTCTCGTTGGTCGGCGTCTTGCCGGTCTCCGGATCCTTGAACTCCTTCGAGTAATAGTCGAACAAATTGGGGAAGCCCCTGGCTTTGAGCTTTTCCGCGAGCAGCCAGACGACCTCGGTCTCTTCCTGCTTCACGTCCCACAGCCGCTTGCCGGCCGGCTGCTGGATCGTGGCGTAGCCGTGCAGGTTGCCCATGTTGGTGATCACCGAGAAGCCCTCGCTGGAGTTGAACGTGGCGGGCAGCACGATGTCGGCGAACTGGGTCATCTCGGAGGCGTTGGTCACCATGTGCACAAAGAACGGCACCTTGGCGAGCGCCCTTTCCCAGCGCGTCGGGTCGGTGGCGGAAAAGCAGAAATTGCTCCAGCTGCTGAGCAGCACCTTCACCGCCCCGGGGTCTTTGAGCATGCCGTTGGCGACGTTGTTGGTTACCACGCCGCTGCCGGGCTTGGCGTTCATCATCGCCGGCATGTCTTTCGCGCCGCGGCCGTCCAGTTTCTTGTGCTTGCTCGCGCCTTTGGCGATGGCATCGACGTAGGCGTCGGCTTTCGGGAAATGACCCATCGGCACGCTGGAGCTTTGCAGCGTGCCGCCTTCGACGTCGATCGAACCGACCAGCGCATTGAGCGCGTAGACGGCCATCGCGGCGTAGGTGCCGCGCGGGTTCATCGCCACGCCGGGCCCCATCCACACCGCCACTTTCGGCGCCGCCTTGCCCATGGCGCGGGCGACGCGCACGATCTGCTCGGCCGGAATCAGGCATTCTTTTTCCGCCCAGGCCGCCGTCCGGTCCTTCAGTTCGATGTTCCACCACTTGACGAGGCCGTGCGTCTCCTTCTCGGCGAAAGCGGCCTCGTCGACGGCCTTGCCCGCGACGAACAGATTCCTGCCGTCCTTGAAGTTGCCGACGAATTCCTGGTTCCACAGGCCTTCGGTGAGCAGCACATGCGCGATGGCGCCCGCCAGCGCGCCGTCGGTTCCGGGCTTGATCGGCAGCCATTCGTGCGCCTTGGCCGCCGAGGTCGACAGCCTTGGGTCGACCGCGATCACCTTGCCGCGCGCGAGAATCTCGCCGAAGCGGTGGATGGTATTGGGCACCATGCGGTTGGAGGCGAGCGGGTCGGTGCCCCAGACGACGAGGCAGTTGGTGCTCGCGAGGTCATAGTCGCGGTAGGCGAAAAAGCCCTGGGTCAGTCCGGGGCCCATCTTCTCCGCTTCGGCGCACATGGCGCTATGGGAAAAATAGTTGGTCGTCCCGAACACTTTTGGCAGCGTGCCGTAAAGCAGTTCGGTCGAGGTGGCCGAATAGCGGCCGCGGATATAGGCGAGCTTATGCGCTTCGTTGTTCTTCCTCAGGTCCATCATTTTGTCGGCGACGGTGTTGAGCGCCTCGTCCCAGCTGATCGGCACGAACTTCGGATCGACGCCGCGTCCCTTCAGCGGATTGGTGCGTTTCATCGGCAGCTTGATCCGGTCCGGATCGTAGGTCTGCTGCGGGATCAGCTGTCCGCGTGGGCAGACGTAGCCGTGGTTGGTCTTGCTCAAGGGATTGCCTCGCACCCGCACCGCGCGCCCGTCCTGCACGAAAATCTGGATCGCGCACCACTGGGTGCAGCCCTGGCAGGCTGTGGACACCCATTCGCCCTGGGCCGGGCCCGCAGTCCTCGCCTTGCGCACCTGCATGGCATTGGTGACCGGCTGCATGGCGCAGCCGACGACCATCACGCTGCCGGCCGTGAACGCCGACACCTTGAGGAATTCCCGTCTTGTCAGTTTCATCTAGAAGCCCCCTTCGCGGAACCGAAATTGATTCCCGGCCAGCTTGAACCGCGGTTAAGGGGGATGTTTGACGTAGGTCAAGTTCTCCGGGGAATGCGCGCATGCCTTCCCGGCGGCGTTACCGGGCGGTAACGCTATTCGCCGCCTGCAGGAATGCCGAGCCGCTTCATCTTCTCCCACAGGTTCTTGCGGCTGATGCCCAGGGTCGCCGCGGCGCGCGTGATGCGCCCGTGGCCTTCATGCGTCGCCAGCACGCGCAGGATGTACTGGCGTTCGAACACCTTGAGATGCTCGTCCAGCGTTTCGCGCGTCGCCTCCAGTGCGGGCGGAAGTTCTTCGAACAGGTCTTCCGGCTGCAGCGCAGCCTGTGCGCCCAGCAGGCAGGCGCGCTCGATCGCGCCCTTCAATTCGCGCACATTGCCCGGCCAGGGATAGTCGAGCATGAGATTTTCCGCGCGCGCCGACAGCGTCTTCGCACCGCTGCGCTGCCTTCCGGAATGTTCATCCAGGAAGCGCTGCGCCAGCCACAGGATGTCTTCCTTGCGCTCGCGCAGCGGCGGAACCTGCAGGCGCACGACGCTGATGTAGTAGTACAGCTGTTCACGAAATTCTCCGCGCTCCACCATCGCCTTCAAGTCCTGATGCGCGGCGCAGACGATGCGCAGATCGACCGGCACGCGCTGGTCGCCGCCGACGCGCACGATCATGCGCTCCTGGATTGCGCGCAGCAGCCTGCCCTGCAGGGACGACGGCACGTCGCCGACCTCGTCCAGGAACAGGGTCCCGCCGCCGGCCAGTTCGAATACGCCCTTGCGCAGGCGCACCGCGCCGTTCGCACCCGGCTTCTCCTGTCCGAACAGTTCCGCCTCCAGCGCGCCTTCGGCAAAAGCGCCGCAGTTGAGCGCGATGAACGGCCGCGAACCGTCCTTGTATCGCTGCCGGTGGAGCGCAAACGCGAGCCTTTCCTTGCCCACGCCCTGCTCGCCGGTGATCAGCACATTGCTGCTCGTGGGGCCGAGTTTCACCAGCGCGGCTTCGAGCTGCCGCATCGCCGGGGAAACGCCGAATTGCGCGCCCTGGCCTTCGTTCGCCGCGGCGCCGGTCAGGCTGCGGATCTTTTCCAGCAGCGTTTCGATTTCAAACGGCTTGGTGATGTAGTCGGTCGCACCTTGCTTGAGCAATCTGACCGCCTGGTCGATTTCGCCGTAGCCGGTGATGAAGAGGTAAGGCGGCAGCGGTGCGATTTCGCGCGCGAGGGCGGCGAACAGCGCCTCGCCCGACAGATCCGGCAGGTGGATGTCGCTGACCACGAGGTCGTAATGCCGCCGCGGCATTTCCAGCAAGGCTTCGCCGCCGCTGCGAAACCAGTCGCAGGCGTAGCCCTCCAGCTCGAAGCGGTCGGCCAGCGCCTCGCCGACGATTTCGTCGTCCTCGACCAGGCACAGCCGCGGCCGCACCGCGGCATTCATTGTGCCGCTCCCAGGGGCAGAGTGACCTCGAACGCCGTCCGGCCGGCGCCATCGCGCAGGTCGCTTTGCACGGCGATGTTTCCGCCAAGCTGGCGCACGATCTGATAGCACACCCAGAGTCCCAGGCCGCGGCCGCGCTCGTCCTCGTTGGCAAAGGGTTCGAACAGGTGGGCAGTCTGCATGTCGGTCAGGATCTCCCCGCCATTGACCACGACTAGAGCCAAGCTCGTGTCGCTGCCGCTGCGCGTGCCTATCGTTACCGCGACTTCGCCGCCCGGCGCCGATGCCTGGACTGCGTTCAGCAGCAGGTTGATCAGCACCTGCCGCACCGCGGTCGAGGGCAGCGGCAGCGGCGCGCTCAATTGGCTGTCCCAGCGCAGGCTCACGCCGCGCGCGCGCGCCTGCGGTTCGATCAGGGTGCGCACGTCTTCCATATCCTGCGGCGAGAGATCCCGGCTTCTCACCTTCGCCTCCACCAGCAGCGCGCCGACGGTGTCCTTGATTTGTATCAGGCCGCGCTCGAGCAGGGTCAAGGTTTTCAGCGTGCGCGGGTTGAGCTCGCCATGATGACGCAGGGTATTGACCGCCGTCAGCATGCCGAGCAGCGGATTGTTGATCTCGTGCGCGATGCCCGCCGTCAGTTTGCCGATCGCGGCCAGGCGCTCGGAATGGATCATCTGGCGCTCGATCTCGGCCTTGCCGCGCAATTCCTGCAGCGTGCGGTTGTAGGCATGGTACAGGCGCCCCAGCTCATCCTGGTAGTCGTACAGCTCGGGCGCAAGATTGTCCGGGAGGCGCCGTCCCAGTTCCTCCATGCGTTCGGTAAGCCGCACCAGCGGAACGGCGGTGCGCTGACCCCAGTACCAGCCGAGCGGCAGCAGCAGCACGATCACCAGGACTGCAGTCAGCGCCGCCTGCTCCGCGCTTTTCTGAAAGCGCGAGTGCAGCACCTTCTTCGAGTAGATCTGCACCAGGGTGCCCAGGTGCGCCTGTTCTTCACGGATCGGCGTGGTGACGAACAAATGCTCGGATCCGTCCGGTTCCAGCACCTTGGTATCGTGGCCCGGCTGCGCGATGGCCGTGGCCAGGGCCGCGTAATCCGGCGACAGCTGCCTGAAGTCGGCGAGCATCGGTATCGCCTCCGGCGTGGTGGAAACATAGACCTGTCCGCGCTGATCCAGCACCACAAAGGATTCCGCCTGGACCGGATGCTCCCCGGATTCGCGCCCGAAAGGCGCTCTGATGATCTCGTACGCCCGCCACACCTGATCATGCAGCATGGCCGGAAACAGGGAGGCGGTCATAGTCCGCCCCTGCGTCGTGGCATCGCGCAGCAAGTCGCTTTTCAGCTCCTGGTAGGAACCCAGCAGCAGCGTGCTGGATATGATCGCGGCGGTGCCGACGATCAACAGGCTGCCCCACAGGGGCACCTTGTAGCGAAAACTCAGATTGAGCAGGAAGCGCATCGGCCGCGGCGTCATCCTTCGCCGAAGGCGCGCATCATTTCGGCCACGCCGTCATAAAGATTGGGGCGGCCGTGGATAAATCCGTTCAGGTTGAGACGCTGCAGCAACTCGCTGCCCTGCGGGTCCCTGCGCATCATGACCAGCATCGTCTGCACCGCGGAAAAATCGGCTTCGGGCAGGCTGCGGCGCGCGACGATGGGCGGGAATCCGAACTCGGGCGACTTGCTCACCAAGAGGGTGCGGCGCGTAATCTCCGGCTTCAGCGCCTGCAATGAATCCCACACATAGCTGTCCACCGAGCCGCCCTGCGCGAGGCCGTCGGCCACGGCCTCGATGAGCTTGTGGTGCGAATAGGTGAAGAAGGTCTTGGCGAAGAACTTCGCCGGATCTTCGCCCATCTTGCGCAGCTGGTAGCGCGGATACAGATGCCCGGTGCACGAATACGGGTCGGCGTAGGCGAATACCTTCCCGCGCAGCTGCGACAGGTCCTTGATCTGCGGATTTTTTGCCGACACGATGAGGTAGGCGCGGTAATAGGGCTGCGATTGGTACAGCGGCACCGCGACCAGGCGCAGCTGCCGCTTGAGAAACACATACGGGTAGGTGCAGATCCAGGAAAAATCGAGCTGCTCCTGCCGCAGCAGGTCCATGGTTTCGCGGTAGCTGTCGCGCTGTACGATTTCGACCGGCCGCCTGAGCCTGGCCTCCATGTATGCGCGCCACTCGGCCAGCAGGCCGTGCTGCGTATGCAGGAACGCCGGGGTCATGCCCACGCGCAGCGCCTTGGCCGGAAACGCCGGCCGCGGCCGCGCCACCGCCAGGACCGCGCACGCTCCCAGAAACGTCCTACGTGTCAGCTTCATGCTCCGGCTCTGTGCCAGCCTCCCGGCGCGTATTATCGCACTACCGGGTCTCAGCCATGAGCGCCTGCGCGCTCAACGGGCGACAGTGACGAGGATGCACAGCCTGTCGCGCTGTCGACGAGAGCCATGTGCCGGCGGGCCGGATGGCCGCGGCGGACCGCCCGCTTCGCGCTAGGGCACGACGACCACCGGCGCAAAGCCGCCGCCCGGGGTGCGGAAATTGGTGGTCTGGCCGGCATACATGCGCGCGGCGAGGAGCAGAACCCTGCCGGCATAGGTGTAGGCGCGCACATCGAACTTCAGGCCCGCCTGCACGCCGTCGACCTCGATCGCGCGTTCGCCCGGCGGCACCAGCGCCTGCGCGACGAAGTCGCCGGCCTGGATCTCGCCCCAGACCCGGCGCGTGAGTTTGTCGCCGCGGTAGGCTGCCTTGCCGCCGTAGCCGGCCACCGGCTTGAAAAACAGCTGGCGGCGTTCGGCCCAGAGTTCCGCGGCGCGCGCGGGCGTCACCATCCGGGTCTGCGGCACCACCGCCTCGAGTAGATCTCGATCGGCTGCGGGCACGCCCCAGGCGGCCAGTGTTGCGTCGTCGCTCAGCGCGATGAGGTTGCGCTTGTCGGCGTGCAGCGCATGCGCGCGCGGGTGCGGGGTCAGTACCACTGCGCCGGCTGCGTAGGCGTCGCGTAAGGCGCGATGGCCCGACTCGGCAAGATAGAAGTCGGTCAGCCGGTTGTAGACCATGTCGACGACTGCGCCTTGGTGCCAGAGCTTGCCCTCGCGCCACGCGAATTCTTTCGGGTCGGCAATGCTGGCGGCAATCCCGTGGCGCCGGGACAACTGCTGCAGCAACTCGAATTCGGGCGCCAGATACTGCGCTTCGGGTGCGTCATCGACGATCGCAAGCGAACCCATGGGCGCGGCGCCGCGCTGCAGCCGCCACTCGGCGACGAACATGTCGACGAACCTCTGTTCCAGCGTCTCTAGGTCGGCGTTTGGGATGAACGCCCAGTTCATCGCCTCGCAACACGAGCGCTGGGCGCGCGCCAGCGCCGCGGTGAGCAGGGCGCCGCCGGCATTGGTGTTGATCTCGATCAGCCGCGGCCCCTGCGGGCCCAGGTGAAAGTCGTAGCCCATGAACACCCCCGCCGGGCCGAATGCGCGTTGCGCGATCGCGGGAACACGCGACAAGGCGGCAGCCTGGTATTGAGGCAGCGCAATCACGCGCTCGATCGCCGCCACAGCGTCGGCGATGAAGCCGGCCATCGCGGGCGCGACAAACACGACCGTCGAGGAAAAGAGGTGCGGCCGCGTCTGCGCGATGCTCTGCGCCATGCCGGCCAGGCTGGGATCGCTTTCCAGTTGCTCGCGTAGCCGATCTTCATTCAAGGTGCGGCAAAAGCACCACTTGTTCAGTCCGTCAACAGTACTCAACAGCGATGATGCGGCGACGTAGTTCAAGGATGCGAGGTCTCCATTCGATCGGGGCTATACCCGACGATCTGCTTGATTATGTCCCTGAGACCGGTAATGTGAAAGGCGCCGGCTGCAAGCGGAGGCAGGCCGCGGTCGGCGACCATGATCAGCGGCCGCCTGAAATCATCGGGATGGCTCGTGCCATGCAGGCGGTCGTGTCCCGCATGATCGCTGGTCACCGCGATCAGGTAGGCGCCGCGTTTGCCGGCGTCGTTCAGCAAGGGCGCGAGCGCCAGGTCGATTTCCCTAAGTTCTTCCAGATATTCCGGCGACAGCCAGCCGGAGTCCGTGCCTGCATCTTCGAGCCCGCTTAGGTGCAGGAAGACGAAGCGCCTGCCGTCCTTGCTGAAAAAAGCGCGCGCCAGCCCGATACCTTCGTCCCGTGCCAGCGCATGCTCGTCGACCGCAGCGCTGAGCAAATAGCCAAGCTTCTGTTTGGCGTAAAAGAAGGCCGTGCGAAATCCGCGCTGCCTCGCGTCGTCAAACAGTGATTCCCGCGCCACCTGCGGCATGCCCGGCTTCCAGTCGTTGTCCCGCTTGCCGCTCTCCTCGGGCGTGAGCCCGGTCATCATCGCCGTATGTGCGATCAGGGTTTTCGGCGGATCGGTGCTCTTCCCGGCCAGAGTGTAGCGCCCGGACCGCATCAGGGCGTAGAGCGTCGGCGAATTCTTTTCGCTCAGCGCGTCCGGATGCAGGGCGTCGATCGAAACGATGAGCACAGTCTCGACTTCGCCGGCAAGAGCGGGCATGGCGATGATCAGGCCGAGACATAGGATGCCCATGTTCATCATCGCCGAAGTCCAGGAGAGCTTATCGCCGGCCCAATTCACGATCGCTCCCTGCGTATATCGTCCGGGCATTGCCGGCGGCGTCGCAGGCACTGCGCTCAGGCCGGCATGCCGAGCAGTCTGCCGGTGATCTTGCGCGCCATCGGCGCCAGGAAAAAGATAACCGGCACGCCCACGACATAGGCGATCGCGAATGCGCGCAACCAGCGGTCGAGAAAGTCCTGGACCATACCGACGTTGACGAAGGTGATGACCAGCGTCATTAGCGAGATCATCAGGGCACCCATGATGAAAGAAAATACGAGGTGAAACTTTTTTTGCGGATTCATGCGGTCAATACTCCTGTCGGATCAGGCGGCGGCGAGCCACTGCTCGATTTTGTCGCGGCTGGGCACGCCGCCTGCATGCACCACCTTGCCGTCGATCACCACGCCCGGCGTGGACATCACGCCGTAGCCCATGATGTCGCGCGGCTCTTCGACCTTTTGCAGCTTGACGGCAACGCCCTTGGCCTGCGCCACCTGCTCGATCAGCATGATCGTATTGCGGCAGCTGGCACAGCCGGTGCCGAGTACCTTGATTTCCTTCATGACGATTCCTCTGGTTGATTAAAGAACAGCGTTGAACACATAGCCCACGATCAGGATGCCCGTGGCAACCACGCCGACGAAGGTGGCGATCAGGCGGACCTTGAGCACCTTGCGCAGGATGATCATTTCGGGCAGCGACAGGGCGATCACGCTCATCATGAACGCGAGCACCGTGCCGAGGGCCGCGCCCTTCGCGAGCAGCGCCTGCACGACCGGGATGATGCCGGCCGCGTTGGTGTACATGGGCACGCCGATCACCACCGCCAGCGGCACCGCCCACCAGGCGTCCTTGCCCATGAACGAGGCCATGAAATCCTGCGGCACGTAACCGTGTATGCCGGCGCCGATCGCGATGCCGCCGAGGATGTAGGGCCAGACTTTGCCGACGATCTCGCGCACCGAGGCAAAACCGGCGTCGAGGCGCTCGCCCAGGCCGAGCCTGTCCTCGCCCACGGCCGCGGATGCGTGCGGCATGTCGCGCACCCAGTCCTCCAGATGTGCTTCCATCTTCAGCCGGCCGATCACCCAGCCGGAAACGATGGCTACCGTCAAGCCCAGGCCGAGGTAGAGTAGGGCGACGTTCCAGCCGAACATGGCAAACAGCAGCGTCAGCGCGACTTCGTTGACCATCGGCGCCGAAATCAGGAAGGAAAAGGTCACGCCCAGCGGCACTCCCGCCTGCACGAAGCCGATGAACAGCGGCACGGCCGAGCAGGAGCAGAACGGCGTGACGATGCCCAGGCTCGCCGCCATGACATTGGCCGCGCCCTCGGTGCGTCCGGCCAGGAGGGCGCGCGTGCGCTCCGGCGTGAAGTAGGAGTTGATCATGCCCATCACGAACACGATGCCGGTCAAAAGCAGCAACACCTTGGGCGTGTCGTAGAAGAAGAACTGCAGCGCACCACCCAGGCGGCTATCGCGCTCCACCGGCAGGGCAGCCACCAGTGCTTCGGATGCCGGCATCATGGTCTGATACAGGCCGAACCAGGCCGCGGCGGCAACAAGCAGAAACAGCAGCGGCTGCTGGGCGGGCCAGCGCCTCAAGGGGGAGACTAAAGCGTTCATGCGAGAATTTCCTTCGTCATTCTCAACGCGGGCACGGATTGCGCCCTTGGTAGTGGAGACGAACCACCCGGCAAAAGGATGCACTCTCCTGGTTCGGCGACCCTGCGGGCGATCAGGCGAGCGGCGTGCGCGGCACGAATTCGCTCACCTTTCCCGCCGCGTCCAGGCGCACCTGGCAAGCCTGCGTCAGCCGTTCGCGCAGCCTCTTGCGCGCGCGCTGCACGCGCGACTTCGCACCGGGCAGGCTCAGCCCCTTGCGCCGCGCGTATTCTTCCTGCGGCAGGCGCTCGAGGTCGCACAGGGTGATGGCCTCGCGATCCTCGGGGCTCAGTTCGGCGAGCACGCGCGGCAGGCAGGCCGCAAGGCTGTCGACGGCGGCCGCTTCCTCGATCTCGGCACTCAGGTCGTCCGGCAGCGCGACCGTCGCGCGCGCGAGCCGCAGGCGGTCGGCGAGCGCGTTGCGCGCCACCTCGTACAGCCAGGCACGCGCGTTGGTGATCGCGCAGAAGCGCGCGCCCTGGCGCATGGCCTTCAGAAACACATCCTGCAGCAGGTCCTCGGCATCGGCCGCATTGGCCACGCGATGCCGCAGCCAGCCGCGCAACTCGGCCTCGTGCCCATGCCAGGCAGCCATCAGGCAATTCATGCCCGGCTTCCCGCCTCGTACCAGCCCTTGCTCGCATTCACCACTTTCACCACGAGCAACATCACCGGCACTTCGATCAGCACGCCGACCACGGTGGCGAGCGCCGCGCCCGATTCGAAGCCGAACAGGCTGATCGCGGCGGCCACGGCCAGCTCGAAGAAGTTCGAGGCGCCGATCAGCGCCGACGGGCAGGCGACGCTGTGCTTTTCTCCGAGGGCGCGGTTTGCAAGGTAAGCCAGCGACGAGTTGAAGAACACCTGGATCAGGATAGGCACCGCCAGCAGCGCGATGACCAGTGGCTGCTTGATAATGGCGTCGCCCTGGAACGCGAACAGCAACACCAGCGTGAGCAGCAGCGCGGCGACCGACCAGGGTTGAATCTTGTTCATGGCGGCGTCGAACGCCGCCTGACCGCGGGCGAGCAATTGCTTACGCATGATCTGCGCCAAGATCACCGGGATCACGATATAGAGCACGACCGAGGTGAACAGCGTATCCCACGGCACCGTGATCGACGAAATCCCGAGCAGCAGCCCCACGATGGGCGCGAAAGCGAAAATCATGATGCTGTCGTTCAGAGCGACCTGCG
>Ga0334722_10006204_pt1 | contig 11878 bp, 13 predicted proteins | sample C3_bottom_MG_FD_207210 | JGI IMG/M metagenome (GOLD analysis project Ga0334722, IMG submission 207210) | Sediment microbial communities from Yellowstone Lake, YNP, Wyoming, USA - C3_bottom | ecosystem: Environmental > Aquatic > Freshwater > Lake > Sediment | place: USA: Wyoming | collected...
CTTCCTACGAAGGGTTTGGCTTTGTCGGGATCGCCCTTTCCATGCTTATTTTAATGTATAACACCCCGTTTTTCCGCTGTCAAATTCTATTTACGCTCAGCAGATGATCTCAAGTTGTTGCTATAATCGCATTTTGCAACGTTATTGCAATTTCTCCGGATTGAGTTCAAGGAAAAGTAAAAAAATTATGTTCATTATTATAGGGCGGTATTCAGTTTTGTCAGCAGGTTCACTGCTTCATCCAGCTCCCGGTGCGCTCCGATAAGCACCACGATGTCGTCAGCCTGCAGGGCAAACTCAGGACCCGGGTTTGTGATTGCCTTGCCGTCCCGCGCGATGGCGATGACCGATGCCCCGGCATTTTTGCGGATGTCGAGCTCCCGGAGGGTCCTGCCTTCGGCCGGGGAGCCGGGCTCAAGCTGGATGTGGTCCACCGTGGCGCCGGCAAACAGCGCGGCCACGCGGCCGAGGTTTTCCTGGTCCAGCGAGACGCCCCGAAGCATCTGGTAGCCCCCGAAGCGCACAAGCTGTATCTGGTTGGCGATCACGTTGCTCGGGACGTGGTATTCATGCAGCACCCGCGAGAATATCTCGATGGATGTTTCGAATTCCTCGGGGATCACCTGGTCGGCGCCGAGTCTGGTCAGTTCATCCACGTCCGCCGCGTATCGAGTTCTGATCAGGATGAAGATCGACGGATTGAGATGGCGGACCATCCGAACGGCCATCCTCGTTGCAGCGTGGTCCGAGATCGCGAATACGATGATCTTTGCGCATTCCACGCCCGCCCTTATAAGGGTGTCCTGCCTGGTAATGTCGCCGTAGATGATGGGTTCTCCTTCCGCCCGCATTTTACGTATCGTATCCGCGTTGACTTCGAGCACGACGTAGGGAATATGGGTGGCTTTGAGCGTCTTTGCCAGGTTCCTGCCGTTCAGTCCGTACCCGGCAATGATCGTATGGCCCTGCAGCGGGCAGCTGTTATTATCGTTCACCGTATCCGCGGACAGTTGCGGCAGCCATGCGGTCATCCACGGTCCGGCCTGGATCAGGAACGGCGTTGCAAGCATTGTCAGAATCGAGGTGTTGATAAACATCTGAAATACGCCATCGGCCATCAACCCGCGAACATGGCCCTCCTGGGCGAGAAGGAACGAAAATTCCCCGATCTGGGCCAGTCCCAGGCCGGCAAGGATCGAGCTACGGACAGGAAAGCGAAGGATCGACGCGGTCATGGCCACCAGTCCGCTCTTGAGGAGAATGAGCAGCAGGGCCATGATGACCAGGACCGGCCAGTGCGCGAGAAAATAAGCGGTATGGAGCAGCATGCCGATGGAGATGAAAAAGATGCTCGCGAAATAGTCGCGGAAGGGCGTGATCTCGGCGACGATGTGGTGGCTGTATTCCGACTCGGAGATGATCAGCCCGGCAAGAAAAGCGCCGAGGGCCAGGGAGAGTCCCAGGCTGTAGGTTACCCAGGCCGTGCCGAGGCAGAGGAGCACCACCAGAAGGAAGAACATCTCGCGGTTCCTGAGCCGGATCACCTGATGCAGAAGAAAGGGGACAGCCAGGCGGGCCGCGATATACACTCCGATCAAGCCGAGCCCCGCTTTCCCGAGGGACAGGAGGACTGACAGCGGCGTGACCGATCCGGCGGCGCCTGCCTGCGACAGCACCGGCAGCATGAGCATCATGGGAACAACGGCGATGTCCTGAAACAGCAAAATACCCGTACCGAGCCTGCCGTGGGCGGAATCGAGCTCGGCGCGGTCCCCGTACATCTTGAGCACAATGGCGGTGCTGCTGAGCGAGGCGAGGAACCCGAAGAACAGGGCCTCATGCATGGGATAGCGCAGGGCGAGGGCGATGCCGAACACGGCGCCGATCGTGAGCAGCACCTGCATGGTCCCTCCGAGGAAGAACTGCCTGCTGGACTTCACGATGTCCTCGATGGAGAATTCGAGCCCCACGGCGAAAAGCAGCAGCACCACGCCCACCTCGGCGAGCCGCTCGACCACACGGGTCTCGGTGATAACGGCTGCGCCGTACGGGCCGATCAGGACCCCCGTAATCAGAAACCCTACAAGGGCGGGAAGCTTGGCGCGGTGGAACACATAGGTGATGGGCAAGGAGACGGCGAGGATTATGATGAGCTCGCGGAATATGGTGATTTCCTGTTCCTGCATGCCACAATGATAGCACACTTCGGCGCTCTGTCACAGCGGGGAATGGATTTCGGCAAGTCGTCTGTTATTCTTTTATGACGTGTACATATCCTGGTCCGGCCATTCCAGTAGCGCGGAAAATCACGCGGGGTTTCGGCTCCTTAAAAACACAACATACGCCCCGCTGCCCCCCTTATCGCGCGGCGCCGGGCCGAACTCCGCGACCATTCCTTTTCCCTTCGTGTTCATCCAGGCGGCAACCGTGGCCGGGAGCACCGGTTCCCCGGGCGAGTTGGTCCCTTTGCCGGTGATCACCAGGACCGCCTTGAGGCCCCTGCTGAAAGACGCGGCAATGAAACGCTCCAACTGGACCAGCGCTTCTTCCTTGATAAGGCCATGCAGGTCAAGCTCACGGCTGATGTGAATAGTCCCGCGCTTTAATTGCCGCATCCGGCCGGATGGCGAGCGGCGTTCTGCGGCGTCATTTTCATGGTCCGGAATCCCTTCCTGGAAGGTAGCCCCGATCTTCTTCATGGCCTGAAAAAAGAGCTGATCGTCTTCCGGTGCGCTGCGGGCCATTTTTTCAAGGACAATTGGTTTCCGTGCGATGGTTGCATCATCCGGGACTGGACCTATTCTTCTGGCGCCTTCGACTGCCCTAAAGAAAAGAGACCTCTCGTCTTCATGTTCCAGGCCAGCGCTGTTCTTCGCGGCAGCGGAAGCTGTTGTCGAGGGCCTGGTTGCAGGTTGTGACTGTTTGGTTGAAAATCCCTTGAGGGACTTGAACGGGTTGTTCTTGAAGTCAGCGGGGGCTTGCTCGGAGTGTTTGCTTTTTTTCATTGCGCGATTCTAATGGTCCGGATACCGATCGGTAATGCTTTTTATGGTATCCAGACAGGAGAATAACGTCTCCACCATATCAGGATCAAAGTGCGTCCCGGAGCCGGCCTTCAATTCATCAAGGACCGCAGTTTCATCCCACTTCTCTTTATATGCCCTGCGTGAGCCCAGGGCATCGTACACGTCAGCGAGGGCAACAAGCCTGCCGAACAGGGGGATCTCCTGGCCCTTTTTGGGACGCGGTGTCCCATCGGCATTTTCGTACCCGGGAATCACTTTGGCGTCAAGCGGGTTGACATGACCCGGATACCCGGTGCCGTCCCATTTTTCATGGTGGTTGAGAGCGACGACCGCGGCGGCCTCGTCGAATTCAGAATATCGTTCGGAGAAAAGCCGCGCGCCCATGATGGTGTGCAGCTTCATGGCCTCGCGTTCCGCATCATCGAGCCGCGCCGGTTTTTTCAGTATCGCGTCCGCGATCGCAACTTTTCCCACGTCGTGGAGCATGGCGGCCATGCGAAGTATGTCCCGGTTCTTCTCAATGACCTCCTGGGAAAGCCCCTGCTTGCCCGCCCACGTCTCATAGATGGCGACCGCATAGGAAGCAACACGGTTAACGTGGGAGCCGGTCTCTTTGGGATCGCGCAGCTCAGCCATCTTTATGGTCCGAAGGATCATGGCGCGGGTCATTTGGGCCCGCTCTATAGCCACTGCGGCCATATTGGCGAAGTGCAGGATCAGGGGTTCGTCCTTTTTTGAGAAAGGGATAACCTTGCCCTTTGCATCTTTTGCATTAATAAGCTGGAGTACGCCGATTGTATCTCCCCGGTTGGTTTTTAGCGGGAACGTCAGCATTGACTGGGTCCGATAGCCGGAAAGATCATCGTAGTGCCTGTTGAACGAATAGGGCAGGCCCGAGCGCAGTTTGTACGCATCAGGTATATTCAGGGCATCACCGGTGTTTGCCACGTATCCCGAGATCGTTTGATTGTTGATCGGAATGGAAAAGGTGGAATAGATCAGTTTTTTGCCGGGTGGAAGCCTTTTCTGAAGCGTCTCGTTCTGGCTGTAGCTGAACTTCAGCTTGTCGCCCTCTTTCACATAGATCGACCCCGCATCGGCATTCACCAGCGTTCGCGCCTCGCGGAGGATCCGTTCGAGGAGCACATCAACGTCCTTCACTTCCGTGAGTTCGACGCCGAGTTTCATGACCATGCGGAGTGTCTGCTTTTCGCTCATCATAGTTGTCTAATCATAACCTGTAATCGGACAATTTGTCAATGAACGATTCTTTCTCCCTTTATCCCAGGGCACTTTTCATTAATTCATTGACTCACTATGGCTTTTTTGATATATTGTCACATTATTTTGCAGGCGCGAGCTGTTATTGTTCAGGCGGTGCGGCATTTTTAAGGAAATATGAGATTGGTGACGAGGTTTTCCGGATGGATAATAAATTATTAGCGATCAAGAAAAAACTGATGAAACAGCGGACAGAGCTTCTTTCTGAAGCCGAGGCGACATTAACGAGCACGATCAGCAAGGAACAGGAAAGTTTCCCTGATCCGACCGATCAGGCCGTGGCGGAACTCGACAACAGCTTCCTGCTCAGGCTGCGGGGGAGAGAGCAAAAGCTGTTGAAAAAAATAGATGAGGCCCTCACCCGGATCGACGGCGGTACGTACGGAGTCTGTGAGTCGTGCGGCGGCCAGATCAGCACCAAACGGCTGGAGGCCAGACCGGTGACCACGCTCTGCATTGAGTGCAAGACCCGCCAGGAAGAAGAAGAGAAGATGCAGGCGGGTTAATCCCGCGTCAGGACATTGTGAAGCAACTTCCAAAGGCCGGCCTGTTCAACAGGGCCTGCCTTTTTTTGTGAAAGGCGATTCGCGACCGCTAACGCTCGATGATCCCTCCTCCGACAACCGTATCTCCGTCATAGAAAACCGCCGCCTGGCCCGGGCAAACGCCGGGGACCGGTTGGTCGAATGCGACATGCACCCCGCCCGCACTCGAGGGCTCTATCACCGCAGGGAAAAAAGGCGAGCGGTACCGGATTTTGACCGTGACAGCAAGCGGAGAGCGGAGTTCATCAATGCGAATAAAATTCGGGCTCGAGACCGTCATTTCGCCTGTCTGGAGGTCGGGCTTTTTCCCGAGAACGACCCTGTTCTGTTCCGGGTCGATCCTGACGACATAGAGCCGCTCGCCCGCCGCAACACCGAGATTTCTGCGCTGCCCCACCGTGAAGAACGCAATACCGTCGTGTTTGCCGAGGACCTTTCCTTCCGTGTTGACCAGCTTGCCGGGCTGGAGAATTTCGGGCGCGTGTTCTTTCAGGAACAAACGGTAGTCGTCGCCGGGAACAAAGCAGATCTCCTGGCTCTCCGGTTTTTGCGCAGCCGGAAGATCAAGCTCTCGCGCGATCGTTCTGACCTCTGTTTTTGTCAAGCTGCCAAGAGGAAACAGCGCCGGCTTCAGTTGGTCCTGCGTGAGCCGGTAGAGAAAGTAGCTTTGATCCTTGCCCTCATCCGTTCCCCTTTTTAGAAGAAAACGGGCTGTCAACGGGTCATGGTCAATGCGGGCGTAGTGGCCGGTGGCGAGAAAATCAAAACCGTTGACACGGGCATGCGTCAGGAGCACGTTGAATTTTATCAGGTCGTTGCACCTGATACAGGGGTTCGGTGTGCGGCCGCGCCGGTATTCGGAGATAAAGTCCAGGATTATGCTTTGAGAGAATTCGGCCTGCGCGTCGAGCATGCGATGAGGGATTTTCAGATGTTCGCAGACGGCCTGCGCAGAGCCGATGTCGCAGCAGAGCCCCGCGGTAAGCTTCATGGTAATGCCTTCCACGGTCAGGCCCTGCCGGAGGAGCAGCGCTGCGGCGACCGAGCTATCTACGCCGCCGCTCATGGCAACGAGAACGCGCTTTTTCATATAAAACCCAACCCGGTGTGAGAAATGCTCTTAATCCGCGGCTTTCTTCCACTTGAGCATCAGAAGGATCATCGACCCAAGTGTAAACAGTATCCCACCTGCGAGAGCCCATGCCGCGCCCGGGTCTTTTGCCACCAGAATGAGACCGACAGGGCCGGCGTCAAAATCAAGGCCCTTGAGGTAGATGCCGGCGCCCCTGTAAAAGAGCGGTTTGTTCGGCCCCAGAGTTCCGGTTTTTACCCGCTCACCCTTCTCGAATAAATAGACATCCGCGACCCATTCCGTCATCGGTCCATCGGCGGTTGAACGAAGCTCCTTGAGATAGAGGGTCCGGTCTTCGGGAAGACGCGCATACGCCCCCTGGGGTATTCCTCCGGAAAGCTTATAGCCCCAGCCGGCGCCGAGAAGGTGGCCGAGCAGGATGAATAGAAAGCCGATGTGGATAATCTGGGGCGAGACGCGAAGGAGGAAATCGCGGCGCGACCACTTCTCCCCTATCGCATGGAGACTGCAAACGACGGTGTTAACGGTAAGCAGGATCAGTCCGGCAAGCGCGGCAAAGAACCACCAGGTCTGCCAGGGGTTGTCCGCGCCTGCTTCGCGGACCCAGTTGAAGAGCAGGCGGTCGTTCATCGGGCCGAATATTTCCCTGTGGGCCGGCATCAGGTAAGACCCGGCAAAGAATACGCAGATGAGGCCGAACAGTGTCCAGACCGCAGTTTTGAGCGAAAGGAAAAAGTTTGTCATGATAGTTTAAAACTCGTGCGAGCTCTTCATAAAGAGCCCCACCCCCACATACGTGAACATCACGATCACAAAGCCGACGATCCCCATCCAGACGACCCGGGGCCCGCTCCAGCCACGCACGAGCCGCGCATGCAAATAAAGGCTGTACCAGAACCAGACAATGGTGGTCCAGAGTTCTTTCGGCGTCCAGAGCCAGTAGGTGCCCCATGCAAGGTATGCCCAGATGCCGCCAAAGATCATGGCTGTTGAAAACAGCACATAGCCAAGGAGCAGGCTTCGGTACTGATTGACCTCTGCCGGGGGTTCATCTCGACAGAGAGAAAGAACGCCGAAAATTGCGCCGATTGCGAAAAGCGCATAAGAGAGAAATGACAGTATCACATGGAGTTCGAACCAGATCGTTTTAAGCACCGCCGGCAAAGGGCCGGCCATGCCCGGAGAAAAAGCGGACCCGGCGAGGAGGAGCAGGACCAGGGGGACCGTAATATACGAAAACAGGTCGCGCCCCCGGTTCCATCCGGCGGCCAGATACACCGCGCCGATGGAGAATGCGAGAAAGCCGAGCGTATCGTGGAGACCGATCAGCGGAATCCTGCCGTATCTGAGCGCGGTCACAATAATAAGTACGCCGTGCAGCAGGATGGCAGGCAGTATCAGTCGGACACGGATGCCGGCGAGAGCATATAAGAAGAAAAGAGTAATTTCCATAATCAAATTTATTCCATGCCTGTTGTTGCAGCAGCTTTGCGCGCCCGGCAAAGCTGCTTTTTGCTATGAGACACAAAAGGCATTCCGGATATCCGGAATGCCTTTTGCTGAAATTCTATGATTCCCTCATGCGGAAACTATTTCTTTCCGAGGATTGCATCTTTTGCCGCTTTAGCCACGCGGAACTTTACAACCTTCTTTGCCGGGATCTTGATGGCCGCGCCCGTCTGGGGGTTCCTGCCCATGCGCGCCTTGCGCTGCACCAGCACGAGCTTGCCGAGGCCGGGGAGCGTAAAGGCGTTCTTCGCCTCCTTGTACGCGAGCGCCGCCATATCCTCGAGGATCTGCACCGCCAACTTCTTCTTGATGTCCGCCTTCTTCGCAATGTAGTCTGCAATCTGGGACTTCGTCATGGCTTTTGCCATACAACTACCTCCTTTTAAAAATTGAATTGAGAAATTGTTACTGCCGAAAGGCAGGTTTTACGTTACTTTCCTGAAAAGTATATACAGTCTAAAATAAAATAGCAAGGAAAATTTAAAATAATTTTTCTTGCCGGTTCTTTCCCGAAATGGGAAGCCATGACATCGCGTTTGAGGATGCCTTAATCATGCAAAGCCCGTTCTTACAGACACCCTGCTGTTTTCCGTTGACTTGAATATCTCATTTATGATACTTTATTCCCGGTTTTTACAATGCTCAAGAAGTGAAAGCTTTTTGAATATCGCATACAGGAGGCATAATCATGGCAACCAAGACGAATTTTATTTTGAAAGTTTCCGACGCCAAACTCGCGGATGTCCAGAAAGCGCTAAAGGACGCGAACATCAACGTCCTGAGCATCATGGAACTCCACAGAGAAGAAGCGTAGTCATGTCATTATGGTTCCGTTCCGCGGCAGGGTCGCGCTTATACTCCTGCTGTGCGCGGAACGGCCGGCTCGGCAAAATTCCGTTTTCCCCCGGCATGAGAACGGCCAGCGGTATCGAAGCTTCCAATCCCGATAATCTGCTATAATCAAACCAAGCGACAAGACATATTTATGAAAATTACTCTTGCGGATCTTGAACAGGTGGCAAAGGCCCTTTCGATCAAGGTGTCCTATGACGATCTTCGGACATCCAGAGGCGGCTCGTGCAGAGTGATGGAGACACGACGAATCATCATCAACAAGCACCTTCAGAACAGCGACAAGATCAGCCTTTTGGCGAAAGAGCTTGGTGGATTTGATCTCGGGGAGCTGGATATTCCCGAGCACGTCCGGAAAAAGATAAGGCAGGAATCCGAAGAACGCACGGAACGTTGACCGATGTCGCCGAAACCGGACGACCGGCGCTCCCTGGCGCGGAGGAGGCAGCCATGAAACGTATCTCGCTGGTATTCGGCGTTGTAGTGCTCCTCAATGGCTGCTCATATTCCATCTCCCCCGAGATGGTTGAGAAGGCCGACAAAACCATTCCTTTTGAAGCCCTGAGGTCCGACCCCGAATCATTTAAAGGCAGGACGCTCATCCTCGGCGGCACGATTGCCCATATTACGAATACAAAACAAGGCACCTTGCTCGAAGTGGTGCAAAAGTCTCTGGATTACTGGGGCAAGCCCGAGCGCACGGATAAAAGCGGAGGCAGGTTCCTTGTATTTCATCCCGGATATCTCGATGCCATGGTTTATTCTCCCGGTCGCGGGATTACCGTGGCCGGAGAAGTTGAGGGGAGCAAACAGAAGGCGCTTGGAGAGATAGACTACAGTTATCCCGTGCTGCTCTCGCGGGAGCTGAAACTCTGGGAACGGGAGCGTCAGTCCCCTGGCCAGCCCGCGTGGTGGGACCCGCTGCTCTATGATCCCCACGGGCAGGCAAGGCCGAATTAAGCGGGAAATATTATGAAAAGCAGAACGAACTCGATCGTGACCATCATTACGGCGCTTGTTGTCGGGCTTGCCGCAGGGAGTTGCGCGCCGACGTTCCCGAAGCAGGAGCTGGAAAAGGTCGACCGGAGCATTCTTTTCCCGGACCTTCAGAAAGACCCCGAACGATACAAGGGCAAGTGGATACTCCTCGGGGGGATGATCGTTGAAACGAGAAACACTCCGGAAGGCACGGTCATCGAGATGCTTCAGAAACCCCTGGACAGCCGGGAGCGACCGCTCAGTGACGACACGACCGACGGCCGGTTCCTTGCCGTTTCAGACCGGTTCCTTGATCCCGCCGTATATCATAAGGGGCGCGAGCTTACCCTGATCGCGGAGGTCATCGGCAGGAAAGTCATGCCGCTCGGCGAGCTCGAATACCAATATCCCCTCGTTCTGTCAAAAGACCTGCGCCTGTGGGAGCCTTCATCAGGGCCGAGATTTTTCTTCGGGATCGGCGTATCGCGACGGATATAGCAGGCTCCGCGTCATTGATCCGTTGTTCCCGGCGTTCGCGGTAAATTTATATCGAGGTCCTTCATGAAAAAAAGCCCCCAACTGCTCCTCTACCTTCTGCTGTTTCTCGTGTTTATCAGCATGTTCCGGTTCTTTGCGGAACCGCAGATCGAAGATCTGCCTTACAGCACTTTTAAAACGCTGCTCGCCGAAAAACGGGTCAAGGATCTCGTCATTACGAAAGACCATATAAGGGGCGCCCGCGTCGCCGGGAAAGACGGAGACAAGGACAAGACCTTCACTGTTGTGCGTGTTGACGACAGCGATCTGGTGAAAAGCCTTGAGAACAGCGGCGCCGGCTACCGCGGCGAGCTCACCGACAACTGGCTGAGGGACTTTCTGCTGACCTGGATACTTCCCCTCGTTGTTCTCATGGTTATCTGGAGCGTTGTCTTCAAGAGGATGGGCGCGGGCGGACCGGGCGGCGAAACGTTCATGAGCTTCGGCAAGTCGCGCGCCAAGATTTACGGCGAGAGCGACGTGAAGGTTACGTTCAACGATGTAGCGGGAGTGGATGAGGCCAAGGAAGAGCTCATGGAAATAATCGAGTTCCTCCGCCTTCCGGACAAGTTCACCAAACTCGGCGGCCGCATACCCAAAGGTGTTTTGCTTGTCGGGCCGCCGGGCACCGGCAAGACTCTCCTCGCCAAAGCGGTCGCCGGCGAGGCCAGGGTGCCGTTCTTTTCCATGAGCGGGTCCGAGTTTGTAGAGATGTTCGTGGGCGTGGGCGCGTCGCGCGTGCGCGACTTGTTCCAGCAGGCGGTCCAGAAGGCGCCGTGCATCATTTTCATCGACGAGCTTGACGCGCTCGGCAGGGCGCGGGGCGCCGGCATGGCGGGAGCCCATGAGGAGCGGGAACAGACCCTGAACCAGCTGCTTGCCGAGATGGACGGCTTCGACGCGCGCAAGGGCGTCATCATCATGGCGGCGACCAACCGGCCTGAGATACTCGATCAGGCGCTGCTCCGGCCCGGCCGCTTCGACCGGCATGTGCTCGTTGACCGTCCGAATATCAAGGACCGCGAGGACATTCTGAAGATCCACATCCGGGGCGTCAAGCTCTCGAAGGACGTGGATATTTCCGTGGTCGCGGCGCGAACCCCGGGGTTCGTGGGCGCGGACCTCGCCAATATCGTGAATGAGGCGGCGCTTTTGGCTGCGCGCAAGAACAAGACTGAAGTGGACATGACCGACTTCGAAGCCGCAATCGATCGTATTGTCGCCGGCCTGGAAAAGAAGCGACGCGTCATGAACAAAAAGGAAAAGGAAACCGTTGCGTATCACGAATGCGGCCATACCATCGTGGCCGAGCTTCTGCCCACGACGGACCTTGTGCACCGGGTATCGATCGTCCAGCGCGGCATCGCCGCGCTCGGCTACACGCTCCAGCTCCCGACCGAGGACCGGTATCTGATGACAAAAACCGAGCTTCTGGACAAGCTTTGCGTGATGCTCGGCGGCCGGGTGGCCGAGGAGCTGATCTTTCAGGAGGTCTCGACAGGCGCGCAGAACGACCTCCAGCGCGCCGCGAACATCGCCAGGAGCATGGTGACGGAATACGGAATGACCGAGAAGTTCGGGCCGCTCACGTTCGAGAAGGAGCGGCGGCCGCTGTTCCTCGATATGGGCCTGCCCGCGGGATCCAGGGAATACAGCGAGGACACGGCCCGCGAAATTGACGAGGAGGTGAAGCGCCTGATCGACGATGCCTACAAAAAAGTCCGCGAGCTGCTGGGCGGCAATCAGGACCGGCTCAGGATGCTGGCCGCTGCTCTGCTCGAAAAAGAGACGCTTGAGGGGGAAGAGATCAGGAAGATTCTCGGTCTGCCGGAGAAGAAGATGGGGTAAGGGACGCATCCACGAATAATGATCTCGGGTGTCTGAACGCAGCATCTTAAAACCGGACATTTTAACTTTGGGTTGACACAGCCTCCCGTTGCTTCATAATTAAATGTTACCGGAAGCCAGTATGTAGTTGTGGGTTCGGTTTTACGGTTTGAAGATCTTTTTAAGCTTAACCTCCAAGGCTTCTCTCAGGTCAAAAGGGTTTAGCGTTT
>Ga0334722_10006205_pt1 | contig 11877 bp, 9 predicted proteins | sample C3_bottom_MG_FD_207210 | JGI IMG/M metagenome (GOLD analysis project Ga0334722, IMG submission 207210) | Sediment microbial communities from Yellowstone Lake, YNP, Wyoming, USA - C3_bottom | ecosystem: Environmental > Aquatic > Freshwater > Lake > Sediment | place: USA: Wyoming | collected...
TCCTCAACGGTGCAGACATGGTCTTCATCACCGCCGGCATGGGTGGCGGCACCGGGACTGGAGCCTCGCCCGTCGTCGCACAGATCTCCAAGGAGGTAGGCGCCCTCACGGTCGGTGTGGTTACCAAACCCTTCTTCTTCGAGGGATCCCGGCGGAGAATGGTGGCGGAGGAGGGGGTCAACGCCCTGAAGTCCAAGGTGGATACCCTCATCACCATCCCCAACGATCGTCTGATACAGGTGATCGACCGAAACCTTCCCTTCGAGCCAGCGCTCAGGATGGTGGACGACGTTCTGCGTCAGGGCATTCAGGGCATATCGGAGCTGATCACCGAGCCCGGCCTGATCAACCTGGACTTCGCGGATGTCCGAACGGTGATGGCCAATGCCGGCTCCGCCCTCATGGCCATCGGGCAGGCCAGAGGGGACAGCAGGGCAGTGGATGCCGCCCGCGCGGCCATCGCCAACCCGCTCCTAGATGTCTCCATGGCCGGGGCTAAAGGTGTCCTGTTCAACGTCACTGGCGGCACTGACATGACGTTGAGCGAGATCAACGAGGCCGCCGAGGTAGTGGCCTCCGCAGCCGACGCTGATGCCAACATCATCTTCGGCGCGGTGGTGAACGAGGGGATGGGCGAGGAGATCAGGATCACCGTCATCGCCACCGGGTTCGATGGAAACGCTGCTGCTTCTGCCCAGCTGGAGCGGCTCCGCCCCGTGCCTGCCCCGACTACTGGGTCGGTTAGGGTTCCCGATCTCCGGCCGGTGGACAAGCCCGACTACGATATACCGGCATTCCTCCGCAAGAGGCAGGGCCGGTGAGCGTTGGGGCGGGGAGAAGTCCTCGCCCCCATCTTCGGCGGGCAGGTGTGGGAAATGCATTTCTCTTCGGCGATGAAGCTGCGCTACCGAGATGGCATCGCGCTCTACACCTTCAACAATATGGACGGATGGCCCGAGCTGACCCAGACCGTCTTCGGTCGGGTGGGAGGTGTCAGCGAGCCCCCATTCGACTCGCTGAATGCGAGCTTCGCTGTCCAGGACGACCCTGAAAGGGTTCGGGCGAACCGGGAGCTGATGGCGCGTGCCGTGGGGTGGGATCCATCGCGCATCGTGTCGGCCGGCCAGGTGCACGGCGACCGGGCGGTAGCGGTGACCAGAAGGGATGCGGGAGCTCCTGATCTCCCCGCGACCGATGCCTTGGTGACCAATGAGGCCGGGGTGTTGCTGCTGCTGAAGTTCGCCGACTGCGTCCCGATCCTCCTGTGGGATCCGGTCAAGCGGGTGGTGGGGCTGGCCCATGCTGGGTGGAGGGGCACAGTACGGCACACGCCAGCGGCGGCTCTAGAGCTAATGGCGCGGAGCTTCGGGTCGAGCCCTTCGGATGTGCTGGTGGGCATTGGGCCATCCATCGGGCCGTGCTGCTACGATGTGGGGCCGGACGTAGTGGCGGAAGCCGGCAGGGAGTTCGCCGGAGTCGACGTGCTGCTACGGGACGGCAGCGAGCGAGTTCGTTTCGACCTGTGGACGGCGAACGCCGAGACCCTGATGAGGCAGGGAGTCCCAGAAGAGAACATTGTGGTGGCTGGGATCTGCACTCGCTGCAACAGCGATCTCTTCTTCTCCCATCGTGCTGCCGGCGGGAGGACTGGCCGGTTCGCGGTTGTGGCTGGACTGCGGGAATGAGGGATCTCGAGGCGCGGCTTCAGGAGGTCAGGCACAGGGTGGCCCGAGCGGCGGAGCGTGCAGGCCGTTCGCCCTCGGAGGTGCGTATCGTGGCCGTCTCCAAGACGGTCCCGCCGGAGATAGTGGCCGAGGCCTACCGCCTGGGCCAGCGCGATTTCGGAGAGAACCGGGTTCAGGAGCTGCGCGAAAAGAGGCCGGCGGTGGAGCTTCTGGGAGCCACAGAGGGGATTCGCTGGCACCTCATCGGCCATCTCCAGTCCAACAAGGCGAAGCTGGCCGTGCGACTGTCTGATATAATCCATTCGGTGGACAGCGTGAGGCTGGCTCGCCAGCTCGATGCCCACGCGGGAGCGTTGGGGCGAAGGCTGCCTGTCCTGCTGGAGGTGGACTTCACGGGGCTGCCCCAGCGTGGCGGGTTCGCTCCGGTGGAGCTGGAGGCGCGCGTTCCAGAGCTTCTGTTGCTGCCAAACCTGGAGGTCCGCGGACTGATGACCGTGGCGCCCCTGGGGCTGGATCGGGATGAGCTGCGATCTGTGTTCCGACAGCTCAGAGGGCTGCGGGACCGCTTGGCGGATCGCCATCGCGAGGCGGACTGGAGAGAGCTCTCCATGGGTATGAGTGATGATTACGAGGTGGCCATCGAGGAAGGTTCCACCATCGTGAGGATCGGGCGAGCCATATTCGGCGAGCGCCCACAGGCGTAGAACGCGGCCGTGCGGAGGATCTCTATTGCATTTTCTTTATCAGTTTGTCGACCTTCTGTTCAACATCCTGATCTTCGCCATCGTGGGTCGGGCCCTGCTGTCGTGGTTCAATGTGGGTCCGAGCAACCCGATCGGCAGGATACTGTACGAGATTACGGAGCCGATCCTGGGGCCTATGCGACGTGTGATCCCCATGATCGGCATGCTGGACATCTCGCCCATAGTGGCGATCCTTCTGCTCACCTTCATGCAAGGGCTGATCCTTCAGGCCCTGGTAGCTTTCTGAGAGGGTGAGCGCATCGATCGACAGCCTTGCCCGTTGAGTGGCGGTAGAGAGGCTGCCGTGGCGTGGAGTTCCGATCGATCCGCGCTGCGGCAGCCTCATGCTCTGTCACGGAGATGAAGGCGGCGCTGCATCTCTTCGACGGAAGGCAGGTCGACCCCCACTAGCTTCTCCCTGGATTGCTCGCCTCTCAAGAGTTCTACCTGCCAGGGTCGTAGGCCGAGAGCGCTGGCGAGAAGCTCCAGCAGACTCCTGTTCGCTTTTCCTTCAATCGCCCTTGCCCGGAGTCGAATCCGCAGGGTCTCGCCCTCCCACCCAACGAGCTGATCCTGGGATGCCCCGGGCTGAACACGGACCTTGACGGCAATCATGGTACGTTTTAAGTGCTCTGGGATCCACGCCCGATCGGGCGTGGATCCCAGAGCTCGTCAGATAGACGCCATCACCTCGCGGGCGGCCTCGATGGTTGCCTCCACATCCTCCTCACGGTGGGCCAGGGAGACGAAGGTGGCCTCGAACTGCGATGGCGCGAAGTAGAAGCCGTGCTCCAGCATGCCACGGAAGAAGCGGCCGTACATGGATGTGTCGCTAGTGAGGGCGCTAGCGTAGTCGACCACACGGGCGTCCGTGAAGAACATGGTCGACATGGAGCCAACCCTTGTCTGGAACACCTTCTTGCCGGCGCGTGCGGCTGCCTCTCCCAGCCCTTCGGCGAGGCGGGCCGAGAGCTTCTCCAGGCGGTCGTAGACCCCGGGCTGCTGCAGCAGCTTCAGGGTCTGGATGCCCGCGGTCATCGCCAGGGGGTTCCCTGAGAGAGTCCCAGCCTGGTAGACGGGACCCGCTGGCGAGACCTTCTCCATGATGGCTCTGGCCCCGCCGTAGGCCCCCACGGGCAACCCGCCACCGATGATCTTGCCCATGGTAGTCAGGTCCGGCATTACGCCGTAGAGCGCTTGCGCGCCGCCATATGCCACGCGGAATCCCGTTATGACCTCGTCGAATATCAGCAGCGCCCCGTGTGCCTGAGTGATGCGCCGGAGAGCCTGGAGGTAGCCATCCTTGGGCGGGATCACCCCCATGTTTCCCGCGACCGGCTCCACGATCACCGCGGCGATCTCGCCAGGGAAGCGGGCGAACGCCTCCTCCACTGCGGCCTCGTCGTTATACGGGAGGGAGAGTGTGAGCTCGGCTGCAGCCTTGGGTACCCCTGGACTGTCCGGGACGCCCAATGTCGTGGCACCGGAGCCAGCCTGGACCAGCAGCCCGTCTGAGTGGCCGTGATAGCAGCCAGCGAACTTGATGATCCTGTCCCTCCCCGTGTAGGCTCTTGCCAGCCTGAGGGCGCTCATGACGGCCTCGGTGCCCGAGTTCACGAACCTCACCATCTCCACCGAGGGCATGGCATCCACAATCAGCTTCGCCAGCTCGTTCTCCAGCGGGGTGGGTGCGCCGTAGCTGGTTCCCTTCTCGGCTGCCTCCTGCAACGCCCGCACGACTGCGGGCTCGGCATGGCCGAGGATCAACGGCCCCCACGAGCCAACGTAATCGACGAAGCTGTTCCCGTCCACGTCGACCACACGGGAGCCTGAGGCGTGGCTGATGAATAGGGGCTGGCCGCCCACAGCGCGAAAAGCGCGGACGGGGCTGTCCACACCGCCCGGGATCAGTTCGCGGGCTTCCGCGAAAAGCTGCTGAGACCTTTCCGTCTTCATGATGCCCCCCAGACCTGTTTGCTTGAGCTTGCTCATCGCCGCGTGCAGCCCAGCCAGTGTATCCGGAAAGTGGCCGTTGGTAAATGGTGTCTTCTATTGGAGAGGAGGGCGCGACTTTCCGGTCGCAGTCTCCAGTCGAACGGCGATGACGGTGGTCGCGTCTGTGGTGTTCAGTGATGGGTCGTACTGTCTTTCCGGCATGAGCCGGTCAACGTACTTCTGCACGAAGAGGCGGAGGGCAGCTTCTTTCTCCTCGCGGCCCTGCACAATGGCGGCCGTCCCAAAGGCAATGACGCTGCGATATACCTGGGACGTGCTGCAGCCGTCGGGTCCGGTCGCTATGATCTCTCCAGGTTCGTCCACCTCGAAGCAGACCCTGGGGTTGTTGGCAAGGTTCTCCAGCAGGTGGCCCGAGGTGGCACAATGCAGGAAGACGGTCCGGCTTGGACGGTCGTACACGAAGTTGAGCGGCACCACGTAGGGCATGCCGTGAGCATCGACGGTGCCCACCCTTCCCACCAGGGCTTCCCCCAGCAACCCATCCACATCCTCGGCGGCCATCTCTCGATCCTTCCTGCGCGGGGATCCTCTCGCCATTGCACGCTCCTCCCCACCACGAGCCGCCCGTCTGGCTCGCGGCTGTCCTCTAGTGTCATCCTTGCCCCTTGGCGATGGAGGCATTCATCCACCCCATCCCAGCCGCCATGATTTCCGCGTCTGCCCAGGGGCGCCGTTGGCGCAAAGTCTACCAAAGATGGACTCTAAAATGACTATTTACTTTGTAGCACCTCCACGGTATACTCCCGCGTAAGTTTATCACTGTACACGCTGGGCGCCATCCCAGCGGATTCCATTACGCTGACAAGGAGGGCAGAGAGTTGGCAGCGGATGGCATGGTAGCGGACAGGCCGATCGGCGAGACCCTAGCGAAGGGGCTGGGTCCCCTGGAGATGGAGGTGCTGGACGTCATCTGGGAGATGGGCCGGGCTACCTCCAGGGAGATCTTCGAGAAGATGCGCGAGCGGAAGAAGCTAGGCCAGTCGACGGTGCTGACGGTGCTTCGTCGGCTGAGCGACAGGGGCATCCTGCACAGGGACGCGGGCGGTGACGTGTACGTCTACACGCCGGCCATGGAGAGGCATGAGCTGGGAAGTAGAATGATAGACGACGTTGTCAACCGTATCTTCGGCGGATCTGTCGAGCCCGTCATCGCCCATCTGATGCGCAAGAAGGAGATGGGGGCGCAGGGATAGCACCGCCTGCACTGGGAGGGCGGTAGGGCCTGCTCCGTTTCCGCAATGCTGCGGGACCGGATCCTCGCCATCCATTGGTGGCTCTGGGGCGCGTTCCATGAACGCGCCCCGATTCTATGCACGAGAGGGGAGAGTCGCTGGCGCCAGCCCGTGGAGCCGAGCACGGGAAGAGATGATCCCCGGTATGTATCTTGCCGCAACCCCGGGGGCGGACCTTCGGGGCCTACTGCCGAGAATGGGTTTCGTTCAAGATGGATTGGGGGTTGTAAGGATGAAGCTCCGTGAAATCATGACCACCGACTTCTGCTGCGCCAGCCCGAGCGACTCCTTAAGCAAGGTGGCCGGCGAGATGAAACGCCACAACGTGGGTGTGATGCCCGTTTGCCAGAACGGAAGCCTGATCGGGATGATCACCGACAGGGACATAGTGATCCAGTGCGTGGCCGCCGGCAATGACCCGGACAACTGCAAGGTTGCCGACTTCATGACCAAAGAGCTAATACAGGCTCACCCGGACATGGAGGTTTCCGAGGCGGCGCGGCTGATGGGAACCGAGCAGGTACACAGGCTCCCGGTGGTGGAGAACGGTCGCCTGGTGGGGGTTGTCTCCATCGGCGACTTGGCGATCCACTCCCCTGATGACAAGCTGGTGGCCGACCTGCTGAGGCATGTGTCCGTGCCGGTCCGGTCCGTCAAGCCCATGGCCATGGCGGCTTAGGCCCGGCAGCCGTCGGGTTGATGCCGGAACAGACGACCGGCCCGGGACTCCACGAAATGGCGGGGCACACACGTTCTGGACTCAGTCTGGGACGTGTGCGCCCCCGCGGCAGGTCGATCTCGAGGTTGCTGCTCCCACGGACCGGAAACGGTGCCCAGGTCTAGGTGGGCAATCCATCCGCTACCTACTGCTTCTCCGTGAGGGCTTCCCTTTTTGGCTGCGGCTCGGGAACCCGTTCGCCTTCCTCGCTCGGCTGGCCTTCGCGAACCACCAGGAGGTCCTTGCCGTAGTGCACGTTCTTGTCTGCCGGGAGCTTCTTCCGCTGTCCGGTCAGCTCCGAAAGGACCCCTGTGGTCAGCTCGTAGCCGGTGATGGCGAAGCTGGTGGGATCGATCTCCACGTCTGCGACGCTGCCCATGACCCTGCCGCTCTCCGTGATCACCTTCATGCCGCGCAGTCTGGACAGGTACACCTCACCGTTGCCATGGGTGGGGTGCTCGTCTCGCAGCAGTTCCGAGTCGCGAACAGTGACGGCGTCCGGCCCTACGGAGTGAATATCCTTGGTGAAGATCAGCTTGGCCGGACCGCCTCCGGTCGAGGCGATGGACAAAGCTACCACTCGACGTCTGTTGGGATCCAGCAGTAGATCTCGAACCCTTCCCTGTTTGGTTGCCTCCGAAATGCTGATGACTGCTGTTCCTCTGAGCCGAGAAGCCTTCATGCGATCCCTCATGTGTCTGTGTCCCGTTGCATCGTCAGGGTGTCCGGCACTGAGCCGGAACCTACACTGGGGGATTAGCAGTTGTCGTGCCGCCGACTGCATCCCGATGGTACCGATATTGCGATTGGAGAGATGAGCCTTGCGCCGTGCAGGAATATCGATGGGCGGACCTCTGCACGCTCCGGGTGATTAAGGTGGGCTGTCCGTGAAAGGCCTTCTGCCGGTGAAAGAGCCCTCTCCGAATCCACTCAGGTCGCGGCCGGCTGTGGTGCCGGGCGGCTGTGGCTGATCGGGGAAAGGTAGGTCGAATTGAAGGATCGAGGTGACGGAAAGGGACACTCACGCCAGTCCGCGGCGGTGTTCGCACTTGGAGCTCTACTTGTGCTTGGCCTGGCCATGCTGCCCATGAGGCAGATGCAGACCACACAACCGGTGCCGGAGGTAGGCATAAGCCAGGTGGCTGGCTACGTCAAGGCCGGCCAGGTTTCCCGGATAGTGGAAGATGGCACCGATCTCGCGGTGACCCTCGCCGATGGCTCTACCGTCAAGAGCCGGAGGGAGCCGGACTTGGGGCTGACACAGTCGCTTCGAAACTATGGGGTGACCGAGGATCAGCTCTCCCGCCTCGATCTTCATGTGAAGGGCCAGTCGGACATGGGCTGGCTGGGCTCCAGCCTCTGGCTGCTGCCGCTTCTCCTGATGGGCTTGCTGCTGCTGGTGTTCATGAGACAGGGGGGCTCCCAGACCGGCGGCAATAACGTCTTCTCGTTTGGGAAGAGTCGTGCCAGGCGCATCGCCCCCGACCAGCCGAGCATCCACTTCACCGACGTGGCCGGCGTGGACGAGGCCAAAGAGGAGCTGTCGGAGGTAGTGGAGTTCCTGAGGTCGCCCCAGAAGTTTATCGCCGTTGGGGCTCGCATCCCCAAAGGTGTGCTGCTGGTGGGCCCCCCTGGGACCGGGAAGACGCTAATGGCACGAGCCGTTGCCGGCGAGGCGTCGGTCCCCTTCTTCCACATCAGCGGGTCTGAGTTCGTCGAGCTGTTCGTGGGGGTCGGTGCCTCCAGGGTCCGTGACCTCTTCGACGAGGCCAAGAAGAACGCCCCGTGCATCATATTCATCGACGAGATCGACGCGGTGGGGCGGCAGCGGGGTCGGGGCCTCGGTGGAGGGAACGACGAGCGGGAGCAGACCCTCAACCAGATCCTGGTGGAGATGGATGGTTTCGATAAGAACACCGGGATCGTGGTGATCGCGGCGACCAACCGGCCCGACATCCTGGACTCGGCGCTCCTGAGGCCGGGGAGGTTCGACAGGCGGGTGGTTCTGGACAGCCCGGACCTGAAGGGGCGGGAGGAGATCCTGCGGGTGCACGCTCGCGGGAAGCCGCTGTCGCCGGGGGTGAACCTGGCCACGGTGGCTAGGCAGACCCCTGGCTTCTCGGGGGCCGACCTGGAGAACCTGCTCAACGAGGCCGCCATCCTCGCCGCACGAAGAAACGAGACGGTGATCGAAGCATCCGACCTGGAGGAGGCCATCGATCGGGTGATCGCCGGGCCAGAGCGGAAGGGCCGGCTGATCAGCGAGCAAGAGAAGACGATCACGGCTTACCACGAGATGGGCCATGCCCTAGTGGCCTACCACCTGCCCCACCTGGATCCTGTCCATAAGGTGACGGTAGTAGCGCGTGGCATGTCTGGGGGGCATACCCGGTTGCTGCCGACCGAGGAACGCCATCTGTGGACACGCTCGCAGATGGAGGAGATGCTGGCCTTCGCCCTGGGAGGGCTAGCTGCCGAGGAGCTGATCTTCGGCGAGACCACTACCGGCCCCAGCAACGACCTGCAGCAGGCCACGGAGATAGCCCGCAAGATGGTGACCATCTACGGGATGAGCTCCCAGATCGGTACTGTGAGCCTGGGCTCGTCCGGGGTCGTGGACTACTTGGGAACGGACTTCTTCGAGCAGAGAAGCTATAGCGAGGAGACGGCTGCTCTTGTGGACGCGGAGATCCGGAAGATGGTAGATGAGGCACACTCTCGGGCTACTCAGATCCTGGCAGAGCACAAGCAAGAACTGGTGGCAGTCGCGGAGCTGTTGAGGGAGAAGGAGACACTCACAGGTGAGCAGGTTGCCACCCTACTCGGCCCGAGGGGAGTGCCCAAGGTGGCCTAGCGGGGCCTGAGTGGTTATCGCAGGGAACGCCTGACGCCCCGCGTGGCCCAGATCCAGAACCCAGCACCGGTCCGCCAGTGTGGTTCTGGATGGGCAGCCAATGAACCGAATGGTTTCCAACATGGAAGAAGAGCCCGGTAGCGAGTGGAAATTCATCCCCCATGTGCCGGTCCAGGAGAGTGAACCCCGGCACCGGCTGATGCAGGCTATCTCCGTGGGGCTCCGTGGCCGACTGGTTCTGCTGGTGGCGCCGCCGGGACACGGGAAGAGCTCGCTAATGGCCTCGGTGGCATCCCAGTGGTCGAGGTTCGATGCCGACGGAGCCCTGAGACTGGCCTGGTACAGCTTGGACGAGACCGATGACGACCCCGCTGTGTTCATGGAGGGGCTCGTTCGAGCGGTTCGGCGAGCAGTGCCGGGTTTTGGCCGCGAGCTCTGCGCGGTGCTCCGACACCTGGAAGACGTCAGGACCGAGCTGCATCGGGTCATGGATCTGTTCCTGGATGAGCTTCGCGGGCTCGAGCCCACCAGGGTATTCATCTTCCTGGACGGGTTTCACCACCTGTCCGATCCCTCTGTGGTGGAGGCGGTCGAGCGCGCCTTGCGCAACCCCGGTTCACCACTGCGGCTGATAGTTGCTTCCCAGGTGCAACCGAGGCTCTACCTCTCGGTCCTGCGGTCGGAAGGAGCTCTGGCCGAGCTCAGGACGGAGGATCTACTGTGGGATCCCGATGAGGCGCGTCGCCTGCTTGCGCGAGGAGCCGGCCGGCCAGTCGACCCTTTCCTGCTGGATCGACTGGCGAAGGAGACCGGTGGCTGGCCGTCCGCGGTCAGCATGACGTCCATGATCCTGCGCTTCGGGTCGGAGCGCCACCTTCTCGGCAGGATCGCCCCAACCGAGCACGGCTACGAGCTGCTACTGAGGGAGCTACTCTCCAGCCTTCCAGGCGGTTTCAGGGAGGATCTGCTGCGAAGTTCCCTCCTCCCTTGGCTGGATCCCGTTTCCTGTCGTGAAGGGGTGGGGATCGAGGAGCCCGGCCCCCTTCTCGAGTCGCTTCTGGAGATGGGGTTCCCCGTATTCCGGCCAATGGGGAGGAGCCTTCCCCTTTTCTGCGAGCCGCACTTCTGGGCGGCGCTTCGGCGAGAGCTGTCGCGACGACTTCTGCCTCACGAATACAGCGGGTTGCAGCGGCGGGTTGCCGAGTATCTGGGTTCGGCTGGGGCGCGCCGCCTGGCGATCTCCAGGTGCTTGGCTATGGGAGACCACGGGCAGGCGGCCCTCATGATCGAGGGAATGGTTGCCGCGGCAGGCCCGTCGGGCGCGGCCGACCTGCCTCTCCGGTGGACAAGGGCACTCCCCAGGCAGGTGAGGAACGGACATCCAGTCCTGGCGGTAGCCGAGGCGGGGCTGCTGCTACGCAGGGGCCGCGTGGACGAGGCGAGGGCAGCTCTGGTGGTTGCTGAGAGGGAAGCAGCGACGGCGCAAGACCGGAAGGCCGAAGGGCGAAGGCTCGTCTACTGGGCCGATGTTCATCAGCGGGACCGCCGCTACGGCGTGGCCATGGAGGCGGCTCGCCGTGCGGCGGAGATCCTGCCGGTGGAGGACTCCTTGGGGCGGGCCATGGCTCTGCGACTGGAGGCACGGGCGCTGGAGCATCTGGGCTCTCTGTCCGACGCCTTCGTCGCGGCAGCCGGGGGCCTGCTGGATGCCGAGCTGAGCGGAAGACAGGAGATGGTGGTTGAGGCGCTCCTCCAGCTGGGCTGCTTGGCCGGGTGGATGGGGCACCACCAGGCTGCTCTGGCCCTATCTGGCAGGGCGGTTCAGCGGGCTGCACTGTACGACGGCGAGTCCGTGGCCATGGGGCGCGCCGCGAGTCTGGCCTCGGTCGCCTATCTGGACCGCGGGCTGCCGGACCACGCCTTGGTGGCGGCGGAGAGGGGCCTGGCAGCGGCCCAGCGGCTGCGCGATGCCTTGGGAACGGTGCGATCGCGCACCCTGTTGGCCGCTGCGCTGGAGCGTTTGGGCGATGCGGCGTGGGATGATGTGCTGGGCATGGCGCTGGAGGAGGCCGAGAAGCTACCGGGAGATCGTGAGGAGAGTGCTGCGGCTCTCTTGCTCAGGGCCGTCTCCCTCTCGAGGCGGGGCAAGGGCGCGGAGGCGGAGACTTGCGCCCAGAGGTCGTTGGATGGTGCACGCGCGTGCCGACACCAGCCGCTGGCCGACCAGGCTGCCCTGGTGCTGGCCACCCGTCTCGTGCGCGGCCCCCGCGTCGCCATCGGGCTGCGGCTGGCTCTCCGGCTGGCCGATGCATTTGCTCGCAGCGGTAGCGCGCGATGGCTCTCGATGGCGCACCAGACCCTGGCCACGGCATACGACCGGCTCGGGCTTCAATGGAGGGCTGCCAGGCACCTCGGCCAGGCTCTTTCCATCTCGGCGGAGCAGGGCTTCGTGGGGGCCTCGCTGGACCCACCTGCGGATCGCGAAAGGCTTCTCCTTCTGGCGGTCCGAAAAGCGGTTGGAGAGGCCGAGGCGGCCTCGCTTCTGGGGGTGGCTGCGGCCGGTGCGGAGGGTCTGCTAGCCCCCATAGCGCGGGCCAACGGGGACCCCGGGATGGCGGAGCGAGCACGC
>Ga0334722_10006207_pt1 | contig 11876 bp, 8 predicted proteins | sample C3_bottom_MG_FD_207210 | JGI IMG/M metagenome (GOLD analysis project Ga0334722, IMG submission 207210) | Sediment microbial communities from Yellowstone Lake, YNP, Wyoming, USA - C3_bottom | ecosystem: Environmental > Aquatic > Freshwater > Lake > Sediment | place: USA: Wyoming | collected...
CGACCTCTCCGTTCCGTGAGTGACGATGATCAGCGAGGCGGATGGGGATTCACTGAGGGAAGATGCGCGGAGTCGCCGTTAAACCCGTCGGGGCGATCGGTGCGGTCCCGCAGGGACGCAGGCTCGTTGTTTGAGCCGGAGGCGAGTTACGAGACTTCGAGCCCCGGGTACCGTGCCGGGTAGGCGACGCAAACGCACGACCGAAGGGAATCCCCCGCCGCCTCGCGCACGGGAACGAATGAAGGCTAGTACCGCCGCAGCGTGATGCGCCTGACCGGGCCGAACTCCTCGAACCCCTCGAGGGCGCCCTCCTCGCCGACGACGACCGTCGACAGCGCGTCGGGGTGCAGCAGGCGGCCGGCGGCGGCGCGGACCTCCGCCACGCTCACCGCCTCGATCCGGTCGCGGTAGCGCTCGAGAAAGTCGTCCGGGAACCCGTCGTAGGCGAAGCTCAGGCGCTGGGCGACCACCGCGCGCGTGCCGTCGACCGAGAAGATCAGACTGTTGACGATGCCGTCCTTGGCCCGGCGCAGTTCGGCGTCGCTGACCCCCTCGTCGCGAATGCGCCCGATGATGCCGCGCATCAGCCGCGCCGCCTCGAGCGCGCTCGCGCTCTTGGTCATGCAGTAGGCGCCGAAGACCCCGTAGCCGACGTCGCCGCGGTAGAAACTGCCGACGCTGTAGGCCAGGCCGCGGTTCGAACGGATCTCGCTCGTGAGCCGGGAGGTGAACCCCGAGCCGCCGAGGATGTCGTCGAGCACGGAGAAGACGAAGTAATCGGGCGAGTCCTTGGCAGGCGCCAGATGCCCCATGATCAGCGTCGCCTGCGGCAGGTCCTTGGCGGCGAGCAGGACCTCCGGCTGCGGCGGGCGCGTCGGCACGGGAAAGACGGGAGCCGGGGTCTGCGACGGTCGCCAGTCGCCGAAGTGCTTGCGGACGAGGGCGAGGAGTTCCTCCTCGTCGAAGAGTCCGCTGACGCCGAGCATGGTGCGCTCGGGAAAGAACGAGCGCGCGTGGAAGTCGACGAGGTCCTCCCGGGTGATGGCGGCCGCCATCTCGGGGGTCGACTGGCGCCCGCGCGGGTCGTCCCCGTAGACCGCGGTGCGGAACTCGCGAAACGCGATGGCGTCAGGCTCGTCGTTGCCCCGGCGGATCTCCTCGATCTTGCGACGCTTGACCCGCTCGACCTCGGCGGGATCGAAAACGGGGGAGCGCAGCACGTCGGCGAGCAGTTCGATCCCGACCGCCAGATCGGCGGAGAGCACCGAGAGCGAGGCGCTGCCGGATTGCCGCCCAATGCCGGTCTCGAGCACCGCGCCCAGCGACTCCAGACGCCGGTTCAGCTCCGGGCCCGTTGCGTGCGCCGTGCCGCCGGTGCGCATGACGCGGCCGGTGATCTCGGCCAGGTCGACCTTGTCGCCCGGCTCGAGGACGGCGCCGGTGCGCACGAGCGCCTGGACGCTGACCAGGGGCACCTCCGGGTCGCGCAGCAGGTACAGCACCAGACCGTTCTCGAGGACGACGCGCTTGGGCTGCGGCGGCGCCAGCGGCAGCGTCGGAAAGTGCATCGTCCGCGGGTCCCCCGCCAGCGGACCGGACACACAACCCGCGAACGCGAAGAGCGCCACGAGCATGAGAAACGTGATGAAGACGTTGTTGTTCAAATATCTGCCCGCGAGGCGGCTAGCGATCCGGGCCGGCGGCGCAGACGCACGACCGAAGGGATTCCCCCGCTGCCTCGCACACGGGAATGCTTCCGTCACCTTCCGTTCAGCGCGCATCGGGAGTCTCCTTCCGCGTCTCGATGACGGCCACGGTGCGGTTCTCCTTGCGCAGGTACTTCGCCGCGACCGCCTGGATGTCCGCCGGCGTGATCTTCTCGAGCCGCGCCAGGTGCGTCGTCAGGTAGCGCCAGTCGCCCGCCAACGTCTGGTAGTACGCCAGCGTCGAGGCCAGCCCCTCGTTCGACTGCAGCCCGCGCACCAACTCGGCGCGCAACTGGTTCTTGACCCGCGCGATCTCCTCCGGCGCGGCGGGCTCTGCGGCCAGGCGCGCCAGCTCCCGGTCGATTTCAGCCTCGACCTCGCCCGCGGTGTGCGGCGCGCGCGGCGTCGCCGTGATCGTGAACAGGTTCGGGTAGCGCCCACCGGGCAGACCATTGATGGTGGCGACGTTCACCGCCAGTTGCAGCTCCTCGACGAGCCGCCGGTACAGGCGCGACGTGCGCCCGGTGGTCAGCAGGCCGTCGATCAGGTCGAACACGTAATCCTCGAACGTCGGCAGGGTCGGCTTGTGGTACCCGATCATCAGCTCCGGACGGGCGGCGCTCACCAGCGTGACGCGGCGCTCGCCCGTCTGCTCGGGCTCCGTGGTCGCCGTCTCGGCGGGCAGCGGCTGCGCCGGGATCGGCCCGAAGGCCGCGCGCACCAGCGCGAGGAACGCGGGCGGGTCGATGTCCCCGACCGCGGCGAGCACGGTGTTGTTTGGGGCGTACCAGGTGCGGAAGAAGCGCTCGGCGGCGGCGGCGCGCAGGTACTGCACGTCGCCGTCCCAGCCGATGACCGGCCGGCGGTAGGGATGCGCGACGAACGCCGAGGCGAAGAGCAGTTCCATCAGCTTGCGCGAGGGGTCGCTCTCGTAGCTCTGGCGGCGCTCCTCGCGGACCACCTCGCGCTCGGAGTAGAACTCGCGCATCACCGGCTCGCGCAGCCGCTCCGCTTCGATGCGCGCCCACAGCGGCAGCCGGTTGGCCGGCAGGCTGATCTTGTAGGTGGTGACGTCGACGCCGGTGCTGGCGTTGAAATCCTGAGACCCGTTGGCCGTGTAGATCGCGTCGATCTCGTCCTTGACGACCAGCCCGCGCGCCTCCTCCTGGGTCTTTGCCAACCGGGTTGCGAGCAGGGCGAGCCGCGCCGGGTCGCCCGCGGCGCCGCGGCGCCGCTCGGCGTCAAGCTCGTCGACGATCGACTCGATCCGCTCGAGCAGCGGGCGCTCCGCCGCCCAGTCGCGCGTCCCGAGCGTGCGCGTCCCCTTGAACATCATGTGCTCGAGCAGGTGCGCCAGGCCGCTGCCCCCCTCCGCCTCCTGGGCCGCGCCCACGCGAAACTGCATCGAGAGTGAAACCGTGGGGGACTGATGCCGCGGCAGAACGATCACGCGCATCCCGTTGGGCAGCGTCTCCTCGACGACCCGGGACTGCAGGTCGGTCATTTCCTCGCCGGCCGCCAGCGCGGCGGAATGGCAGAGGCCGGCGCCGAGCGTGGCCACCAGAGAACCCGCCACGGTCAATCTCGCGAAACCGTGCAGCATCCGTCGTTTCACCGGTCCCCCTTCCCGCCAGCGTGTGAAGATCTGACGCCGCCGCATTGAACAGCGTTCCCCGTCGTCCGTCAAGCGACGCCAACCCGCCCCCCCCGCGCGCGGGCGCACCGCCGGTGACGCGGTCCGATCTCATTGACAAACCCCGCGGCGGACTTGAAAATCTCGCCACCTTCGGAGACTGCACGCCGGAGCACCGGAGAACGCCTCTCCGCGTCGAACGGGGTGGGACGGAGGAGAGATGACCTACCAGACGATCGACCTGGTCAAGATCCTCATTGCGCTGCTGCTCCTCGTCTCCCTGATCGTGCTCCGTCGCCGTGCGCCGGGCGGTCGGTCGCGGCGACCCGGCAGCGAGCGCCGGGGCGGTCGCGCCGGCCGCGTTTTCCTCGTCTGCCTGGCGGCACTCGCCACCGCGAACTACTACCATTTCGGCTATTTTCACACCAAGCACCTCCAGTATGGCTGGTTGGACAAACGGGCCTTTCTCCACCTCTGGGACAGTTACCACTACTACGTCGGCGCGAAATATTTCGACGAACTGGGGTACACAGACCTCTACAACGCCACCGTAATCGCGGACGCAGAGGACGGCGCGCGCCTGGCCGGCGTGGACAAGGTCCGCAATCTCGGCGGTGCAGGCTTCCTCTCGCGGGGCCAGGTTCTCGCCCGTTCCGAGGAAACCAAGGCCCGCTTCACCCCGCGCCGTTGGGGGGAATTCACCGCCGACATCCGCTCTTTCACGGAGCGGCTTCCGCCCCGGACGCTGACGTCGCTGCTCCTGGACCACGGCTACAACCCGACGCCGGCGTGGAACACGACCGGCAGCATGCTCGCCAACCGCATCCCCGTGGAGCACCTGATGTGGTTGGCGCTGCTCGACGTTGCGCTGCTCGCGGCGAGCTTTTTCGCGATCGGCGCGTCGTTCGGCGCGACTCCGGCGCTGGTGGCCGCCATTTTCTTCGGCATCAACGCCTTCTCCCCGTTTTCGCTCACGGGCGGGTCCTTCCTGCGCTACGACTGGCTGTTCGCGCTGGTGCTCTGCCTGTGCCTGCTGCGGCGACGCAGCTATGCCGCCGCCGGGATCGCGCTGGCCGCTGCGTCCCTGCTGCGGATCTTCCCCGCGCTCTTCCTCTTCGGGCTGGCGGTCAAGGCCGTCGACGAAACGATCCGGCACCGGGTTTTCCCCCGGCGGTACGCCCGGTTTCTGGCCGCCTTCGTTGCCGCGTCCGCCCTCCTCGGCGGCTATGGGTGCCTCAGTGCGCGCGGCCCCGGGGCCTGGAAGGAGTTTGCCGGCAAGATCACGGCGCACCACCGCTCGCTCACGGCCAACAGCGTCGGCTTTGCCATAGTCTTCCTGCACGACGGCACCTAAAACGACCCGATCAGCTTTTCGAACGCCTACGGGCCCACCGCCGCGGTGGCGGAGGGGGTCTTCGGCAAGGTGATGGCTGATGAACTCCAGAGCCGCCGCGGCGCCTACCTGCTCGCCACCGCCACGATTCTGGCCCTCGGCGCGCTCGCGGCCGCCAGGGTGGGGGATGTCGAGGCGCTCGCCTGGGGAGCGTTGCCGGTATTCCTGCTGCTCAATCTCAGCGACTACTATTTTGCGTTCCTGATCGTCTGCGCGGTCGCCTGGCACCGCAGCCTCAAACGCCGCACGGCGCCGCTGCTGCTCCTGGTCGCCGCCCAGGTCGTGGTGCTGTGGATCAGGGTGAGTGTCGGCTTTGCCCTGCGCGCCACCGCCCTCTCCTCGCTGGTCTTCTTCCTGTTTGTGCTGGCGCTGCTGGGCTCGGAGCTGATCGGCAACCGCGCATGGATCGCGCGACGCCTCGCCCGTTTCGGGCGCTGAAAAGGGCCCATCAGCGCCCGGCAGCGTTCATTCCTCGGCTTTGCGCACTGGCGGGCGCTTCCATGGGGGCTCCGCCCCCTCTGGCGCGGCTGACGCCGCTGTCACCCCGGAGAGGAATGCCCGCCCTGCACCTGGACCCTTTTGAGCACGCTCTCCGTTGCAGGTGCGGGCGCTGCAAAGGACCCATCTGCGGCGTTGCCCTCCTCCCGACTCCCTGCGGTGGGCACCAGCCCACCTCAGTCGCCGGATCGTCTGGCGCCTTGCACCTGGACCCTTTTGAGCACCCTCTCCGTTGCAGGTACGAGCGCTGTGATGGAACGCGACGACAGCGGCGGGGTTGATCCCGCATCTGCCGCGCACAAAAAAAGGCCGGTGCGGGTCGCCCCGCACCGGCCTGACGACTGTTAGTCCCTTACGCCTTCCAGTTGAAGACCCAGACCGAGAGCATGCACAGGAGCAGGAAGAGGCCGACCCCAAGCGCGATCAACCCGAAGATCCGGGCCGCCGTGTACTGCCAGGGCAGCACGTGCATCCCCATCTCCTTCTCCACCTCGCCCGAGGCCATCAGCCGCTCGTACTCCAGCGGCCGCTCGTGCTTGAGCTCGTCCAGGTGCACCCGCCCGGTGAAGATCACGAAGTCCATCGGGAACTTCTCCGGCCGCAGGTGGCTGTTGAAGAAGTGGATCGAGAAGATGAACCCGGTGGCGAGCAGCGCCTCGTCGGAGTGGATGATCATCGCGATGTTGAACGCCCAGCCGGGCAGCAGCTTCGCGGCGACCGCCGGGAACCAGAGCACGAGCCCCGAGACCCCGATCATGCCGACTCCCCAAAACACCGCCCAGTAGTCGAACTTTTCCCAGTAGGTGTAGCGGTCGAATTTCGGGCGCGGCCCCAGACCGAAGAACCACTTGATCTGGCCGATCATGTCCTCCGCGTCCTTGAGCTGCGGAACCATCGAGCTCGGCCCCCAGAAGAGCCCCTTCTCCCCCTTGAGCACGCGCTTGAGCAGGCTGCCCAGGTGCAGTGCGAAGTAGACGAAGGTCACGAAGCCCATCATCCGGTGGATGAAGCCCGCGGTCTGGAAGCCGCCGAGGAAGGAGGCGATCGTCTTCGCCCACGGCGTGTAGCTGAACTTGAGCGGGATGCCGGTCATCGCCAGCGTCAGGAAGCTGACGATGATCAGGAAGTGCAGCGTGCGCTCGAAGAGGCGGAAGCGCCAGACCATCTTCTCCTCGGTCATGCGCAGCGGCGGCGCCTTCTGCTTCTCCTTGAGCGAGCGCAGCAGCCAGAGCAGCGTGTGCAGGCCGAAGAATGCGAAGGTCCCGAAGAGCAGCCCGGTCATCGCGTAGAAGGTGTAGAAGAGGATCGGGTAGTGCTCGCGGTCCTTGTGGTCCCCGTGCGGGTAGTACTTGGTGAAGTTCTCGTTCGCCGTCGGGTGGCACTTCTGGCAGGTCTTGACCTTGTTCGGCCCGGCCGCCAGCGTCGACTTCGGGTCCTTGTCCGGCAGGATGTTGTGCGAGCCGTGGCAGTCGCTGCAGCGCGCGACCTTGGCGTAGCCGAGGCTCGTGACCTGCCCGTGGTACGTCTCGCGGTAGGTGTCGAGCCGGTCCGCGTGGCAGGTGCCGCACTCGTTCAGGTTGTGGAGCTTCCAGTCCTCGTTGGTGATGCGCACGATCTCGTGCGAGTGGTGGCAGACCGTGCAGGTCGGCGGCCCCTGACCGTTCGGGAGCTTCGCGCCGCTCGTGAGCGCCTTGCCGTGCACGCTCTCGTTGAACTGAACGAGCACGCCTTCGTGGCAGACGCCGCAGGTCGTGCGGATGTTCTGGTAGTTGATCTTCGAGGCCGGGTCGCTCTTGGGCAGGATGTCGTGCGTGCCGTGGCAGTCGTTGCAGACCGCCGAGATGATGAGCCCGGACTTGAGCAGCCCGGCGCCGTGGACGCTCTGCTTGTACTTGCTGTAGTTCTGGCCGGGCATGTTGTACTTGGCGGCGAGCGCGGCGTTGTTGTGGCACTTGCCGCAGGTCTCCACCAGGTTCAGCGGGAAGACCTGGGAGCGCGGGTCCTTCGGCGAGAAGATGTTGTGCATCCCGTGGCAGGAGGAGCAGGTGGCGACGTCCTTGTTGCCGGCCGCCTTCTGCGTGCCGTGAATGCTCTTGGCGTAGATCGCCGTCACCTTCGCGTGGCACTGCGCGCAGTCGACCTTCTTCAGCGGCGCGTCGTGCGGGACGTCCTTGACGTCGCCGTGGCAGTCGGTGCAGTCCAGGTCGGCGTGCACCGTCTGGTCGAAGATCTTCGCGTCGATCGTCGGCCCCTCCGAGCCGTCGTGGCACTGGAAACAATCCTTGCGCCCGACGGCCGCCGCCGGCGCCGGGGCGAGGCAGCTGACCGCCGCAAGCATCGCGACGACGGCTGCGATTGACCAGGCGCGAAACCGTGGAGCACTCCGCGCAATTCGTGCTGCCGATGTTCTGTGCATCTGCATCCTCCCTGCGTACGTGAGTCCCAACCCGGTGCTAGCTGCTAAATCCGACCAAAAGCGCCGAGATCGTTACATGCTGCAACATTGACTGTCAAGGATCAAAATAGCTTTACATCTTATTTTATAGGGATTAGAAAGCCGCGCCCCGACCCGACTTCCATGGCAAACGACTCCTTTTCAAACAATTCAGGCTGGCGCAGATCGGTTCCGGCGCCTTGACGCCCACGCCCTCCGACGCCTACCATGGCGTCGTACCCTCGCGGTGCGCTACGCCGCCGCGCGCGTCGTCGATAACGAGGAGGATTCATGAGCATCGTCAAAGCTGTCTTTCCCGTCGGCGGACTCGGAACGCGGTTTTTGCCGGCCACCAAGGCCTCGCCGAAGGAGATGCTGCCGCTCGTCGACAAGCCGTTGATCCAGTACGTCGTCGAGGAGGCGCACCTCTCGGGCATCACCGACGCGATCTTCGTGACCGGGCGCGGCAAGCGCGCGATCGAGGACCACTTCGACACCATCTTCGAGCTGGAGCACACCCTCGACAAGAAGGGCAACCGCAAGCTGCTCGAGGAAGTGCGCAAGATCACCAACCTGGCGAACTTCTCCTACGTGCGCCAGGGCGAACCGCTCGGCCTGGGCCACGCGATCCTCTGCGCCCGCAACCTGGTCGGCAACGATCCCTTCGCCGTGCTGCTCGGCGACGACATCATCCGCGCCCGGGTGCCCGTCCTCAAGCAGCTGACGCGGGCCTTCACCAAGCACGGCGGCGCCGTGCTCGCGGTGCAGCGCGTGGCGGGCCCGGGCATCAGCGACTACGGCGTGATCAAGGGCACGCCCATCGACGAGCGCACCTTCCTGGTCACCGACCTGGTCGAGAAGCCCTCCCCCGCTGAGGCCCCCTCGGATCTGGCGGTCATCGGGCGCTACGTGCTCACGCCGGCGATCTTCCGCTACCTGGAGCAGACCAAGCCGGGGCGCGGCGGGGAGATCCAATTGACCGACGCGCTGCGCAAGATGGCGCAGGACTACCCGCTGTACGCCTACCTCTTCGAGGGGACGCGCTACGACGCGGGCAACAAGCTCGGCTTTCTGCAGGCGACCGTCGAGTTCGCGCTGGCCAACCCCGAGCTCGGCCCCCCGTTCCGCAAGTACCTGCGGTCGCTGCTCGAGCAGAAGCTCCGCACGAAGGGCTGACGAGGACGCCGTGGGGTACCGCAACGTTCCCGGCGACCTGTTCGGCGGACTGCCCGCGGACGAAATCGCGGCCGCCCTGCGGCTGATCGCCCACGGCAGGCCCGCGCACCCGGCGATCGAGGAGACGGAGTTCCCCGCGATCGACGTCTTCGAGACCGCCACCGAGGTGATCATCGAGGCCGAGGTGCCCGGGGTGGCCCCCGAGGCCATCGGGGTCATTGCCAGCGAGGGCCTGATCGTGATCGAGGGCGACAAGCAGGAGGAGCCGGCGCCCGGCCGGGCGAACTTCCTCTGCATGGAGCGCGCCTTCGGGCCGTTCCGGCGCGTGGTGCTCCCCGGCGCGGCCGTGGACATCTCGCGCGCGACCGCGGTCTGTCGCGACGGCCTGCTCCAGGTGCGGGTACCCAAGGTTGACGAGAAGCGCGGGCGGGTCCGGGTCGTCCCGGTCACCACCGCCCAGCGCGGCGAGAGGAGCGAGCCGTGACCAAGAAGGAAGAGGTCCTCAAGATCCCCAAGGAGCTGCCCGTGCTGCCCGTGCGGGACATCGTGGTTTTCCCGTACATGATCATCCCGCTGTTCGTGGCGCGGGCGCTCTCGATCAACGCCATCGACGAGGCGCTGGGCAAGGATCGGATGATCTTCCTGGCGACCCAGAAGGACCAGACCGTCGAGGAGCCGACCCCCGAGCAGCTCTACAGCGTCGGCACGGTGGCGCTGATCATGCGCATGCTCAAGATGCCCGACGGCCGCATCAAGATCCTCGTGCAGGGCGTGGCGCGGGCCCGCATCGAGAAGGTGCTCCAGGAGGAGCCGCTGCTCAAGGTCCAGGTGCGGCGGATGCGCGAGCACGAGCCCGCCAAGGGCGATTTGGAGGCCGAGGCGCTCGTGCGCTCGGTCAAGGAGCAGATGCAGAAGGTCGCGACGATGGGGAAGGTCGTGCTGCCGGACATCATGCTGGTGGCCGAGAACCTCGACGACCCCGGCCGGCTCTCCGACCTGCTCGGCTCGAACCTCGGGCTGCGGGTGGCGGACGCCCAGGCGATTCTCGAGATCGCCGACCCGCTGGCGCGGCTGCGCCGGGTCAACGAGCTGCTGGCCAAGGAGATCAGCCTGCTCGAGATGCAGGAGAAGATCAGCTCGCGCGCCAAGGGCGAGATCGACAAGTCGCAGCGCGAGTACTACCTGCGCGAGCAGCTCAAGGCGATCCAGAAGGAGCTGGGAGAGACCGACGAGCGCTCGGGCGAGATGGCCGAGCTGCGCCAGAAGATCGACGGCGCGGGGATGCCCGAGGCCGTGAAGACGCAGGCCCTCAAACAGCTGGACCGGCTCGCCCACATGCACCAGGACGCGGCCGAGGCCTCGATGCTGCGCACCTATCTCGACTGGCTGGTGGAGCTGCCCTGGAGCCGCTCGACGATCGACAACCTCGACATCCCGGCCGCGGAGCAGGTGCTCAACGAGGACCACTACGACCTGGAGAAGGTCAAGACCCGCATCCTGGAGTACCTGGCGGTGCGCAAGCTGCGCGAGCAGATGAAGGGGCCGATCCTCTGCTTCGTCGGCCCCCCCGGCGTCGGCAAGACCTCGCTCGGCCGCTCGATCGCCCGCGCGCTGGGGCGCAAGTTCGCCCGCATCAGCCTCGGCGGCGTGCGCGACGAGGCGGAGATCCGCGGCCACCGGCGCACCTACGTCGGCGCGCTGCCGGGGAAGATCATCCAGGGAATCAACACCGCCGGCTCGAACAACCCGGTCTTCATGCTGGATGAGATCGACAAGCTCGGCGCCGATTTTCGCGGCGACCCCTCGGCGGCGCTGCTCGAGGTGCTCGACCCGGAGCAGAACAACACCTTCGCCGACCATTACCTCGGGCTCCCCTTCGACCTCTCGAAGGTGCTCTTCGTCGCCACGGCCAACATGATGGACCCGATCCCCGGGCCGCTGAAGGACCGCATGGAGGTCCTCGTCATCCCCGGCTACACCGACGACGAGAAGCTGCACATCGCGCGCACCTACATCCTGCCGCGCCAGCTGCGCGAGCACGGCCTGGCGCCGGACGCCGTGCGGCTGCCGGATGCGGTCATCCTGAAGATCATCAGCCACTACACGCGCGAGGCGGGGCTGCGCAACCTGGAGCGCGAGATCGCGGCGGTCTGCCGCAAGCTGGCGCGCAAGGTCGCCTCGGGTGAGCCCGGGCCCTATGCGCTGACGCCCAAGCTGCTCGAGAAGATGCTCGGGCCGCAGCGCTTCCACCACGAGGGGGAGCAGGAGAAGAGCGAGTGCGGCGTGGCCACCGGGCTGGCCTGGACGCCGGTCGGCGGGGAGCTGCTCTACGTCGAGACGACGCTGATGAAGGGCGGCAAGGGGCTGACGCTCACCGGGCAGCTCGGCGACGTGATGAAGGAGTCGGCGCAGGCCGCGGTCAGCTACACGCGCTCGCGCGCCGAGAGCCTCGGCATCGACCCGGACTTCCACGCGAAGAACGACATCCACATCCACGTGCCGGCCGGGGGGATCCCCAAGGACGGCCCCTCGGCGGGGGTGACCATCGCGACCTCGCTCATTTCCGCGCTCACCTGCACGCCGGTGAACAAGGGCGTCGCGATGACCGGCGAGATCACGCTGCGCGGGCGCGTGCTGCCGATCGGCGGCCTCAAGGAGAAGACCCTCGCCGCGCACCGCGCCGGCATCCGCACGATCATCCTGCCGGCGAAGAACCGCGCCGACCTCGAGGAGCTGCCGCCGAAGATCCGCCGCAGCATGACCTTCGTGCCCGTCGAGTCGATGGACGAGGTCCTGGCGACGGCGCTGGTGGCGAAGGAGAAGAATGAAACTTGACCTGACGTCTCTCCGGGATGCCCTCGCCGCGCTGGAAAGGAGCCTGCATTTTCTTTCATCTGAGTTGGCGAAGAACGCCGATTTGCGTGAGCAATTCCGCAATTCCGCGATCCAATGTTTCGAGTTCACTCACGAACTCGCCTTCAAGATGTTGAAGAGGCAGTTGGAACGCATGTCCGCCGATCCCGCCAGCGTGGATAC
>Ga0334722_10006208_pt1 | contig 11876 bp, 19 predicted proteins | sample C3_bottom_MG_FD_207210 | JGI IMG/M metagenome (GOLD analysis project Ga0334722, IMG submission 207210) | Sediment microbial communities from Yellowstone Lake, YNP, Wyoming, USA - C3_bottom | ecosystem: Environmental > Aquatic > Freshwater > Lake > Sediment | place: USA: Wyoming | collected...
CTTATAAAGGAAGGTAAAAGGATTATTGATGTATTTTTAGATGATCTTCGTAAGACAGGGATGCCTAATGTTTTAGAGACAGAAATGGAGTTTGATTTTTATACAGACTTAGGGGTTCCGGTTTATGGTTTTATTGACCGTATCGACTTGGTCGATCCGGTCAGTGCAAAAATAACCGACTATAAAACGGGTAACTATATCCCTACACAAGAAGAAGCAGAAGCAGGCTTACAACTACCTGTTTATCATATCGCAGTAAAGCACAAATACCCCTTCATAGAAAACGTAGAACTTTGTTACCATTACCTCAGAACTAACACAAAACTCACCTTTAAAATAGACGAAGATCGCGTACAAGATACTCTTGACTATCTACATCATATTTATATGATGATACTTGAACATCCCGGAAATGCTAAAGGTGTTGTATCAATGTACTGTTCATGGTGTGAGTATAGCAAAATGTGTCCTGAGTTTCAAGAAGTAATAACAGGCCATTATTCTATGTTCTCAGACATGGATAAAAACAACATCCAAGCCGTAGTCAACGAGTACGAATCCCTTGACGCAAAATCAAGGATACTGGCGAAGCGCGTTGACCTTCTGAAAGGTATTATCAAGGAGCATAGTAGGCGCGAGGATAATAGGCTTGTATTGCCTGATGGTAGGTCTCTCACGGTAAGTAGTGGACGTATTGCGATTAAGGAACCACAGAAACCAAGTAGGTAACATGAGCAATATGGATCTTAGTGGGTTGTTTGACCCTATTTACGAATTACCAACTCAACCCAAACAGAAACTCATTTACACGGAAAACCATCGTATGTTGCCGAGCAGAAATGTTCGACAACGTGGAATCCATGAATTCAGGATGGATATCGCGGAAGTGGATGGTGGTATTGTTATTAGTTTTGGTCCTGAATTTGACTTTAGGCAACATCAGGAAGATAGAATATTCCTCAGTGATGTGGAAAGGCAAAATCTCTTAAAGAGGTTGACTCCTGTCAATCAAAAACCAAAAACAAAACTATCTAAAAAAAGGATTGTAGAAATATGATCGAAAAAAGATTTTCAGGACAAAGAACGTCGATATTTTTCACAGAAGAATATCACGTCAACAGAGAAGCAGCACATCATTTAGAACAGTACGAGACTCATCGTCCAAGATTAATAAGAGCCTATGAAATCATAAAAACCTTAGACGTAAAGACTATAGTTGATTTAGGTTGTGGGGATGGTGGGCTGTTATCTCTATTGACGGATTACAAGGCATGGGGTTATGATTTTTGTCCCGATAACGTAAAGTATGCAACAGAGGTGAGAGGCGTTAATACGACGCATTCTCATTTTGTTGACAATATAGACAGTATCAATACAGATGCAGATTTAGGTGTGCTTACGGAAGTTTTAGAGCATCTCGAAGAACCTCATTTATTCTTAAAACGCCTTCACAATACAGATCTTAAGAGTATATTATGTTCTTCTCCTTGGGGAGAAACTGATTTGGATTTTGTAGAAGGTCATGTTTGGGCGTGGGACAGAGAGGGATATTATAGGATGGTTCAAGATTCAGGTTGGAATGTTGTATTGCATGAAGATATTGGTGCTAATCAAATAATTATGGCGGTTAAATGAAGACATTAAATTTAGGTTGCGGCGAAAGGACTTATTCAGAATATCCCAACGGCTCTCTTTGTGTTAATATGGACACAAGGGCATTGCCTAACGTAGATATTATTGGAGATGTTGAAAATCTTAAATTCCAAGATAAAGAATTTGATTATATATTGGCAAGCGATATTATAGAACACTTCCCTATATCAAAAACAGAGTCGTTATTAAAGGGATGGGCGAGGGTTCTTAATATTGGCGGGATAATAGAAATACGTACTCCCAATTTAGCGTGGATCGCTAAACATTATGCAGAACATAAGGATGCTAAATTTGCATCTTATCATATAATGGGCGGTCAAGATTATGTCGGCAATTTTCATTATGTTATATTTGATATTCCTTGGCTGACAGGTATTTGTAAAAATATAGGACTCGAAGTAATAGATTCGTCAGAAGTAGGGTCTAATTTTATCATCAAGGCAAGGAGGGTTAGATGAATGTAATTTTACGCCCCGTATATAATAGACCTGAAATGCTTAAACTCTCTTTTGATTATGAATTTAAATCACGCTCATGCGTTTTTAAAAGTGATAGGCCAAGAGTAATAGATAGTTATATCACAATTTTCGTTGTTGAATTTGGAGCAGATCCAAAGTGTATTGAATTAATTAATGAGTATCCATATGATAAAATAATAATCCAACGACAGTATAGACATAAGCCCATAGCCAATATTCTTGAAGGTATAAAGACAGTATTAGAGGATTTCCCTATAGCGTCTTATGTAATTAACTTAGAAGATGATTGTCTTGTACATGAGACTTTTTTCGAGTTTGCATCAAAAGCGTCTCGATTAGTAGAATATTCTGTTATAAATTCATGGGGTGTCCAAGGTAATGACCCTTATGTATTAAATAAAGGATCTCGTTTTGCCGGTCCGGGTGGAATTATAAATTTGGATTTTTTTAGAGAGTTTATTTTGCCTTATGTGTCAAACGAGTATTATGATAGTCCTGATAAAACCATATCTAAAATAAACGCCTTACACAAAGGGAATCCTTTTTATAAATACAAAGAGGGTATGCAGCATACGGATTGGGATGGATTGATTCATAGACTTGTAGATGTAGCGTTTATTGAAAAGGGATTATATTCTTATTCTTCTGACTGTTATCGTTTACTCCATATTGGTTTTTATGGATATAACAGAACGAGTGGAAAATGGCCCGAATCTTGTTTAACATTTGAAGATAGACTTAATTTTTTAAGGTCTAATATCTTTGACCCCGCGCTTCTCGAAAGTCTTGATGGGACATATAAAGATTATTCTGTATTTTGTCCTGAAATTGATCTTTGGGATGGGAGGTTGTTTATTGGATAATTTATCAATTTGCATAACCCTAAAGAACAGGGCTAAACTTTTAGACGCTAAATTACATCAACTTCAGTATCAGGACTACGACCTTAATAAGGTTGAAATATGTATAACTGATGGGTATTCTACGGATAATATTATTGAGGTTATAGAAAAGTGGCAAGATAAATTCTATCAGATCAAGTACGCAATAAGCGACAGGTCTGTATTGCCATTTGTTGTTCCGACAAATAATCCTGCGTGTGATATTAATGCTCAAATTTGCAATGTTGCTACGTTTGAAAAAATAATAAGGACGGATGCCGAAGTTGCTTTTGCGCATACGGGAGCCCTAAAAGAAATAAATCAGTATCTTAACGAAAAAGATGTCTGTGTTTGGTATAGATGTAGTATTTTGCCGCATGGAGTAGAATATAATTTCAAAGAAAGCATTGTAGACAATCCTGTATTTGAGTATCAGGGAGCATATGGCGGTCTTTGTTTTTGTTTTAATAAGTCAGATTTTATTATTAATGGTGGTATAGAGGAAAAATTTGCGATAGGATTTGGATGGGAAGATACATATTTCCGCGAGTGGTGGAGTAGAAATAAGAAATTAATAATGATTGACGACCCGTCTAAGTTTGTTTGGCATTTTTGGCATGGGTATGAAAAAGACGGTGAATTTAATATGAAGTTATGGCGAGAATATTCAGAACCATTGTTTCATGAAATGGTTAGGGTTAATACAAGGCCCAATGAAGGCAACTCTAATTGGACACGTCCTGAGATGATAAAAAACGAAAGGATTTTTAAATGTCAAACAATATAATTTCTAACGAATACAATCCGTTCCAAAAATGGAAAGTGCTTGCCCATTACGAAAGAATGCTTAAGATACAGACAGGTAATTTTGCGCCACCAGTATTTGTTGGGTTATTTCCAATACAAGGAATATCCACAAAAAAGAAGTGTGGTGGATTTAATTGTAATTATTGTATTAGTGATTTTGAAGAGACAGCAGTAGAAGCGTCTTATCCTAAGGATGTATTTTTATCTTTGCCTAAATTTTTTCATGATTGGGGGGTATTGTCGGCGACGCTTTCGGGTCATAACTCAGATCCTTTAGCGTATAATCATGACACCCTGATAGAGTTTTTGCGTTTATGGAATGGGCATCATTTAGATATTGGTATTATTTCAAATGGCATATTGTATACAGACAACTTGATTGAAGATGTTGCGAGAAACGCGAATTGGTCGGGATGGTCTATGAATTCAGGAAAGTCAGAGACACACGCTAAAATATCGTGTACTAAAGAAGGTACGTTCGATAAGGTGGTGTCGAATATAGTCAAGACAGCAGAGTATAGAGATAAGCATAAACTTAAGCATCAGATTGGTTATAAGTTTTTAATTTTAGACAAAAACTTTGACGAGATTATTGATGCTGTTAAGTTGGCAAAAAGCATTGGCATAAATCAAATGCAAATAAGACCTGCGGAACTTCCTTTTGATAGGGCGAGTAAGATAGACTCTAAGATTGTTGAAGATCAAATGAGGGAGGCAATGTCGTTTGCTGTTCCTGGTAAGTTTGATATTTATGGTATAAGAGAAAAATTTACAACGGACTTTACGAAACGAGTCCCCAAAAGATGTATCGCATCTCCATTGGGAACAACATGGAAGGCGGACGGTGATGTTGCTTTGTGTTGTGATAGGATGTGGGATACACATATAGAGGGATTTAGTTTAGGTAATTTTATAGAAGAAGGTCCTGAGGCTATTCGTAGAAAATGGGGTAGCGCTGATCATAAAAAAATGATTGACAATATCAATAATACTTTAGATAAATGCATCAGATGTACGTATTATAATTGGCATGTTATTTACGAGAACTGTGTTAATGAGGATAAACTTGATGTTAACCTGATATAGGTGACGTTATATGGATGCGGAAAAGATCTACGACGACAATAAAGAAGATGTTCTTGAGACTATGCGTCTATGGATAAAGGCGTCGGACGATGCGTGTGAACCACTTAGGGCAATAATCATGAGTGATAATTCTCTCGCTGAGTTTACATTTCTCAGAAAAAATTGTGGAGAGATAGGGTTCGATGTTTTTGAATTTGAAGGGATACCTATTGTATCTCACAATGGGCTTGCGTTAGGAGAGATAGAGTTTGATTTTTATGGGGAAGCGGGTACAGCGTGATAAATATTAGATATTCAAACATCAAAAAAACAGCCGTAGAAATAACCTCTCCCAATGGTTTTGATGAAAAAGTCTTAGAGGAAATTCAAAGGATTCTCGAAGCGTCTAATAAAAAGATGCTTTTAAAACTTCCTGATCGTTCAGGTAGGATACTGACATGGCATGAACAACAGGTGAATGATTGTTGGGTTTGTAAACATCATAAACCTATATTGATAATGTGGGATTATGAGAATGATTTTTGGGGCTGTCCATATGACAAATGTAAAACGCCCAAGTAGAATATCAGCACGCAGATTAAGGGTAAAAGAGGGGTCATTATGGCGAGTGTTGGCTCGTTTTTACAGGAGGAATAAATGGAGAAAAATAAAAAATTAGCAGAAATAATCGCTAATATTCCACAACAACCTCAAGTTCAATATTCTCTTGCAGAACAAATACATGACTTAATTGTTATAGCAAACAAGGTGGGGCTGTATGATGCCTCAGATTATTTGCACAGACAATTAGAGTATTGATATGTCTCGAACAAGTCGAAGGAAAAATGATGGATCATGGGGTGAGTATGATCAACATCGGGATAAGAAAGTAGGTTGGAAACCACCGTCTCATTTTAAGAAAGACAAACGCCGCCAAGAACGTGCTCAAACTAAAGATGCTATAAGAAATGGTGCCGAGCCTGAAGTTATTAAAAAGGACGATGTTTGGGATTGGAATTAAGGGGGGTAAATGTATATTAAGGGTATCGCCGACGCCAATAAGTTGCTTATGGTTTATTATAGGCGCACGACTGAACTCGTGAAGGCGGGAGCCACACTCGAAGAAGCAACAATGCATTTTGTCAACCTTGTAGACAAGACCATAGAAGAAGAACAAACACGAAGAAAACAGAAAAGAGATAATAAATGCCTATAAAATTAGACTGTGGACGGGAGCCCGTATGGTTTTATAATAACACAGGTTGTGAAGGCGGCGGTTATTATGTCAGCCGTGACGTAGCCGAACTAAAATGCGAGAATGAAGAATGTGACCTTAATAACGCAAAACAATGCGCCGCCCCTGCCTCAGTTACACTTAACCCTTCAGGTGTCTGTAAACTTTGGATCAAACTCAAAGAAAAGACTTGACATTCACCAGCGGATATGTTATCATCCTCCCATGACATATTACGATGGACATGTACGCTGTACAGACGCCAAATCTGACACCTTTAAACAATAGGATTACGACGACGTCTACCGTTGACGAAAACGGTAATCCTATTCCTCTAATGAGAACTATGGTGTCGGCATATGGCACGCCTAATCCCGACATCTATTGGGATAATTCTATAGGAGATGGTACAGGTAGTTTTTCAGTGAGTACCTCTTTCATAGATGGCGCAATAACAGACGTTAGTTTAATACCTCCAACAACATCAGGTGAAAATGTTTAAAGTCCTTAGCGTAGAAGGTAAAAATTTCAGATCATTTAAGAATATCAACATTACCTTAGATGGTTCGGCGGCGGCTTTTATTGGTCCTATGGGATCAGGTAAGTCTACCATTGTCGAGATTATAGAGTATCTTTTGACGGGCAAGACAAGAGAGTCGGGAGATAAGGGGCAGGGGTCTATCCGTGCTATGAGATGGCACGCTGAAAAAGATGGGAAACAGAAGTATCCTCGTATGGCTTGTAGGGGAACATTTGATGTTGATGGTAAGGTTTATAGGATAACAAGAACTGAGTCTGAGGAACGTAAAGAACTTGGATTTGAGATGCTTGAGTTGGGGAATGTCCATGCCATGTCTATGCCCGGAGATATGAAAGGCACACAAAAGGAGATTGAAAGGGTTCTTCTCAATGGTATCTCTGCCTTCAATTACATGGACAGGGCCAAGGCAAAAGTAATGGCATCGGCAAACGTCGCTGACCGCAGGAAGTCTCTTTATGATGCTGTATCTGCTTTTGTTACGCCTGAAGAAATGTTAGAGGCAACACTTACCTGCTGCGATGTTCGTGATGTAATGTTTTCACATCCCGAATATCTTGGTGATAATATTGAGACCGTTCTTCGTAAATATGGCGTAGAAGACTTGGGGCAACTTGAAGAAAGGTTCTTGACCATATTTAACGGTTGTGCTCAAAGGGTTAAAATAATGTCGTTTGAAGAACTTGATAAAGTAGCGCGTGTCTTGCGCCCTGAAGTTAAGAGAGAAAACGACAAGGTTATTGATAGGTTGAAGGTTTTGAAATCAGCAGAAGTGCCTATCTTCCTTACGCCTGAAAGAATATTGGCTATGGAGTCAGAAGTATCTCGGTGTGAAATGGCAATAGCAGACAAGGATAAAGAGCGTATGTCTGCCGCCGAAAGAGATGGCAAAAAGAGGGCAATAGAATCTGCGGACATGGCTGTAAAGGCGATGGTATCAAATATTACAGGTGCTCGTGGCGCTGTAATAAATGCCGAGTCAACTATTCAGTTGGCGCAGGAAAATATTGTCTCAATAGAAAGTGAGTTACAGGACTTTGATACTCTTCTTAATGAAACAGATAGGTCGCGTCAGGTCTTAGAGAAGTTCCAAAAAGCAGTTGACGACCTTAACGAGAAGTCTCGTGCTGTTGTTGAACAGATAAGTGCTAAGGTTGGCGAAAAAGTTGGCGAAGAGACGGCAGTTAAACTCAAGGAACAGGCAATATCCGACCTGCGAGATCAGCGTAAAATCAAACAAGAAGTATGTCCTTCTTGTGGAGAAGCATTGAAATGCGGTGCGTGTGGCGTGTCTGTTGGTACTGACAAAAAGTCTATAGACAACACCATTTCAAGTATACGTGGCGAAATATCATACAAGAAGAAAAAAACCATCCTTAAGATAGAAAAAGAAATACTTGAACTCCGTAACGTCCTTGAGTCTATAGAAAAAGACCTGTCTCGTGACCGCGAGGATATGGAGACGCATCGTACAAAGGCTTGCCGCGATGTACAGGGTGAAATCAAGGCTCTCAGGAGGAGAGCCGAAGAAGAAAGAAATGTCATTGAAAGAAACAAGATAGTCGTTACAGAAAAAGAAACTCTATTAAAGACAGCCTTAATAGATCTTACCGCTGCAGAAACAAATCTAAACAACCTTAAGTTAGAGAGTGTTGGGGGAAAAACTGTATCTGACCTTGATTCTGAAATGTCAACCCTCCGTAAAGAGGCTGATGAATGGAAGTTAAAACTTTCAAATGCCAAGAAACAGTCTGAAAATATAGGTCGTGATAAGGAAGAGATAGATGCTCTTGAGTTGGAGTATAGCCGTAATATCACAGACTATAAGGTCTATGATGAGATAATAAAAGCCTTCGGTCCTTCAGGTGCAAGGTCAGCAATAATGCGCGGCGCTATGTCAGCCATAGCAGACAAAGCAAACGCTATACTATCTTCAGCCTTCCATATGAAGGTATTCTTTGGCGGCGAAGACGGAGTTGATATCCGCATCAAGAAAGATGATGCTGAACTTGACATAGAACAACTCTCAGAGGGTCAGTTTAGTGCTGTCGCTGTTGCTCTTCAAGCGGCCTCCGCAGGCGAGGATCCTATCTATGTTGATGGACTCGACGTTATGACAGAGGATGAGATGTGTATAATATTCTCTACCTTGGCGACACTTTCTACAGAAGGCACAATAGGTCAACTTCTCGCCTGTACATGTAGGGAATGTGTAAGACAGGCGTTTACAAAGTCTTACGATGTAACAATGACAAGCGGGATATCGGAGGTTTTAAATGCAGCATAATATATGTTTTGCTTTAGCAATAAATCATGTTAGAGCAGACCATGATAAACCATGTGCGTGCTGTATTCTCGGAACATAAAAGAAATGCCACAATACGGTAGTGGTTGGAGGTCGTGGCAGGGTAAGGAATTAACGGGTGTAAAGACAACAAAAGTACGGAGCCATGCAGGTAAACGGAAAGATCTTGGTGATATTTACTTTCGTTCAGCAACAGAGGCTAACTACGCGAGGTATTTAAATCTCGCTAAAATAAAATGGGAGTTTGAACCGCGTACATTTTACTTTGAAGGAGTCCGTAGGGGTAATGTATCATATACACCGGACTTCTATCTCCCTAACGAAGATCGTTGGATAGAGATAAAGGGTTGGCTTGATGGGCCTTCAAAGACAAAGTTGAAACGGTTTAAGAAATATTATCCTGAAGAATTTGCCAAGTTGACGGTGGTTCTTGAGTCTCCTAAAGATAAAGATCTTGATGCTCTTGAGAAGATAGGAATTGTTAGGATAGAGAGTTTTAAGGAAATTCGCAATAAACTGAGTCGCGTGATAAAAGGTTGGGAGGGGAGTTTTGGATAATGAAACTAAGCAAGGGTCAAAAGGAGGAAATTGATTTCAGAGATTTTAATAATCATCCAATGATAATTAAAATCTTAGATCAACTAAAAAAGAAGAGGGTAAAATGAAGACCTGCGAAATGTGTATAGAATCTTATAATGGTGAATGTATTATTGGTGGTGGGCATGTTGAGATATGTGTTGACTATAAGCCGTCTTCAAAATTAAAAATAAAGTGTCGTGAGTGCGGACAGGAAGCATATGTACCTGATTTTTGTTTAGAGTGTGATGACTGTCGCATGAAGTTGGCCGCAGAAACCCTTAAGGATGAAAATGGAACTTTTTGAAATTCAAACATTTCGCTCAGGTGGTCCGGGTGGACAGAATCAGAATAAAGTTAGTTCCGGGGTGAGAATCATCCATGCTTTCGGGGGCTCGTGGTGAGTCGCGTGAACAGCGTAGTCAACTTCAAAATAAAGAGACTGCTTTTAAGCGTCTTTGTGAAACTCCAAAGTTTAAGAGTTGGCTCAAAATAGAGATAGCGCGTCGTTTAAGTCAAGACAAAGAAACAGTTGAACAAAAGGTAGAACGGGCAATGGATCCTAAAAATTTAAGAGTTGAAGAAATCACAGAAGAGGGTTGGAGGGAAATTCAACATGCCTAAACTCGTTTATCTTGCCGGTCCTTATCGTGGTGCTAATGCCGCCGAAGTTTCATATAACATCAATCGTGCGGAAGAGTATGCGGTCATGCTTCTTAAAGCGGGGTATTTTGTTTTATGCCCACATAAAAACACAGCGCATCTTGACGGCTGTGTTCCTGATCAGTTCTTTTTAGATATGGGACTTGAACACCTACGCAGGTGCGATGCAATCTGTGTTATGCCCGGATCAGAAAGAAGCAAGGGAACACAGGGTGAGATGGCGCTTGCCAAGGAATTAAGGTTGGAGTTTATTGATCCACGGGAGGTTATTTATGGATAAAAAGATACGTGTGCTGTGGTTTTCCGACTCGCCCGTCCTATGTTCGACTGGGTTTGGGAAAGTTGCTCATAATCTTGTTAAGCGTTTACATGCTACAGGTAAATATGAATTTAAATTTCTATCGGTCAATCTTCAACCCGCCGACGTTGCACGTAGGGCAACGGAGGTAAATGAATACGGAATAAATATTCCCTGCTTACCCAATCCCGACAATAATCCATACAATCAAAAGAAACTTGCGGAAATGATAATGAAGGAAGATTTTGATATCCTCGTTACCTTTCAAGATACATTTATACTTAAAGAATCTTGGTGCGAAAGTAGACCTATTGATCTTGGTGGTTTAATCCGTAGAGTTCGCAAGACGGGCAAGGCTTTTAGGTGGGTTGAATACTTTCCAATAGATGGGACACCGCACGCCGATTGGCTTGAACATCTCAAAGAGTGTGATGCACCCGTAGCCTTTAATAAATACGGCGTAGATGAGGTTCTTAAGGTTCTACCGGGACTTAAAGATAAGATTCAGTGTGTTTATCATGGCATAAATACCGACGAGTTTTATCCTTTATCAGACGAAGAAAGAGATGAATTCCGCGCAAGTGTTGGCCTACGTCCCGAAGACTTCTTTGTGGTAAGGGTAGATAGAAATCAGCAAAGAAAAGATATTCCAAGGACAATGGCTATTTTTTCTAAGTTCCATGCCAAGCATCCTGACTCTAAACTTTACCTGCACTGCGCTCCTCAAGATTCTGCAACCAACCTTAGGCTTGTTGGTAAGAGATTTGGTTTAGAAGAAGGAAAGAACCTTGCGTTTCCAAAAAATTTCTCTGTCCATTATGGCGTGCCCATAGAACAGTTAAATAAGATATATAACGCTGCGGATGTAGTTATGTCAACCACACTTGGCGAAGGTTGTGGACTTTCGTCTCTTGAAGCAATGGCTTGTCGTCGGCCAATACTTTTCCCTGATAATTCTGCTTTGTCTGAAACCCTGTCTAATAACAGGGGTGTAAAGATGGACTGTAAGGGATGGTTTATTCTTCCTTTTGATAATGAGATTTTAAGGCCATTAACAGATGTTAAGGATGGCGCTCAGAAACTTGAAAAACTTTGGAAGGATAAACAGTATCGGGACCGTATAGCCAAAAATGGTTATGATTGGGTGATAACCATGACATGGGATAAGGCGGCTGCTGAGTTTGATAGGATTATATCGGAACAGTACGAAGGTCTTCAGAATCAAGGGCCTGTTGTTCAGAGTCATTCTGCTGTTCATTTTAATCCTGACGCAGATAGGATGTTGTTCATAGGCAAGCACTATGATCCGCCGAGAAATGAACATGAAGTGATAATGCAGGGAGTTTTAAAAGAAGTTTCTCAGACAGCAGATGACTC
>Ga0334722_10006209_pt1 | contig 11874 bp, 12 predicted proteins | sample C3_bottom_MG_FD_207210 | JGI IMG/M metagenome (GOLD analysis project Ga0334722, IMG submission 207210) | Sediment microbial communities from Yellowstone Lake, YNP, Wyoming, USA - C3_bottom | ecosystem: Environmental > Aquatic > Freshwater > Lake > Sediment | place: USA: Wyoming | collected...
AGCCAAACTTTCACTTTAACCGGGAACCGGCCCCTCCGGAGGCGGTGCATAAGGCGCTGTTGAGCGGCAACCTCCGCAACCTGGGGCTGCGGACCGCCAAAAACCTTTATCAGGGCAGCCAGGATAAGGAGATCATGATCTTCCCCGGCTCCGCCCTTTACAACAAGGGCGGCAAGTGGATCATGGCCGCCGAGGTGGTGGAGACCTCCCGGCTTTTCGCCCGCTGTGTCGCTGGTATTGAGCCGGAGTGGATCGAGCCCCTGGCCGGCCACCTCTGCCGCTACTCCTGGGCCGAGCCGCACTGGGAGCGCAAACGCGGCCAGGTGGTGGCCTTCGAGAATGTCACACTCTTCGGTCTCTTGATCGAGGCGCGGCGGCGGGTCAACTATGGGGCGGTCAAGCCCGACGAGGCGCGGCAGATCTTCATCCAACAGGGACTGGTCGAGGGCGAGATTGGTGAGGAGCTGGCCTTTCTAATCCACAATCAGGCTTTGGCCGCCCGCCTGGAGGAGCTGGAAGATCGGGTGCGGCAACGCGATATTCTGGTCGATGAGGCCGCCATCTTTGCCTATTACGAACAGCGCCTGCCGACGGAGATCAATGATCGCACCGATCTCAAGAAATTGATCAAGCGCAACGGCGGCGACGCCTTCCTGCGGATGTGCGAGGAGGATCTCCTGCATCGTGCCCCGGCCCAAGAGCGGCTGGCCGACTACCCGGAGCGTCTCGACTACGGTGGCTTCACTCTGGAACTCTCCTATCGCTTCCAGCCGGGGGCCGAGGATGACGGGGTCTCGGTGCATATCCCGGTGGAGCTCTTGCCCCAGGTGGACCCGGCCCGTTTTGATTGGCTGGTGCCGGGGTTGCTGCCCGAAAAGCTCCTCCTGCTCCTCAAAGGTTTGCCCAAGAGTCTGCGGCGGCCGCTGGTGCCGGTGCCTGATGCGGCCCGGTGTTTGGGTGAGGAGCTGCGGTTCGGGGTGGGGAATTTTTTTGTGGTTCTGCAAGAACTGCTCTGGCGCCTCTACCAGGTGCGGGTCACCCGGGCCGATTGGCCGCTGGCGGCGCTGCCCGACCATCTGCGGGTGCGTTATTGCCTGGAGGACCGGCAGGGGCGGGTGGTCCGCACCAGTCGCGATTTTACCCAGCTGGTTGTCGCACCCGAGCCTGGCCGGGTTGGCGTGGGAGGAAGTGGCAAGGGAGCGGCCAGCGGGCTGTTAGCTGACTTACGAAGCCGCTGGGAGCGGGGCGGGATCACCGGTTGGGACTTTGCGGGGTTGGCCGAACGTTTGCCCCTTCAGGGGAACGACGGACTTATCCTGGGCTACGCCTTTCCTGGGTTGGAGGCGGAAGAGGGCGACGCGGTCCGGCTGCGGCTGTTCAATGATGAAGCCGAACGTTGCCGCGTCACCTGCCGGGGGCTGTTGCCACTTTACGGGCGCGAGTTCATCAACCTCAAGGGGGCCAAGAAGGATTTCGCTTTGGGCAAGGAGCATTGGGCCTTGCTGGAAGGATTGGGCGACCGGGTTGAACTGAACCAGGGGCTCTGGGAGTTTATTCTGATCGAGGTTTTCGAGTCTCGCGGCGGCTTGATTCCTGGGCGCGAGGAATTTGCGGCGGTGGTTGCCAGGGTCAAGGCCAAGGGCGTCTACGTCCTGGGTCGGGAATTGTTTGAGCAGGTGGTGGCGGTCCTGCGGGAGCGTCGGGCGGTCCTGGATCTGCTGCATCGCTACGAAGCCCTGGCCGGGCGCGGAGGCCGGGAGAAGTTCGGCGATTGTCGGCGCCACCTGGAGAGGCTCTTGCCCCCGGATTTTTTGGCCGAGTTTGACGGGCGTCGCTTACGCAATGCCCAGCGCTATCTTCTCGCCCTGGGGCGGCGGGTGGAGCGGGCCCATGTCGATCCGGTTCGTGACCGGGGACGGGCCGCCCAGATGCTGCTCCACGAAGAGCGGTTGGCGGAGCTTGCCAAAAGGCTGCTTTTTACCCGGGAACAGCACCTATTACAGGCCGAATTCCGGGAGATGGTGGAAGAGTTGCGGATCTCGCTTTTTGCCCAGGAGATCAAGACCATTTATCCGATTTCAGAAAAACGCCTGGTCACCAAATGGGCGGAGATCAGGGAGCAGTTGGGATGAGGGGAGAAATTCTGTCCCTGGCGGTTAGCGGTTCAATAATGGCCAGAATTCAGCTAGAATGAAGATAGTGACGACGAGTCAATATCTTCTGGGTGGTGGATCTCATGAGTTATTCAGTTATCCGGCGGCTCAATGCCATCGAGAATCTACCCACCATTCCCCACACCATGCAGCAGGTGCTTTCCCAGATTGACGAATTATCTTCGTCGGTCAGTACCTTGCAGGCCATCATTGAGCAGGACCCGGCCATCACCTCCATGTTGCTCCGGGCCGCCAACTCCTCCTACTATAGCCCTCAGGAAGAGATCTCCAGTGTTGCCCGGGCCATTGTCATGATGGGCTTTCGGGAAATCCGCAACCGGGTGATCAGCTATTCGCTGATGGGTTTTTTCTCCGATGATCTTGGTTTTGATGAGTTCAAGCCTGTTGACCTGTGGTTGCATTCCATCGGGGTGGCGGTGGCCGCCAAGAAGATTGCCCGCAAGGTAAACGGCGTTGACCCGGATGAGATGTTCACCGCTGGCATGCTGCACGATATCGGCCGACTGGTCTATTGTTTGTATCTGCAAAAGGAATTGCGAGAGGTCTTGGCCGTTTCTAGAAACACCGGCTGTTCACTTAATGAGGCTGAAGAAAAGGTCGGCCTGACCCATGCGGAGATTGGCAGTTATCTGGCCATGCGTTGGAAGTTGAGTGCGCTCTTGGTCGATGTTATCCAGCACCATCACCAGCCAATGCAGGCCGGAGTAGATCTAAAGGCGGCTTCGGTGGTTTTTTTGGCCGATTCTCTGGCGATTCGCTTGGGTATTGGCTGGGTCGGGCTGGGCGAGAAATGCAAGATTCTGGTCCCGAAAAACCTTGGCCTGGACGCAGAGGCAGTCCGCAAAATTGCCTGGGAGTTGAAGGAAGAAAAAGCCAAGATCGTCGCCGGTTGGGGCAATGTCATTGGCGCGGGTTGATGCTGGCGTGGTTTTTAGTTGTTTTCCTCTGCCGGACCAGTCAGTCAGGTCTGATAAACGGCCCAGGTGAGCCGCCTGTTTTACCCTTTCTGGCGCAGATTGATTTCCGCTTCGGAAGCGCGGACATAGATGGGTACACTGCTGGCGGGGTCTAGTAGCTCACCCCGAGCCAGTAATTCCTCGCCAAGCAGGCCGATGGTGGCAGCGCGGGGGAAGTGGCTGGTGGGTGGGGCGAAGATGGCGGCCTCGCCCAGGTGGTCCGCAAAGATTTCCCGGTAAGTGACAGCCCCGTCGCCGACCAGGATGATTGGCCCGGTCAGTTGCTCGGCCAGCAGTTCCGGGCGGAGCAACAGATCGGTGCTGGTGCGGAGCGGTAGCCCGTTTTTTCCACACTCGTAAAGGGCGGCGTAGACCTCCTGCTTGCGGGCGTCCAGCAAGGCGCAGATCTTGCTGCCAGGCAGCGCCACTATCTGTCGGGCCAGGCCATCCAGGGTCGATACCCCCAGGAGGGGCAGACCGACCGCCAGGGCCAGCCCCTTGGCCAAGCTCAAACCAATCCGCAAGCCGGTGAAGCTGCCCGGCCCCAGACTCACCGCTAGCCCGGCCAGTTCCGGCCAGGCCACGCCGACATCTTCCCGAATCCGCTCCAGTTGTTTAAGCAAGCGTTGGGAATGGGTGGTCGGCACGTCCAGAGAATATTCAGCCAGACAGCGGCCCTGGCTAACCAGGGCGACGCTGCCGCAGAGGGTGGCGCATTCCAGGGCCAGCAGCGGCCGGATTACTGGAGTTGGGGTAAGTTTGGCCATCGACTCGACTCAGCCTTGATGAAACAGGCGGGCGATATCGTTGTAGAAAACAAAGACCATCAGCGAGGCCAGGAGCACCATCCCCACCTGTTGACAGATCTCCATGGCGCGCTGGGACAGGGGTTTGCGCTTGATCGCCTCGTAGGTAAAGAACATCAGGTGGCCGCCGTCCAGCACCGGGATGGGCAGGAGGTTTAAAATCCCCAGGTTGACGCTGATCAGGGCCATGAAATAGACCAGGTTGGTCCAGCCTTGATGGAGTTGCTTGCCGGCCAGCTGGGCGATGAGGATGGGGCCGCCCAGTTCGCTGGCGGGGATCACGGCCTGAATCATCTTGACGATGCCCATGATGGTCAGATAGATGAAGCCCCAGGTCTGGGCAAAGCCAGCCTTAAGAGCCACCCAGATCGAGACCTGCTCGTAGGTCACTTCCTCACTGCGGGCGATGCCCAGCATGTAGCGTTTGCCGGTCTCTTCGCCAAAGATGTTACGACTGGCGGAAACCTCGGGGGCGCCGGTGATGGTCAGTTGTTCATTGCCCCGGCGAATCTCCAGGATCACCGGTTCGCCCTTGCTGGTTGAGATCAGCTCGGCCACCTCCTCCCAGGTGGCGGTCTTCTTGCCGTTGATGGCGGCGATCATGTCCCCGGGCTTGAGCCCGGCCCGTTCGGCCGGAGAGCCGACGGTGATGGCGCCGATCACTGAGTTTTCCACCGGTTTGGGCAGGCCGCTGATGGCAAAGATCAGAAAGAAGATGAGAACCGCGAAGAGCAGGTTGAAGAGCGGCCCGGCGGCGACGATGATGGCGCGTTGCCAGACTGGCTTTTTGGCAAAGGAGCGGGATTCGTCGCTGATATCGATCTCTTCATCGACCTGTTCGCCGACCATCTTGACGTAGCCGCCTAAAGGCAGGGCGCTGATTAGATATTCGGTCTCACCGCGCTGGATTCCCACCAGTTTGGGGCCGAAGCCCAGAGAAAATTTGCTGACCTTGACCCCGAAGAGCTTGGCAAAAAGAAAGTGGCCGAACTCATGGACGAAGATCAGAATACCGAGAACGATGATAAAGGAGAGCAGCGAGGTCATGGATGGGTCACTTATTAAGATTAGGGTTGCAGGCAAATGCGGACTTTGCTCGAAGCTGTGACGCCTCTAATTAGTGTAGGTCTGGTTATGCAATAAATCCCCTGGTTGCTCTTATGTTAGCACGGTCTGCAGCCCGGCCCGGCCAGCGGCGGCATGCTGTCGGGCATCGGCGGTCACGAATAGATCCACCTTGAGGGCCAGAGCACTGCCGATGTGGAGGGCGTCCATGCCGCGCAGCACATTCCCTTCTAGACAGATGATGGATTGATGGATGACCTCAGGGGTCAAATCGCCAATGGCGGCATCGCTGATATCCGCCAGCAGCAGAGATTTGAGCTGCCGGTACTGCGGGGCTGTGATGCGATTTTCCCTCTGCAAGCGACAAAAGGCCGAAATTATTTCCACCAGGGCGATACCGGAAAGGCAGAGCTCCGTGGCTTGTTCGCACCAAGCGAGGACGGCGTCGGTGCCATCTTCGCGGACATAGCGTTTGACAAAGGCCGAGGAATCGAAAAATACCCGCATCAGTCCCGGGACTCACGTTCCGCCATGATAACCTGGCTCAGGGAGACGCCATCGATGATCAGCGGTTGCCCGGCCCGGCACTTCCAGGAAGGCAGATCCTGCGGGAGGGGGACAATGTCCGCGACCGGCTTGCCGTTGCGGACAATCCGCACCGGCTCACCCGACTCGACGATGTCAAAGTAGCGTTTGGCGTGATTGCGGAGCTCGGAAAAAGTTGCCTGTTTCATCTTGTCACCTTAATGTACATGATTGTGTAATTCGTAATGTACATCGTTTCTGCCGGGAAGTCGAGAAAGGAAACCGAAAGTCTGGTTAACTGAGCGTAACCCGACATGGAATTGGCCGGTCTGGAAATGTTGGGTTACGATAAAGCCCGCTAACCCAACCTATGGGATTACTCAGACATACGCATTCGTAACAACCTCTACTCTAATGCCCAAACCCCGATTCGACAAGGGCTTTGGCCAGCTTTCTGGCCTCGGCGTCGGCGCTCAGAATGGCGGCAAGCTCCTGGGCCTCCCGCCGTTCGCTGCGGCGCAAGGTCTCGGCAACGATGGCAGTAATGGCTGGAAAACTTATGCTCCCGGCCAAAAAGGCCTCCACCGCCACCTCGTTGGCGCCATTTAAGATGGCTGGCAGGGTGCCGCCGCGTCGGCAGGCCGCACAGGCCAAGAGCAGGGCCGGGAAGCGTTGATGATCCGGGGCGAGAAATTCCAAGTTGGCGGCGTCGGCCAGGTTCAGGCGGGGAAGGTTGAGTTCCAACCGTTCCGGGAAACTCAAGGCGTAGGCGATGGGGATTTTCATATCGGGGATGCCCAGATGGGCGATCATGGCCCCGTCGCGGTACTCAACCAGGGAGTGGACGATGGACTGGGGATGGATCAAGACCTCGATCTGCGCCACCGGGATACTAAAGAGATGGTGCGCCTCGATGACCTCCAGCCCTTTGTTCATCAGGGTGGCCGAGTCGATGGAGATTTTTTTGCCCATGCTCCAGTTGGGATGGGCCAGGGCCTCGGCCGGGGTGACGGTGGCCAGATCCTTGTCAACTCTTCGGAAGAAGGGGCCACCAGAGGCGGTCAGCACCAGGCGACTGACATCCTGGCGGCGACCGGCGTCGAGCCCCTGGGCGATGGCGCTGTGCTCGCTGTCCACCGGCTGGATGGTGACAGAGTGGCGGGCGGCGGCGGCCATGATCAGCTCGCCGGCCATCACCAGGGTCTCTTTATTGGCCAGGGCGATGTCTTTCCCCGCCCGGATGGCAGCATAAGTGGGCAACAGTCCCGCCGCTCCCACCACCGCCGAAAGTACCTGGCTGACACTGTCCAGGGTGGCGACCTGCTCGATGCCGGTTGGGCCGGAGACAATCCTCGTTCGGCAACCAGCGGGCAGGGCCTGGGCCAGCTCGGCGGCCCGGGCCGGGTCCGCCAGGGAGACCAGTTTCGGGGCGAATTCGGCGATCTGATCTTTCAGCAGGGCGAGATTGTTACCGGCCGCCAGTCCCGCGACTTTAAAGCGATCGGGATATTGGCGCACCACATCCAGGGCATTTTTGCCGATGGAGCCGGTGGAGCCCAGGATGGCGATGGTCTTGCGCATGGCGGATCAGACGGACAAAAAGCCGAAGTGGATCATGTAGAAGAGGACCGGGGCGGCGATCATCAGGGAGTCTAAACGGTCCAGAACACCGCCGTGGCCGGGCAGGATATTGCCGGAATCCTTGACCCCCATGGTCCGTTTGATCACCGACTCGGTGAGATCACCCATCACCCCCACCAGGCTTAAGAAAATGGTCAAGATCACCATCTTCACCACCGACACCCCGGGAAAGGCCAGGACACTGACGATAATGGCGGCGGCGACGCTGCCCACCAGGCCGCCCAGCAGTCCTTCCACGGTCTTACCGGGGCTGATGGCCGGGGCCAGTTTATGGCGGCCCAGGTATTTGCCGACAAAGTAGGCGGCCGAATCGGAGAAGACGGTGATGACGGTGAGCAGGATCAGCCAGCTCTTACCGTGGGGCAGGGTCAGGAGCAGGGTGAAGTGCGAAAAGCTGAAGCCCACGTAAAAGATACCAAAGCCGATCCGCATCATCAGCACAAAGCCGTTCTTCTGGCTGCTGGTGACGGCCATGGTCGAGTAGCGGGTGAGGATGTAAGCGATCAGGAAGAACAGGGCCACGAAGAGGGCGGCGGCGACGGTTTCCGAATTGCCCTCGTAGGCGGCCAGCAGGGGGAAGAGCCCCAGGAGGATGCCGGTGTACTGGTCGAAGGGGGCAAACTCGGGCAGGGTCATGTTGTAATATTCATTCAGGGCCAGGCCGCCCAACCCCAGAAAGACCAGCCAGAACAGCCAGAAAGGGCCGTAAAAGAGGAGCAGCAGCCAGCCGCCGGCCACGATCAAGCCGGTGATGATCCTGATCTTGGTCATGATTTGCTCACTTGCTCGGGGGTACGGCCAAAACGGCGCTGGCGCCCCTGGAAGTCGGCCAGGGCGGCCTGCAGCTGCTCTTTACGGAAATCTGGCCAGAGGGTTTCGGTGATGTAGATCTCGGCATAGGAGAGCTGCCAGAGCAGGAAATTGCTGAGGCGCGACTCGCCGCCGGTGCGGATCAAGAGGTCCGGATCAGGAAGTCCGGCGGTGTATAAGCGGGCGGCCAGCAGTTCTTCGCTGATCTCTTCCGGTTGCAGGCGGCCATCCCGGCATTCTGCCGCCAGTTGCCGGGCGGCTTCGGTGATCTCGGCCCGACCGCCGTAGCTTAAAGCCAGATTCAAGATCAGTCCGGGGTTGGTGGCGGTTTGGCTGATGGCCTGCTGTAATATTTTTCGGACCCCGGCGGGCAGGCGGTCAATCTGGCCGATGCAGCGCACCTGCACCCCGTTCTTATGCAGCGCCGCCAGTTCGCCCTTGAGAAAGGCCTTGAGTAAACCCATCAGGGCCTGGACTTCCAGGGCGGGTCGTTTCCAATTTTCGGTGGAGAAGGCGTAGATGGTGAGAACTTTGATCCCCAGATCCGGGGCGGCGCTGACCATGGCCCGCACCGATTCGACCCCTTGGCGGTGGCCGACGGTCCGGGGCAGCCCCTGGAGTTTAGCCCAGCGGCCATTGCCGTCCATGATGATGGCCACATGGGTGGGGCCGTTGGCGGCGTTGGGTGTGAGGATTTCGCTCATGCTGCGGGCACCCTGTGTTGCCAATAAAAAATGAAGTGAGGAGCCGGAAAGAAAAAGATGATCAGCCGAAGCAGGCGAGGTCTCAGACCTCCATCAGCTCCCGGTCCTTTTCGGCCATCATGGCCTCGATTTTTTTGACGAAGGTGTCGGTTTCCTTCTGCGCTTCATCTTGCAGGCGGTGGAGTTCATCTTCGGTGAGGTGCTTGTCGTTTTTCAGGGTCTTCAACTCTTCGATGGCGTCGCGCCGGGCGTTGCGCACCCCGACCCGGAATTCTTCGGTAACCTTCTTGATCTGCTTGACCAGATCCTTACGCCGATCCTCGGTGAGCTGAGGGATAGCTACCCGGATCAAGCGGCCATCGTTAACCGGATTCAGGCCCAGGCCCGATTTGTGGATGGCCCGTTCGATTGCCGATAATAGTTTGGTATCCCAGGCCTGGATCTGGATCATCCGGCTTTCCGGAACAGTGATGGTGCCCACCTGACTGAGGGGCATGATCGAGCCATAGGCCTCAACCCGCAGCCCGTCGAGAAGACTGATGGAGGCGCGGCCGGTGCGGACCTTGGAGAGTTCGCGTTTATAGGAATCGATCACTCCGCTCATCTTTTCAATCATGGTCTCGATGACTGTGTGCATGTCACTCTCCCTTGATGATGGTGCCGCTGTTCTCGCCGCAGAGGGCTTTGCGGATATTTCCTGGGGTATTCATGTTGAAGACCAGGATAGTTTTGTGGTTGTCGCGGGCCAGGGAGATGGCGGCTGAATCCATCACCTTGAGCTGGCGGCGCAGAACTTCGGAATAAGTAAGTTCGTTGAACTTGATTGCCTCGGGGTGGCGGAGGGGATCCTGGTCGTAAACCCCGTCCACCCGGGTGGCCTTGCAGATTACGTCGGCGCCGATCTCCAGACCGCGGAGCACGGCGGCGGTGTCGGTGGTGAAGTAGGGGTTGCCGGTGCCGGCGGCGAAGATCACCACCCGGCCCCGACGCAGGTGCCGGTCGGCGGTGTTCAGGGCATAAGGCTCGCAGACCGTGGGCATGGGGATGGCCGACTGTACCCGGCAGGGCACGCCGGATTTTTCCAGGGTGTCCTGCATGGCCAAGGCATTAAGCACCGTGGCCAGCATGCCCATGTTGTCGGCGGCGGCCCGGTTCATCCCGGCCGAGGCGCCGGCTACACCCCGGAAGATGTTGCCAGCGCCGATCACCAGGGCGATTTCGACCTGAAGATCCTGCAACTCCTTAAGCTCATCGGCGATGTAGGTGAGCATCTCGGGCTGGATGCCGTAAGCGGCGGTGCCCATCAGGGCCTCGCCGCTTAGTTTAAGCAGGACTCTCTGGTATTTACAGGTAGTCACGTCTTTACCCCCAAGGGTTGGTTCAGGCGCCGATCTGGAAGCGGGCGAAACGCTTGATGCTGATGTTCTCGCCAATCTTTGCGACGATTTCGTTCAGCAGGTCCTGGATTTTGAGTTTATCGTTTTTAACGAAGACCTGCTCCAGCAGGCAATTGTCGGCATAAAACTTATCGAGCTTACCGGTGACGATCTTGTCGACGATGTTGGCCGGTTTGCCGGATTCCAGAACCTGGGTTTTAAATATCTCGGTCTCGCGGGCCACCAAGTCGGCGGGGACGTCTTCGCGCTTGATGGATACCGGGTTGCTGGCGGCGATGTGCATGGCCACGTCCTTGGCGAAGGCCTTGAACATGTCGGATTTGGCGACAAAGTCGGTTTCGCAGCCCACTTCAACCATTACGCCCAGCTTGCCGCCGGCATGGATGTAGGTTTCTACCATTCCCTCGCTGGTGGCGCGGTCGGCCCGTTTCTGGGCCACGGCCAGTCCCTTGGCGCGGAGGAAATCGATGGCTTTTTCCATGTCGCCGCCGGTTTCGCCCAGGGCTTTTTTGCAGTCCATCATCCCGGCGTTGGTCTTATCACGCAGTTCTTTTACCATCTGACTGGTTATTTCCACGGTGTCACTCCTAAAAATTTCCAATTTATTTTTATAATACTGAGCCGCCGGAGCTAGGTGCTTCCGGCGGCCTTTAGAAGATTGCTGGCGGCGGGATTACTCCTCGGCGGCAGCGTCCTTGTCGAATATCGGGGTCTGGGCCACGGCTGGTTGCTCAGCGCCATTACCCTTAAAGTCCTGGGGCTGATCCTTGCCAGCCAAGATGGCGTCAGCCAGGCGGGAGGCGATCAGTTTAATGGACTTGATGGCATCGTCATTGGCCGGAATCGGGAAGTCGATATTCTCGGGATCGCAGTTGGTATCGGTCATGGCCACCACGGCGATGCCCAAACGGCGGGCTTCTTCAATGGCGATTTTCTCGCGCTTGGGATCGATGACGAAAACCACCGAGGGTAAGCCCTTCATGTCTTTGATGCCGCCCAAGTTGAGCTCAAGCTTGATCAGGGATTTCTCCATGGTCAAGATTTCCTTCTTTTTATAGTGGTTGATGGTGCCGTCTTCCTGCATGGCAGTGATGGAGCGTAACCGATCAATGGACTTGCGGATGGTCTGAAAGTTGGTGAGCGTGCCGCCCAGCCAGCGGTTGCTGATGTGGAACATGCCACAGCGGGCCGCTTCTTCCTTGACGATTTCCTGGGCCTGGCGTTTGGTGCCGACGAAGAGGACGGTGCCGCCCTTGGCCGCAGTCTTGGCCATGAAGTCATAGGCCTTGTTGAACAGGGGCAGGGTCTTGTCCAGGTTGATGATATGGATCTTGCTGCGTGAGCCGTAGATGAAGGGGCGCATCTTGGGGTTCCAGCGCTGGGTCTGGTGACCGAAGTGCATACCGGCCTCGATCATTTCCTGCATGGTGATGTGTGACATGTAAATCTCCTGTTTTCTGGTTTTTCCGCCATCCCATTGCCCCGACCCGTAACCGGGCACCAGTGGAGCTTCGCAGGGATGTGAGTGATTGACGCAAGGCAAGACCCCGCGCGTTTTAAAACCCGGCATTAATAACACTCTGCCCAGCCATTTGCAAGGGGGAAGGAATGATGGCGTCGCAAAAAGTCCGATCTCCTTCGTTGTAGCGGCGTCGCGAAATGCTCATCATACCCAAGTATGCTTCCGCTTTCGCGAACCACTACGCCTCGGATATCAAAATTTTTGCTTAGCCATCATGGCAGTTAGTATGATTTTTTGCCATGCCAATTCATAAAGGATTGCGGCCAATGGAAAA
>Ga0334722_10006210_pt1 | contig 11872 bp, 9 predicted proteins | sample C3_bottom_MG_FD_207210 | JGI IMG/M metagenome (GOLD analysis project Ga0334722, IMG submission 207210) | Sediment microbial communities from Yellowstone Lake, YNP, Wyoming, USA - C3_bottom | ecosystem: Environmental > Aquatic > Freshwater > Lake > Sediment | place: USA: Wyoming | collected...
CAGATCTTTCCCGCGCACGCGGAAGCGATCCGTGCCGCGATGTCGGGCCTCTCGCGCACGGAGCAGAAGCAGGCGACAGACTTGCTGCGCAAGCTCGGCCTGTCGGCCGCCGAAGGGCAGCCGGCGAAGTGACCGGACGCGCCCGGCCGTTGCCGGGTGCGGGTGGGGAAACCGGAGCCTGGTGCGGGTGGGGAAACCGGAGCCGGGTGCGGGTGGGGAGACCGGAGCCGCGTGCGGAGCAGTCAGCCGGGCGCCGGGAACCACGGACCGTCGCGGTCCATTGAACAGGGGGACTTGACGCCCCGTCGTTTGCCGATATTATCTTAGTAGTAAGAATGTGAGCAATAAGCTAATGCGGGGTTCGCCCCGCGCCCAAACCCCACCTGTTCGGAGAACGACCCGTGCTGTGGAATCTCGACACGACCCATACCCAAGTCGGCTTCTCGGTGAAGCACATGGCCATTTCGACCGTTCGCGGCCGCTTTACGAAGTTCAACGGCGCCGGCGAGACCGACGCCAGCGGCAAGCTGGTGAAGGCGACCTTCACCATTGAGACGGCGAGTATCGACACGAACCAGGAGCAGCGCGACGCGCACCTGCGCTCGGCGGACTTCTTCGACGCGGAGAAGTACCCGACGCTTTCGTTCACCGCGACGAAAATCGAGCAGCACGGCACCGACATCACGATCACCGGCGACTTTACCATGCACGGCGTGACCAAGCCGGTCACGCTGAAGGGCGAGACGGCGCCGACCGTGAAGGATCCGTGGGGCATGACGCGCACCGCGCTCACGCTCGAGGGCACGCTCAACCGCAAGGACTGGGGCCTGACCTGGAACCAGGCGCTCGAGTTCGGCGGCGTGATGGTGAGCGAAGAGGTGAAGCTGCATCTCGAGCTCGAAGCCGTGGGCGTCGCGGACGCGAAAGCCGCGTAACACAGACCCACTATCGCGAGCGGTGGGGTTTCCGCCGTCGGGTGCCGAAGTCCGGCCTCGGCGGTTGGGACCCCGCCGCTCGTTTCGTCTCTGTTGTTCTGGGCCCTGACCGCTTAGCGTACGTCGGCTCTCACATCGGAACCGCCTATGCGCTCCGCGCGCCGTTTTGCCCTTGCGTTGCTCGTTCCTCTCGCCCTTGGCGCGCAGACCAAGGGCGTGACTTCGGGCCAGAAGCCATCGCGTTTGATTATCCGGAACGCGACGATGGTGGACGGCAACGGCACACCGGCGCGCGGACCGGTAGACATCGTGATCGAGAACGGCGTCATCGCCGACGTGGTCACGCTGGATCCCGTCGCGATGCGCCGAGGCGAAGGACATCGCCCAGTCGGCGACGTGCAGATTGACGCCACCGGAAAGTATGTGCTGCCGGGGCTGATCAACGCCCACACGCACATGCAGAGCAACCGCTCGGGACAGAGCATGGGCGGGTTCGAGTACTACATGCTGCTCGAACTCGCGAACGGAGTGACCACCCTGCGTGAGGTGGGGGCAGAGAGCGAGCGTGGGAGCATCACGCTGCGTGAGCAGCAGGCGAAGGGGCAGCTCGTGGGACCGCGCATTCTGGTGTATCCGATGTTCGGCGACATGCGGCGCATCAAGACCGAGGCGGAGGCGCGCGCGCGTGTGCAGGAACTGAAGAAACTCGGCGCGGACGGCATCAAGATCCTCGGCATTGACCGCGACATCATGCGCGCCATGGAAGACGAGGCGCACACGCTGGGCTTGCCCGTGGCGCACCATGTGGGCGTCGAGGAGACGAACGCCTGGGACGACATCGCGTTCGGCACGCGCAGCATCGAGCATTGGTACGGCATTCCGGACGCCGCGATCCTCGACGGCCGCCAGCATTTCCCGAGCGGCTACAACTATCTCAATGAAACGGACCGCTTCCGGTGGGCCGGACGGCTGTGGCGCGAGGCCGATCCGGCGCGGCTGGATTCGGTGCTGTCGTCCATGATCCGCGCCAGCGTGGCGTGGGTGCCGACGCTCGACATCTACGAGGCGAGCCGAGACCTGCAGCGCGCGCAGACGCAGCCGTGGTTCAAGGAGTACCTGCATCCGTCGCTCGCGAACTACTTCAAGCCCGACCCGGCGAATCACGGCTCGTACTTCATTGGATGGAGCAGCACCGACGAGACATACTGGAAGGAGAACTACCGGATCTGGATGGCGGCGTTGCGCACCTTCGAGCGGAAGGGTGGATTGATCGGCTGCGGCGACGACGCGGGATTCATTTACCAGATGTACGGCTACGGGCTGATTCGCGAGATGGAGCTGCACCAGGAAGCGGGGTTCCATCCGCTGAAGGTCATCCAGCACTGCACGGGGAACAACGCGAAGATTCTTGGGATGGAAGACACGATCGGGCGCATTCGCGCCGGCTTCGCAGCCGATCTCATCGTCGTGGACGGCAACCCGCTGGAAGACCTGAAGACGCTCTACCCGACACATCAGGTGCAGCTGAAGGACGGCAAGGAAGCGCGCGCCGGTCTCGAGTGGACGATTGCCGGGGGCGTACCGTACTTCGTGCCCGCGCTCACGGCGCGCATCAGGCAGATCGTGGACGAGGCGAAGAAGAAGTGAGGGAGAGTGCCACTCTGTGGTTCTCTATCCCTTCAAGAACGGATGGCCGGCGAGCTGCGCGACGATCCAGTCCTGCACGCGCTCCACCTGCTGATTGTTGGTCGTGTAGTTGTTGTGCTGGAAGGAGAAGAGCAGGAGCCTGCCGTCCGCGGTGGTCACGTAGCCGGTGAGCGAATGCGAGCGGTCCACGGTTCCCGTTTTGGCGTGGACATTCCCTTGGGCAGGCGTGTTGCGCATGCGGTTGGCGATCGTGCCATCCACGCCGCCGATCGGCATGGCGTTGTAGAAGACCTTGAAGTCGTCGCGCGTGCGCATGGCGTCGAGAATCTTGACGAACGTCTCGGGCGTTACGTAGTCGTGGCGCGACAGGCCGCTGCCATCGCGCACGGCGAAGCCATTGCTGTCCGCGCCGAACGCGACCATCTGCCGCTCGACCACACGGCGACCGCTGTCGGCCGAGCCCACACCGGTCTTTTCGAGGCCGAGTGTGTGCAGCAGGAGTTCGCCGATCTGGTTCTGCGACGGCTTGAAGAAGCGGGCGAGGACTTCGCTGAGCGGCGCCGATGTGATGGTGACGATTGGCTTGAGCCCGTCGAGCGGTGCGTCGGGCGTGCGCACGATGGTGCCGCGCACCGTGATGCCCTTGTCGGCGAGCGCCTCGGCGAAGGCAGCGAGATACGCACTTGCCGGATCGCGGATCGCGACCGTGGCTCGTACGCTGTCCTTGGGAGCGACCCAGCCGCGCAGGCGGATGATCGGAACGGGACCGCGCATGTCTGTGGTGCCGCGCACCATGCCGCTTCGCGACGCGCTGAATCGTCCGGTCCCTGCCGGCGGCGCGCCGAGGCGTGCCGCGGGCAGGGGCACCGTGGCGGGATCGGTCGTCACGAACTCGGCGACCACCTTTGGCGCCGTGCGTGACGGCGCGGTGACGACACGCACCGTGTCCGCCGGCTTGTCGCCGCCAAAAACGGTGACGCGCGCGACGCCTTCATTGAACATCAGTTCGTCGATGGCCGCGCCGGAGGTGGTCTCGAGGTTCGTCCAGTCCCACTCGCCGATGGTGGTATCGGGGAAGGCGTTTCCGCCCTTCACGATGGATCCTGCGATTTCGCGGATCCCTTTCGCGTAGAGCGACTCGGCCGCCGCGCGCAGCGGCTTCATGGCGTCACCGCTCTGCATGGCATCGCTCACGGTTGGGTCGCCGCGCCCGGCGATGACGAGATCGCCGCGGAGCACCCCAGCGACCACCGGTCCCGAAGACAGGTAGGACGTGGTGAAACGGTAGTTTGGCCCCAACTGCACGAGCGCGGTTGAGCCCGTCAGCAGCTTCATGTTCGACGCCGGCATGAACAGCTTGCCCGCGTTGTGCGAATACAGCGTGTCGCCCGTGGTCGGCTCGACGATGAGCAGGCCGAGGTGCGAGTTGCTGAACATCGGGTCGGCCACGAGGGAGTCGATGCTGTGTTGCAGCGTGGCGCGCGTGAACAGCGGCGACGGCCCGGTCGTGACGGCGGGGTGGCACGCGGCACCGACGACGAGCAGCGCAAGTGGAGCGAAGTGTTTGGTCATTCCGCGAAACTTCGGCGCGCCGGCGCGACTGTCAAGCGAGGCGAGACAACCCGCAAAACGGATGAGTTCGCTCGCAGATGAGGCGCTCTAGCGGAAGCGCTCAGTCGGCTGTCTGTTTGCTGGATGTGTAGTTGAAGGACTTTGCTGTGTGTTCAGGGTCCCACCCCGTGGCAAGGAGGGTCGAGATGACCAGAAAGCTGGGAGCAGTTTCACTGCTGCTCCTGCTCGCGACACCCGCGTTGGTTCGTGCGCAGGAGGGTGTCATAGCGGGCACTGTGCTTGTGGAGAGTCTGCAGCGTCCGATTGTTGGCGCGCAGATCGTAGTGTCCGGCGTGACGGGCAAGGGAGCAATAGCAGACGCGCAAGGGAAGTTCCGCATTACGGGGCTGACCGGCGCGACGGTCACGATCAACGTGCGCGCGATCGGATACCGGCAGGTGACCGAACAGGTGCGCGTTGGCAACACCGCGATCCGCATCTTGATGGCGGAGCGCGCACTCGAGCTGAACGCGATGGTTGTCACGGGCACGGCGGGCGGCGCGCAGAAGCGCGAGCTCGGCACGTCGGTGGCGCCGGTGAAGGTGTCGGATATCATCCAGACGGCGGCCGTGCCCTCGGTCGAGGACCTGCTCAAGGGCCGCGCGGCCGGCGTGGCCATCATCCAGACCTCCGGACAGATAGGCGCCGGCTCGCAGGTGCGCATTCGCGGCATCGGCACGTTCTCGCTGTCAAGCACGCCGCTGATGTACGTGGACGGCATTCGCGTGGACAACGCGCTGACGGGCCAGGTGTCGCGCTTCAACGACTTCGACCCCGAGCAGATCGAGAGCATCGAAGTGCTGAAGGGACCGGCCGCGGCAACGCTGTACGGCACCGAGGCGGCGCGCGGCGTGATCAACATCATCACCAAACGCGGCGCCACCGGGCAGACGCGGTACACGTTCACAATGAAGCAGGGCAACCAGTGGTTCCAGAACTCCGACGGGCGCATTCCCGTGAACTATTGGTGGAACCCGGCCGACTCCACCGTGTGGTCGGTGCACCTGCCGACGACCGAAGCCGCGCGCGGCACGCCGCTCTTCAAGAACGGCCCGAACTACGATTACTCGGCCAGCGTGAGCGGTGGAACGGGGACGTACAAGTACTATGCGTCGGCCGGCCTGAGCCAGGCGGAAGGAATCACGACGCAGAACTCACGTACGCAGAAGACGGTGCGCACGAACCTGAGCGTCGTCCCCAACAGCCAGTTCTCGCTCGAGTCGAGCGTGGGCTACGTGACGAGTCACACGAACCTGGCCATCGAGGGCAGCGGTGGCGGCGTGCTCTGGGCGTCTGAGTATTCACGCCCGACGCGCACGCTACAGTACTGCGCGTACACCAAGAACACGACGCGCGGCTGCGGCTGGTCTCGCGGTGCGTACACGAGTCCGCCGGAAGTGTACAACGCGTCGCTGAACTGGCAGGATCTGCGGCGTTTTACCGGCAGCCTCAACATCAAGTACGAGCCGTTCAAGTGGCTGTCGAACCGCCTGCTGATCGGCACCGACTATACGCTTGAGGACATTCAGGGTTACACGCCCTACCAGACGGATTCGGTCATCGTCTTCTTTATGGGCACGGGCTTCGACGGCTCGCGATCGGTGACGACCCAGCAGACGACGTTCAACACGTATGACTACTCGAGTTCGGTCAGTTATCAGATCCGTCCGGAGCTGAGGTCGAAGACGAGCGTCGGCATCCAGTACTACACGAACCAAGGCACGAGTGTCGCCGCGTCCGGCACGCACTTCCCGACGCCGGGGCTTTCGACGATCACGGCGACTGGCACCAAGGGGACGCCGACATCCAACGCGACGGCCAACAACACGCTCGGCTTCTACGGACAGGAAGACGTGGCGCTGAGCGAGCGGCTGTTCGTGAGTGCCGCCCTGCGCGTGGACAACAACAGCGCGTTCGGCAGCAAGGCGAACTGGGTGCAGTATCCGAAGCTCAGCCTGTCGTGGGTGGCGAGCGAAGAGCCGAAGGTGCGCTCGTACATTCCGAAGTTCGTTGGCGACCTGCGCCTTCGCATCGCGTACGGCGGATCGGGGCAGCAGCCGGGCGTGAACACGGCGTTGCGGACGCTGTCGCCGGTGGCCGGCCCGAACTCCTCCACGGTCCTCACGCCGGGGACGTTCGGCAACGAGAACCTGAAGCCCGAACGGGTGATGGGGCTCGAGACGGGCTTTGAGGCGGCGCTTCTAAACGACCGCATTGGCGTGGATTTTACGTACTACTCTGACGTCTCGCACGACGCGATCCTGTCGCGCTCCGTGGCACCGTCCACTGGGTTCGGCGCCAGCTCACAGTTTGTGAACGCCGGCCAGATAAATAAACATGGCCTTGAGCTCTCGCTGAAGGCGCAGCTGATCAACCGGCCCGACTACGGCTGGGAGATGCAGTTCAACGTCGGTGGCCACCAGTCGAAGATCAAGAAACTGACCGGCAGCGACACGATGATCGTCATTGGCACGGCGCCGCCGATTGCGCACAAGCTTGGGTATTCGCCGTTCGACTTCTTCACGTACGACGTCCTGAGCGCGACGTACGACAAGGCGACGCGCAAGGCGACCGACCCGGTGTGCGCCGACGGCAAGGGCGGCACGATGCCGTGCTTCATTCCGGGCTCGACGAGCGTGCAGGCCCCGCTCATCTACATGGGGCACTCGATGCCGACGACGGAAGGCTCGGTGGGGAACACGTTCCGCTACAAGATGTTCAAGCTGCACGTGCTCACCGACTTCCAGGCGGGCTTCCGCAAGCTCGACAACAACCTCCGCATTCGCTGCCAGCTCAATGCGACGTGCCCGGAGGCCGTGTGGCCCGACAAGTACGCCCCGGCCGTCGTCGCGGTGGTGCAGAACTCGGGCACGCTGCGCGACTACTTCATCAAGACGGCGAACTTCTGGAAGCTGCGCGAGGTCGCGCTGTCGTACGACGCGCCGGAGCGACTGGCGCGCAAGTACCTGGGGTCGAGCGGAGTCAGCGCAACGTTCTCGGTGCGCAACGTGCACACGTGGACGAACTACACGGGCCTCGATCCGGAGAACAGCCTCGTCAGTTCGGGCGGCTCCAGCAGCGGCATCGGCATTGACCAAGCCGAGTATCCGCCGCTGGCGTCCGCGCTCCTCACCATTCGAATCTCGTACTGAGGCGACCATGACACACTTCACTTCGAAGCCTCGGACTTCGCGGCGCCCACGGCGCCTGACGGTATTGGGATGGCAGGTGTCCGTGATGCTGATGGCGCTCCTTGTGGCCAGCGGTTGCGACACCAAGCGCCTGCTCGACGTGACCGCGCCGAACAGCGTGCCGGTGGAAGTGTTTGACAACCCCGCCAACGCGACGCTGATGGTCAACAGCGCGATCGGCGACTTTGAGTGCGCGTGGGGCGGCTACGTCGTCTCGACGGGCATTCAGAGTGACGAGCTGCAGGACGCCACGCTCACCGCGGCCAACTGGCAGCTCGACCGGCGGGACGACGGATTTACCTCGGGCAGCTATGGCACACAGGGCTGCACGGGCACGCAGGCCATCTACACGCCGATGTCCACGGCGCGGTGGGAAGCCGATCAGGCGGTGACCAAGCTGACCGGCTGGACAGACGCGCAGGTTGTGAACCGCACGGCACTGCTCGTGCAGGCGAATGTGTACGCCGGCTTCGCCTACGCGGCGCTCGGCATGGCCATGTGCCAGGCGGCGTTCGACTACGGTCCGCTGGTGGACCAGAAGGGAATGTTCGCGCTCGCGGAGCAACGCTTCACGGCCGCGATCACTGCGGCGGGCACGACGGCTTCGCTGGCAAACTACCTGAACGCGGCGTACGTCGGGCGGGCGCGTATGCGGCTGTATCAGCACAACCTCTCGGGAGCGGCTACCGATGCCGCGCTCGTGCCCAAGGGATTTGTATTCAACGCCACGATGGACGCGGCCAATTCACGCCGGTACAGCCATGTCTACAACGCGATCGTGCAGAGCACAAGCGTGTCGGTGGAACCAACGGCGCGCGCGCTGAAGACAGAGCAAGGCGAGACGGATCCGCGTTCGGCCACCGTGCAACTGTCGGGTAAGGCTTCCGATCAGTTCACGGACAAGTTTGTGCCTACGAAGTACAACGCCTCGTCCTCGACGCTCGGATGGGCAATTCCGCAGCCCATCGCGCGGTATGAGGAAGCGCAGCTGATCCTCGCCGAGGCGCAGGGCGGGACGAACGCCGTGAACATCATCAACACGCTGCGCGCGGCCGTGAATCTCAAGCCGTACGCTGGTGCAACGGATGCGGCGTCCATCACCGCGCTGATCGCCAGTGAACGGCAACGCGTGCTGTTCGTCGAGGGGTTCCGCATGTTCGACGTGGAGCGATTTAATCTGCCGCTCGTGCCGGCGCCGGGGTCGGCGTTCCGCCTCGGTGGCGTGTACGGCAACACCGTGTGCATGCCGCTGCCGGACATTGAACGCAACAACAACCCGAACATTGACGTGAGCAAGTTGATCACCGGCATCAAGGGCAGCTTCACGCTGCCGTAGGCCTGCTCGCTACCGCCGGTGGGTGAACCGATGGCGGCGACGGGCGAATTGCATTAGAAGTAAGGGCGGCCGGCGCAGCGATGGTTCGCGCCGGCCGCTTGCATCCCGCACGCCGCGCGAACATGTGGAGCCCCCTATGCCCTCTCTCGGTCCGCTCGCCCAGGTCGCGGTGACCTTTCACGATGTGCCCCGTGCCCTCGCATGGTATCGCGACGTCCTCGGCCTGCCGCTCGTGTTCGAGACCAATGGCATGGCGTTCTTTGCCATGGGCGACGTGCGCCTGATGATGACGGCGCCCTCGAAACCCGAGTACGACCATCCCGCGTCGGTGCTTTACTTCAAGGTGCCGCAGATCGAGGAGGCGTATGCCGCGCTTGAAGCGCGCGGCGCCTTCTTTGAGGACAAACCGCATCTCGTCGGCAAGATGGGCAGCACGGAGATCTGGATGTTCTTCGTGCGTGATCCCGAGCAACACCTCATTGGAATTACGGAGGAGCGCGCGGCATGAACCGGCGTGAACAATCGGTCATGGACATCGAAGCCGCGCTGGTGCACGAGCGCGAGCACTTCCTCAGGACGTTTGATCGCGTGCCGACGAACCGCCGCGGCCACAAGCCGGCAGGCGGGGGCTGGTCGGCGGTCGACGTGGCGGAGCATGTGTCACGCGTGGAGCGCGCCGTGGTGAAGATGCTTGGCGCCGGCGCGACGACGCGCCAAGGCTCGTCGGCCGAGGAGCTGGCGAGCGCGCAATTGACCGAGGAGAAGATCCAGGTCGTGCGTGTCCGCACCGAGAAAGTGCACGCGCCGGAACGCGCCCACCCGACCGGTGGGTTCGACGGCGAGAGCGTGCTATCGGAACTCGCACGGTCGCGGGCCGCGCTGCTCGAAGCGTTCCGGATGAGCGATCCCGCCGTGCTCGACCGGGTGACGTACCCGCATCCGTACATTGGGCCGCTCACGCTGCGCGCGTGGGTGGAACTGGTGGCGCACCACGATGCGCGGCACGCGCAGCAAGTGCAGGACCTCGTTCCCCAAACTGGAGGCTGACATGACCGGACTGACCGCGCTGTGGCTCCCGATCCTGCTGTCGGCGGTGTTCGTGTTCATCCTGAGCTCGGTGATCCACATGTTCACCCCGTGGCACAAGGGTGACTACCCGGCGCTTCCCAACGAGGACGCCTTTCGCGGCGCCGTCGGGCCGCTGAACATCCCGCCCGGCGATTACGTGGTGCCTCGCGTCGGCAGCATGGCCGACATGAAGTCGCCGGCGTTTCAGGAGAAGATGAAGCAGGGACCGGTGGTGATGATGACCGTGATGCCGAACGGCGTGTCCGGCATGGGAAAGCAACTGACGCTCTGGTTTCTTAATGCCCTCGTCGTGAGCGTGTTCGCGGCGTACGTAACGGGGCGCGCGTTGGGGCAAAGCTCTCCCTATTTGCATGTCTTCCGCTTCGCTGGCGCGACGGCGTTCTGCGGGTACTCGCTCGCGCTGGCTCAGGCCTCCATCTGGTATCGCAAGAACTGGGGCACGACGATCCGCTCGATGATCGACGGCCTGCTCTACGCGCTCGTGACGGCAGGAACCTTCGGCTGGTTGTGGCCCAAGTGGTACTGAGCGCGATTGCAACCGCAGCGCGGCGCGCCGCCGTCGTGACATGCTTCGCGACGGCGGCGCTCGCACAAGGCCGGCCGGGTGGACCGCCGGCGACGCAAGGCACGTCCGTGAAAGACGGCGAAGATTGCCCGGCCGGCATGACCGAGGTGCGCCCGCGCAATTGTCGTGCGCCCGAGATGCCCGCGCCAAGCATCCTGGACTATCGGCCGCGTTCGACGCTGGTGACGGCCGAGCACAAGGTGCCGAAGGCCAAGTACCCCGTGATTGATTTCCACGGGCATCCCGGATCGCAGTTGACGAATGCGGCGGCGCTGGAGCAGATGGGCGCCGAGATGGATGCGCTGAACATCGGCCTGATGCTGGCGGCGAACAACGTGATGGGGGAGAACCTCAAGCGTCAGCTCGCCGTCGTTGGCGCGTCGGCGAAGATGAAGAATCGCGTGCGGATTCTCACCGGGATCGACCTGCGCAACGTGGGCCCCGGCTGGGCGGAGCGCGCCGTGGCGCAACTGGAGGCTGACGTCGCCGCCGGCGCGGTGGGTGTCGGCGAGATCGGCAAGGGCTTCGGCCTGTCCATCAAGAAGGCGGACGGCACGCGCCTGCGCATCGATGACCCGGACCTGGATCCCGTCTGGGATGCCGCGGCCGGCCTGAAGATTCCCGTGTTCATTCACACGGCCGATCCGCAGGAGTTCTGGGACGAGATTGACTACAAGAACGAACGGTGGCTCGAGCTCGCGCTGTTTCCGGGTCGGCGGTACCCGAAGGATCAGTATCCGTCATTTGAGGAGCTCATGACGGAGCGCGACAATCTGTTTCGCAGGCACCCCAAGACGCTTTTCGTCGCGGCGCACATGGGGTGGCATGCCAACGACCTCGCGCGACTTGGCCGGATGTTCGACGAGATGCCCAACGTGTATGCCGAAGTCGGCGCGGTGTTGTACGACATCGGACGCCAGCCGCGCGTCGCACATGATTTCTTCGTGAAGTACCAGGACCGGCTGCTCTTCGGAAAGGACTCCTACCAACCCGAGGAGTATCCGTACTATTGGCGCGTCTTCGAGACGCGCGACGAATATTTCGACTACTACCGGCCGTATCACGCGTTCTGGAAGCTGTACGGCATTGACTTGCCCGACAGCGTGCTGAAGAAGGTCTACTACCAGAACGCGCTGACGATTACGCCGGCGATCCCGCGAACCGGGTGGCCGAAGTGATGGCGGCCGCGGATCACGGGCCGTCATTCGTCACGCGTTTGTACCATGGTTAGCTGGTCGCGATCATTCCGTATGCGCTATCCGGAGCTCCCATCGCACTCGTCGTATTCCTGAGAGGCGTCAACGTTGGCGGCCATCGCGTCTTCCGGCCTGCTACGCTGAGCGCACGACTTCCCGACCTGGACCTCGTCAGCATCGGCGCAGCCGGCACGTTTGTCGTGCGCCGGCGCGTGCGGCAGGCGGACGTGCGCGACGCATTCAGGCAGGTGCTGCCCTTTGAGGCCGAGATCATCATCTGCGACGGCGCGAAAGTTCGAGCG
>Ga0334722_10006211_pt1 | contig 11872 bp, 14 predicted proteins | sample C3_bottom_MG_FD_207210 | JGI IMG/M metagenome (GOLD analysis project Ga0334722, IMG submission 207210) | Sediment microbial communities from Yellowstone Lake, YNP, Wyoming, USA - C3_bottom | ecosystem: Environmental > Aquatic > Freshwater > Lake > Sediment | place: USA: Wyoming | collected...
CACGCCGGGGCCGGGCGCCGGAGGATCGGCAGGGGCCTGGGCACGGGGCGCGGCGCGGGCAGGCTCGAGGGTTGACGGCCCCTGACCCTCGAAGCATACTCAGCGCGTCTCTTCATACCAGGAGGCGCGGGTATGGCGAATGTCGTCGGCGAGCGATTCCAGATCACCATCGACAAGCAGGTCCGGGAGGAACTGGGCGTCCAACCCGGCGACCTGGCCTATGAGCGCGTCGAAAGCGGTCGGCTGGTGATCGACTTCATCCCCAAGCCGCACCGCCAGTCCCTGCTCGGCATCTTCAAGCACCCCGGCCAGCAGCCGATCACGGATTGGCAAGCCGTGAAGGAGCGGGCGTGGGCCGCGCGCACCGCGGAGATCATGGAGGTCCTGCGCCGTGATTCGGAACGTCATCGCGCGGACTCGACACCAGCGAAGGACGAGGGATGACCTCCCAGGAACGGATCTTCTGCGATACGAGCGTCCTGATCCGCTACTTCGCCGAAGACGATCCGCCGCGCGCGTTCGCGGCGGCGACGCTCATCGACAGCGAAGCGACGCTGGTCGTGTCGACCGGAGTCCTGCTGGAGGTCGTCCACGCGCTTCGCACGGAGTACGGGATCCCGAACCCGCAGCTTGCTGAAGGCCTGATCGCGTTCCTCACAAGGGGTCGAACGGAGCTTGCGGATGCCGATCGGGAGACCGCGGTCGCCGGTCTGCGTTGGTCTCTCCGCGCGTCGGCGCGCCGCATCCCGGACGCCATCCTCGCTGCAGCAGCGGAACATGCCGGCTGTGACGCGATCGCAACGTTTGACGAACGATTCGCCTCACCCACGGTCCTGGTCCGCTTGCTCTGACGTGGTGGTATGATGCCGTCCGACACACTTGGCAGACACACATCATCGAGATACGATGACGACACTCATCCGCACCAACGTCACCTTGCCCCAGGAACTCCTCCGCCAGGTCGACGAGCTGGCGGGACCCCGCGGCCGTAGCCAGTACATCGCGCTGGCCCTCACGAGCACCGTCCGCCGGGACCGCCAGCGGAGGGCCTTCGCCGCTGCCGCTGGCGCGATGGTCGGGAGGCCCGGCCAGATGAGCCCGGACGAAGTCCTCTCGTTCGTCAACGGACTTCGTGACGGCGACCGGGAGGTCGGCTGGTGAGATACCTCCTGGACACGACGTTGCTGATCGATCACGCGAACGGGATGCCGACGGCGGTCCAGACGGTCGAGTCCCTTTTCGAGGAGCCGAACGACCTCTACACCTGCGATGTCGTGACGGCCGAGGCCCTCTCGGGCGGGACGGATGAGCAGCGACGGGTCATCCGCTCGATGCTCGACGTGCTCGAGTACGTCTCCACGAGTCCCGACGCGGCGCGGTCGGCCGGCGAGAGCCGGCGCCTGCGCGGTGCCGGTGGTCGCCGAGGCATCGGCGATGCGCTCATCGCCGCTGTCGCCCATCAGCTCGACGCGGTGATCATCACGCGCAACCCGCGCGACTTCGAGCAGCAGGGCGTGCCGGTCAGGCTCTATGCCTGAGAGCGCCGCGCGGTCAGGCTAGCGACGCCTCTTCACGTCAGCGAGGATCTCGCGGGCGGCGTTGTGGCCGGGCCAGCCGCTGATGCCGCCACCCGGATGGGCGCCGGAACCGCAGAGGTAGAGCCCTTCCACCGGCAGCCGGTAGCGGGCGTGGCCGAGAAGAGGCCGCCACAGGAAGAATGAGTCGAGGGCCGGCTCGGCGTGCAGCGGGTGACCGCCGCTGAGCCCGAAGTCGCGCTCGAGGTCGAGCGGCGTCAGGACCTGGCGTGCCGCGACCAGCGACGAGATGCCCGGCGCCACTGACTCCAGCACCGCCAGCACGCGGTCGCCCAGGGCCTCCCGAGTCGCAGCCCAGTCGCCCTCGCGCAGCCGGTAGGGGGCGTACTGGGCGATGACGCTCATGACCTGCGTGCCCTCCGGCGCGCCGGACACCAGCGTCGGGTCGGCCAGCGAGGGGATCGTCGCCTCGAGCACCGGTACCTCGCTCGGGCGGCCGTACTTCGAGGCGTCGAAGGCCCGCTCGACCGCGTCGATGCCGGGGGCCACGAGGATCCGGCCACGCAGGAGCCGCTCGTCGCCGTTCGCGGCCGGGAACCGCGGCGTGCCCGACAGGACGAGGTTGACCTTGGCCACGACGCCCGGCTGGCGGATGTTGCCGGCCCGCCAGCGCATCGAGGGGCCGAGGGTCACCGGATCGACGAGGTCGAGCAGCGTGCGCTTCGGATCGGCGCCGGAGACGACCAGGGGGGCGGCGATCTCCTCGCCCGAGGCGAGCGCCACGCCGGTCGCCCGGCCGTCCGCCGTCGTCACCGCGATCACCTCGGCGCCTGTCCGGACCTCCGCCCCGAAGCCGCGCGCGGCGGCGGCCAGCGCCTCGGCCAAGGCGCCCGGGCCACCTCTCGCGTAGACGGTCTCGCCCGCCGCGCCGCCGTCGTTGCCCGCGGAGTCGCCGAGGAGCACGGCCGTCGAGCCGCCCGACCAGGGACCCATCGAGGCGAAGCGGACGCCGCGCCAGGCGATGGCGGCCTGGAGCGCGTCGGTCTCGAACGATTCGCCCACGAAGTCGGCCACGGCCATGGGCAGGACGCGCAGGATCGTCCGCGCGTCGAGTTTGCCCAGGCTGCGGAACGCCCGGCCGAGCTTCAGGCCGAGGAGCGCGTCGCCGAGGCCCGGGCTGGCGATGTCGGGCGGCGTCTCGTCGCCGAGCGCGGCCAGGAAGCGACTCAGCGCCCGCACGCGGCGGTCGAACTCCGGGTAGGCGGCGGCGTCCTTGCCGGATCGTGCGCGCAGCCCCTCCGCCGTCCGCGCCACGTCCCCGTGGAGCGTCACCGCTGTGCCGTCGGGCGAGGGCGCGAAAACGCGCACCTCGGGCGCGAGGAGCGCCAGCCCGTGGCGCTTGAGGTCGAGGTCGCGGACGACGCTCGGGCGCAACCGGCCGACCGTGTGCATGAGCGTGGGCACCCGCGCGCCGGGCGACAGCACGGTCGTGTCCGCGATCCCGCCGACCCGCTCGCGCCGCTCCACCACGAGCGTGCGCAAGCCGCCCTTCGCGAGGTATCCGGCGGTGACCAGCGAGTTGTGGCCGGCGCCGATGACGACCGCGTCGTAGGCGGTCGAGGCCTTCGTCGCCATCTCAGGCCGCCTTCCGGCCGCGGGACTTCAGGTACTCCATGGCCGCCAGGCGGCCGTTGGCGCCCATGATCCCGCCGCCCGGGTGCGTCGAGGAGCCGCACAGCCAGAGATCGCGGATTGGCGTCCGGAAGCGAGCGTAGCCGGGCACCGGGCGGCTGAAGAAGAGCTGCTCGAGGCTGAGCTCGCCCTGGAAGATGTTGCCCTCGGTCAGGCCGGTGATGCGCTCGATGTCGAGCGGCGTGTGCACCTGGCGCCCGACGATGACCTCGCGGATGTTCGGCGCCCGCTCGGCGATGGTGTCGATGACGGCGTCGCCGAAGGCTTCGCGCTGGTCGTCCCAGGTGCCCAGGCTCGGGTCCAGCCGGTACGGCGCGTACTGCACGAAGCAGCTGATCACGTGCTTGCCGGGCGGCGCCATCGTCGGGTCGACCAGGGTCGGGATGATCATGTCCACGTACGGGCGCGCGCTGAACCGGCCGTACTTCGCGTCGTCGTAGGCGCGCTCCATGTAGTCCAGGGAGGGGCTGAAGCTGATCGCGCCGCGCAAGTGCTCGCCCTCGCCCGGCAGGCAGGTAAAGTCGGGCAGTCGGTCCACGGCGAGGTTCACCTTGCCCGAGGAGCCGCGGAACTTGAAGCGGCGCACCTCGGCCTCGAACGCCGGCTCGAGCGTACCCGGCTCGAGGAGGTCGATGAAGGTCCGCTTCACGTCCGTCGAGGCGAGCACGGCGCCGGCGGCGATCTCCTCGCCGCTCTCGAGGACGACGCCCGTGGCGCGGCCGTCACGGGTGAGGATCCGGGCGACCGGCGCCTCGGTGCGGATCGTGGCGCCCAGCGAGCGGGCGGCCGAGGCGATGGCGAGGCTGATGCCGCCCGTGCCGCCCTTGGGGATGCCCCAGGCGCGGAAGGCGCCGTCGATCTCGCCCATGTAGTGATGAAGGAGCACGTAGGCCGTGCCCGGCGAACGCACGCCGAGGTACGTGCCGATGATGCCGGACGCGGACATCGTGGCCTTGAGCGGCTCGGTCTCGAACCACTGGTCGAGGAAGTCGGCGGCGCTCATCGTCATGAGCTGGATGAAGACCGCCTGCTGGCGTTCCGGCAGCTGCCCGAAGGAGCGGGCGAGGCCGGCCAGGGACAGGAACTCGCGCGGGTCGCGGCCGGTGAGGTCGGGCGGGACGAGGCCCAGGATGGGCTTGATGAACTTGGCCATCTCGACCATGAGCTTGCCGTACTCCTCGTACGCCTCCGCATCCACGGCCGACCAGCGCCGCACCTCGCGCATCGTCCGGCCATGGTCGTTGACGCGCCACAGGTAGTCACCGGTGAGGGGGGTGAAGGTGCCGTCGAGGGGCAGGATGTCCAGGCCGTGGCGCGGCAGGTCCAGCTCGCGGATGATCTCCGGGCGCAGGAGCGAGACGACGTAGGAGAAGGTCGAGAAGCGGAAGCCGGGCACGATCTCCTCGGTCGCCGCCGCCCCGCCCAGGACGTGGCGCTTCTCGAGGACGAGCGTCTTCAGGCCGGCCCGAGCGAGGTAGGCGGCGCTGATGAGGCCGTTGTGACCGCCGCCGATGATGACCGCGTCGTAGCGCTCGGCCACCAGATCCTCCTCACCATCCACGTTGCATACGTTCTATGCAGTCTAGCCGAGGACGGCGGGCGGGGGGGCCTGCCGTCACAGCCAGGCGCGTTGCGTGTGGAACACGAAACGGTGCCAACGGGTCTGCCCGAGGGCTCCGGACCACCCGGACCACCCGATCCCCTCACCCCGAGGCGACCAGCCGAGCGTGGCAGGCACCCCGTCGCGGACCCAGCGCGCCCGAGCGGCCCCCGACCCGTGCCCAGATGGCGCCCCGGAGCGTCGTTTGGTGTTTGCTGCGCAACGCCCGGCCGCCGGCGCTGCGTCATGCGGGAGCCCGGGCGAGGCAACACCGGGCGAGGCTGAGCTTGACGCTGCGTCCGGTCGAGAGATATTCTTACTGTCGCACTTTCCCACCAAGAGGGCACCCCCGATGGGCCTCACGCGCGTCCGAACGAAGGGCCAGATCACGATCCCGGAGGAGATCCGCCGCACGCTACGACTCGAGGAGGGCGACGTCGTCGACGTCGCGATCGAGGACGGATCCATCGTCCTGCGCCCGAAGAAGCTCATCGAGGCGTCACAGGCATGGTTCTGGACGGACGCCTGGCAGGCTGGCGAGCGGCAGGCAAGCGCGGACATCGCGGCTGGCCGCGTCACGCGCCACGGGTCGGACGACGAGCTTCTGCGTTCGCTCGAGTAGCCCGTGCCCACGTATGAGCGTACGGCGCGGTTCGACCGTGACCTCGCCCTTCTCGGCGTCGATGATCGCGCACGGTTTCGAGAGGCCGTCGTGAAGTTCGTCGAGGGCCTGCGAGCCGGCTCGTTCCGCCCTGGCCTGCGCATCCGTGGCGTCGAGGGTGCCCCTGGCGTGTTCGAGATGACGTGGGCGCAGAACGGACGTGCCACGTTCCAGTACGGACCGGCGCGCGGTGACGGACCCCACGTCATCTGGCGGAGGGTCGGGGCCCACGACATCTTCGGCGAGCCCTGAGCCCGTCAGGCCAGGGCCGCGCGGGTCATCCAGTGTGCATGAGATTCCTGCATACTTGCCGAAGACCGCAACGAGAGGAGCGAGCGTGAGCGTCGGGACCGCCTTCCACGACCGAACCGCGCCCCTCAACCGCAAGATGCAGTGGCGCGAGTGGGCGGGCTTTTACGCGGCCAGCGTCTACGCCGACTTCCACGACATCGAGTACAACGCGATCCGCGAGGCGGCCGCGCTGATCGACGTCAGCCCCCTCTTCAAGTACCGCGTGAGTGGCCCCGATGCGGAGCGGCTGGTCGACCGCGTCATCACCCGCGATGCGACGAAGCTCAAGGTCGGCGCGGTCTACTACACCCCCTGGTGTGACGAGCACGGCAAGGTCGTCGACGACGGCACGGTCCACCGCCTCTCCCCCATCGAGTTCCGCTGGACGGCCGCCGACCCGCAGCTGCGCTGGCTGCACATGAACGCCGCCGGGCTGGACGTTGCCATCGAGGACGTCTCCGAGTCGCTCGCCGCGCTGGCCCTCCAGGGTCCGCAGAGCCGGGCCGTCCTGGAGGCGGCCACCGGCGAGTCCTTCGCCGACCTGCGCTACTTCCGGCGGCGTGGCGCGAAGATCGGGGCGGTCGCCCTCGACGTGTCGCGGACCGGCTACACCGGCGACCTGGGCTACGAGCTGTGGGTGCCGGCCGAGGCGGCCGCGGAGGTCTGGGACGGGCTGATGGCGGCCGGCAAGGCGCACGGCATCCGGCCGGCGGGGATGCTCGCCCTCGACGTGACGCGCCTGGAGGCGGGCCTGATCCTGCTCGAGGTCGACTACACCTCCGCCCGTCACGCCATGAACCCGGAGCAGAACTACTCCCCGTTCGAGATCGGCCTGGGGCGCCTGGTGACCTTCGACAAGGCCGACTTCGTGGGCAAGCGCGCCCTGCAGGCCGAGGGGCGTCGGGGCGGCCCCGGACGCCGGCTGGTCGGCCTGACGCTTGACTGGTACGGCATCGAGGGGCTGTTCGCCGCGCAGGGCCTTCCGCCGGCCGTTTCGCTGTCCGTGGATCGCTCGGCGGTGCCCGTCTCCGCCCCGGGTCGCGGCCAGGTGGGCAAGGCCACCAGCCGTGGCTGGAGCCCCATCCTCAAGCAGGCCATCGCGCTGGCCTCGGTGCCCCCTGCCTACGAGAAGCCGGGCTCGCAGGTCGAGGTCGAGTGGACCGTCGAGGGCCGCCGCGGCCGCGTCAGGGCGACCGTCGTCGAGCTGCCCTTCCTCGACCTGCCTCGCAAGCGGGCATAGCGAAGGCGTCCGGTTCCGCCCGGCGCCCGAACCATCGGGACCATGTCCCCCGGGCATAGGATCCAAGCCCGGATGCCCCGGGCCGGCCGAGAGCGGCCCGGAAGGCGGTCGGGGGGATGGGTTCCATGCTTCAGGGCTATGGAATCGTTCCTAAGGACGCCCGCCCGATCCCCTGGCCGTGGAGCAATGCCTGGGGGGCATGGAAGCGTCGGACGCACCCCGTGGCCTTGAGGCAGGCCGGCCCGGCGGATCAGTCGAGAAGGTCGATGGCGAGGGACGTCGGGCCGGGACCGTTGATCGGATTGAGGTCCTGCGGGCACGAGGAGAGGACCACGATCGCATCCATCTCGGCCCGCAGGGTCACCGAGTCGCCGGGGCGGGTCCCCGCCGCCTTGAAGTCGAGCGCGCCGTCGGGGCCGATCGGGACGTCCATGAACAGGTTGATCGGCTGGGGGACCTCGACGCTCGGGTGACCCAGGCCGGCCATGGCTCGCCTGAGGTTCTCCTGGCAGGAGGCGTGCCAGCCGACGACGCCGAGGAGGCGGTAGCGCTCCGGATCGCAGGCGGCCATGAGCATGTCGTGGACGCCCGGCGAGTCCTCGGCCAGAAGGGTCAGGATGGGCCGCCGTCGATTGGTCAGGAACGACTGGCCCACGCGCGGGAAGAGGCGGGCGAGGCCGACCCTGGTGTGCTCCGCGGAGGCGTACTCGGCGACGTCCCGGGCCGAGAACGCGAACAGGTCGCCCACCTGCTGGCCCTCCACGTCGACGACCCGGAACTGCTCGCCGGCGGGCACGGCGACGGCCCTGCCCTCGCGAGCCGGGACGAGGATGCGTTGGCGGATCGGCCGCTCCACGGTGGCGAGCCTACCACCCGAGGGCGGGCCACTCGGCTCTCCAGGTGGTGACGAATGACGTTGACGCCTTGCCGCCGGGGCCCCACAGTCCGTGCATGACGAGAGCGGTCGTCGTCAACAGCGACCCGGGGCTCGCCGGGCGGCAGGCCGACGCGCTGCGCGCCGCCGGCTACGAGGTCGAGCTGTGCGGAGGACCCCAGCACGAGCCGTGCCCGGTCCTCGACAGTCTTCCGTGTCCGCTCGTCGACCGCGCCGACGTGCTCATCTACGACGCCTGGATCGCCGGCAGCAGCGACGGCGGCAGGGAGCTGATCGCCCAGCTCCGCGAGACGTACGTGGACCTGCCGGTCGTCCTCACCTCGGTCGACCGGAGCCTCGCCTGGGTCGAGACCGAAGGCCCGCACCGTGTCACCCCGCTCGTCGGCACGCCGACGCCGGAGGAGCTGCGGGCGGCCGTCGAGGCGGCGCTCGCCGACCAGGGCATGGCCGTCTGACTCATCCGAGCCGGCGGTCGGCGAAGGCCTCGAGGCGCCCCAGGGCCTCGGGAAGGTCGGTCCGGCCGAAGCCGACGCGGAAGTGGCTGCCCGGGTGGCCGAAGCGCGAGCCCGGCAGGAGGAGGACGCCTTCGGCCTGCACGAGCTCGGCGGCGAAGTCGTCGATGGTCGTATCGGGGAGCGTCAGCCGGGGGAAGGCGACGGAGCCCGCCCGGGGTCGCACCCAGCGGAATACCTCCGGGCGCTGCGCGAAGAAGGCGTCGAGCAGCGGCAGGTTGGCCCCGACGATCGAGCGCGAACGGGTCAGCACGGTCTCGCGTGCCCGGAGCGCGACGAGGGCCAGGATCTCGGACGGGGCCGAGGAGCAGATCGTCGTGTAGTCCTTGAACGCCGCGACGCGTTCGAGGAGCGCCCGGTCGCGGGTGGCCAGCCAGCCGATGCGCAGTCCGGCCATGGCGAACGACTTCGACATGACGCCCAGGCTGACGCCCCGTTCCAGCGCGTCGGCGCCGGCGGCGAGCCGGTCGGCCGGATCGAACTCGAGGAACCGGTAGACCTCGTCGGAGAGGAGATGGACGCCGGCCTGGGCACAGAGGTCGGTCAGGGCGCCCCACTCTTCATGCGTGGGCAGCATGCCCGTCGGGTTGTGCGGCGCGTTCACCACCACGAGCCGCGTCTCGGGGCGCAGCGCGGCCCGCAGCCGGTCCACGTCGAGTGCCCAGCGGTCGGCCTCACGGAGCTCGTGGAGGGTGACGTCGGCACCGGCCGCCCGCGCTACCTCGTGGAGGCTCTGGTAGCCGGGCCAGGTCACTATCGCGTGGTCGCCCGGCCCGAGGAGCACGTTGAGGAGGCAGAAGATCGCCTCTTCGGCGCCGGCGAAGACGAGGACGTTCTCGGGCTCGATGTCCTCGTAGAGCCCGGCGATCTCCCGGCGCAGGAGAGGATGGCCGGTCGACTCCGTGTAGCCGAGGCGAAGGCCGTCCCACAGGGCCCGGGTCTCGTCGTCGGCGAGGGTGAGCAGGTCGGCCATCGGGTAGCCCTCGACGTCCGAGGCGCACAGCAGGTGGCGGACGGCGAACTCCCAGCGGGCGAAGTAGCGTTCCAGGGCGAAATCGGCGATGCGCACGCGGCCATGATGCCCGACTCGACGGAGGGTAAGCTGCGATGCCATGAGCCAGATCATTGCCGTCGTCGGCGTGCCGACGGCACTCGGCGGCCAGCTCCCCGACGAGCGCCACGTCGGCATGGCCGAGGCGCCCACCGAGCCCGGCGGCCTTTCATTGGAAATGGCGCTCGAGGCGGTGCGGACGCTGACGATGGCGATCCCCGTCGTCGGCTACGGCGCGACGGCGACGAACTTCGATGGCGGCGACGGGCCGAAGACGGTCGACGCCGCGGCGCAGTTGGCGGGCGCGGTCCTCCGCTGAGCCACATTACCCGGGGCGTCCGTGAGCGCGGCGTTGCGCACCCGGCGTTCAAATCAGCGAACGAAGGACTGTCGCGGGGACCCGGGTCGAGGCTCCTTCGCCGGACTGATCGCTCGGCGTGCAGGGGGGAGGGCGGGGCCCTGTAAGGTCCTCGTCCAGGCGAGGTCCAGCGGTCTCGTTCGTCCGTTTGAACACCGGGTGAGCAGCCGCGTGGACCGAGGAGGAGGCGGCGCTGGCCTGACTCAGCGGCGCACGAGCGCCGGGTCGACCCCGTAGACGGCGCGGATGCGCTCCGGTGAGAGCACCTCGTCCGGCGTCCCGTCGGCGACGACGCGACCTCGGTCGAGCAGGATGAGCCGCGAGAAGAAGTGGGCCGCCAGCGACAGGTCGTGGAGCACGGCCACGACGCCCACCCCGTCGCCAGCGTTCAGCGCGACCAGCAGCTCCATCACGTCCACCTGGTGGCGCAGGTCCAGGTGCACCGTGGGCTCGTCGAGGATGAGCATGCGCGGCGCCTGGGCGAGGGCCATGGCCAGCACGACGAGCTGCCGCTCGCCCAGGGACAGACGCCGTGCGTCCCGCCCCACGAGATCCGCGATGCCCACCCGCTCGATGGCCGCCGCGACCGCCGCGTGATCGGCGGCGCGCATGCCCCGGAAGGGGTCCTCGTGCGGGATGCGCCCCAGCGCAACGACCTCCTCGACCCGCGCCGCGAAGGGCAGCGACGCTTCGCCGGGCACGACGGCCACCCGGCGCGCGAGCCTCTCCCGGCTGTACTCCTCGAGCGGGACACCATCGAGGTGCACGGCGCCCCGGCGTTCGGGGGCGTGACCGGTCAGCACGCGCAGGAGGGTCGACTTGCCGGCACCGTTGGGGCCCAGGACGGCCACGCACTCCCCCGCCCCGATGTGCAGGTCGAGCCCGTCGAGGACGGTGCGCCGGCCGTAAGCGAGGCTGACATCGCTCAGCTCGTAGCCGTCCCGCACCTCAGACCTCGTAGCCAGCGCGCGCGCGCCGCAGGATGAGCAGGAAGAAGGGGGCGCCGACGATGGCGGTCACGACTCCCACGGGCAGCTCGCCGGGGATACGCGCCACGAGGTCCGCGAGGGCCAGGAAGGCGCCCCCGATGATCGCGGAAAAAGGCAGCACGAGGCGCGCGTTGGGGCCGACGAGGAGGCGCACGAGGTGGGGCACGACAAGCCCCACGAAGCCGACCAGCCCGCTCACGGCCACGGCCGCGGCGGTCACGAGGGCCGCCAGCGCGAGGAGGATCGCGCGCTCGCGACGCACGGCGATGCCCAGGTTCGCCGCCGCCTCCTCCCCGAGCAGCAGCGCGTTGAGGCTCCGCGCCCGGGCGAGGATGAGCAGCGAACCGGCCACCACCAGCGGGGTCGCCGCCGCCAGCTGGGGCCACGACGCGCCGGAGAACCCGCCCAGCAGGTAGAAGACGATCTGGCGCAGCTGGGCGCCCGAGGCGTACATGGCCACCGAGAGGCCGGCCGCGAGCAGCGACCCGACGGCGTAGCCGGTGAGCAGCAGGGCGGTCAGGGAGCTGAGGCTCGTCGTGCGCGACAGGCGCCAGACGGCGGTCACCGCCAGCAGCGCGCCGGCGAAGGCGAAGAGATGCAGCAGCCCGAAGCCGAGCAGCGCCAGGCGCACGGGGATGAGCACGGCGAGGGCAGCCCCGAGGGCGGCCCCCGACGCGGTGCCCAGCACGTATGGGTCGGCCAGCGGGTTGCGCAGCAGACCCTGGAACGTCGTGCCGGCGACGGCCAGGCCGGCACCCACGACGACCGCGGTGAGCACCCGCGGCAGGCGCAGGTCGAAGACGATCGTCTCCGCCGAGGCCGGCCAGGTCGCCGCGACCGGCCAGCCGAGGAGCCGGCGCGCGAGGATGCCGATCGTGTCGCCGACCGGCAGCGCCACGTTGCCCAGCGCGACGCCGGCGACCACGACCGTCGCCAGGGCCACGAGGCCCGCGGCGGCCACCAGCAACGGCCGGTGACGCAGCGCCTCCAGCCGTCCCACGTGGACGGCCGGCCTGGGCCGCGAGGCGGCGCCTGCGCTCACGGCAGG
>Ga0334722_10006212_pt1 | contig 11872 bp, 11 predicted proteins | sample C3_bottom_MG_FD_207210 | JGI IMG/M metagenome (GOLD analysis project Ga0334722, IMG submission 207210) | Sediment microbial communities from Yellowstone Lake, YNP, Wyoming, USA - C3_bottom | ecosystem: Environmental > Aquatic > Freshwater > Lake > Sediment | place: USA: Wyoming | collected...
ATTGCTTCTTTCCGTCAGGGTAATATATTGTATAACGCTGCAAAATATTTTTTATCAGAAAAGTATTATCTCTTTCAAAAGCATTTTGTCCATTCTCATAAAACTCCACAGATTCGCCTACAGGGTAGTTTTCTTTATCGTAAGTTTCAATTTTCTGCATGCGTCCATTTTCGTAATACCAAATACATTTTCCATCCATTCGTTCAGGATCAACTGAACTCATATATCCTTCAAATTGTATTTTGCCTGATATATAATAGTCCTTAACTAATCCAATCGGCTTTCCATCTTTATCAGGAGTATAAATCCTGTAATAAGCAGCATTAATGCTGTCGTCCTGACGCCATTCTTTATCAAAAAAAATCTTTACTGATTTTTGAGAAAAGCAAACAGAAGAAGCCAGCAAAAAACTAAAAACTATTTTCCCCGCTTTGGTCATGAGTTATTTTTCTTGTTTTAAAGGTAGTGACAGTGACATGTTATATTCAATCGGATTGTCAAATAATTTTGCTGGCTTCCATTTTGGCATATTAGCCATAGCTAAAATTATTTCTCTTTTACAATAATCAGTAATACAAGTTTGCCCCTTTTGTGGTTCTTCAATATTTTTTATTAACCCGTTTACATCAATTTTAAAGTACAGATTGATTCCAGTGCAACGGCATGTATCAAGAGATTTTATTTTTTTAGTAATGATGGATATAAATCTTTTTTCGCCTCCAGGAAATTGGGGAACATATTCAGGAGCATCGGATGAATCTACTTCATTCTTTTTTGTCAACTTCCATTCTTTATTATCATAAATGTAAGTTGATACGGTTTTTTTCCAGTAAAAATTCAATGCATCTTTATATGAAATAGGCGAGTATAGTACCTCTTCTTTTTTTTGTAAATTATTTTTCTTATCATAAAAGAAAACCGTTTTTGTTTTTACAGGCGAATTACTGCAATTATCTTTATAACTTGCTACACTACTGGACAAAATGCAATAAACAAATGACTGTGAGCAACTAATTGAGGGGAGGTAAGTCGCCCTCAATTAGCCTGAGTTGTTTTGTGTTCCACCACAACAACTTTAAAAATGAAAATGCTCACAGACATCGGTAAAATTAAAATGTTTTTCCCTGCGTTTAGCAAATCAAGGGTAAAAACATTTACAGAAATAGTAACAGCGGTTATACAAGTTCGCAGCACGAGTTTGTATAAATGCAAAGACAAGATGAAACAAGTAAGCCAGAAAAAAAAGACGCAAACAGGAAGCCATTATAAAAAACTGGTCAGGTTTTTTGCCTTGAGCGGGATGGAAAAATTCTGCGACTGCCTTTTTATGTTTTTATTTCAACTCACAGGCGGTGATTCAAACCTTCTTGTAATGGACCGAAGCAACTGGAAACGCGGAAAGAAAAACATTAATCTTCTGACGATGGGTATCTTATGGCATGATTGCTTCATTCCGCTGGTGTGGAAGCAACTGAACAAGCGGGGCAACAGCAATTTTTCCGAGCGCAAATCGCTGATGCAACGCTTTATAAAGCTATGGAAGAAGATGGGAAAGAACATAAAGAACATGACACTGGTTGCCGACCGGGAATTTATCGGACCCGAGTGGTTAAATTATTTGCATCAGCAGGGCGCATTTTTTGTTTTCCGTTTGCGTGAAAATATGCGCTTGGGAGAAATAGAGGTAACAGGTAAAAAAAACGCCATTTGCACAGTTATTCCGGAGAAATTGAACGCTATGGCATTTATCGCCTGCCTGTTCAGATAGGAGAAAATAATTATTGGTTGGTAATGACGAAAAATTTCAAACCTGATTACAAAGAACCATATGTGTTTTTCATCACCAATGTGCAAGATGCAGTCAAAGCGCTGGAATACTATACTCAACGATGGAAAATCGAATGTTGTTTCAGACATCTCAAGTCAAATGGTTTTAACATAGAAGCCATGAATTTTAAAGACGACCGGAAAATAGAGCTGTTCATGGGAATTGTAGTAACAGCTTATGCCATCGCTATTCGAGAAGGAATATTGGAACAACTACGAAAACCTTTTCTAATAAAAAAATACGCCAATGGAAAACAATACGCAGCCATTTCTGTATTCAGGAAGGGATTGGAAATGGTAGAAGGTTTTTTAGAACACGCTTTGGCATTAGTACTTTATTTATATGCCGTTTTTCATAGCGAAAACAAACTGACTGCAATAACCAATAAAATTAAAAATGTACAGTAGTGTAATAACTTGCAATTAATTGACCATTGTTGTTATATTTATATTTCTCTCTTGAACAAAACCCCATACAAGTATCGTTATTACAAATTTTATGAGATATAAATTCGAATAATTGATTTTTGTAATTATACTTATACGTTTTTACCCAACCCCAACGCGGAATAGAAACGGAATATGGATTTAATAAACTATCATTCTTATCATATTTTTCTATAATAGTAATTGTGTCAGAACCATTTTGGCCATAGCAGAACAAACTGTAAAAAGTAAATAGCAAACTATAAAATAATTTATTCATCCATCAAATTTACTTTAATCATTTCACCCGTGCAAATCAAGCTTTTATAGAATTTTGAGTTGGTAGATGTGAGGTAAATTATTCTAAATTTGCTTCTATGAGATTATTTGACCTGCTCTACCAGTTTCATTCAAAATATCCCAAATCCGATTGTTTGGTGAAAAAGGAAAACGGAAAATGGATTCCGTATTCTACAAAAGATTTTATTGACTATTCGGAAAACCTTGCCTATGGTTTACTTGCCCTTGGAGTTCAGCGCGAAGACAAAATCGCCATTCTCGCCAACAACCGTCCTGAATGGAATTTTGCCGACATGGGAATCCAAATGAGTGGCTGCATTCTCATTCCTGTTTATCCAACAGTTAGTGAAAAAGATCTGGAATTCATTCTGAATGATGCGCAGGTAAAATATGTTTTTGTTTCCGCTGAGGATATCTATAACAAAGTGAAAGCAGTTTCAGCGAAAGTGTCAAGCGTAAAGGAGATTTACACATTCAATGATGTGAAGGGAGCTAAACATTTTACGGATTTGGTGGAGCTGGGAAAAAGATCCAGCGATGAAGCAAAATTAAAATCCATCAAAGATTCAATAAAAGAAAACGATCTGGCTACTATATTATATACTTCAGGAACAACCGGAACTCCCAAAGGAGTAATGCTCTCTCACAACAATATTTTTTCCAATGTGCATGCCGTGCGCGACCTTCCTCCTGTTGATCACACGTGCAAAGGGTTAAGTTTTCTGCCGCTCAATCACATTTACGAGCGCATGCTGAACTCCCTGTATTTGTATCTCGGTGTTTCGGTTTATTATGCAGAAAACTTGGAAACCATAGGAGACAATCTTCGTGAAATAAAACCTCAGGTATTTTCCTGCGTTCCGCGTTTGTTGGAGAAAGTGTATGACCGGATTGTTTCAAAAGGGAATGAACTCACAGGAATAAAACGTAAATTATTTTTCTGGGCACTTGCTCTCGGAGAAAAGTTTGAAGGAGTTGGCAAAGGAGGAGGATGGTATAATTTCCAATTGAGAATCGCCAATAAATTAATTTTTTCTAAATGGAGAGAAGCGCTTGGCGGAAATGTGCGCGCTGCTGTTTCTGGCGGAGCAGCACTCAATCCTCGCCTCGCACGGATTTTCTGGAGCGCGCAGATTCCCATTCTGGAAGGATACGGATTAACAGAAACTTCTCCGGTGATTGCGGTGAACACGTTAGAAAAAGGCGGAATGAAATTCGGAACAGTGGGACCTTTAATCGAAAAAGTAACTGTGAAAATTGCTGATGACGGAGAGATTTTATGCAAGGGTCCGAATGTGATGCTTGGCTATTACAAACGCCCTGATGCCACCGCTGAAGTAATTGATAAAGACGGATGGTTCCATACAGGTGATATTGGTATCATTGAGGATGGAAAATATCTGAAGATAACCGACCGTAAAAAAGAAATCTTTAAAACTTCAGGCGGGAAATACATTGCTCCTCAGATGATTGAAAATAAAATCAAAGAATGTTCGCTGGTGGAACAAGTGATGGTGATTGGAGAGAATCAGAAATACGCTTCTGCTCTGATTGTTCCATCGTTCATTAAACTGAAAGCGATGTATGAGAAAGAAGGGAAACCTTATCCCGGAAATGAAGAAGCTATTAAAAATCCGATAGTGAGAAACACAATTCATTCGCACATTGAAAAGATGAATCTGTCGCTCGCGCAATATGAGAGCATAAAAAAATTTGAACTCCTTCCCAAAGAATGGACAGTTGACGGAGGGGAAATGACCCCGAAACTTTCTTTGAAGAGAAAAGTAATTCTGGAAGCCAATAAAAATTTAGTTGCAAAAATTTATAACGAATAATTTATGAATAGGAAGATAAACAAGGTGGCGGTACTAGGTTCAGGAGTGATGGGCTCACGCATCGCGTGTCACTTCGCAAATATAGGAGTTGAAGTTTTACTTTTGGATATTGTTCCGAAAGACGCGACTGCTGATAAAAAATCAAGAAACAAAATTGTGAATGATGCGCTGGCATTTGCTTTGAAGTCAAATCCATCTCCTATTTATAAAAAATCTTTTGCCAGCAGAATTACCACAGGAAATTTTGAAGATGACATGAAAAATATTTCTTCCTGCAACTGGATTATTGAGGTGGTTGTAGAAAGATTGGATATTAAAAAAATAATCTTTGACCAAGTTGAGAAATACAGAAAACCAGGAACTCTTATTTCTTCCAATACTTCGGGAATTCCGATTCATTTAATGCTGGATGGACGAAGCGAAGATTTCCAAAAACATTTTTGCGGAGCCCATTTCTTCAATCCTCCGCGCTATTTAAAATTGCTGGAAATAATTCCAACTCCAAAAACCTCTAAAGAAGTTATTGACTTTCTGATGCACTACGGAGATTTGTATCTGGGAAAAACGACTGTTCTCTGTAAAGACACGCCCGCATTCATCGCCAACCGTGTTGGCGTTTTCGGAATCATGGGTTTGTTTCATCTCGTTGAGAAAATGGGATTGACAGTGGAAGAAGTTGACAAACTCACCGGACCTGTTCTAGGCAGACCGAAGTCCGCAACTTTCAGAACCTGTGATGTGGTTGGATTGGACACGCTCGTGCATGTGGCGAACGGCCTCGCGCAAAATCTTCCGAATGACGAAGCAAAAGATTTTTTCAAACTTCCTGCTTACGTTGCGAAAATGAACGATAGTAAATGGTTCGGAGATAAAACCGGACAGGGATTTTATAAGAAAATAAAATCAGCGGACGGAAAATCAGAGATACAAGCGCTTGATTTAAAAACATTGGAATATAAACCATCTCAGAAAGTAAAATTCACAACGCTGGAACAAACCAAGCCAATTGAGAATTTAAAAGACAGATTGAAAGTTCTCATAGCGGGAAAAGATAAAGCCGGAGATTTTTACCGCGCCTCTTTTTTCGGATTGTTTCAATATGTTTCCAATCGCATTCCTGAAATTTCGGATGAGTTGTACAGAATTGACGATGCCCTGAAAGCGGGCTTCGGATGGGAACTCGGTCCGTTTGAATACTGGGATGCGTTGGGCGTGAAAGAATCCATAGATGCGATGGAAAAAGCCGGAGTGAAATGCGCTCAATGGATTTCTGATTTTCTGAAAAGCGGAAACGCTTCTTTCTATAAAGTGGAAGGCGGTGCAAAAAAATATTATGACATCCCTACTAAATCTTACAAAGCAATTCCCGGAACGGAAGAATATATCTCTCTGGAAATTATCCGTCCGACAAAAACGGTTTGGAAAAATTCTGGCGCAACGGTTACAGATATTGGCGATGGAATCATAAATCTCGAATGGAACACCAAAATGAATTCCATAGGAGGAGAAGTGATTGAAGGAGTGAATAAAGCGATTGAGATTGCAGAAAAAGATTTTTCCGGACTTGTCATTTCAAACGAAGGTGCAAACTTTTCAGCGGGCGCGAATGTGGGAATGATTTTCATGCTTGCCGTGGAGCAGGAATGGGATGAACTAAATTTTGCTGTCAAAACATTTCAGAATACGATGATGCGCATTCGTTATTCTTCTATCCCAGTTGTGGTAGCTCCGCACAATCTTGCACTCGGTGGCGCGTGTGAAATGTCAATGCACTCGGATAAAGTTGTCGCTCATGCAGAAACGTATATGGGATTGGTGGAATTTGGAGTCGGATTGATTCCGGGCGGTGGCGGAACAAAAGAATTTGCTGTTCGCCTTTCCGATGATTTACAGGAAGGAGATGTAGAGCTAAATAATTTCAGAGATAGATTTCTTACCATAGGACAAGCGAAAGTAGCTACCTCCGCATATGAGGCATTTGATTTAGGTTATTTGAGAAAAGGAAAAGACATGGTGGTTGTTTCGCGCGCGCGTTTGCTGGCGGAAGCAAAAGCAGAATGTCTGGGAATTGCAAAAGAAGGATATTCACAACCAACTCCGAGAAAAGATATCCGCGTGCTGGGAAAACAAGCGTTGGGTCTCGCATATCTCGGAGCGAATTCCATGCTGGCTGGAAATTATATTTCGGAACACGATGTAAAAATTGCTCAGAAAATCGGATGGGTGATTTGTGGCGGAGATTTGTCCGCGCCAACTTTGGTAAGTGAACAATATTTATTAGATTTAGAGAGAGAAGCATTTTTAAGTTTAGCAGGAGAGAAAAAAACGCTTGAAAGAATTCAATCTATAATAACTGGAGGAAAAGTTTTAAGAAATTAAAAAATATGAACGCATATATTGTAGCAGGATTTCGCTCGGCAGTTGGCAAAGCCACCCGCGGAGGTTTTCGTTTTACACGCACGGATGATCTGGCTTCAGAGGTCATCAAACACCTGATGAAATCCGTTCCGAATGTGAACAAAGAACAGGTGGACGATTTAATCGTGGGCAACGCGATGCCCGAAGCCGAACAGGGTTTGAATATGTCAAGATTTATTTCCCTTCTGGCATTCGATTCAGACAAAATTCCCGGAATGATTGTAAACCGTTATTGCGCGTCCGGCTTGGAATCCATCGCCATTGCGAGCGCGAAAATAAATTCCGGATTGGCGGAATGCGTTATTGCTGGCGGTGCTGAGAGCATGAGTTTGATTCCGATGGGCGGATGGCGCATTGTTCCGAATTTCGAGGTGGCGAAAGTTCATCCTGATTATTATTGGGGAATGGGTTTGACTGCGGAAGCGGTAGCGAAAGAATATAAAGTATCGCGCGAAGAGCAGGATAAATTTGCACTGGCTTCGCACCAGAAAGCAGTGAAAGCAATTGCAGAGGGAAAATTTAAAGATGAAATTGTTCCGATAAAAGTTTCCGAAAATTATTTAGACGAAAACGAGAAAAAGAAAACGCGCGAGTTCGTGGTTGACACAGATGAAGGCGCACGAGCAGATACAAACCTGGAAGCGCTTGCAAAACTGAAACCTGTATTTGACGCAAAGGGCTGTGTGACAGCCGGAAATTCTTCACAGACATCGGATGGTTCTGCGTTTGTGATGGTGGTTTCAGAAAAATTCATGAAAGAAAATAATCTGAAACCGATTGCGCGTTTGGTGAGTTATGCTGCTGCAGGAGTTCCTCCAAGAGTTATGGGAATCGGTCCTGTGGCTGCAATTCCGAAGGCGCTGAAGCTTGCCGGTTTGAAACAAGAGCAAATTGATTTAATAGAACTGAATGAAGCGTTTGCTTCTCAAGGTTTAGCGGTGATAAAAGAACTAAAGCTGAATCCTGAAATCGTAAATGTAAATGGCGGTGCGATTGCACTTGGACATCCGCTAGGTTGCACTGGAGCAAAACTTTCCGTTCAATTATTTAACGAACTTCGCAGGCGCAAAAAGAAATACGGAATGGTTACCATGTGCGTAGGCACCGGACAGGGCGCGGCAGGAATATTCGAATTACTCAATTAATAAATAATTACTATGGAAACAGTAGCTAAAAAAACAGCGTTGAAAGGAGGGGAGTTCCTTATCAAAGAAACAGAAGCGAATGACATTTTCATTCCTGAACAGTGGAATGAAGAACAATTAATGATTGCGCAATCGTGCACAGATTTTCTTGCGCAGGAAGTTTGGCCAATTCTCGACAGAATTGATTCTCAGGAAGAAGGGCTCACCGTAAAACTTATGGACAAAGCCGCAGCGCTTGGTCTGCTAGGGCTGAATGTTCCCGAAGAATACGGTGGCTTTGAAAAAGATTTTGTAACGGGCATGTTAGCCACTGAAATTCTCGGTCAGGGACATTCATTTGCGGTTTCTATTTCCGCACATACCGGAATCGGAACGCTTCCGATTTTATACTATGGGAATGAAACGCAGAAGAAAAAATATATGCCCAAACTCGCTTCGGGAGAATGGAAAGCATGTTATTGTCTGACCGAACCGGGAAGTGGTTCGGACGCAAACTCAGGGAAAACAAAAGCAGTTCTTTCCAAAGACGGAAAACATTATTTGCTGAATGGGCAGAAGATGTGGATTACCAACGGTGGATTTGCAGATGTATTTATTGTATTCGCGAAAATTGACAGCGATGAAAATCTTTCTGCATTTATCGTAGAAAAAAGTTTCGGAGGAATTTCTCTGAATCCGGAAGAACACAAAATGGGAATCAAAGGAAGTTCAACTCGTCAGATTTTTTTCAATGACTGCAAAGTGCCTGTAGAAAATCTTTTATCAGAAAGGCAAAATGGTTTCAAGATTGCAGTGAATATTCTGAATATCGGCAGATTAAAACTTGGAGCAGCTGCAATAGGAGGAGCGAAAAAAATTTCTGAAAAATCTATTCAATATGCTAATGAGAGAAACCAATTCGGCAGGCCGATTTCGAAGTATGGTGCAATCCGTTACAAACTTGCAGAACAGGCAATCCGGATTTATGCTGTGGAGTCTGCCGTTTACCGCGCTTCGCAAAATATTGAAGACGCTATCAACGCGCTCGCTGCGGGCGGAATGGAAAAAGGAAAAGCCGCGTTGAAAGGCGTGGAACAGTTTGCTCCCGAAGCGGCAATTCTGAAGGTCGCAGGTAGTGAGGTACTGGATTACGTAGCAGATGAAGGCGTGCAGATTTATGGAGGCATGGGCTATTCAGCCGATGCTCCGATGGAACGCGCCTATCGGGATTCGCGTATCAATAGAATTTTCGAAGGCACAAACGAGATAAACAGAATGTTAATTGTAGACATGCTTTTGAAACGCGCTATGAAAGGAGAATTGGATTTGATGGGTCCTGCTATGAAAATTGCGGGAGAGTTAATGAGCATTCCTGATTTCGGTGGAGAAGACACAGCATTGTTTTCCGCGGAGAAAAAATATCTTAAAAATTTCAAGAAAGCGGTTTTGATGGTGGCTGGAAGCGCAGCACAGAAACTGATGATGGAACTCGCAAAAGAACAGGAAGTGTTGATGAACATCGCTGACATGCTGATTGATTTATATGTGTCAGAATCAGTTCAATTACGGGTAGAAAAACTTGTTTCCATGCATGGCGAAGAAAGTTGTAAAGAAAAAATTGAAATCATGCGTGTTTATATTAACGATGCGGCAGACAGAATCAATAAGAATGGAAAAGAAGCAATCAATTCTTTTGCGTCAGGCGATGAACAGCGTATGATGCTGATGGGACTTAAGCGGTTCACTAAGACAGAACCATTCAATGCGAAAGAGGCGAGAAGAGTGGTTGCTGCGAAATTGATTTCGGAGAATAAATATTGCTTTTGACATAGAGAATTCCAGTGAAGAAAAAATATGATTTTTTTACTAAGTTCCTTAAACAGGGGAAGAATATTGGAGCAATAACTCCCAGTTCAAAATTTCTTGTAAAGAAAATGATCAAACCTGTTGACTTCAACAAGGCAAGAATCATTGTTGAGTTTGGACCTGGGACTGGCGTCATCACACTTGAGATTCTGAAAAGAATGAATGAATTCGCGAAATTGATTGTATTTGAAATCAACACTGAGTTTGCTGATGAACTAAGTAAAATTCCGGACACGCGAATGGAAATGATAAAAGACGGTGCGGAAAATATTGAAATGCATCTTAAAGAAAGAGGAATCGGGAAAGTTGATTATGTCATCTCATCCATTCCGCTGGCAATGATTCCCAAAAAAACAGAGTACGCCATTTTAAATTCCGTAAAAAAAAATCTGAAACCCAATGGGGCATTTATTCAATTCCAGTACTCGCTTGCGTCATTAAAGAAACTGAAAGAAGTTTTTGATGAAGTGAAGATTAATTTTACTTCAATGAATGTTCCTCCCGCCTGGGTTTTCACTTGCAGGATCAACGAAAATGCTCATGGCGCATAGATGTCAGGCAATTGCTTGAACTTTGTCACCTTGAAAAAAGATTTTTTTTCTCCTCTTCTGTAATAGACAACTACACCTTTTGTTAAGTTAGTTTGTTTAGGAGAAACATCCGGACATGTTTTACATTTCTTCGGACTTTTTAATGATTGTCGAAATGATATTTTGTAAGACCCGTTTTCATTTTTATTAAAGGAGCAATTTATCTTCATGGTATCAGCTATGCTTTTAACCGAATCCATTTCCACATTTGCATTTTTCTTATTTTTAAAATCAATTACGTACTGCTTGAAAATTCCTCCCATTCCTCCAAAGGTTTTCTGGCAAGTGGCATTGGTTATTTTTATCTGGGAGAAAGATGTTTCAATTATGCTCAGAGTGGCAATTATAATCAGGAAAATTTTCTTCATAATTAAATTTTAACCGAAGATAGATTTTCTTTGTAATATTGATTCATGAAATCAACATTCATATCTGTTTTTTTATTTTGTATTTCTCATTTCTGCTATTCCCAGTTGCCCGATTGCGACATCTGGCTTTTAGATATCAAAGACAGTGCGGGACAAATTTCGTTCCATCATCCAATTAACATTACCAACAGGAAAGGATACGATAACCAACCGGCTTTTTCCCCCGATGGGAAATACATTCTTTATTCATCCCAGCGTGATAGCAGTGGCTCAACGGATATATATAAGTATGATTTGCTGGTAAAAACAATCACTAAGCTTACAAAAACTCAAACCAGCGAATACTCTCCAACGTTCATGCCCGATGGGAAATATATTTCGGTGGTGATGGTTGAAAAAGATTCTGCACAGAGGTTATGGAAATTTCCTTTAGCGGGAGGTGAACCGAGCTGCATTATGAAAAATATAGATTCCATCGGCTATCATTGCTGGGTAAATAAAGACAGCGTTGCGGTTCATGTTCTGACGAAGCCAGCGTTTACTCTTCAGGTGGCAGATATACATTCTCAGAAAATAAAAATCATTGCAGACAGCATCGGAAGATGTATGAAGATGAGAGACGGAAATTTATGGTACACCACAAAAGCAGGACATTTTAATAATGTATATGAGTATAATCCTAAATCAAAAACTTCCTATATAAAAGGAATGATTGAGAGCGAAGATTTTCTTCTCATAGGGAAATATGAAATATGGTCCATTTCGGATAACTCCATTGTTTCTGGATATATGAACAGCAAAGCAGGTGCAAATGAAATTGTAAATCTAGAATCGTTTGGAATTACCAAACCAACACGCATTGCAATTAGCCCTGACGGAAAAAAACTCGCAGTAGTATCAAACAAATAAAAAATGTACGAACACCATTCCAAGCCGCTGCTTCCTAAAAAAGCATTTTACAAGCGCCTGTTCAGTAATGTCCTTTGGGGAATCGGAATTGTTTTTGTTTCCCTTCTCATTGGAATTCTCGGATATCATTTTTTTGCAAACCTCGGATGGATTGATTCATTACTTAATGCTTCTATGATTCTTACCGGAATGGGTCCAGTCAATCCAAT
>Ga0334722_10006213_pt1 | contig 11871 bp, 12 predicted proteins | sample C3_bottom_MG_FD_207210 | JGI IMG/M metagenome (GOLD analysis project Ga0334722, IMG submission 207210) | Sediment microbial communities from Yellowstone Lake, YNP, Wyoming, USA - C3_bottom | ecosystem: Environmental > Aquatic > Freshwater > Lake > Sediment | place: USA: Wyoming | collected...
GATCCACGCCACACGCGGCGAAATGTGTTCCTGCCGCTGTGTTCCTACCCTCGTCTCTTGTTGCGCGAGAACCGTATCTGTACGAGGTGGTCCCATGGTGCGACCACCGTAGCCGTTCGCTGTCGTGTAGGCTCTTGCAAGGCTGTGAGCCAATGGCGTACTATGCTCCATGCGGTTCGTCGAGACCCCGGTGTTTACCGATTCGCTTCGGCGCCATCTGGACGATGAGACATATCGGGCGCTGCAATTGTCGCTTCTCCTTCGTCCCACGCAAGGTCCCATCATTCAGGGGGGAGCGGGCCTACGGAAACTCCGCTGGGCTGCGCCAGGTCGAGGAAAACGAGGTGGCGTCCGCTTGATCTACTACTGGGAACCGGCAAGTCAGACGTTCTATATGCTGTATCTCTATGCGAAGAACGAGCAAGGCGACTTGACGTCGGCACAACTCAAGACACTAGCCAAGCTTGTTCGGGAGGAATTCAGATGAAGGACATGGCATTCCAAGAACTACTCGCCAGCATCCGGCAGGCGGGACGGATTCGTCGCGGGAAATCGAAACCGAGTCGGGTCAGCACGTTTCGACCGGCAGATGTAAAGAGTGTCCGGGAAAAGCTCAAAGCATCGCAAGCCGAGTTCGCCCTCATGATCGGCATCAGCGTGGCGACCTTGCGCAATTGGGAGCAGGGACGGCGAACGCCCGATGGTCCGGCTTTAGCGCTGCTGCGCGTCGCTGCGCGCAATCCTCGTGCAGTGGCTGAGGCATTGCACCGCGAAACGCGCAAAGGCGTAGCGTAGGCCAATCTGGTCGCCCTTGCCACCGAAGGTGGTCTCAGTCCTGTGGTGAAGGATGAGCGGTGAGGGCCCCTCGGCTAAGCTCGGGGCAGGGGTGCAGGACGGAGAGCTCGGCCCGCTTCGCGCCGGGGAATGGTTCCTGACGCCGGTTTATTTCGTTTCCTCATGATCCGACTCTGGAGAAGTCGATGTACCCGCGTTCGACGTTGGTACTCACGAGTACCACGCGCACGGTGTCTCCGACGTCGACGCCATTCGCGCCCGTCACCAGTTTCCCTTCGACCGGCGGCTCAAGGAGCCGTACCCACGTGCCTTTGTCCGAGGCGCCCGTCACAATCGCGTCGAACCGCTGCCCGATCCGCGGTTCAAGCAACAAAGCTGCGGCGGACTTCCGGAGCTGCCGCTCGACTCGTTCCGCATCGTCTTCTTTCTCCGTGCAGTGGCCGGCAAGATACTGCAGTTCGTCAGGACGGTACGGCGTGGGCGCGCCGGCCAGCGCCGCTTTGATGAGCCGCTGGGTGATGAGATCGGGAAAGCGCCGGTTGGGGGCCGTGGAATGCGTATAGCCTTTCACAGCCAGCCCGAAATGTTCAGGAGCGCCATCCTTCGACTGGTCGAGCACATATTCACCTCGGCCAATGAGCTTCACAATCGCCAGGGACAGATCCGGAAATCTGCGGGGGTCGGCCTGCCGCCGCTTGACGAGGAACGCTTCGAGCGCCTGCGCGTCCGGTTCCGCCGGTAAGAGCTCGCCCCAGCGTGCGGCCACCTCGACGATCCGCTGCCAGCGTTCGGGAGAGCGCAGGATGCGACGAAATGAGGGTACGCCCTTGCCCTTGAGATAGGCCGCAGTCGCCTGATTGGCCGCGATCATAAAATCTTCGATCAGTTCCTTCGCACGGTTCTTCTGCTCGACCCTGAGATCAGTCAGCACCTCACCCTCAAAGACAGCTCGTGGCTCAATCGTTTCGAGACTCAGGGCACCCTGCTGGTGTCGTCGCGCCTTGAGCCGCTGCGCGACCAGGTCTTGGAGGCGGAGTTGCGCATCGAGACCGGACACGGCCGTGACTCGCTCAGGTGCAGGCGCCGTTCCCGCGAGCCATGCGGCCACGCTGTTATAGGCTAGCTTCGAGTGGTTGCGGACCAGAGCCCGAAAGAGGGTGGAACTGAGGACCGCCCCATCTTCCGCGACCACAAACTCCACAACGATCGCGAGGCGGACCTGCCCTTCGCCAAGCGACGTCAGATCAGTGGAGAGCTTCTCCGGCAGCATGGGGAAGATGTCGCCAGACGTATAGACCGACGTCGTGTTGTGCCGGGCGTGCGCATCTAGGGCGGAATCCTTTGTGACCAGCGCGTCCACGTCGGCGATCGCGACCAGGATTGTCACGGACCGATCAACAAGTGGCTTGGCCACGGTGAGTTGGTCCAGGTCTCGGGAATCGTCATTGTCGATCGATGCCCACAGCAGCCCTGTCAAGTCGCGCATGTTGGAGTGCTGGTCGGTGGCGGCGGCCGGTAGGCGGGCAATCTCAGCCATCGCCGCAGCCGAAAAGCCCGGCAACAAGCCGCGCTCGATCATGGCGCGACGGGCGATGTCTCTGAGATCTGTGCGATGACTCTTCATATGTCCCTCAGGATGAAGTGAGCGTGCAACGGATTGCGAGGGTGAAAGGAACTCATGAGGGCATAGCTATAGCACGAACAACTAACGAATGGCGGAAAGACGTGATGGGGATGAAAAGAGGAGCGTATGGCAAGACGGGCTCACGACCACCTAGAAGCAGGCCCATCACGCGCCGCGAGATGGTTTCTTTATTCACCCCCTGGTCCTCATCAATCAATTCTCATGCTTGACCCTGAAGCTGTCAAATCCTCTTCCTCACGGGCCAATCTTTTTCTTGAAGTATTTGGAGTATTGGGAGTATGCAGTGAGTCTCCCGAGCACTGAACAGCGCCTTGAAAAGACTTTGCACATTTCTCACCGTCGGCTGCCTTGGCCTGGTCGTATATGCGGCCGACACCCTTGGATCGCTGGACCCGTTGCTCCACGGACGCGAGATTTTCGAAAAGAACTGCATCATGTGTCACGGTGAGGATGCCAAGGGAACGGGGCAACTGGCCGCCGCGCTGCCCGTCAGGCCGGCCAACCTGACCGACTGCCGGCTCACAGCCGAGGATCCGGTGGAGGTTGTGGAGGGGATTATTCGTCATGGAGGGCCTTACGCGGGCCGGTCTTCGGTCATGCCTGCATTCGGGAACGCGCTCACGGACGACGAGATTGCCGACATAGCCCGGTACGTCAAATCCCTGTGTGCGGATCCTGATTGGGTGCCCGGGGAATTGAATTTCCCGCGCCCCCTCATTACGGACAAGGCCTTTCCTGAACAGGAAATGATCGTAGGCGGGCGGTTCGGGCGAAACAGCAAGAACGTCAGCGAATACTTCGGTCGACTGGAATATCGGGTGAACGGGCTGACCAACATCGAAATCATCTCACGCGCCCTTTCCATCAATCCCAACATCGGCCGGACGGAGTCAGGCCTTGGCGATACGAGCCTTTCAGTAAAAAGGGTCGTGGCGTTCAGCCCTCGGTATCGGGCGTTGGCAAGCGTGGGTATGGAGTTAACGTTGCCAACCGGGAGCAACCGGCGGGGTTTGGGGGATGGAAGTGTTGTGTTTGAGCCCAACCTCCGTGCCGGGGTCGATTGGAAACAAATTGTCGTGCAGGCGGCCGGGGCTTTGATATTTCCCGAGAGATCGTCGAATGTCAACTCTATGGCGAAGCTCGATGTGGCGATCGGGCGCTATTTTGTTCCGGATCCCCGTCTGCAAATCACCCCGATGGTCGAATTCAATACCACCACGCGCCTATCCGGACCGTCGCACGGCGAGACGAAAAATGCGATTCTTCCTCAAGTCCGAGTAAAATGGTTGGTCTGGGCGCTGGGGGTCGGTGTCCAGGTCCCGATCACGGACAAGAGAGACTTTGAAGTTCGCCCCCTGTTCGACTTGGTATATGAGTATACGTTCTAGGGTAATGAATCTGATGTTTCTATACATACATTCCACGGACGACATCCCCGCGAAATCAGGGAACCATCTTTTCCAAGAGTGCTCGATTCCCACCTCCGCATGCAGGTCGTCAACGCCAGGTTGAAGAAGTGAGCGACGAACGACGAATTGCGGGAAGGTCGTCTGGTCTGTCTTGTCTCTCTGGTTTCTCTTGTTCGCCGAACCAGACAAACCAAATAGACCAGATTTCGCCACGCGCCGCGATCACAACCATCGGCGAACAGAACACTTGTACGCTGTAAATGCATGTGAGAATTTGGCGCCCAAGGCTCGTTCCTCGGGTAGTATTTGAAAACGATTCATGTACCACACGAATAGAGGAAGGAGTGCGAAGGCCAGTAAGTTGGAGAGATAAATCGCCCACCCAGCAAGAACAAAGAGGAAGCCCAGGTACATCGGGTTACGGGTGAAGCGGTAGATGCCCGAGGTGACCATGGTCGTGGTCGCTTCCGGTGTGAGCGGATTGACAGTGGTCTTCGCCCGGCGAAACGTCAAGACGCCGGCCAACACGATTGCTAATCCCACGGTGCAAAAAATAAGGGCGAACGCCGAGCGCCTTGGCAGTGCTATGGTGAACACAGAATAGGCAGAGACGAGCCACATCAGAGCGCCGAACAGGAATACGAGTGCCAGTGGAGGTACTTTGATTTCTAGCGCATTGAACATGTGAGTCGGGAACGGGTAAGGATAATCACCCATAGCCCCAACAAGGCATCAAGGCTCCCACAGAAGCTTGGCCACCAGGTCGGGACGCCAGAATTCTCAATGAGAACATCATGCACAAGATCAAAGAGACCGTGTGCGATGATCCCAGTCCCCACGAGCGTGGGAAAAGAGAGAGCGCCGATGATCGCGACTGTCGAAAACGCGACGGCGATAACCAGTTCCCAGAAAAGATAAGAAAAGGGGTCGAGATAAGAAAAGGGGTCGGGAGTCTTTTCTCAGGATCCCTTCGGTCGCCCTCGCGGTCGGAGCGTCGATTCCATCCCGAATCGCTTCGCCATCCGCCTTACCCAGCCTTCTTCGCCGAAGGGCCGACCCCGTTGCACGCTGATCCGGATGGTCTCCAACTGGGACGCGAGTTGGTGGCGATTCACACGAGCCACCCAGTCCCGTGGATATTCCATCGGCCAGTCACTGAGCCAGGTCGTCAGCTCCGCGTCCCCTTGCTCCCGCCGCCACAGGCTTGACCACTGCCAGTCTTCCGCCCGAGGCACCAGCTTTGCGCGCAGGGCATTGCGTTCCACATAGCGCGCGACAGAGAGGAAATGCTTATCGGTCTGCACCGGAAACGACTTGAAACGGCCTTGATAGACCGGGCCTGTCCCGGCGGTGTGATGGTGAGCATGCCAGCGTTGTGTATGGGTGACGGTGATCCAGCGGAGGATTTCTGACAACTCGCTATCGCGTCGGGGCCAGAGCAGCAGATGCCAGTGATTCGGCATCAGACAATAGGCCGTGATCCGAATCTTGGTCTGGGCATGGGCCTCAGCCAGTATCTTCTCAAAGGCGACGTAGTCAGTGGGCTTGTCGAATAAAGGTAGTCGGCCAACGCGACGGTTCAGGACATGATAGGCGAGATCTCCGGCAGCGAGGCGCGGGCGGCGTGGCATGGTCCGTCTTTTATCGAACCGGCGGGGATCCTGTCAAGAAAAGACTCCCGACCCCTTTTTCTGCGTTGGTGTGCAGGTCTGTCTGGCCTATCTGGTCTTTGTTGTCCGCCAAACGAGACAAACGAGACAAACCAAAGAAACCAGATGAACCAAGAATTCGCCACGAGCTGCGAATGGTTTCTGACGATGTTTTCTTTCCTTTGAGCATCAATAGATGCATTTGACTGTCGTGGCGAATAGCGACATTTAGCATCAGTCGAAGATAGACAATCTCCGCTCCAGAGTAGACCTTGCCCGCGCATTTCCATTCTAGAAGGCGTCAAGTCGTTGAAATCGTGAAGGAGAACGCGGGTACTCCTCTCACGCTTGGCCTGGGACATTATAAAGCTCGCTTATCTTCCCATAAGCGCTTATGGTCGAATCAAATGAAAGGAGAAGCCATGGACCTTAACCTCTTAACATTGGCGTTCGTGTTTGCTGCGCTTGCGGTCGCTGGCGTGGTCGTCTACAAGAAGAGCATGTAAACTCCGCCCAGTGGACCGATAGAGTCCCGTTTCATCTCTCGGGAGCGTATCTCGTGAAGGGTCTGAATCTGAAGACGAGATGCGCTTCCTGAGCCCCACGTCATCTTCTTGTGGTGAGCCCGCCGCGCGCTGCAAGAGCGTACAGAGCGGTTTCATTTCCGGTGCTCATTTCATTACGGCAACTTGCTTGATGGTAAAGATCCCCACGCCCCTCGAGATGATCACCTGTCCGGTCCGGCTCAAGCGGGCCACTTCAGCAAAAAGCTCATTCCAGGTGAATTCCGGGTAGCGAGTCACCAAGGCCTCGAACTCACATTCGGGGGAGCATCGAAGCATATCGAGGATCCGGTCGGTGATGGGTTTCTGCTGTGACATCAAGATTCCTCCTCGCAGCTATCTGAGTGTCCGCGAACTGACTTCTGGCTCGACCTGCCCTGCGTGTCAGATTGCCAGGGTTCTAAAGCGAACTGACCAGCGTTCGCGTGATAGGTCTCACGGCGCAAAGAACATCTCCAATGTCTGCCCATTCAATTGGGTGCCGTTCAGCACCAAAATCACTTCCATGGCTTCATCTGGCGAGGCCATATCGACAAATCCGCAGCCCATCAATTGGCGGTTTTCCGGTGCCACGTCACAGATGCAGACTTGACGGTGCCGTAGGGCGCGCACAGCTCATGCAGCTGCTGGGAGGTGGTGGCGGGAGACAGGCCCGCCACACAAATCGTCGTACCCATGAGTGCCTCGTAAAGAGTGCTCAGGGTGTTGCCGGCGTTGGAGCGGCGGAGACTGAAGAATCGGTCGCGTTAGGAAGGACCAGGAAGCGCGAAGGATGAGACAGTCGGCGTGGCTGAAACGTCTTGGATATATGCTACGCGCGAAGAGGCAGCATGGTCAAGCTGTCATATTCGTGTGCTCGCGTCTCGTCGAACCAAACAAACCAAAGAAACCAGATGAATCAGATTCCCGCCACGCGTCGCGAAATGGTTCGTCAAGAAAAGACTCCCGACCCCTTTTCTTTTTGCCGCCGTTGCCAACCCTAATATTTCATCAAGGATGCCCTCGGCTTGAACGACCCCTCGCCGAAGCCTTAGAATTCAGATCAGGCGGCGGCCTTCTTCACACGGACCTCGGCACGGTGGCCTGTTGCGGCAAGCACCCGAATAAGTACGTCGGTGGATACGCCGTGGGTGTTCCCATTCGCAAGGGCCATCAGGGCCTTGTTGAATCCACTGTCGAGGAGCTGAAGCGTCCTGACTTTGGCAGGTGGCAGTCCTCATGTCTCCCCAAGGATGCCCTCGGATTGAGCGGCCGTAGAGCCTTGTGTTTACACCTCCATATCTCTCCTCCTCCCAATTATTGGGGGATAGTCAGGCTGGTTGAGCGGGCATCAGAGCCTCTGCCGCATTCGCCGTTGGCGAAGACGAGCGACCGCGAAGCGGATGGACCACATGTTCGAAGGTACGTTCAGCAAAGCTGAGAAAGGACCAAGTTTGTGGGACATAGTGAAGACGAGGCTTACGGCGACCAGCAGGGCTCTGGCCTTAAGCGTGAGCAGCCTGGCTATCCCCCTCCCGCCCTTGAATATCCTTCTCCCACCCCCGTACAATGTTTTTCCCTGGAGCCTGTCCGACATTAGCCTTCTACTGTGGCGAACGATGATCAGGCATCTACTTTGTTCTCGGCCCCGAAAAATCCTCAACGTATTCCAGCGAATACGCCTCCGGTTTTTCGCGACCTGTGGCCTCGCATCTGCCTGTCCCTCGTTCCCCTCGTAACGAACGTTAATGTCAGACCGGCTCCTTGCTAACCCCTTGGCTTTCTGAGAGTTCCAGGCAGTTAGAAGGAAAGGAATCAGGCCGGAATGCGCATTGACTATTCCAAAGGTGAACTGGCCTCAAAAGAGCTGACCCTGCTCCATCGCCAGACCTCCGAAGCCGCCAGCGGCCGGAAGATGACGGTCATGCTCATCTTCCCGCCCGATTGGTTCCCCTCCGAACCCTATCTCAGCCTTCCCTCCCTCACCGCCGTCCTCCGCCAGGCTGGCCATACAGTGATCCAAAAAGACATCAACCTTGAGATGTGGGACTGGTACTTCAGCGAGGATTTTTTGAAGAAAGTCCTGCGCCGGGTGCCGCAACAGCTCGACCGGCTGCGGAAGCTCTCGAACAAGCGGGATTTGACGGCTGAGGAGATGGATCTCCAGATGGCGCTCTGCGATCTGACGCGTCCGCGGATGGAGAGACTGATCAAGAACGCGGAAGAGGCGAAGCGGTTCGTCAGAGGAGAGAATTTCTACAATATCGACGAGTTAGAGTGGGCGATTCATGTGTTCCGTGAAGTCACGGCTGTGATTTCGATGGTCTATTGCCCGGCGCGGATTTGCATGCCCCCGATGGAGACGGACCTCTCGTACAAGGTCTATGTCTCATCTGAAGTGATGGACGCGGTGCAGGACGAGCAAGTGAACGTCTATCGGGACGTATTCGACCATCTGGTGAAGCCGGCAATCGAGAAGGAACAGCCTGACGTGGTCGGCATCTCAATCGTCCTCCAGCAGCAGATATTTTCCTCGATGACCTTCTGTGCGCTCATCAAACAGCACTTCCCGCACATTCATGTGACGATTGGAGGCAATACGGTGACCCGCCTGCGTGATGTGCTCGCACAGTCGCCGCTGTTCCAATATTTCGACAGTGCTGTGGTCTATGAAGGGGAGACGGCGTTCACGCAGTTGGTCGAGGCGGTCGGTGCCAAGCGCGACCTGTCGCAGGTCCCGAATTGCATCTATGAGGATGCGACCGGCGTGCATGTCTCGCCCTTGAGTTATGCCGAGGACATGGCGACCCTTCCGCCGCCGGATTTCGAGGGCCTACCGCTGGAGAAGTATTTCGTGCCGACGAAAGTGTTGCCGTATTTGGCGACGCGAGGTTGCTATTGGGGCCGCTGCGAGTTCTGCGACCATGGTGAAGGCTATACAGACGGGTATCGGACGAAAAAGATTCAAGAGATCTTAGACGAGATCCGGTATCTGAAGGACAAGTACGGCGCCAGACATTTCCACTTCACGGACGAATCCTATCCACCGGCGCTCTTCCGCAAGCTCGCTCGCGGGTTGATCGAGAGCAAGATGGACATCATCTGGACGACGCACATGCGGTTTGAAAAAAGCTTGCTCGACTCGCAAGTCTGGCAGGATGCGCGCGACTCGGGCTGCCGCTATCTGCACTTCGGTTACGAGTCGGGAGTCGAGCGGGTGCTCAAGCTGATGGACAAGGCCACGACGACCGAAGTGATCACGAAACATTTGCAGCTGTCCGCCGATGCCGGCATCTGGAACCACTGCATGGGCTTCTTCGGCTTCCCTGGCGAGACGAAGGAGGAAGCCTGGCAGTCGGTGCAGTTCCTGGAACGGAACAAGAACCATGTGCATTCCCTCGGCTTCGGCACGTTCGACCTCAGCCGACATAACCCGGTGGCGAAGAATCCGGAGAGGTGGGGCCTGACGCCTTACAAGAACCCGGAGTGGGACCTGGCCCTCGACTATTACTACACCGTGAAGAACGGGATGAGCATCGAAGAAGCCGAGCGGGTGTTCGAAGAATTCGAGCGGAACCATCATCCAGGCTGGGATCTCCGGCTGTTCATCCGCGAATACGTCTTCCTCTATATCGCGCGATTCGGCTTGCAGAAGCTGAGCGATCTGCAGTTTCAATCGGCGAAGATCGCCGGCGCGGCGCCGTCGCTGGCGGGGAAAATGTGAAGCGTGGATTGGCTGACAGGCTGACAAGTAAGTCGCAAGCTAACAGGTGCTCGCCCGATGTCAGCCTGAATCCTGTCAGCTTGTCAGCAGGCGAGAGACGAACATTGAGCAGCGAACAATGAGTAGCTTAGTTCAAATCGACGGACTTGCGCCGCTGGCCAAGGAAGAGCGGAAGCAATCGAAGGTGATGCTGCTGTTCCCGCCGGAGTGGGTACCGACGGCGCCCTATCTGGCCCTGCCCTCCCTGACTGCCGTGCTGCGGCAAGCCGGGCATCAGGTCATCCAGCGCGATGTGAACATCGAAATGTACGACCATTTCTTTACCCTGGAATTCCTGATCTGGGTGAAGGCTCGATTGGGCATGCAGCTCAGACCCCTTCAAGATAAGGAGAAGGCCGGAACGCTGACGGAGCGTGAATCAGAGCAGAAAGCCGTGGTGGAGCAGGCCTATGCGGTCGATGTGTTCGATCTGGTGGAGAGGGCCGAGGATGCTAAGCTGATCGTGCGCAGTGAACGGTTCTACCAGGCCGATCAGCTCGAAGGCGCGCTGAACTGCTTCCGCGAGGCGATGCAGTATATCTCTGCTGCCTACTATCCGGCCTCCCTCGTCTTCTATCCGATGGAAAGCAACCTGGGTTACCGCCCCGGTGTTTCGAAGGAAGTCTTCGCCTGTCTCGATGACGAACAGGTGAACGTCTACCGGGATATCTGCAACCAGCTGGTGCTCCCGTCCGTGAGCAAGGAGCAGCCGGATGTGGTCGGTGTGTCGATCGGCACGCAGATGCAGCTGCTGGCGGGCCTGACCTTCTGCAAGATGATCAAGGAGACGTTCCCGCACATCCAGGTCGTGGTCGGTGGAAATGTCATCACGCGCTTACAGGAAGAGCTGCCGAAGCACGAGCGGTTCTTTGCCGAGGTGTTCGACGCGGCCATCCTCTACGAAGGCGAGCATGCGCTGCTCTGGTATGTCGAAGCGCTGAGCGGCCAGCGGGCGATGGACTCGGTCCCCAATCTGATGTATCGCGGGGCAGACGGCTTGCAGCAGAGCAAGGACGTGTATACGGAGAAGACGACGGCGCTGCCGCTGCCGGACTTCGACGGGTTCCCGCTGGATCACTACTTCGTGCCGGAGCGGATCATCCCCTATCTGGCGACGCGCGGTTGCTACTGGGGCCGCTGTACCTTCTGTGATCACGGGCAGGGCTATTTCGATCAATACCGCGGCATGTCGGCGCAGCTCGTCGTCGAACAGGTGAAGGCGCTACGGGACAAATACCACTGTCGTCATTTCCTGTTCTCCGATGAATCCTATCCGCCGGCGCTGTTCAAGAAGGTGTCGCGGCTGTTGGTCGATCAAGACGTCGGCATCAAGTGGACGACGCTGATTCGCTTTGAGGAAACCCTTCAAGACTCAGCGGTCTGGGAACTGGCGGCGAAGGCCGGCTGTTGCACGCTCTATTACGGCATGGAGTCTGCGAACGAGCGCGTGCTGAATCTGATGGACAAGCATGCGAAGGCGAGCGTGATCCGGAATAATCTGCATCAGGCGGCGAAGGCCGGGATTTGGAACCACGTGATGGCGTTCTACGGGTTCCCCGGCGAAACCCGCGAGGAGGCGATGAACACCAGGCAATTCCTGCTCGACAACCAGCCGGTCATCCACTCCACCGAGCTCTTCTATTTCGTGGCCTACCGGCATACGCCGATGGTGCGCCATCCGGAGAAGTTCGGCATTACGATCCACAAACAGGAGGAGTACGACCTGCCGCTGGACTTCTATTACACCCTGAACGAACCGGGCGGAATTTCCTGCCTGGATGCGATGCAGCTCTGTGAAGAGTTTTATCGGAATGACTTTCAACCTTGGGCGGTGCGTGTGAATGCGCGCGAGCACGTGTTTCTTTATATCTCGAAGTTCGGGACAAACAAGCTGCCGCAGATCTATGCGAAACAGCCTGCGGCTATTGGCGCAGCAGCAGGCGTGTCAGGTCTCGTGACCTGGCCGGTGGTAATGAGTGACGGGGAGGACGGCAAGGAAGGCATGTCTCGTGTGGTCAGCCACGGAGTCGGTGAGGCGTGAAACATAAGACGTGAAACGTGAGATGCG
>Ga0334722_10006214_pt1 | contig 11870 bp, 13 predicted proteins | sample C3_bottom_MG_FD_207210 | JGI IMG/M metagenome (GOLD analysis project Ga0334722, IMG submission 207210) | Sediment microbial communities from Yellowstone Lake, YNP, Wyoming, USA - C3_bottom | ecosystem: Environmental > Aquatic > Freshwater > Lake > Sediment | place: USA: Wyoming | collected...
TCCTTCGCTCTTCTTATCATCTCCACGCATATAGTTCGCCCGCTCTCCTCTCGGATAATGTCTGCTTCCTTCTATATGCATGGTATGTGCCATTTTATGTGGAGTTTTTCAACAACCTGTTAGGGGTTTTTAAAAGTTTTATTAATTCTTTTTTGATGCCGGCTCATATAGCCTACATCGGCAAAACAAATGGGAAGATTTAGCGGGTTTTATAAGCCAATAACCATACGGCCTGTGGCCACCCTCCTGAAATCAGGCGGGGAGCTGGGTTGTTCGAGTATTAATGCATTAACAATCACTTGCCAGTAACTTCAGCATATAGTATACTTATTGTAGATACAATGGAGGAGGCAAAATATGACTACAAAAATACAGCAATGGGGAAATAGCCTTGCTTTGAGAATTCCAAAGGCTTTTGCCGTGGAAGCGAATCTTCAAAAGGGAGCAATCGTTGACGTTTCGGAAGAAGACGGCAAAATTATTCTTACACCCATTAAGAGGAGGAAATTCACTTTGGAAAGTTTATTGTCGGAGGTGACAAAGGAGAACATCCATGGTGAGATCAGTACCGGGAAGAGGGTAGGTAAGGAAATATGGTAAAACAAAAAGGTTTTTTTACTCCCAACCGGGGACATATCATTTGGATAGACTTTGACCCGCAGTCCGGGCATGAGCAGGCAGGCAGGAGACCCGCCCTTGTCGTTTCCCCGGCTGCCTATAACGGGAAGATCGGATTGGCGTTGTTGTGTCCCATAACGGGCCAGGTAAAAGGCTATCCTTTTGAGGTTGCAATCCCCCAAGGGTTAGACGTCTCGGGAGTAATACTCGCAGATCAGATAAAAAGTCTTGATTGGAAGAGCCGCAATGCAGAATTCTGTTGCAATGCCCCTCACGAAGTCGTCAGCCTTGTCCTGGAAAAACTTGATACCCTTTTGTCGTAAAGCAGCTCAATTCTCAGTTCATACAATCTGAAAATTCCCTCCGGCTTACCTCGGAATATCCTTAAGCGAGGCACCCTATTCAGTTATTTACCCTCTCAGCTGTGGGTAACCTCTCCTGAAAACGGGCGTAGCGTAGATCTGTGGCTAATCAGGTTCCTCCTGAAGCCGCTATCCCGCGGGATTTTTTTCATGGATCGTGCTATTATTATTTGTGGGTCGGGATGCCCGCTATCAGCCGGAAGCCGCAGCTCTTTACAAAATCAATCAGGCGGTCCGGTATAATAATAATGGAAGGAGAATGCTTCGCTGTTTCCCTTTTTTTAAGGGAAATAATTTATCGCTAAAGTTTTCTTTGTAATCGTCCGATACATGAATTAGAGGTGCGTAACCTCAACGACATGTTTCGGAGGTAGTGAAAATGACCGTGTTGCCTTTCCAGTTAAACGAAGTCGTTAGGCTTTACAACAGAGTATCGAAGCTTAACCCGACTACACTGCTTGAAAAGGAGCATGGAGAACCTCAGGATATCGTCAGCATATCTGCTGAAGGCAAGAAAAAGCAGATTCTGGCTCAGACCAAGAATGAGGTTCTTGAGCGGATAAAAGAAGCAATGTAGGATGGAAAAGAAGGATTTCAGGATTCTCGTTGCCGATGACGACGAAATTGCAAGGGATGTTATAACCTCTCTCCTGCAAAGGGAGGGATATTCCGTTGTACCGGCCCATGACGGTCTCGATGCAATAAGGATATTGAGGATTGAGGAGGTCGGTCTTGTTATAAGCGACCTCCGCATGCCTGGGGCCGACGGGATTGAGGTGCTCAAGTATGCGGTTCGGACGAATCCCGATATTGCGGTTGTGATATTGACTGCCTACGGCACCCTGGACACCACCCTCGAAGCGATCAAGGAAGGGGCCTACGACTATCTCACCAAGCCTTTCAAGGGGCAGGAGATAATCCTTGTCGCCGACAGGGCCTTCCAGCGCATGACTCTGGTCAATGAAAATAAGGAGTTGACGCGGCATCTCAGGGACACCTACCGGGACATGGAGGTCCTGAAAAAGGTGGCTGCGAGTGGCAACCCGGATATGACGACCAACTGGCTCGAGCGGATTGCCCGGCTGAACGCCATGGGTGTACTCACCGAGAACGAAGTGCAGATATTGAAGGAAAGGCTCATTAAAGGGTAATGACAAAGGGAACAGTCCTCATAGTTGACGATGATCCTGTTGTCAGAAATGTGCTGCTTGATATCCTGGGGAGTGTCGGGGGATATGAGGCAGATATTGCAGTTGACGGTATCGACGGCCTTGAAAAACTCGGACGGCGCGAATATGACATAGTTTTTACGGACCTTACCATGCCCCGGATGAGCGGCATGGATCTCCTGAGAGAAACGAAAAAAAGGAATCCGCTGCAGTCCGTTGTAGTCATTACCGGATTTTCGACCCTCGACAATGCAATTAATGCCATGAAGGAGGGTGCCCGGGACTTCATCACCAAGCCGTTCAAGATCAATACCGTGATTTCGATTGCCGACAGGGTCATCGGTGAAAAGAGACTGTTGCACGGAATTTCCCAGCCAAGTGACGGAGGTACCGCCATTGAGCGCCTGAACAAGGAGCTGTTCAGAAGTCTTTATGAGATCGGGATATTCCACATGGTCACCACCGAGCTTGATGGGCTGTTCAATAACCGTGAGGTTTACGAAAGCCTGGTCGAGATGTCCTCACGGCTCCTCAATGTTCAGGAGGCGTCCTTCGGGATTCTTGATGGCGGAAGTCTTAAGATTGAAAGCGCTATCGGTACGACGGCAGAAAGGATATCGATCAGCGGGACGATCTTCGAGCATGTCATCCGTGACAAAAACTATTACATGGCGGCTCCGGGTGAGCTGAATCCCCATACAGGAGCGCCGCTTGCCTTTCCGTTATTTTCGATTCCCTTTGTCATGAATGAAGAGGTCTTCGGCGTCCTGAACCTTTCGAATAAGGCGGACGGAACAGCCTTTACCGATTATGAGATATCACTTGCCGTTGCCTTTGCCAGGAAGGCAGCCCTCAGGATCGAAAACAATGCGCTGTATGAGGTGTTTTATAACAATCTGGTCAACACCCTGAAATCACTGGTCATGAGTATTGAGGTCCGGGACAGCTATACCAAGCAGCACTCGGAGCGTGTTACGGCTTACTCTCTGCAGATTGCCCAGCAGATGGCAGTCGGCCCGGAAGAGCGGGACATCCTGAGCTTTGGCGGGTATCTCCATGATATTGGAAAGATCGGCGTCAGGGACACGGTCCTGCTGAAACCCGGCAGGCTGACTGACGACGAGATGCAGGAGATCAAACAGCATCCGGTGATCGGCGACAATATTATCAAGCCTATAAAATTCTTTCCGCGGGAGAGGGAACTGATCCGGAATCATCATGAACACTTTGACGGTTCAGGCTATCCTGACGGCCTTGCAGGATACAAGATCCCGCTGATAGTCAGGATTATCAAGGTTGCAGATACGTATGATGCGATGACGTCATCCAGGCCGTACCGGCAGGCGCTTGGGCATGAGATTGCGGTTGCCGAACTGAAGAAATTCTCCGGGACCCAGTTCGACGGGGAGGCAGTCAATGCCTTTCTCCAAACACCGGCAGGAAAGGGGGACTCTCTTGGGATTTAATAGCGGTGATACTGTTTTTTACCGGCTGCTGTCCGAGACTGCAAGGACGGGTGCCGCGGTTGAATCGGCAACAGACAGTGAGGTCGTGCTGCGCGCGGCTGATGAGCCTAAGCAGAATGTTAAACAGGGGGCCTATCTCGTCATAGCAACGGCCGATGGAGATATTTATACAGAGGTCGAAGCTGTGGATGGCCTGGTCCTTCGGCTGAGACGGATCTGGGGGGAGAAACGTGAGTATTTCAGGGTCGATGATGTGTTCCCGGTCCACTGTTCGAAGATCGCTCCTGATCAGGTCCGGAGAAAGGCGCAGATAATCGCCGGATATGGAACAACCCTTATGGAGGAATCCGATCTGCCTGACCAGGCAGAAAATCCCGCTCTCTGGAAGATGCTGACGGATATCAATGCCAAGCTTTCGCTTATACTGCAGCACCTGCAGCTTGAACAGGAGGGGTATACCAAAGCGGATCACAAGCATGTCAACCTCAGCGCCTCGGGTATCCGGTTTGTTATGAATGAGCATGTCAGTCTGGGGGATGCCGTCGAGATGAAGATGCTCCTTCCGACGCTGCCTCCGGTCGGGATCCTTACGCACGGAGAGATCGTCAGGGTCAGGGACCTCGGCAATCATGAGTTTGAGGTCGGCGTCCATTTTGCTGAGATGGATGACGAGGTGCGTGATGAGATCATCCAGTATGCCCTGAAACGCCAGCGCGACCTGATCCGAAACCTCAGACATCAGAGCGGAAATGATGGTTGATGAGCCCTGCAAGCATAATCGGACTTATATTCGGCATTGTTGCAATACTGGGCGGCAACCTGCTCGAGGGAGGCAGACTGTCCTCGGTGCTCCAGCCTACTGCTGCGTTCATCGTCTTCGGTGGAACATTCGGAGCAACACTCCTTAGCTTTCCGCTCGGGGATATCATCAAGGCATTCCGCTCTCTGAAACATGTGTTTTTCGAGCGGAGGCTCACCCCTGAGACGTACATTGACGATTTCATCCGGTATGCAGGCATTGCCCGCAGGAATGGCCTTATTGCGCTTGAGATAGAGATCTCAAAGATTGACAACCCTTTTTTGAAAAAGGCCATGACTCTTGCTGCGGACCATATGAATGTCAAGCTGCTTCGTGAAACCATGGAGCAGGAAAATCTGACCTTTGAGGCCGAGAGGCGGCGTATCGCCCGTGTCTTTGAAACTGCCGGCGGTTTTGCCCCGACGATCGGGATCCTCGGGGCTGTCCTCGGACTGATCCATGTCATGGAGAACCTCTCTGATCCGTCCAGGCTTGGAGCCGGGATCGCGGTTGCTTTTGTCGCCACGATCTACGGGGTCGGCTCAGCCAACCTCATCCTCCTGCCTATCGCTAAAAAGCTGGTCAACCGCCTGTCCTATGAGCTGTCGGTCCGTGAGATGCTGATCGAAGGGGTCGTCGGCATTCAGTCTGGCCTCAACCCCTACTACCTGAGGGAAAAGCTGAAGGTATTTCTGGAGACCAGGGGCGGCCCGTCATGAAAAAGAAAAGACTTCATGCAGAGGAAGAGAACCCCGACAGATGGGTCGTGTCCTACGCTGATTTCGTAACGCTTCTTTTTGCTTTTTTTACCGCTATGTATGCCATCAGCAGGGTCGATACCGGGAAACTCCAGCTGTTTACCGGGTCTATGAGGACGGCGTTTAAAGCAGCCCCGGTCCAGACAAGTCCGGTGATCGAGGGTATTGTCCCGATCCCTGAGGACACCCTGAGACTCGAAAAAGAGATGAGTCGTGCGATTGCAGCACTGAAGATGCCTGAGGATATCTCTGTCCGGAGGGACGATCGCGGGGTCGTCATATCGATCGGTGACAATGTTCTCTTTGATGTCGGTCAGGCAACAATAAAGGAGTCGTCTGCCCGGGCACTGTCGGCCATTGCAACAGTCATCGCGGGGGTGCCGAACAATGTCGTGGTTGAAGGTCATACGGATAATATTCCTGTCGGTAGTATGCGGTCAAAATATGCCTCGAACTGGGAGTTGTCCACTGCCCGTGCGACCAGCATCCTTCGATATTTTATCAGCAACTATTCCCTTCCGGCTGAGAGATTTTCTGCTTCAGGGTATGCAGAATTCAGGCCGGTTGCCTCCAATGCCACCCCTCAGGGGAGGACAAAAAACCGGAGGGTTGATATTGTTCTTCTCAGTACGGCTGAGAAGGTGAACGCCCGGGAGCCCGAGTCATACAGGTCTGTGCCTCAGAACCCCGGGAGTCAGAAGTCCGGGAGCAGGAATAAGGCCGGTAACTAAAGGAGGATGACACGATAATGAGCGATGAGCTTCAGAAAGATGCGGCCTCCGAGATCGTCAAGAGTCAGAAACAGTGGCAGGCAACGGTGGATGCCATTACCGACCTAATTTTTGTGACCGGCAAAGACCGGCTGATCAAACGGGTGAATCTATCATTCTCGGCAAAGTTCAACCGCCATCCGAAAGAGGTGATCGGCATGAGGGTTGATGAGCTTTTCAATCTCGAAATCCCGCATGCCAACTGCCTGCTTGAGAAGGCCTTCATGCTGAATCAGGCTGTTGAGGACGAGGTTACGATAGGACTTCATACCTATATGATCAGCGTCTTTCCTATTGTTCTTGACAGTCCTTATGACGAGGATGAGTCTTTCGTCTGCGTGATGAAGAATGTGACCGATATGAAGAAACTGCGGGACCAGCTCTACAATTCCTATAAGCTGGCATCGATCGGGCAACTGGTCTCCGGTGTTGCGCATGAGATCAACAACCCGCTCACCGGCATCCTCGGATTTTCAGAGCTCCTCCTTCTTCGGGTGAAGGACGATACGATACGCAAGGAGCTGGAAAAGATATATAAGTCTGCCGAACGATGCAGGGTGATTGTCGAGGGTCTGCTCTGCTTTTCGCGGCAGCAGAAGCCCCATCGAAGCCTGGAATATATTAATGACGTTCTCGACAAGACGATAGATCTCAGGGCTTATTGGCTCAGGTCCCGGGCAATCACTGTTGTCCGGGAGTACCAGGAGACTCCTCTGGCCTATATCGATGTGCAGCAGATACAACATGCGATACTGAATATCCTGATGAATGCCGAACAGGCGGTGCTTTCCAGCGGAAGGCCGGCGCAGGTGACCATCAGGACTGCCTTTGACAAAGAGGGAAAGAAGATAATCATCGGGATTGCGGACAATGGCGGCGGTATTCCCGAGCACGTCAGGGGAAAGATTTTTGATCCCTTCTTTACGACGAAGCCGGTGGGCGAAGGCTCGGGACTGGGGCTTTCGATGACCTATGGGATTATTGCCGAGCATGGCGGTACAATCAGGGTTGACAGTACTGAAGGGGAGGGGTCGACCTTTACCATTGAGCTGCCGATCAATAAGCCGGGGTCTGGCCAGAGTGTTTCCGCGTGACCAGCTGGAGTCTGTTTCTGAAATCTGACATTAAGTATACGGAAGGAATTCAAAAAATTGATTTTTTATCAGCGATGTGATAAACATAGGGCAGCATGTTTACAATAATTGGCATAGTCGTGGTCTTTGCCGGAATAATTGGCGGCTACCTCATGGAGCATGGGAACCTCCATGTCCTGTGGCAGCCTGCCGAACTGGTCATCATCGGCGGGGCTGCGATAGGGTCCTTTCTGATAGCATCGCCTCCCAAGGTCATCGGGCTTGTGCTCAAGAGCATGGGCACCATATTCGGCGGCGGCGGGCCGGGCAAGCCGGAATACCTTGAACTGCTCTCCCTCCTCAACATGATTTTTTCGAAGATAAGGAAAGAAGGGCTCATCTCTATAGAATCCGACATAGAGGATCCGAAGAAGAGTCCTCTGTTCAGCAAATACAAGAGCGTCGTCGCGAACCATCATGCCCTCGATTTTATTTGCGACAATCTGAAGGTCATGATTACGACCAATATGCCCCCCTATGAACTTGATAACCTGATGGAGATAGATATCGAGTCGAACCACCATGAGGAGATGGCGACCCCGGCAATCATCAACAAGGTTTCTGACTCTCTGCCGGGTTTGGGAATTGTTGCCGCGGTGCTCGGGGTTGTTATTACGATGGGCAAGATAGATTCTCCGCCTGCAGTGCTTGGCCACAGCATTGGCGCGGCACTGGTCGGAACGTTTATCGGTATCCTGCTCTGCTATGGGTTTGTCGGTCCGATGGCCTCCAAGATCGAGGCCCTTGTGGAAGAGGCAGGTATATATCCGAGGGTCATTAAAACGGCATTGGTTGCCTTTGTCGGGGGTGCTGCACCCCAGATTGCTGTTGAATCTGGCAGACGGGCGATCCCGGGGTCTGTGCGTCCGACCTTCGGAGAGCTCGAGACCGCGCTCAGGAAGAAGTAGTCGTTTCAGATGGCTCCCAAGTCCTCAAAGATCATCATCAAAAAGGTGAAAAAAGGCGGCCACGCCGGTCATCACGGAGGCAGCTGGAAGGTCGCTTACGCCGATTTTGTGACGGCCATGATGGCCTTCTTCCTTCTGATGTGGCTTCTGAATATGACCTCTGCTGAAAAACGGGCCAAACTGTCTTATTATTTCAAGACCTTCAGCCTCTTCGAAAAAGGGGGGACCTCGATGGTCATGGAGAAGACCGGTGGTGCTGTCGGCGACTCAGGCTCTCAGTTCAAGCTGGACGGGGAAGTAAAAGGCAAAGAGAAGTCGGAAGCCCCGACGTCTGAGGCCATAGAGGAGAAGATAAAAACGGAAGTCAACGCAAAGCTCGCTGACGTCCGGGACCAGGTCATGGTAGATCTTTTTGAGGGGGGGGTCAGGATACAGCTGGTAGACAAAGAAGGCCAGTCCCTGTTCCCTGTCGGGGCGTCAGAACCGAGCCCCAAGGCAAAGAAGATACTTGGCGTTATTGCAGAAAACATAAAATCTCTTGATAACAGAATTGCGATTGAAGGCCACACTGACGCCCTGAATTATTCGACCAGCCGTTATACGAACTGGGAGCTTTCGACTGAACGTGCCTCTGCAGCCAGAAAAGAACTCGAAAAAAATGGCCTTAACCCGGACAGGTTGATGATGGTTGCCGGCTACGCCTCGACGGAGCCACTTATCAAGGACAATCCGAATGATCCGCGCAACAGACGCATCAGCATTATCCTGCTGAATAATAAAGTTGCTGCTGCGGGAACTCAGCAACCCGCACCTCCAGCTGCTCCGCACGGTGAATCACAGCCCGCACCGCAGGTGCCCCCTCGGACGCCTTAGTCAACTCTGCGAACAGAGTTGACTAAGTTCTTTTATTCTGTCATTCCCGAAGCTCTTCATCGGGAATCCAGTGCCTATGAATGCTGGCTCCGCTTTTTCAGGAGACGACGTCCGGGTCTCCGGGGCAAGCCTTACTTTGCTGCGGCCAGCACCGGGTGATCCCTCCTGTTTTTTGCCCAGCACGGTTCGCTGCTCTCGCTGCAAACAGGTTTTTCTTCGCCGTAGCTGATGATCTCCACCCTGTTTGACGAAATCCCCAGTGCCACAAGATATTCTTTTTCAGCCTTTGCCCTTCTGTCTCCTAATGCAAGATTGTATTCATTCGTTCCGCGCTCATCACAGTGACCCTCTATGGTCACCTTTATTTTGCTGTTTTTTGCAAGTACGTCAGCCAGATTCTTTGCAATGGTTTTTGCCTCATCCGAGAGATTATATTTATCATAGGCAAAATGGATATCCTGCAGCTTCGACTGAAGCTCCTTCACATAAGCCGGGACAATATCCTTCTCATCCTTGTCAAGGGAGGTTACGGACTCCGTGGGTACCTTTTTCAGAGGCTCTGCCCCGGTCGTTTTATCGGCGCTCTGCCTGGCGTCGGCGGAAGGTTGGTCGATTGTCGCCACTTTTTTCTGAGAACATCCCCCGACGATTGCGAGGATCACGGCCAGCAGTACTGCAGTAAGAAGTCTGTTCATCCGGTGTAGTTCCTTTCTTTGCTTCTGAATTGGTTTTAAACCCCGGGGGCTTTGCCGCAGGGGGTACATTCTTATGCGAAATGGATTTGTTAATCCAGCTCAGGCAGAATTTCTTCCTCTTTTCCGAAAATCTCAGCTTCCTTGCATGACAGCAGGTTATAGATTTCGCCCCGAGACCCTCCCTTTATCATGGCCAGTACCTGATCATCCTTAAAAAGCCTCAGCAATTTAGCCTGAATTCTCAGGAACCTCCGCTCGCTCCGGGGGAAAATAAAAACAAGGGTATCGACAAGGTCCTTATCAAGGGAGTCGAAGGGGATTGGCTGCTCAAGAAAACAGAGTGAGATATATGAAAGTGGTGTAAACCTGCTGAAATGCCGCGGATGGGGCATAGCAAGCTCATTGCCTATTGCCGTGGGACAGAGCCGCTCTCTTTCCATTATAGAATCAAAGAGCTTTCGTGTGTCCAGGTGCGGGACTGCTTTTCCGATCTGGTTGAGACAGGCGCGTATGACAATTGCCTTGGTCTGTCCTTTGATACCCCGGTAGACACCGCCCCGCTGGATAAATCCGGATATTGATATGGTTTCTTCGTCTTCACTGGTAAGATCGGCAGCAACAGTCTTTACCGTGAACTGTCCGGCGTCCGCAAGCCAGGACCTTACATGCCTCTTGTCGAACCGCCATTGGCCGCCAACCCGGTAAAAGGGGATCGTCTCATTCCTGATCATCCGGTAGACGGTCTTTTCGGATACGTTCAACAATTTTGCCACATCTTTCACGCTTAAATGCATTTGTCTTAAGGTGTCCTCTATTGTCCACTATTGGCCTAATTATAGGGAGTTGCCCCTTATCTTGTCAATATCACACAATGCATGAGGTAACATGCTGAAAAACAGGCAGTTGACAAAGAATCGCTTAATGCTCAATAATGGAAGTCGTTATGATATTCTCGCCCGGTGAGATTGCTTCAGCCTCTGTCCTCCTGCTTATGGCGTTTGCATTGCTGGCAGGCCTTTTCAGCAGGTCCCAGGGCCTCCTGGTCGTTTTCTTTTCCCTTGTGGCAACGATTGCCTCTGTGATGACGACGGCTGCCGGTATCATGACGGTCTGGAGCGGAACCACGGAACAATTTACCCTGCTGATCGGGTTGCCGGACCTTCCGTTTCATCTCCGGATCGACCCCCTTGCCGGATTCTTTTTAACGGTCATAGGGCTGCTTTCCGCCTTCGTATCCTTCTATTCCGCAGGCTATCTGAAAGGTTTTTCAGGGCATCGGCCGGTAACAAGACTTGTTGTATTTTACTGCCTGTTCCTCGCCGGCATGTTCATGGTGGTACTCGCTGATGATGCCCTCTTTTTTCTTATTTCATGGGAGGTGATGGCTGCGGCCTCCTATTTTCTGGTTATGTTTGAGGACGAGCGTCCGGAGAACCGCAGGGCCGCGTTGCTCTATCTCGTTGTCGCTCATGTCGGTGCTATAGCGATCCTTCTTGCTTTTGGTGTGATGGCAGGCATTTCCACCCACTTCCAGGGTTTCAACGGTTACACCTTTGATGCGATGCGCCAGGCGACGTTCCCGCTGCCGTGGGCAACGGCAGCTTTTCTGCTCGCCTTCTTCGGTTTTGCAGCAAAGGCCGGCATGGTGCCGCTTCACGTCTGGCTGCCGGAGGCCCATCCCGTGGCTCCGTCGAACGTCTCGGCACTCATGAGCGGCGTGATGCTCAAGACAGCCATATACGGCATAATCAGGGTCACTTTTGACCTTCTGAAGGTCTTCCCCTGGTGGTGGGGAGCGATTGTTCTTTTCCTCGGCATTGTTTCGGCGGTTATGGGTATCCTCTACGCCCTCATGGAGAAGGATCTCAAGCGTCTTCTTGCCTACTCGTCGGTCGAAAATATAGGCCTTATCCTTGTCGGGATAGGGTTGTCGATGGTATTCTCTTCCTTCAAATTGCCGGTGCTTGCGGCTCTTGCCCTGACCGCAGCCCTTTATCACGTTTTGAACCATGCCATGTTCAAGGGACTGCTTTTCATGGGGGCCGGGGCGGTTCTCCATGCTACGCAGGAGCGGAACATGGAACATATGGGCGGCCTGATCCACCGGATGCCGTGGACAGCTGCGCTTTTTCTTGTCGGTTGCGTTTCCATATCCGCGCTGCCTCCCTTCAACGGCTTTGTCTCTGAATGGCTCCTGTTCCAGGCATTCCTTCTGTCCCCATCCCTTCCCAGCCCCCTGATGAAATTGTTCATGCCCCTGGGAGCAGCCCTGCTTGCGCTTACTGCCGCACTGGCAGCTGCCACGTTTGTTAAGGCCTT
>Ga0334722_10006215_pt1 | contig 11870 bp, 10 predicted proteins | sample C3_bottom_MG_FD_207210 | JGI IMG/M metagenome (GOLD analysis project Ga0334722, IMG submission 207210) | Sediment microbial communities from Yellowstone Lake, YNP, Wyoming, USA - C3_bottom | ecosystem: Environmental > Aquatic > Freshwater > Lake > Sediment | place: USA: Wyoming | collected...
TGCCGATCTCGAACGACATCGCACTCAACACGCACCTCCACGTGTTCTGGGGCAACCCGCTGCTGCAAGGCATTCATATCGGCCTGTTCATCGCCATCGCCGCACTTGTCGTCTACTGGGTCGTCCTCAACCGCACGACGCTCGGCTATGAGGTTCGGGCGGTCGGCTTCAGCCCGGAGAGCGCGCGCTACGGCGGCATCAGCGTGGCACGCAGCTACGTGACCGCGATGGCGATCTCGGGTCTCTTCGCCGGCCTCGCCGGGGCGATCGACATGCTCGGCTGGAGGTTTCGCCTCGGTCAGCTCGACGTCCAGGCTTCGACCATCGGTTACACGGGGATCGCGGTGGCGCTGCTGGGGAGGAACACGGCAGTGGGCATCTTCTTCTCCGCCCTCCTCTTCGGCGGGCTGATCAACGGCACGTCGGGCCGGCACCTCTCCGCGGACGTGTTCCCGCCGCAACTGGCGGGGAACCTGACGCTGATCATCCAGGGACTGATCATCCTCTTCATCGGTGCCGACGTGCTCGTGCTCTACCTCTGGCAGAAGCGCAAAAAGCTGCGAGGAGTCGGGTCGTCCGGCACGCCCGCGAACGCGGCCGCATGAGCACGCTCGACACGCCTGTCGAGATCGCAGGAGAGCGGGTCAGCGCGCGCTGGCTGGGGATCGCCGGGATCGCGCTCGGCGTGATCGCGTTCTGGGTCGCGCTGCCGCCTGTCGCCGCACGCGCCGCTGCCTGGCCGATCGCGTTCGGTGCGGTCGGGCTCGTCCTCGGCGGCTTCGCAGTGAGCAAGGGCGAGGGTCGTGTCGGCTTCGGCGCCGTCGTGAGCGGCCTGTTCGGAGCCCTCCTCGGCGTCTTCGCCACGCGGACCGGACTCGGTCACCTGAACCAAGTGGTCGTCTGGGGGGCGATCGTCTCCGCGATGTTCCGGTACGCAACGCCGCTGACCTTCGCGGCGATCGGCGGCCTCTTCTCGGAACGGAGCGGGGTGGTCAACATCGGGCTCGAGGGGATGATGCTGACGGGCGCGTTCTTCAGCGTGTGGGCGGATGTGGAGAGCGGCTCGTGGGTCGTCGGGCTCGTCGTCGGCGCGCTCGCAGGCGGTCTGCTCGCGCTTCTCCATGCGATCTTCGCGATCCACCTTCGCGTCGACCAGATCGTCGGCGGCACCGCGATCAACCTCCTCGCGGTCGGAATCACGGGCTACCTGTTCATCCAGATCTACGGCGAGCAGGGAACTCCGGGCACGATCCCGCAAGTCCCGGACGTCCGCCTCCATCTCGACAGCGTCCCACCGAAGAGACTCGGCCTCTTCCTCGACGCCGCGATCGGCCAGTTGAACCTGATGATCTGGGTCTCCTTCGCAACGATCGTTCTCTCCTACATCGTCATGTTCCGCACGCCGATCGGGCTGCGGATCCGCTCCGTCGGCGAGCATCCCCGTGCCGCCGACACGGTCGGCATCTCCGTCTACCGCGTGCGCTACGGAGCCGTTGTGCTCTCCGGCATGCTCGCCGCCCTCGGGGGCGCCTATCTCACGCTCGGATTCGTGCACTCCTTCAACGAGAACATGACCCACGGCCGCGGCTTCATCGCCCTCGCCGCACTCATCTTCGGAAAGTGGAATCCGTTCGGGGCTTTCGGGGCCGCGCTCCTGTTCGGTTTCTCGAGCGCGATCGCAGACCGACTCGCCCTCGCCTGGGGCACGTCGTGGCAGACGCTGTTCCAAGCGCTGCCGTATCTGCTCACCCTGATCGCCGTCGCCGGCGTGATCGGGCGCTCGATACCGCCGGCCGCCGTTGGACGGCCCTACAAGAAGCAGTAGCGGGGCGGCGCTGAAGCGCCGGCCCAACCTCGGCGGAGCGACCGCCTCGACCGTCACGGCGGTGGTCGCATTCCTCGCCGGGGGGATCGTGATCGTGATCACGACGGGGAAGGCACCGTGGGGTGTCTACAAGGCGATCTTCGAAGGCGCCGGTTTGAACTGGCTGCTGCCCTGGGTCTCGGGCGCGGATCGAGTCAACGCCGCGTTCAATCTCCAGCAGACCCTCCTCGTCGCGACGCCGCTGATGCTCACGGGCCTCGCCGTCGCCTTCGCGTTCAGGTGCGGCATGTTCAACATCGGCGGGCAGGGTCAGTACCTCTGCGGCCAGATCGTCGCCGTCGCCATCGGCACCTCCTGGGCCGGACTCTTCGGGCCTGTGCACATCGTGCTGGCGATCGTGGCCGCCGCACTCGCAGGTGCCGTGTGGGCAGGCATCGCCGGCTTCCTGAGAGCTGCGTTCGGGGCCCACGAGGTGATCACCACGATCATGCTCAACTGGATCGCGATCTGGATCGCGAGCTACCTGTTCGGCTCGGGCGGGCCATTGCAGAAGCCTGGTCAGGTGAACCCGATCTCGAGCGACGTCGTCGAGACCGCCCGGTTGCACGTGTGGTGGGGAGATCCGCTGCTGCAGGGGCTGCACGTCGGGATCTTCCTCGCCCTTGGGTCGCTCATCGTCTTCTGGCTCGTGCTCAAGCGAACGACGCTCGGATTCGAGATCCGCGCCGTGGGCACGAACACCGAGGCGGCCCGTTACGCCGGCATCCCGGTCGCGCGCAGCACCGTGGTCGCAATGTGCATCTCGGGATTGTTCGCCGGCATCGCGGGCTCGCTCGACATCCTCGGCTGGCAGTTCCACCTGACGACGCAAGACGTGCGGGCATCGACGATCGGCTTCATGGGCATCGCCGTCGCGTTGCTCGGCCGGAACACTGCGATCGGAGTCCTCTTCGCGTCCCTGCTGTTCGGCGCGCTCTCCGTGGGGACCTCGACGCGCCAGCTCGACCCGGACGTTTTCGACCCGAGGCTGGCGGGCAACCTCACGTTGATCATCCAGGGGCTCGTCATCCTCTTCTTGGGGGCGGACGTGCTCGTGCTGACGCTCTGGCGCCGCCTCTGGAGACGATCGTGACTGTTCATCCGGCCGTGAGGGCAGCCCTGGAGCGGCTCTCGATCGACGCGCGACGTGTTGCACAGCTCGGAATCGTCCTCGGAGTCACGGCGTCCTGGCTCGCGCTGCCGCCGCTTCGATCCCGCGTGCTCGTCTGGCCGATCCTCCTCGGCATCGTCGCCGTCGCCTGCGGAATCTGGGCCGTCAGCCGGGCCAAACGGAGAATCGGCTGGGGAGCCGTCGCGGCTGGGCTCGCTGGTGTCGTCGGCGGCGTGCTGGCGACGCGGTCGAGCGTCGCGCATCTCGGCGACGTATTCGCATGGGGAGCGCTGCTGGCATCGACGCTTCGATTCGCGACACCGCTCACGTTCGCCGCCCTCGGCGGCCTCTTCTCCGAGCGCAGCGGCGTCGTCAACATCGCGCTCGAAGGAATGATGCTAAGCGGCGCGTTCTTTGGCATCTGGGGAGCGGACGTCACGGGCTCATGGCTGCTCGGTCTCGTCGTCGCGATGGCCGCCGGCGCTGCCTTCGCCCTCGTCCACGCGGTCTTCTCGATCCACGTGCGGGCGGACCAGGTGGTGACGGGGATGGCGATCAACTTCCTCGCGCTCGGAACGACCGGCTACCTGTTCGTGAAGATCTACGGCGACGCGGGCACGCCGCCGGACGTCCCGCACATCCCGGATGTCCACCTCGGCTGGCTCGGCTCGATCCCTCCACCCGCGCTGGGCGGCTTTCTCGAGCAGTCGCTCGGCCAGCTGAACCTGATGATCTGGCTGAGCTTCGGCCTGCTCGCGCTGTCGCATGTCGTCGTCTTTCGCACGCCGGTCGGGCTACGGCTCCGCGCTGTCGGTGAGCACCCGCAGGCTGCCGACGCAGTCGGGATCTCGGTGTACGCTGTCCGCTACGCGGGGGTGATCCTCTCGGGCATCCTCGCGTCACTCGGCGGTGCGTATCTCTCGATCGGATTCGTCTATTCGTTCAACCAGAACATGACCGCGGGCCAGGGGTTCATCGGGCTCGCCGCCCTGATTTTCGGGAAGTGGCGGCCCCTCGGTGCGTTCGGCGCCGCCGTCCTGTTCGGGTTCTCGAGCGCCCTCGCCCTCCAGCTCCCGGTCTACTCGGCGTCCGCCGCCGTCCTCTTCCAGGCCCTGCCCTACGTCCTCACGCTCGTGGCGGTCGTCGGCCTGATCGGACGCTCCGTCGCGCCTGCTGCCGTTGGTAAGCCCTACGTCAAGCAATAGCGTCCGCCGGTCGGGGAACGCCCGCGCCGGCTGGTCGATCGCGCTAGGTCTGGTATCCGTCGCGACGATGCCGCTGGCGATCTTGGGAACGCGCTACTCGTCTTCGTACAGGCTGCTCGACGCAGGGTTCGCCATACCACTCGGGCTCCTGCTCGGCGGCAGTGCGCTGGCGCTCGCGCGCTCGGCCCGTCACAGAAATGAGCGTGCGCTCGGCCGCCTCGGGGGCGGGGCTGCCATCCGCTGGGGACGGATTCTCGCCACGACCGGGATTTGCCTCGCTCTGACGGCGCTGATCTCGGTGGCCGTCTATCAGTTCCTGCAGCACGTGGGCTCGTCGAACTGACGTTTCGAGGGCGAGGCAAAGCCTCGCCCCTACATGGGACGTGCGAATTGGGACGTTGCCGGTAAGATGGCGCGGCGATGTTCGAGATCGGCTCGAGCCTGCGCGAGGCCAGAACGCGGCAAGGTCTCGACTTCCCCGAGATGGAGGCCCGCACGAAGGTACGGGCCAAGTATCTCCGCCTGCTCGAGGAGGAGCAGTTCGAGCAGCTTCCCGCGCACACCTACGTCAAGGGCTTTCTCCGGACCTACGCGGACTGCCTGGGGCTCGACGGGCAGCTCTACGTCGACGAGTACAACACCCGCTTCGTCGCAGTCGAGGACGAGACCCACGTGCGCACGCGTCGTGCGCCCGCCACGACGTCACGCTCGCGCTCCCGGCGCAGGGAGCGCCGCGAATCCCGTGTCGTCGTCGTGGCACTCGCTGCGATCGCGATCGTGACCGCGCTCGTGATCGCGGCGTGGCGTTTCGGGAGTCCAGGCGGCCAGAATGTGCACGGGCTGACCACCACGACGAGCGGCAAGCCGGCAGCGCAGATCCAGACAAGCGTGGTCGCCGTTCGCGCTGTTCGGGGCGCCTCGTTCGTGGTGGTGCGCTACCGCAGGTCGAGTGGGAGGCCGCTGTTCAGCGGCACCCTCGAGCGAGGAGAGGTGCAGACGTTTCCACAGCGCCTTCTCTGGCTCTCGATCACATCGCCCAGGAACGTGACCGTCACCGTCTACGGCAGGCGGATCACGGTCCCGACCGGCGGCGAGTTCCAGCTGACCGTCCCGCGCAGGTAACAGCGCCCGATCCTTTGACCCGCCCGCGCGCGGCCATAGTCGTCACCGGGAGCGAGCTCGTCCGCGGCGAGAGGTCGGATCTGAACGGGCCGTTCTTCGCACGCGAGGCGCTCTCGCTCGGACTGGAACCCGGCAGGATCACGATCGTCGGGGACGCACCCGAGGACTTGCGCGCGGCGCTCGCAGAGGGGCTCGCCGCCGATGTGATGCTCGTGTCCGGAGGGCTCGGACCGACCCATGACGACAGGACGATCGAGGTCCTCGCGGCCGTGACCGGCCGAGCGCTCGTCGTCGACGAAGAGCTCGAGCGAGAGATCGAGGGGGTTTCTCGGATGGCCGCCGAGCGGCTGCGGCGACCGTATGCCGATTTCGCTACCGGTGTCCGCAAGCAGGCGACGCTTCCGGACGGTGCCATCTGTCTCGGTCTTGCGGGCACCGCGCCCGGGGTCGTGCTGGACGCAGGCTCGTGTGTCGTGGTCGTCATGCCGGGTCCGCCGGGGGAGTTGCGCCGCCTGTGGCCGCGGGCGCTCGAGACCGAGCCGCTCCGACGGGTACTAGCCGGTACGCAGCCTCCGTCCCGCCGCGTTCTGCGCTTCTACGGCGCGAGCGAGTCCGCGGTGGCGAGGGCGCTCGCCGAAGCGGGCGGCGACGGACGTGGGGTGGAGGCGACGATCTGCGCCCGCGACTTCGAGATCCACGTCGATCTCGTCGTCGAGCCGGGTGCTGAGACGCGTGCAGACGAGCTGGTCGCCGAGCTTCGTCGGCCGCTCGCGCGGTATCTCTTCGCCGAAGAGGAACGATCGGTGCAGGAGATCGTGCTCGATCTCTGTCGGGAGCGAGGTCTGACGCTCGCAACCGCCGAGTCGTGCACCGGCGGGATGATCGCTGCCCGGCTCACCGATGTGGCGGGTGCGAGCGAGGTGTTCCGCGGCGGCATCGTCGCCTACGCCGACGACGTCAAGACACAGGAGCTCGGCGTTCCCGCCTCGGTGCTCACGGCGCACGGGGCGGTCTCGGCGGAGACGGCGAAGGCGATGGCTGCGGGCGCGCGCGACCGTCTGGGCGTGGACGTCGCGGTTGCCGTGACGGGCGTCGCGGGGCCCGGGGGAGGAACCGCCGACAAGCCGGTCGGTCTCGTCTTCTTGCACGTGTCGGGCCCTGACGGGGACGAGGCGCTTCGGTTCGAGTTTCCGGGCGAGCGTGAGTGGATCCGGACACGCTCGGCGGTCGCCGGGCTCCACCTCGTGCGGCGGCTACTGACGCAAATCCGACACGAAGACGTATGAGCTCGACGGGTAGGGTCGGTGGCGATGACGCCCTCCGGCTCTTCCTCGCGCTCCTGCTCCCCGACGAGGTTCTCGACGTGCTCGAGCGCTGGAGCGAGGAGGAGCTCTCCAAGGGGCGTCGCGTGCCGCGGGCGCACCTTCACGTCACGCTTGCGTTCCTGGGCAGGAGGCCGGCGAAGGAGCTGCCGGCGATCCTGGACGCGCTCCGCACGGCCGCAGCGCGCGTTACGCCGTTCTCGTTCGAGCCGGTGCGCTACAGGGAGACGAGAAGCGTGGGCATGGTCGTCCTTCGGGATCCGTCAGATGCGGCCGACCGGCTCGCCGCTGACCTGCACGAGCAGCTCGAAGGGCTTGGCGTCTACAAGCGTGAGGCCCGGCGGTGGCTTCCGCATGTCGCGGTGCTCCGCTTTCGCGAGCAGCCGCGTTTGCGCCCTCCGCTGCCCGATCTTGGCGTCTTCGCTCCGTCCGACGCCGCTGCTTTCCTTTCACGTCTGCACCCGACCGGGGCGCGGTACGAGGTGCTCGAAGTGGTCCCGCTGGGGCCTGGTGGAGAAGCCCGGCAGAGAGAAGAAACGGAGAGGATGAGATGAACCGCGAAGAGGCACTCGATGTCGCACTCGGTCAGATCGAGCGGCAGTTCGGAAAGGGCTCCGTCATGCGCATGAGCGACCAGGCACAAGTGGCGATCGGTGCCATTTCGACCGGTTCGCTCTCGCTCGACCTGGCGCTCGGTATCGGCGGTCTTCCGCGCGGGCGCATCGTCGAGGTCTTCGGACCGGAGTCGTCGGGGAAGACGACGCTCGTCTACCACGTCATCGCCGAGTCGCAGCGCCGCGGTGGGATCTGCGCGTTCATCGACGCCGAGCACTCGATGGATCCATCGTACGCGCGCCGGATCGGCGTCAACATCGACGACCTGCTCGTCTCGCAGCCCGACACGGGAGAGCAGGCGCTCGAGATCTGCGAGCTGCTCGTCCGCTCGGGCGCGCTCGACATCGTCGCGATCGACTCGGTCGCCGCGCTGACCCCGAAGGCCGAGATCGAGGGCGAGATGGGGGACAGCCACGTCGGCCTGCAGGCACGCCTGATGAGCCAGGCCCTGCGCAAGCTGGCGGGAACGCTCAATCGCACGGACACGATCTGCCTCTTCACGAACCAGCTGCGCGAGAAGATAGGCGTAATGTTCGGGTGTCTGCCGTACCACACGAAAGTCATGCTGGCCGACGGAACTTCAGAGATGATCGGCAAGATCGTCAACCAGCGGCTTCCGGTGCAAGTAATGTCGATGGCCCCCAAGACTCGACAGATCTCGCCGAAACGCGTCGTCGAGTACTACCGGAACGGGACGACCGACGATTGGCTCCAATTTGAGCTTGAGGGTGGCAAGGGCAAGCACGGTTTCGAGTGCACCCCGAACCACCTGATTTTCACACCGAGCGGTGAACGTCATGCGTATGAGATCGCTGAAGGCGACGAGATGCTTGTCGCGACTAGGTACTACGCGATGTCGTCGGACCAAGAGCAGGTCATTCTTGGCGGCGTGCTCGGTGACGGGGCGCTACGACGCGTTTCAGGCCACACCGTTAAGTTCCGCGTCGGGCACGGACCGAAGCAACTTGCATATCTGACGTGGAAGCACGAGTTCCTTGCGCCGTTTGCCCATCCGATGGCGCCGACAGGGAATGGGTTCGGCTTCGAGACGATCCCGATGCAGCAGCTCATCTCGGTACACGAAGCCGTGTACGCAGGAGGCGGTGGCAAGACAGCGATTACTCGCGAGCTCGTTAGCGCACTCGACGAACGAGCCATTGCTGTGTGGTACCTCGATGACGGTACTTTTGGTGGCAGCTTCGAGCGCTGGGGACACGGGAAGGTGGAGATTTGCGCCAAGAGCCTGACGCCCGAGCATCGTGAGATGCTTGGCCGCCGTTGTGAGGAACTCGGCCTGGGCCGGCCGACCGTCACTGCCCGGGGCCTTCTCTTCACTGGCGAGCGAACACAGGTCTTCCAGGAGCGGATCGCGCGCTACGTTCATCCATCGATGTCCTACAAATTGCATCCGGACCTGCGAGACCGCTTCGACTGGGATCCGGATACGAGCGATGCGCACCTGAACGGCACACGGCTCACGGCGAGGACATCTCTGCGTGCGACTCCGATGCGCGTTACCCGGATTACGAAGCCAGTCTCGACGCGGCGCCGCATGCGCTTCGATCTTCAGGTTGAGGACAACCACAGCTACCTGGCCAGCGGGGTGGTCGTCCACAACTCGCCCGAAACGACGCCCGGCGGGCGGGCCCTGAAGTTCTACTCGTCCATACGCCTCGACATCAGACGTATCGAGACGCTGAAGGACGGCGCTGAGGCGTACGGCAACCGCGTGCGCGTGAAGGTGGTCAAGAACAAGGTCGCTCCGCCCTTCAAGCAGGCCGAGTTCGACATCATCTACGGCTCCGGCATCTCGTGGGAGGGCACCGTGGTCGATGTCGCCCTCGAGCGAAAGATCATCCAGAAGTCGGGCTCGTACTTCAGCTTCGACGACGAGCGGCTCGGCCAGGGGAGGCAGAACGCAACAGCCTTCCTGTCCGAGAACCCCGACATCGTGCAGACGATCCTTGCCAGGATCCAGACGGAGGCCCCACCCGAGCAGGTCGTCTCGGCCCGCCTGCTGCCGCAGGCGGAAGGTGCTCCGACCGAGGTGACTCCCGTGGAGGAGCTGGAGGCGGTCGCGGTCGAGGTCGGCACCGACGCTTAGCGCCTTCTAGGGATGCAGACCACGCCGGTTGTGACGGCGCTCCGGAAAGCCGGTCGCGATCGTGTCGCGGTGGAGCTCGACGGCACGCCGTGGCGCGTCTTGCCGGCCGAGTCGGTAGTCGCGGCCGGGCTCGATGCCGGCGTGTCGCTCGATCGAGAGCGGGTGCGAAGGCTCCGTGCCGAGCTCCGCCGCGTCGAAGCACGTAGCGCCGCCCTATCGGCACTCCGTCACCGCGACCATACGGCGACGACACTTCGCAGTCGGCTCGCTGCCAAAGGAGTCGCACCGATCGACCGGGAGGCGGCAATCGTGACCATGGAGCGGGCCGGGCTCGTCGACGACGCTCGCTTCGCACAAGGGCGTGCGTCCGCGCTCGCCGCGCGAGGTGCCGGCGACCTGATGATCCAGGACGACCTCGAGCGTCGGGGCGTCGCGCCCGCCCTGGTCGACGAGGCGATCGGGAGGCTGGAGCCCGAGCTCGAGCGCGCTCGCAGGCTTCTTGCGGGGCACCCGGACTGGCGTCGGGCGCTCCGCCGGCTCGCAGCGAAAGGCTTTGCGGAGGACGCGCTCGAAGCGGTCGTTGCGGATCAGCGCGAAGCGGAGCTAGGATAGGAGAGCTTCATCCGACATTTTCCTGCACACGATCGTCTTTCTGAACTCGTTGACCTTCAACTCGACCTTATCGACCTCGAAACTCCAGGACGCACCTTGCGGTCGCCCGGAAGGGGCCAGGCTCTGAGCTGACGTCGACATGCCCACGTCGGGCGTGCGAGTTCCGGGGCGTCGCCCTGCAGGCGGAGTGCCGGATGTGAGCAACCGCAGCGTCTGCTGCGGACAATCGATTCCTCTCGTCGAGGGGAGGTGTGATGCTCACGCTCTTGGGGGTGCTCGCAGGGCTGGTGGTCGGAGGGGGGATCATGGCCGTGTGGCTGCGGACGGCAAGCTCCTCTCGGGTACGCGTCGCCGAGGAGATGCGCAAGCAGCTCCTCAGCGATGTCGAGCGCGAGGTCGAGACCCGTCGGCGTGAGGCCGAGGTCGAGGTGCGCGAGGAAGCGGTGCGGCTCCGCGCAGGGATCGAGCACGAGGTGCAGGACCGTCGGGTCGAGATTGCGAAAGTCGAGGAGCGTGTCGTCCGGCTCGAGGCCGACATCGAGGCGAAGCTCGTCGAGCTGGATCGGCGGGAACAGGGCGCATCCGACCGCGAGACGCATCTCAAGCAGCTGCAGGACGAGCTGAAGGCGACGAAGCAGCACGCGCTGGACGAGCTACAGAGGATCTCCGGGATGACGCTCGGTGAGGCTCGGCAGCAGCTCCTGGAGCGATCCGAGGACCTGGTACGGCACGAGCTGGCGCGCAGCGTCCGCCAGCTGGAGGAAGAGGCGCGAACCGATGCGCGCCGGCGTGCGCGCGCGCTCGTCGCCGATGCGCTGCAACGGGTCGCGGCGAGCCATACGGCCGAGACGACGGTGACCGTCGTCGAGCTTTCGTCCGACGACATGAAAGGACGGATCATCGGACGCGAGGGTCGCAACATCCGCGCTCTCGAGCACCTGACGGGGGTCGACTTCATCATCGACGACACGCCGCATGCAGTGGTGCTCTCCTCGTTTGACGGGCTCCGCCGTGAGGTGGCCCGGCTGACGCTCGAGAAACTAATGGAGGACGGCCGAATCCATCCGGCGCGGATCGAAGAGATGTACTACCTCTCGAAGGCGGAGCTCGAGGAGCACGTTCAGCAGGCAGGGGAACAGGCGGTCTTCGAGGCGAACTGCGGCGAGTTCCATGAGGAGCTCGTCAAGGTCCTCGGACGGCTGCGGTATCGCACGAGCTACGGCCAAAACGTCCTCAAGCACACGCTCGAGGTCGTCCACCTCGCCGGGCTGATGGCGGCCGAGCTCGGGGCCGGAGCGAAGACGACAAAGCGCGCCGCGCTCTTGCACGACATCGGCAAGGCGATGACTCACGAGGTCGAGGGCTCCCACGCCGCTGTCTCGGCACAGCTGGCGAAGCGGTTCGGCGAGTCGGAGGGGGTCGTCCACGCGATCGAGGCGCACCACTACGAGGTGCAGCCGCAGACGGTCGAGGCGGTGCTGCTGATCGCGGCGGACGCGATCTCGGCATCACGGCCGGGCGCGCGCGGGGAGAGCCTCGAGCACTACATCCGCCGCCTCGAGGCGCTCGAGGAGATCGCGACTGCGAAGCCGGGCGTGGCGAAGGCATACGCGCTGCAGGCGGGCCGAGAGATCCGCGTCATGGTCGAGCCGACGGAGGTCGACGACGACGGCGCCGTGCTCCTCTCGCACGAGCTCGCGCGCGAGATCGAGGATCAGCTGGAATATCCGGGCCAGGTGAAGGTCACGGTGATCCGGGAGAGCCGAGCGGTCGACGTGGCCGGCAACAAGGCCGACCACCGGCGCGAGCCGGCGCCATCGCCGCTCGACGGCTGAGCCCGGGAACGCCCTGCGCCGAGGCGGGGCATGCAGGCAGAATGGTTTCGATGGCTGGTCGGCAATTCCTCGCCGCGTGG
>Ga0334722_10006216_pt1 | contig 11870 bp, 10 predicted proteins | sample C3_bottom_MG_FD_207210 | JGI IMG/M metagenome (GOLD analysis project Ga0334722, IMG submission 207210) | Sediment microbial communities from Yellowstone Lake, YNP, Wyoming, USA - C3_bottom | ecosystem: Environmental > Aquatic > Freshwater > Lake > Sediment | place: USA: Wyoming | collected...
GAAACGCGCGTTGTGGGCCATGTCGGCCGCACCGGCGTCGGCCGGCCGCGGAAGCTTTCCGTTCATACCTGAACCTCTATGAAAACCCTGCTGTTGGTGGATGGCTCGTCTTACCTGTATCGCGCGTTTCACGCGCTGCCGGACTTGCGCAACGCGCGCGGCGAGCCCACGGGCGCGATCTACGGTGTGCTCAACATGCTACGACGCCTCGCCGCCGACTACAAGCCGGACTATCTCGCCTGCGTGTTCGATGCCAAGGGCAAGACCTTCCGCGACGACTGGTATCCCGAGTACAAGGCGCACCGCCCGCCCATGCCCCCGGACCTGGTGAGCCAGATCGAACCGCTGCACCAGGCGGTGGTCGCCTTGGGCTGGCCCTTGCTGATGATCGATGGGGTCGAGGCCGACGATGTGATCGGCACGCTCGCGCGCCAGGCGACCGAGGCCGGCATGCGCTGCGTCGTCTCCACCGGCGACAAGGATCTGACCCAGCTGGTGAACCCCAACGTCACCTTGATCAACACCATGACCAACGAGCGGCTGGACGAAGCCGGGGTAGAGGCGAAGTTCGGCGTGCCGCCGCGGCTGATACTCGATTACCTCACGCTGGTCGGCGACAGCGTGGATAACGTCCCGGGCGTGGAGAAGGTCGGGCCGAAAACGGCGCTCAAGTGGCTCTCTACCTACGGCTCCCTAGATGCGGTGGTCGAACACGCCGAGGACATCGGCGGCGTGGTGGGGCAGAACCTGCGCCGCGCGCTGCCCTGGCTGCCGCAGGCGAAGAAGCTCCTCACCGTCTACTGCGAGGTGCCGCTGCCGCTCAAGCTGGAGGAACTGGTGCCGCGGCCGCAGGGCGAGGCCCAGCTGACTGGACTGTTCCAGCGCTTTGGCTTCAGGAGCTGGCTGAAGGACCGGGCGCCGCCTGCCGCCGCAGAAGCCGCGCCGGCGCCCGCCCTCGCGCAAGCGCAGCTGAGCCCGGACGAGATAGTGCGCACTTACGAAACGATCCTGAACGAGCAGCAGCTGGCCGATTGGCTGCAGCGTATCGACGCCGCCGCCCTGACCGCCTTCGACACCGAGACCACCGGCCTGGACCCGCTGTGCGCGCAGCTGGTGGGGATGTCTTTTTGCATCGAGCCCGGACGCGCGGCGTATCTGCCGCTGGCGCATAACTACGCCGGCGCACCGGCGCAGCTGGGGCTGGCGCGCGCGCTGGCTCTGCTGCGGCCCTGGCTCGAGTCCGCGGACAAGCCGAAGCTCGGCCAGAATCTGAAATACGACCAGCACGTGCTCGCCAACCACGGCGTTCAGCTTCGCGGCGTCGCGCACGACACGCTGCTCGAGTCCTATGTGCTTGAATCGCATTTGCGCCACGACATGGGCACGCTGGCCGAGCGGCATCTGCGGCTGGCCACCATCAGCTACGACGACGTCACCGGCAAGGGCGCGCAGCGCATTGGTTTCGACCAGGTGAGCGTGGAACGCGCCACCGAGTACTCGGCCGAGGACGCCGACGTGACGCTGCGCCTGCACCAATGCCTGTACCCCAAAGTGCAGGCCGAGCCCGGGCTCGAATACATTTACCAGAAGATCGAGTTGCCTGCGCGCGAAGTGCTGTTCCGGATGGAGCGCAACGGCGTCCTGATCGACGCGCCTTTGCTCGAGGCGCAAAGCCGCGAACTCGGGCAGAAGATGATGGAGCTGGAACACAAGGCTTACCGGGAAGCGGGCCAGCCGTTCAACCTGAATTCGCCCAAGCAGATCGGCGAAATCTTCTTCGACCGCCTCAAGCTGCCGGTGCTAAAAAAAACGCCGAGCGGCGCGCCGTCCACCGACGAGGAGGTGCTGGAGCGGCTCGCTGCGGATTACCCGCTGCCCAAGACCCTGCTCGATTACCGCTCGCTGACCAAGCTGAAATCGACCTACACCGACAAATTGCCGCGCATGGTCAACCCCGCCACCGGGCGGGTGCATACCAACTATGCGCAGGCGACGGCGGTGACCGGTCGCCTCGCGAGCACCGACCCGAATCTGCAGAACATTCCGGTGCGAACCCTCGAGGGCCGGCGCATCCGCGAGGCCTTCATCGCCCCCGCAGGCAGCGTGATCGTGTCAGCCGACTATTCGCAAATCGAGCTGCGCATCATGGCGCACATCTCGCGCGACGAGAATCTGCTGCGCGCATTCGCTGCGGGCGAAGACGTGCACCGCGCGACCGCGGCCGAGGTGTTCAACCGCAATCTGCACGAAGTCACGGCGGAGGAGCGGCGCTACGCCAAGGTGATCAACTTCGGCCTGATCTACGGCATGTCGGCCTTCGGTGTGGCGCAGGCCTTGGGCCTGGAGCGCGCCACCGCCCAGGCCTACATCGACAGTTATTTCACGCGCTACCCCGGGGTCGCGCGCTACATGCAGGAGACGCGGGAGCAGGCGCGCGAACGCGGCTATGTGGAAACCGTGTTCGGCCGCCGGCTCTGGCTCGCCGAGATCCGTGCCGCCAACGCCGGCCGGCGCCAAGGCGCCGAGCGCGCCGCGATCAACGCGCCGATGCAGGGGACGGCGGCGGACCTGATCAAACTGTCCATGATCGCCGTGCAGGATTGGCTGGGCCGGGAACGAATGTCATCCAAATTGGTCATGCAGGTACATGATGAACTGGTGCTGGAAGTCCCGCAGTCGGAACTTGCGCAAATGCGCGAGCGTCTGCCGCAGTTGATGACCGGCGTGGCCCAGCTCGCCGTGCCCCTGGTCGTGGACGTTGGGGTAGGCGCAAACTGGGAGCAGGCGCACTAACCGTATCCGGGGAACGACATGAACGAACCGTCCAGCCAGAAGCCGTCTGTCGCATCCGCGTCCCGGCGCGGGCGGATCCGGCATGTCGTGCTGCTCGGGGACGCCCTGCTCGACGCCTACAGCAGCATCGACCAGCGCCCGGGTGAGTTCGAGAACGCCCTGCTTCCCGGGACGCGTGACCAGTGGAAAATCAGCGTGATTTCCGCGGCCGCGATCGAGCGCGCAGGCGCGTCGGCCGTCCTGCCGAAGGACGCCACCCACGCGATCGTTTTCATCGAAGGCAATCACGCCATCGAGCACAGCGGGCTGCTTCACGGCCGGCCGCACACGGTCGGTCATACGCTGGAACAGCTCTCGCTCGCTGCGGACGAGTTCGAACGCACGCTCGCGCGCCTGATCCATGTCGCGCAGGCGGCACGGCTGGTCATCATGGTATGCACCATGTTTGAGCCCAATTACAAGGATCCGGTTCGCCAGCGCACCGCCAGCGCGGCGCTGGCGATATTCAACGACCGCGTAACCAAGCGCGCCGCCGAGGCGCGGGCGTCCCTGATCGATCTGCGCCTGATCTGCAACGAGCCGGAAGACTACGACAAGCCGACCCAGATGTCCAAGAGCGGCCTGCAGAAAGCCGCCAACGTCGTGCGCTTCGCCATGTTCGAGCTGGAAGCGGGGGCGCAGCGCAGCCAGGTGTTTTTCTAGGCGCGCGCAGGCCCCTCGGGGCCGCGAGCGAAAGCGCTTGACGCTGCACCGCGATCCGATGACAATCATTCGCATCGACACTGCCATCCGGCCGCGCTCGGCCACGCCCGCGTTGAGTCCACGGGCTGTCAGCAACCCATCGTTCGCAAATGGATTCGTGTTCCGTTCCTATCCGGACTCGAAAAAGCCATCGGCGACCGCCACACTAGGAGTCCGACGTTGGAACCTGTACCCGCTTCCATTCTGGTCACACCCGATCTGCTGCGCAAATACGACCGGGCCGGGCCGCGCTACACCTCGTATCCGACGGCCGTGGAGTTCAGCAGCGACTACGACGCCCCCGCCTACTTCAAGTCCCTGGAGCAGGCGGCGGCGCATCCGGACGATCCGCTCTCACTCTATGTGCACCTGCCGTTCTGCGAACACCGCTGCACTTTCTGCGGCTGCAACGTGGTCATTACGCGGCGCCGCTCGATCGCCGAGGAATACCTGACTTACCTGCATCGTGAAATCCGCGAGGTGGCGCGGCGACTGGGGCGGCGGCGGAAAGTCGTGCAGTACCACTGGGGTGGCGGCACGCCCACCTATCTGAAGGTCGACGAAATGCGCGCGCTGCAGCAGGTTGTGACCGAGTGTTTCGACATCCTGCCCGACGCTGAAAGCGCGATCGAAGTCGATCCGCGCGTCACCAGCCGCGAGCAGATCGACCTGCTGCGCGCCATGGGCTTCAACCGCCTGTCGATGGGCGTGCAGGACTTCGATCCCGAGGTTCAGGCGATCATCAACCGCAACCAGACGGAAGCCCAGACGCGGGATCTGTTCGCCTACAGCCGGAGCGCGGGCTTCGGCTCGATCAATATCGATCTGATCTACGGCCTGCCGCTGCAGAAAGCGGAAACCTTCGCCAAGACGCTGGCGTCCGTGATCGAGTTGCGGGCGGACCGCGTCGCCGTCTACTCCTACGCCCATGTGCCCTGGCTGCGCACCCAGCAAAAGGGCTTCGATCCGGCAATGCTGCCGTCGGCGGAACAAAAGCTCGAACTCTTGTGCCTCGCGCGCGATGCGTTTCTGCGGGCCGGCTATTGCCCGATCGGCATGGATCATTTTGCCGTACCGGAAGACGAACTGGCGCGCGCGATCGAGACGCGCACGCTGTCGCGCAATTTCATGGGGTATACGGTCAAGTCCGCGCCGGACATGATAGGTGTGGGGGTGTCGGCGATCGGCGACGTGGCGGGTGCCTACGCCCAGAACCAGAAGAAGCTGCCGCGCTACTACGCGGCGATCGATGCGGGTTCGCTGCCGATCGATCGGGGCTACCGCGTCAGCGACGATGACCGCATACGCCGCCATGTGATCACTCAACTGATGTGCAATTTTCATCTGGACAAGCAGGCGGTCGAGGCGCGCTTTGGGATCGTCTTTGACGACTATTTCGAACGCGAACTAGCGGAGCTGACCAGCCCCGAAGGACTAATCGCGAGCGGCTTCGTCACCGCCACGCGCAACGCGCTGCAGGTGGAGCCGCTGGGGCGGCTGTTCGTACGCAATGTGGCCATGGTGTTCGACCGCTACCTGGCGGCCAAGCAGGGTGAGACGCGGATCTTTTCCAGGACTATTTGATTTGCGGCTCGCCTGCCAATCGCGTGCGCAACCGCGGAGCGCAATGCTCTAGGATTGGGTCATGTTAGCAGCGTCCGCCTGCCGGTCGGCGTGATAGCTGGAGCGCACCATCGGCCCCACCGCCGCGTGCGCAAAGCCCATTTCCCGCGCCGCCTGCTCCAGTGCGCTAAAGCCGTCGGGGTGTACATAGCGCAGCACCGGCAAGTGATGCGCGGTCGGCTGCAAGTACTGGCCGATGGTCAGCCTGTCCACGCCGTGCGCGCGCAGGTCGCGCATCACATCGAGAATTTCCGCATCGGTCTCGCCCAAGCCCAGCATCAGTCCGGATTTGGTCGGAACAGCAGGGCAGCGCGCCTTGAACTGTTGCAGCAAGCCGAGCGAGTGCGCATAATCCGCGCCGGGTCGAGCCTGCCGGTAGAGCCGCGGCACCGTTTCGAGGTTGTGGTTCATCACGTCGGGCGGGCAAGCAGAGAGAATTTCCAGCGCAACTTCCAGCCGGCCGCGAAAATCGGGCACCAGCACTTCGATGCGCGTCTGCGGTGAAGACTCGCGCACCGCGCGGATGCAGGCGGCAAAATGCTGTGCGCCGCCGTCGCGCAGGTCGTCGCGGTCGACGCTGGTGATGACCACATGTTGGAGCGCCAGCGCGGCGATGGTCTGCGCCAGCTGCCGCGGCTCGTCTGCATCGGGCGGCGCCGGGCGCCCGTGGGCTACGTCGCAGAACGGACAGCGCCGCGTGCACAGCTCGCCCAGGATCATGAAGGTCGCCGTGCCCTTGCCGAAGCACTCGCCGATGTTGGGGCAGGAGGCTTCCTCGCACACGGTATGCAGATTGCCGGCGCGCAAGCGCTGCTTGATTTCGTCGAAGCGCGTGCTGCTGGAGCCGGCCTTGACCCGGATCCATTCGGGCTTCTTCAGCCGCTCCTGCGGCACGATCTTGATCGGGATGCGCGCCGTCTTGGCGCGGCCCGTTTCAGCGCCGGAGCTCATGCTGCGCCAATAGGGATGCGATTTCGGCCGCGAGCGCGTCGCCCAGTTCATCGGCGGAGGCGCGGATGCCCAGATCGCGCGTCTGCGTCACCGCCAGGCCGGGGTAACCGCAGGGGTCGATTGCGCGGAACGGCGCGAGGTCCATGTCGACGTTGAGCGCGATGCCGTGATAGCAGCCCGAACTTCGGAGCCGGAGTCCGAGCGCCGCAATCTTTTCGCCGTTCACGTAGACGCCCGGCGCGCCGGCGCGGCGCTGTGCCGCAATGCCGCATCTGGCCAGGGTTTCGATTGCGGCCTGCTCGAGCAGGCTGACCAGCCCCCGAACCTTTAGCTTGCGCCGCGCCAGGTCGAGCAGCGTATACACCACCACTTGGCCCGGCCCGTGATAGGTGATCTGGCCGCCGCGGTCGATGCGCTCCAGCGGGATGGTCGATGCGCGCGGCAGGTGTTCCGGCCTGCAGGCAAGGCCTGCCGTGTACACCGGCGGGTGCTGCAGAATCCAAAGCTCGTCCGGCGTATCCGCCTGGCGCGAGGTGGTGAACTGCCGCATCGCGGCGTAGGTCGGTCCGAATTCGACCAGACCCAGACGCTTGACGCATAGCGCCGCGTTCGGTGCGCAAGCCGCAGCCTCGCTCACCACCGTCGCCGGCATGCGCACGCCGGCCGGATCTCGATGCTGTTCAATTCGCATTTTGCGCTCCGCGGCCTGCTCTTACAGCACCATCTTGACCATGGGATGATCGCACAGCTCGCGGTACAAGTCGTCGAGCTGTACGCGCGAGGTGGCGCGTACGGTGACGGTCAGCGACAGGTATTTGCCTTCGCGGCTGTTGCGCATCTCCATCGTGGAGGCGTCGAAATCCGGCGCATGGCGCAGCACCACGGCCAATATCTCCTGCGCAAACCCGGGCTGGGTCTGCCCCATGATCTTGATCGGGAAGTCGCAGGGAAAGGCGAGCAGCGACTCGAGTTCGGGCTCGGAGCTCATATCGGAATGAGGGGAAGCTTCCCCTCGTGCTCCCCTGGATTGGCCGCTGCAATCTTCATTTTGCAACGGATTCCTGGACCTTGGCCGGTGCGCGCATGACGGTGCGCTTGTATTCCTGGTAGAGCTGGTTCATGCGCGCAGCCAGCGGGCCGGGCCTTCCCGCCTTGTCCCCATGGCCCACGGGCTTTCCGTCCAGCGTGGAGATCGGCAGCACTTCCTTGGTCGAGGAAGTCAGCCAGAGTTCGTCCGCAGCGCGCAGCTCGGCTTCGCTCACCTGGCGGATTTCCAGCGGCAGGCCGTTGGCGCGCGCCAGTTCGATGACCACGTCGTAGGTGATCCCCGGCAGGATGAAATTGGACTTGGGCGGCGTAATGATGACGCCGTTCTTGGCGAGGAAAATATTGCTCGCCGAACCCTCGGTGAGGAAGCCATCGCGCAACAGCACGGATTCGACCGCGCCCGCATCCACTGCCGCCTGCCGCAGCAGGCAATTCGCGAGCAGCGATACCGACTTGATGTCGCAGCGCAGCCAGCGGTTGTCGGGGACGCTCACTGCGGCCACGCCCTGCTCGCGCAGGCTCTGCGGCGGCGTGACCAGCGGGTTGGACATCATGAATACCGTCGGCTGCACGCCTTTGGGGAACGCATGGTCGCGCGGCGCCACGCCGCGCGTCACCTGCAGGTACACGCCCTGGTCCTCCCAGGGATTCCTGGCGACGGTCTCGCGCACCAATTGCTCCCAACGGTCCGGGCTAAACGGGTTGCTGATGCGCACCGCGGACAGGCTGGATTGCAGGCGCACGAGGTGCTCGCGCAGGCGGAACGGATGGCCAGAATACGATGGAATCACCTCGTACACCCCGTCGCCGAATATGAAACCGCGGTCGAGAACCGGAATCTTGGCCTGCTCGATCGGCATCCATTCCCCGTTCAGGTAAATCATGTCCATTCTCCCAATATGTCGCCCGCCAAACTCGGCGCCGCGCTCACTTGAACCAAAGCCGCATGCCATCCCAGGTGCGCCCGAAAAATCCGGCGATCGCGACGTTCTCCAGCGCCGTCACGGGATACTCGCCCAGGGCTTTTCCCTGCAGCGTGACCTTGACCGTGCCGACGCGTTGGCCGACGCTGATCGGCGCCACCAGCGGCTGTATGCTGACCAGATCCGCCTTCAGCTGATCCGCGAGTCCGCGCGGCACGCTGACATAAAAGTCGGACTGGAAGCCCGCCTTCACCCGGTTTTCGCCGCCCTTCAGCACTTCCAGCGTGCTCACCGCCTGGTTCTTGTCGTAGAGCTTCACCGCATCGTAGAACTGGAAGCCGTAGTTCAGGAGTTTCTGGCTTTCCTGCACGCGCGCGCTGTCGGAACTCGTCCCCAGCACCACCGACAGCAGGCGCCGCGTTCCGCGCTTGGACGAGCCGATCAGGCAGAAGCCGGCGTTTTCAGTATAGCCGGTCTTCATGCCGTCCGCGTTCGGGTCCAGCCACAGCAGCCGGTTGCGGTTTGGCTGCGTGATGTTGTTATAGCGGTACTCGCGCAGTGCATACAGCGGGTAGTACTCGGGGAAATCGCGAATCAGCGCTGCGGCGAGGAGGCCCAGATCGCGCGCGGTGGAATAGTGTTTGGGATCGGGCAGGCCGCTGGAGTTGGTGAAATTGGTATTCTTCATGCTCAGGCGCTGCGCTTCGCGATTCATCATTTGCGCGAACACCTCCTCCGAACCGCCGATGGCTTCGGCGAGCGCGATGCAGGCATCGTTGCCCGATTGCACGATCATGCCGCGCAGCAATTCGTCCACCGATACCGGCTTGTTCGGCTCGATGAACATGCGCGATCCGGCCGCCTTCCAGGCGCGCTCCGACACCGGCACCGCCTTTTCCAGCGTCAGCGTCTTCTGTTTCAGCGCCGAGAATGCCAGATAGGCGGTCATCAGTTTGGTGAGCGAGGCCGGCTCGAAGCGCTCGTCCTGTTTTTCGCTGACGAGCGACTGCCCGCTCGTCACGTCGTACAGCAGCCAGGCTTTGGCGGCGAGCGCAGGCGGGGGCGGGATGTCCGCCCAGGCGAGTACGGGCAGAAACAGCAGGAGGGCCAGCAGGCGTTTCATCGATGTGCTGCCAAAACGTAAATTATACCAGCCGGAAATCCAGTTCGGCGCGGATCTTCTCGGCGATCGCATTGGCCTCGGCGCGATTGCGATAAGGACCCAGGTGCAGGCGGAACAGCTTGGCGCGCGCCTGCACCTGGATCGGCTGCTTCAGCCAGGCAAGTTGTTTCTGAATGTTGTCGCGGAAGCTTTCGGCGTTCGCGCGCGCGGAGAAGGCGCCCAATTGCAGATAGATGCCGGCGGTTTCGGACGTCAGCGGTATGCTTTCCGCCGCAGGGGATGCCTCCGGGCGCGGCGCCGGGGCGAGCACGAGACTTTCCACCTCTACCGCGGCAATGCCGGTTTCGGCAAAGCCGAGCTTATAGGCGGCGGCGAAGGATAGGTCCATCATGCGGCCGGAGGAAAACGGACCGCGGTCATTGATGCGGACCACCGCCGACTTGCCGTTCTGCAGATTGGTGACGCGGGCGTAACTCGGGATCGGCAAAGTCGGATGCGCAGCCGTCATGGCGTACATGTCGTAGATTTCACCGCTGATCGTCCGCTGGCCGTGAAACTTGCGGCCGTACCATGAAGCCGTGCCCTGCTTGCGGTGCGCAGAGAATTCCTTCTCCGGCGTGTATTCCTTGCCGAATACGACGTAAGGGTCGTTCGCGCGCGGGTTCAAGGGCTCGGGCTTGGGCTGGGCATCGGCGATCTGGTCCAGATCCACCGGCGGCACGCCGTCCGGGCCGTCGTCCTTGTAATAGCCGCCGGGGCGGCGCAGCAGCTGCGCCACCGGCAGGGTGGCGGGCTTGGCCTGCGCCTGCGGCGTTGCGACCTGCGGCTCGACGGCTCGCGGCTGCAGTTCGGCGCAGCCGCACAGGGATGCGGCGAGGCAAAGCGCGTAGAGCTTGCGCACGATCCTAGCGCACCACGACCAGCGGTTTGAACTGCAGCGCCTCGCGGATGCGCTCGGCCATGCTACCCGCCTCCTCCCGGTCGCGGTAAGGGCCCAGGTGCAGGCGGAACATGCCGTCGCGGGCATAGATCTGGATCGCGTCGCTGAGCCAAGCCAGTTGCTGGTAGACGCGGACACGGAAATTCTCGGCGTTATCGCGTCCGGAGAACGCGCCCAGCTGCAAATAGACCCCGCCGGCCTCGGCATCGACGGGAATGGGCTGCGCCGGCTTCGCCGTTTCAGGCGCCAGCGGCGCGGCCGCAGCCACGATCACCGGCGCGATCGGCCGCGCTTCGGCGACAGGCTGCGGTTCTACCGGCGACGCGGCGACGGCCGTCGCCCTCCCCCCAGCCTCGCGTCGGCGCGCGGCGATGACGGGCATTTCCTCCGGCAGGATAGATTCGACTTCGACCATGGCGCTCCCGGCTGCGGCGTAACCGAGCCGATAGGCTGCGGCATAGGACAGGTCGACCAGTCGCCCGGAATGAAACGGTCCGCGATCGTTGACGCGCACGATCACGCTGCGGCCGTTGGCCAGACTGGTGACCCGGGCGTAGCTCGGAATCGGCAGGGTCGCATGCGCGGCGCTCATGGCGTACATATCGTAGGTTTCGCCGCTGGAGGTGCGCTGCCCATGGAACTTGCGTCCGTACCAGCTGCCGACGCCGCGCTGCCGGTAGGGCGCGAGCGTTTTGAACGGCACGTACTGCTGGCCGAATACCATGTAGGGATTGTTGGCGAAACGGTGCAGCGGCTCCAGCCTCGGTTCGGCGTCCTCGATCTGATCCAGATTGGCCGGCGCGCTGTCGCCCGGTCCGTCGTCCTGGTAATAGCCGCCGCCGCGGCGTGCCTGAGCCGGGGCGCCGGGTTTGGTCGAGCTGACCCCGCCGTCGCGCTCTGCCGGGGCGCGTTCGATCGAAACGCGCCGGGTCGCCCCGCTGCAGCCGGCGAGCAACAGGACGGCACCAAGAACGCAGAGTCCAAGCCAGGCCAGCCCTGCGGTCGCATCCGCGCCGCGCGCCTTGGACGGTCGCTCCGAGCTCATGTCTGCACCAGCTTCCTGTGCCTGTGGATGCTCATCAGTATGCCTATGCCCAGGAACAGTGTCACCAGCGCGGTGCCGCCGAAAGACACCAGCGGCAGCGGCACACCCACGACCGGGAGGATGCCGCTCACCATGCCCATGTTGACGAACACGTAGGTAAAGAACGTCATGGTCACCGCACCCGCCAGCAGGCGTGCGAAAAATGTGGGCGCGTTGGCGGCGATCGCCAGGCCGCGGCCGATTAGCAACAGATACAAAAGCAGCAGGACGCAATTGCCGATGAGGCCGAACTCCTCGGAGAATACGGCAAAGATGAAATCGGTGGAACGCTCCGGGATGAATTCGAGGTGCGCCTGCGTGCCTTTGAGCCAGCCCTTGCCGGCCAGCCCGCCCGAGCCCACGGCGATGATCGACTGGATGATGTGGTAGCCGGCACCCAGCGGGTCGGAAGTGGGATCCAGCAAGGTCAGGATACGGCGGCGCTGATAGTCGTGCATCAGCGACCACAGAAACGGCAGGCTGGCGCAGCCTGCAAGCGCAAGTCCGATCAGGATCTTCCAGGACAAGCCGGCGAGATAGATGACGTAGAAGCCCGCCGCGGTCACCAGCAGCGCCGTGCCCAGATCGGGCTGGCGCGCGATCAGCAACACCGGCAGCAGCAGCAGCGCGCTGGCGACCAGGTAG
>Ga0334722_10006217_pt1 | contig 11869 bp, 12 predicted proteins | sample C3_bottom_MG_FD_207210 | JGI IMG/M metagenome (GOLD analysis project Ga0334722, IMG submission 207210) | Sediment microbial communities from Yellowstone Lake, YNP, Wyoming, USA - C3_bottom | ecosystem: Environmental > Aquatic > Freshwater > Lake > Sediment | place: USA: Wyoming | collected...
GCAGGTTGTTTACGTGTTACTCACCCGTCTGCCACTAAGCGCCCGATATTCTGGTACGCTCCGTTCGACTTGCATGTGTTAGGCACGCCGCCAGCGTTAACTCTGAGCCAGGATCAAACTCTCCATTAAAATCCGTAACTGTTAATAGCGAACATAGCCATTAGCAATTAGCATTTACGGAGACGTTCTAATTAGCTCTTCTTATCGTTTGCGTGTTAATTACTTACTTGCAAAGTTATCACACCCAATTGGATTTTTAATGATTAATCATCCATTAAGAAGTAAAGTATCGGCGGTCAGTCTTGGAGCTTGGAGAACTTTCGAACCCTTCGCTCTTTGCCCGGCTGCCGGCTTCACCCCTAATATTCAGGGTGCCCATTCATACATAATTTTTTTAGAGAACGAACCCTTTCCTGTTTTTCTTAGCGCTAACAGGTACGGGTGATTTGGCTTGCCGTGGATTTTATCCCACGGCTATAAGATTATAGTATCAAACTTCTGCGGAACTTGTCAACATCTATTTTTCTCGTCGGAGAATTTGTTTTTTGAAGTGTTGACTTTCAAAAACTCTAAGGTCGAGTTGTCTTGTTCTGTGTTCGTTTAGAGAGCGGTGCTGAGCCAGTTTTTGTTGTAAGTCCGGCGGGACTTTTCACTAGAAGTGTCGCTTTGCTCCACTCCGACAATAAAATTATTATAGCAAAATTCAAGAGCTTGTCAAATATATTCAGCGCCCGTCGGCCCGTGCGCCGGATCTGCCGGACACCCCCCGCCAGGCAACGTTCTCTCCGCAGCCGGAGGGGCTGCGCATGGAGAGGCCGGCGACCCCATTCCGGCGCCCGGCAGCGGCCAACCCTATTACCCCTTCCAGGCACGTCTCTTAATAAGAAAAAGGTATATAATATAGATATCATTATAGATATCTATATTATATGTATAACCTTGCATCAGGCATCGGTTGCGTTAATATATCCGACCACTATAACCCGCGCCACAAACGCGGCCGTACGCGCCCCCTCCCGCGGCGCGGCTCCGCCCCTGGAAAACAACGTTATATTGAGCCTGTACCGGCAATAATATATAATTGACGAGGCATTTGTAAGCGCGGGGCCGCAATAAACTAATGGCGTCAAAGGAGTTTTCATGAGCCTTCACCATAACCAGCCCAAGGGCTTATTTCTTTTATTCTTCGTCGAAATGTGGGAGCGCTTTTCTTATTACGGAATGAGGGCGCTCCTGGTGCTTTACATGGTGAAATACCTCATGTTCACCACCGAAAAGTCCAGCCAGATCTACGGCTGGTACACCGGCATGGTCTACCTGACGCCGCTTTTGGGAGGCTACATAGCCGACCGGTACCTGGGCCAGCGCAAATGTATCGTCATAGGCGCGGTACTCATGGCACTGGGGCATTTCGCGATGGCCTTTCCCCAAATGCTCTTCTTCTTCGGGGCGATGATACTGCTGATAATGGGCAACGGTTTCTTCAAGCCTAACATCTCCACCGTGGTGGGCTCCCTCTACGAAGAGAACGACCCGCGCCGCGACGGCGGCTTCACGATATTCTACATGGGCATAAATCTGGGCGCCCTGTTCTCCCCGCTCGTCTGCAGCACGCTGGGAGAAAAGATCGGCTGGCACTGGGGTTTCGGCGCGGCGGGCGTCGGCATGGTGATGGGCCTGGCGATGTACCTCTGGGGCAACAAGGCGATGCTGGGCGATAAATGCATGAGGCCCGCGGTCCCCAGCACCAGTCCGTGGATCCCCCTGACGCTGGTGGGTGTGGTGATAACGTTTTTGGTCGGCAGCGCGCTCCAATTCAACGGCTATGATATCAAGGGCCTTATTCCCAGCTGGGTTTACGGGACGCTGGCCGTTCTGGTCCTGATCGGCATGGCTTACGGCTACGCCTCCAGATCCGAAAAGTCCACCCTCACCCATGTGGAGAAACAGCGGCTGGCGGTTATCTTCATAATGGTGTTCTTCTCGATATTCTTCTGGTCCGCTTTCGAGCAGGCCGGCAGCTCGCTAACGCTGTTCGCCGACAGGGAAACCAACCGCAACATAAGCCTGTTGGGCTGGAACTGGCTGATGCCCGCGGGTTATTTCCAGTCCGTAAACCCGCTCTTCATAATCCTGCTGGCGCCGTTCTTCTCGAAGATGTGGGTGGACCTGGGCGAGAAAGGCAAAGAACCCTCCAGCCCCCTGAAGTTCGCGATGGCGCTGGGTCTCCTGGCCATAGGCTTCGTGGTGATGATAGCCGCGGCCGGGGCCTACCAGCAGTCCGGCCCGGTGAGCGTGATCTGGCTGATAGCGGCCTACTTCTTCCACACGCTGGGCGAGCTGTGCCTGTCCCCCGTCGGTCTTTCGCTCGTGACGAAGCTCGCGCCGGCGCAGTTCGGCTCGCTGATGATGGGCGTCTGGTTCCTGTCCAGCGTCGCCGCCGGCTTCGTGGGCGGGAAGTTTGCCGGGAACTACGACACCGTCAACCATGTGAACTTCTACATGATACCAACGGCTACCGGAATAGGCGCGGCGATACTGCTGCTGCTGCTCACCCCTAAGATCCGCAAGTGGATGCACGGGATACATTAAAAAATATAAACGGGAAATAAAAAAACACCCGGGGATATTCTCCCGGGTGTTTTACTTTTCAGGAATTTATCCTAGAAGGTGTACGCCAGGCCGGCGGTCACGCCCAGGCCGTAAAATCTCGGATTGCCGCCGCCGGCGAAGGACTTGTAGCCCTCGGCCAGCACATTAGCGCGCCAGTTGGAATTATCGAACTGCCATTCGTAGCCGAGACCCGCGTTCCAGGCCCCGTTCCAGCCCAGGAGGGAAGTATCAAAATCCGACTTTGAGACGGGTCCTTTTATATAGTGGTAAGAGAGCCCGGCCCTCATAAGCACATACCGCGTTTGCGGCGTGCCCAGCGGGATAAGCGCCAGCTCTATCCCGGCGGGTATCTCATAGTGGGCCAGGTGCGCCGTAGTGCCGTCCAGTTTTTCCTGGTGAAGCCTGTCGAACTTTATACCGCCATAGTAGCGTATCCAGGAGGTCAGGTGGCCGCCGGCCAGCGCCTTGGCGCCCAAGGCCACGGACCCGTTATGCAGACCGCCTTCGGCCGACCTGATGAACATGGAGTCGCCCTCGAGACTGAGCGTCAAATAGCGGGCTTTCCTGAGCCTGCCAGGTTCGCCCTTTACCGGGGCGACGTCCTTTACCTGACCGGAGATCGGGGCCTGCTGGCTGGACCTAAGGTACTTCAGGAAGTCCTGTTTTTCCTTTTCTCCCCAGGCCGGCTGGTTCTTAAGGTCGGGCAGCTTCTGGGCAAAGGCGGGAACGGCAAAGGCCGGCAGCATAAGACCGCAGATCAGATAAAGCGCCGCTCTCATTTACGCATTCCTTTTATCCTATGGCGTTCGAACGGAAATTATATTATATTATACTGCGCACCGGTGAGAGGAGCGGCGTACCGGGCCGTTTTCCCTTAACGCCGAAGCGCGATCTATGACCTGTCCGGCTAAAAGAACATTTTTCCGCTTTAAAACGCTGGCCTGCCTGTGCGTGTTCGCCTTCACGCCTTTTTTCGCGGCGCAAGCCGAAGCCAAGTCCATAGCCGAAGCCCGCGGCACGGTAGTCTCCGAGACGATGAAATACCTGAACGTACCCTACCTCTGGGGCGGCATGCATCCCAAGACGGGGCTGGACTGCTCCGCTTTCGTCCAGCTGGTCTACACCAGGGCCGGGCTGCACCTGCCGCGCGTGGCCGCGGAGCAATTCGCCGCCAGCCTGTATCTGGCGCCCGACGCCGTACTGCCGGGCGACCTGCTTTTTTTCGCCATGAAGCGCCCCGGCACGGCCAAGGTGGACCACGTGGGCATTTACGTCGGCAAAGGATTTTTCGTGCACGCCTCGGTCACTAACGGGATACACATAGACTCCATCACCAACCCTTATTATTTCCAGCGCCTGGTCAGCCTTAAAAAATACCGCGGTTTTTGATCCGGAAAATACCGGCGGCCGGCAGCGGCCGCAAAAAAATATCCGGGCCCGCGGAGGCCCGGATATTTTTATTCGAAGCTGCGCCGGCTATTTGGACTTACGCTTATACTGGGCCAGAACTTCCATGAAACCGTGCGCCGCCATGAGTTCATTGGAGGTATGCCGGAGCCGCGCCAGGATAACGCGCAGGATCTCTATCAGAAGCCCGGCGCCCTCTTCCGGACAGTCCTTTATAAAATCCAGCAGGAGCTTCCGGCTCAGTTCGAAAAGTTCACTGTCCTGAACCGCGCGCGCCTGGGCAAAGCGCGGCTGGGTCTCCAGCACCGCCATCTCGCCGAAGAAATCTCCCCGGTTCATGACGGCCAGCCTTTTATAATTCCGGCCGGCCTTGTCCACTTTTTTCTCGATCACGACCTCGCCCGAGGCGACAATAAAAAAACTGTCGCCTTCCGCCCCTTCCCGGAACAGGATCTCTCCCTTGCGCAGGGCTACTTTTTTGAAGGTCTTAAAGAACTCGTTAAAGCCCTGTTCGGAGAAACCGCTGAAAAACGGCATGGTCTTTAGATTCTCGGCCTCTTTTTGGTTCATATTCGGCTCCTGATCCGCGCCGCGGAAAGACCGGGCTCAGTTTTTCCTGACCTGCTCGTAATCTTTTCCCGGCTCCACGGGGCTGGAATACGTGGCGCTCCAGGCCCTCCCGAATATATCCTCCAGGGGGGCCGCCCCGGCGGCTCCCTCGATTATCAGGGCCGCGCCGCGGGTTTCGGTAAAATAGTCCTTGGACCAGTTGGAGGTGCTCAAGAGGGCTTTTACGCCGTCAAACACCATATACTTGGTGTGGTCCACGCGGGAGAACGGCACGAAACCCTTGCTGTTGACCGGGATAGAGGTTATCTTCACGCTCACGTTCTTGGCCTGGGAAAGGGATTTTATATCGGCGTCGCCCTTGCCGCCCATGGACCAATCGGCGAAGATCAATTCCACCTTCACCCCTCTTGCGCCGGCGGCCCGCAGGGCCTTGTCCAGATCTTCCCAGCGCCCCTTTTTACCGTACGGGGAAAGCGAGTAATTCATGACCTGAACGTGAATGGTCTTTTTCGCGCCTTTTATCAGGCGGAGAAGTTCCGCCAGCTCCACGTCGTAGCCCGGGGGCAGGAAACCGGCGGGACTGAAGGCCAGGCGGTATTTCACCGGAACCCCGCGGACCGTTGCGGCTTCCGAATACGAGGCATTGAGCGGTTTGCCGCCGGCGGACTTGCCTTTTTTGAACACGGTCTTGGGATCCGCGCCCCCGGCCAGCGCCCAGTCGTCCTCGAAGATCTGTTCGAAATCATGCGCGGCGCGTTCGCTCCTGATAAGCGCGCCCACTTCGTGGATCTGGCTTAAAGCGCGCCAGTCGAAGTTCTGGCTGCCCGTGAACACTTCGCGTCCGTCCGCCACTATGAATTTAGCGTGCTGTATCCCCCCGGCTATTTTTTTGAACTCTATCACCCGCGCCTCGATGTTCTTCTCGGCCGTGAGGGCCGGCAGGGCCTTGGAAGTCTCGGACATCATCACTTTTTCAACGATAAAACGCACCTTGACTCCGCGGGCCGCCGCGGCCTTTACCGCCGCGAGGACGGGCTCCAGCGCTTCGCCGGGCTTGTCGGCTATATAGAACTGTTCAAAGTCCAGGGTCTTCGTCGCGCCATTTATCATGTCTATCCACATTTGCGCGGGGCGCGCGGCGAGGGTCGAGCCGTACACGGTCTCTTCGGGCACGCTTTCGGCGAATTCTATTTCCGCGGCCCTCAGGGCCGGCGCGGCGCACAGCAGAACGGCAAACAGCAGTTTCTTATTCATTTCATCTCCCTTTGATCACCGGCCATACACGAACTCCGCCGTAATAACGCCCGCGCCGGCGCGGGTTTTACGCACGTCCTCGATATTCAGCAGCATGTCGTTGCAGCCCGCATGCTTGCCGCTTGAAAATTTCGGCATAACCTCATAATTGGAGATCGCAAGGCGGAAGTTCGTATCGCCATTGTAAAAAACTTCGTCTTTCGCCTTATTCTGGACGCACCAGAACACGTATTTACCGATATACGCGTCCTGGCCGGAAAGGACCTTGTTATAATCCAAAGCCAGGCTCTCGGCCTCTTTGATCAGCGTCTCGGCGCGCTCCACCCCCGCGCCCCCCGTCCTGAAGGGCGAGACGCTGTAAAGCCAGGCTCCGGCCACGAACATGACAATGACGGCGGTTATGATAATATTTGTTTTGTCTTCCATGACGCAGCTCCCGGCCACAGCTCCTATTATACTGATTATACCGGCAATATCTCTTTAGCCGCGGTCCGTCCGGAATACGCTTTGGACAGCTCCCCCATGATCATGCCGAGGACTATCAGCGATCCTCCGGCGGCTTTCATGGGGACGAAAATTTCTCCGCCCAGGGTCCAGGCGAAAGCCGCGGCGAACACCGGCTCAAGCGTGAAGATAAGCCCCGCCTTGAACGGGGTCGAGCCTTTCTGCGCCAGCATCTGGATATAGAAGGCCGTCAGCGTGGGGAATACGGCCAGGAAAACCAGCACGCCCCAGGCGTTCAGGCTGCCTACCCCGAGAGGATACCCAAGTAAGGCGGACATCAGGAAGGCGATAAGGGAGGTCATCCAGAACTGGTGAAAGGCCAGCATGACGGGATCGGCGTCGGCTTTAACATATTTATCTATAAAGATCAGGTGCGCCGCGTAAGTGCCGGCTGCGATCAGCGTTAAAGCGTCTCCGAGATTAAAGCCCTTGATCCCGCCCGTCAGGAGCCACATCCCCGCGAGCGCCAGGGCCGCGGAAAAGGACTGGAGGCGGGTCGGCCGCTCGCGCCTGAAAACGAACAGGAATAAGGGAATGACTATTATGAAAAGGCCGGTTATAAATCCGGAATTGGAAGCTGTCGTGTAAACAAGCCCGACCGTCTGGGAAATATACAGCAGGGCGAGGATGACGGAAAGGATACAGCCTTCTTTTATGTGGGCTTTGAAGTTTTTTCTTTTCACCACCCAGGGCAGCATTAATACGGCGGCCATCAAAAACCTTATGGCCACCATGGTCACCGGGTTCACGGAATCCAGCGCGCCTTTCACTAAAATGAACGTCGAGCCCCAGATGGCGGCGCAGTAAAGCAGGCCTATGTCGGCGAATAATTTATTGCGCTTGGGCTCCATGGGAAAATTATACCTTTTCATCGCCCGCCGCGAGGCTTTTAGCGCGCTTTTTTCGGGCGCGGAGGCATGAATAAAAACGGGAAAGAAATGTTAGAATATCCCCATATTCCAAATTCCGACCGGGAGGCATCCATGAAGATAACTATTTTGGGCGCGGGGCTGGTAGGCTCGGCGATAGCGAAGGACCTGGCAGGCGAGAAGAATTTCGACGTCACCGTCTCGGACGCTTCTGCCGGGTCGCTGAAACGCCTTGAAAAAAGCGCCAAGCTGCGGACCGTACAGGCGGACCTCTCCAAGGCCGAGAACATCACAAAGCTTATCGCCGACGCCGACCTGGTCGTAGGGGCGCTTCCCGGCTTCATGGGTTTCGAAACTATGAGGACCGTGATAAACGCGAAGAAGAACATCGTGGACATTTCCTTCTTCCCCGAAGACCCTTTCCTCCTGGACAAACTCGCGCTTAAGAACGATGTTACGGCCATTATGGACTGCGGCGTGGCGCCCGGCTGCAGCAACATGCTGACGGCCTACGCCGCCGCCAAGCTCGACAAGGCCGATACCGGGATCTGCTATGTGGGCGGCCTGCCCAAGGTAAGGACCTGGCCCTATGACTACAAAATAGTTTTCTCGGCCGTGGACGTCATAGAAGAGTACACCCGCCCGGCCCGCTATATCGAGAACGGCGTGCTTGTGACCAGGCCCGCTCTTTCAGACCCGGAATTCATCAATTTCCCGGAAGTCGGCACCCTGGAGGCCTTCAACACCGACGGGCTGCGCTCCCTCGCGGACACCATGCCGATGGCGAACATGAAGGAAAAGACCATGCGGTTCCCCGGACATATAGATAAAATGAGGGTGCTGCGTGAGACCGGGTTCTTCAGCAAGACCCCCATCAAGGTCGGAGACGCCATGGTCAGGCCGCTGGACGTTACCGCGAAACTCATGTTCCCCCTGTGGAAGCTGGAGGAAGGCGCGGAGGATTTCACCATAATGCGCGTCATCGTAGAGGGACTGAAGAATAAGAAACGCGTGCGCTACACTTACGACCTGTACGACTGCTACGATAAGGCGACCAAGACCACCTCGATGGCCCGGACCACGGGCTACGCCTGCACGGCGGCCGTACGTATGCTGGCCAAAGGGGCGTTCGGGCGCAAGGGCATCTGCCCTCCGGAATACATAGGCCAGGATAAAAAGGCCTGCGAATTCATGCTCGCCAGGATGGAAGAAAAGAACATCTTCTACAGGGAAACCGTGGAGAACCTGAAGAACACTCCCGCGGCGCACGTAAAAGTTACGGCCTGATAATTACATGAAGAACGTCTGCGTTTTCGCGGGGTCGGGGGCCGGGCGGATACCTGAGTATGCCGCGGCGGCAGCCGGCCTCGGCCGTTTGCTGGCCGAACGCAAACTAACGCTGGTATATGGCGGCGGCAGCACGGGCCTTATGGGCGCCGTGGCCGACGGGGCGCTTAAAGCCGGCGGCAAGGTGATAGGCGTGATCCCCACCGACCTGACCGGCATAGAACTGGACCATAAGGGTCTTACCGAGATGATCGTGACCGGGGACATGCACAGCCGCAAAGCCAAGATGCACCGGCTCTCGGACGGCTTCATAGCTCTGCCCGGCGGCATCGGGACCTTCGACGAACTTTTCGAGGCTCTTTGCTGGGCGCAGCTGGGTTTTCACGCCAAACCCTGCGGTCTGCTGAACATCAAAGGCTACTACGACCCCCTGCTGAAACTGGTAAAGAACGCCGTGGATGAGGGCTTTGTGAAGGCGGAGGACTCGGCGCGGATCCTGGTGAACGCGGATGCGCATAAACTGCTGGCCTCCATGCTGGCATACAAAGGGAACTGAGGAAAAAACAAATGAAAGAAAAGATCCTGAAGAAAATAGAATCCTATGAAGCTTACGCCATAGAACTGCAGAGAGGCCTCACGGCCATCCCGGCCATTTCCCCCTTAAGCGGCGGCGAAGGAGAATACGATAAGGCCATCTACCTTGAAAAGGAACTGAAGAAACTTAAATTCGATTCTATCGAATGGATAAACGCTCCGCAGAAAGAGGCCAAGAACGGCATACGCCCGAACCTCATAGCCCGCTACAAGGGCAAGAGATCAGGCAAGACCCTCTGGCTGATGTCGCACCTGGACATAGTCCCCCCCGGCGAGGCGAAGCTCTGGAAATCCGACCCCTACAAATTGAAAATAGAAGGCCGCAACCTCATAGGCCGCGGAGTGGAAGACAACCAGCAGGCCACGGTCTCGAGCCTCCTCGTGGTGAAAGCCATGATGGAACTGAATTTCAGGGCGGAGTTCGATATCGCTCTTTTGTTCTGCGCCGACGAGGAGACCGGCTCCGGTTTCGGCGCGGACTATATGGTCGAGAAACACGCCGGCATCTTCGGCAAGGAAGACATGTTCTTCGTACCCGACTCCGGCACCGAGGACGGCTCCGCCATAGAAGTGGCGGAAAAATCCATCCTGTGGCTGAAGGTCACCACGCACGGCAAGCAATGCCACGCCTCCAGGCCGGCGCTCGGCATCAACGCCTTCAGGGCCGCGAGCGCCCTGGTGATGAAATTCAATTCTCTCTATAAGAAATTCCCGCATAAGGACGACTTGTACGAGCCGCCCATCAGCACTTTCGAACCGACCAAGAAAGAGGCCAACGTCCCCAACGTCAACACCCTCCCCGGCGAAGACGTGTTCTACATGGACTGCCGCGTCATGCCGGAGTACCAGCTCACCGAGGTTAAGGCGGAAATGCGCCGCCTGGCCGACGAGATACAGAAGGAATACGACGTTAAGATAGCTTTTGAGCCCCAGCAGGAAGCCCAGGCCGCTCCTCCCACGGATCCCAACGCGCCCATAGTCAAGGCGCTGGAAAAGGCGATAAGGGAAGTTTACAAAGTGGAACCCAAGGTCCAGGGGATAGGCGGCGGCACGGTAGCGGCCTGCTTCAGGCGCCTGAACCTCCCGGCTGTGGTCTACTCGCGTCTGAACGAAAGCGCGCACCAGCCCAACGAATACTGCATACTGGACAATTTGATGGGCGACGCGAAGATCTTCGCCATCTCCGTGCTGCTGCTGGGAGAATCGTCTTCCGGAACGCTCTCGGCGGAGGCCGGCGCTTCCCATGGAAAAAGATCAGGAAAATAGAAGATCTCCCGGCAGACATAACGACCTCGGCGCTTCCCCCCTGGAGGAACTGCTTAAGGGCGTGGACCTTCTGCGCGTAGCCCCCGGCGACAGGGTCATAGATCTCGGCTGCGGTAACGGCGAGTTTTTAGCCGCGGCGCTCAGGACCGCTGAGAGCGCCGTCGGCGTGGACGTTTCGAAGAACCGGCTCGACCAGGCCGCGCTGCGCTTCAAAGGCGACTCCCGCGTAGAACTCATAAGATCCCCCCTGCTCGACTTCGAGCCCGGCGGAAAAACCTTCACGAAAGGTTTTTCGCACAAAGCCCTCCATACCCTCACCGACCCGGAAAAACACCGCTTCTTCGCGAAGATCGGGAAAAGTTTTATACCCAAAGCCCTGTTCCTGGTGATAGACGGTATTTTCGATTTCGAAAGGTCCGACCTGGACAGCAACTGGCCGGGACTGATGAAAGACTGCGCCGCCTATTACGGCGCCGCGTGGGAACGCAGGAAAGACGGGATAATTTTCAGCTTCAGGAAGGAATACCCGGCCGGGATAAAGACCTGGACCTCGGCGTTGGCCGCCGGCGGCTTCCGGGTCGTAAAACGCGAGCGCCGCAGCTCTTTTTACGGCTTCCTGCTTGCGGAAAAAGAGTAGCGGAACCATTATTATATATAATACTCTTGGACACAAGTCCTGGAATACATATGGAGGAAACGATGAAACCAGCCATTTTGCTGCCTTTGATGGCAATGATGTGCGCCCCGCTTTACGGCGCTGAAACGGCCGCCCCGGCCGAGCAACTAGGCGCGACCATAGAAAAGGACGCAAAATTCCCGCCCGTGGTGTCCTACACCATGAAGAACGGGTTGCGACTGCTGATACTCGAGAAGAAATTCGTGCCCACCATCTCTTTCACGATGATCTTCAAGGTCGGGAACGTGGACGGCACTCCCGGCAAGACCGGCCTGGCCCATCTTTTCGAGCACATGGCTTTCAAGGGCACCAAGACCATAAATTCCACCGGCTACGAAAAAGAAAAACTCGCCCTTGAAAAAGTCGAGACCGCCGCGAAAGCGGTGATAGCCGAAGAAGTGAAGGCGGCCCCGGACCTGCCCAAACTTGACGAGCTGCGCAAGAAACTGGCCGAGGCGGAGAAAGAGGCCGACACCATGATAGTCAAGGACGAGTACTGGAAGCTCTACAACGAGCTTGGCGAGTCCGGCATGAACGCGATGACCTCCACCGATTACACCGGCTACGTGGTCTCGCTGCCGGCCAACCGGCTGGAAGCCTGGATGATAATAGAATCGGACAGGTTCAAGAACGCCGTGCTGCGGGAATTCTATCGCGAGCGCAGCGTGGTGATGGAAGAACGCCGCATGGGAGAATCGGACCCGAACCGCCTGCAGTGGGAAACCCTGTTCACCAACGCTTTCGCGGCGCACCCCTATCATAACCCCACCATCGGCTGGATGGACGATCTGAAACGCCTGACCCGCACGGACGCGGACCAGTTCTTCAA
>Ga0334722_10006218_pt1 | contig 11868 bp, 6 predicted proteins | sample C3_bottom_MG_FD_207210 | JGI IMG/M metagenome (GOLD analysis project Ga0334722, IMG submission 207210) | Sediment microbial communities from Yellowstone Lake, YNP, Wyoming, USA - C3_bottom | ecosystem: Environmental > Aquatic > Freshwater > Lake > Sediment | place: USA: Wyoming | collected...
GAGATCGAGTCGAGTGCCGGTGAACGACTGCGCAAGGCGGCCGTAACGCTCCGCGCCGACCGCGTCTTGCTCGGTCGCATGCGGCAGGTACTCGTCGACGAGGTAGCGACCGAACGACGCGTACGCGGCGGTCGCACGGGTCGCCGCCGCATCGAGTGATGTCCGGAGGCCGTCGTCGCCGATCCCCGCGGCGTCGTGCTCGTCGACGAGCCCGCGGAAGAACGGCGTGGCGTCCGTGCCGACGCCGCCCCACGTGTCGGCCTGCTGGGCGCACGCGACGGCCTGGCGGCGGGCCGCCACCACGCCCTCGCGGACGCCCTCGTCGAGCGATGCGCGCAGGCTGTCCAGAGCCTGTGGCACCGCGGAGACCCGTGCGGCCACCGTCGCCCAGTCGGCAACCGTGACCCGCGGCATCAGGTCGAAGCAGAGCCTGATCTCGGACACCGGGCTCCCGATCACCCGGAGCGCCCGCAGATCCTCGGCGGTCTCCATGAGCTCGATCGCCACGTCGAGGTACCGGCGGAGCACCTCCGCCGCCACCCGCTCGGCTTCGTCTTCGGGCGCAGTCGTGGCGAGCTCGCGGAGCGTCGAGCGTGAGTGCTCGAGCCGCTCGCCCGTGCCATCGGGCGAGTAATCGGTCAGCGCCCCGTCGTGTCCGGGGATCCCCTCGAACGTGGCCGCGATCGGGTCGAGCGCCGCCGCTCGCTCGACGAAGCGCTCCGCGAGCATCGCAATGGGTCCCGACGCGTCATCCACCTGGCTTGCCCGTCGCCTGGCTCATCGGCCGACTGCCCTCCCGAGTCACCCGCCGGTGCCCGATGGTACGTACTTGCGGCACGGTTGCCCCCGCAGCGCCCCACAGGTGGGAAGCGGCGAGGGGTCGCGAATGCCGTCGACGATCGGGAGCACGATGCGCGACGGATGGGTGGCGCTGCGCGCGAGCTCGTTCGTGACGTTGCCATCGGGCTCGAGCGTCTGGAAGGCCCAGCGGGGGCGATTGCCGCCGGGAGGTTGCACGACGACGCGGATGCGGGAACCGGCGCGGAACACGTGCCCGACCGGGAACACGGGCACCCGAACCAGCGAGAACTCGCCGTGGGGCAGCGGCGCGGCGTCGGATCGCGTGTAGGTCGGTACGGGCAGGAGGCGCGTCGAGGCCGCGGCGTCGAGCGCGCGATGGCTGGCGCGGAGCCAGCCGCTCTGCACGTAGGTCTCTTGCCCGTCCGGCCGGACCTCGGTGATGACGACCTCGAGATCGGTGTCGCGTGCGGTGGAGCGCAGCCAGAGGTCGGCGCTCACCGGGCCGAGGACGACGGTGTCGCCGGCGAGCGGCTTGGTGACGTACCCGGCGCTCCGACCAGCGGGCAACGGCTTCCAGTCGTACGCGGGCTGCGCGTCGAAGAAGTCGTCGTCGGCCGAGGGATGGTCCGTCTTCGGCAGCGCCGACGGCTCGTAGCGGTAGGCGTCCGCGCCACCGCCTCGAGGCCGTTGTGCGCCGAGCGTGCCCGCGGGCCCGAGGTACAGGCGGCGCGGTCGCGCGTGTGGTGGCGGCCACGCGGTCAACGACGTCTCGAACGCGGCAACCGGCGCGCCGGGCGCCGCGTTCCCCGCGCCGTTGTCGAACAGCACCCGGATGGGGGGTTCCGCCTCGTAGCGCGCGAGTGCCGCCGAGAAGTCGGTGTCAGGGGCGAAGCGATCCGGTGGGAGCCCGAGGGGGACGCCCGCGAGGGCGACGTACCCGGCAGCTGCCCTCGCACGCACCGCCGGGGGAATGCGCGGCACCCGGCGCGCGACGTAGAAGTCGAGGAACTCCCCCCAACGCGTGATCACGTCGGGTCCGAAGGGCTCGGCATGCGTCCCGTTGGTCACCGTCACCTTGAGCGGCACATCGGGAGCGAAGTGGTCGATCAGCGCGGGCCAGTACCCGCCGGTCTGCTCGTCCTGCCACGCGCCGGCCAGGAAGGTCGGGACCTCGATCCGGTCGACCAGCTTCGTGGGCGTCGCATGGTCGAGACGGCTGGCCGTGTAGTAGGTGTTGGCGCGGATCTCCGCGAGCACGTCCGGGGTCTGCTCGCGGAGCGCCTGGTTGGCCGCGCAGGTGGCATCACCGGCCCGGACCCGGCGCTTGGCCCACCCCTGGCCTCCTGCCGGCGCCGGCCTCGCGTCGGACTGACGGTCCTCGGCCCACGGCACCGCGAACCCCGTGTTCAGGATCCCGCCCGGGTAGAGGACGCCGCGGTACGTGTCGGCGATGACCGAGAGCGGCGTGATGGCCGCGAGATGTGGCGGACGGGTCGCGGCGACGAACAGCTGCGTGATGCCCGAGTACGAGATCCCGACCATCCCGACCGCGCCGTGTGCGACCCACGGCTGGGCCGCGACGACCTCGATCGCGTCGTAGCCGTCGAGCGCCTGGAGCGGTTCGAAGTAGTCCCATGCCCCGCCCGAGCATCCGGTGCCGCGCATGTTGACGCCGACGGTCGCGTACCCGAGCGTCTGCGCGAGCACCATCGCGGCCTGGTTCCCGTCGGGATTCGCCGGGTCGTAGCCCGAGTACTCGACCACGGTGGGGTAGGGGCCCGTGCCCGGTGGTCCGGGGAGGCGCACGTTGACCGCGAGCTGGGTTCCGTCGCGCGTGGTGAGGTACTGGTAGCCGGGACCGAGGTGCTGCGAGGCATAGAAGCTGTGCGGCGGATGCTCGTCCTCGGCGAGGACGCGCAGCGGGGCGCTCCGAGCACCGCCGGGCTCCTCGACCCGATAGCCGGGACCCGGCGGCACGTCGCGGAGCAGGAGCGCGCCGGTGTCGTCGGGCGTGCCCCGCCCGCGCACGTGGCCGTCGGCGCCGATGAGCTGCAGCTCCTGCCCGGGGGGCGCGCCGGTGATCGCGACCTGCCCCACGCTGCCGCGTGCGACGAGGCTCGGGTTCGGTGCCGGCTGGTCGCTCGGGGCGGCCCCGGCTGGGGAGACAGTCATCAGCGCCGCGCAGCCAGCGACCACGAACAGGGCGAGTGCACGGCGCAAGGGGATCCAAGGTACCGCCCGCCACCGTGCGAGCATGGGCGGCATGACTCGTCTCGACGGCGCTCACGTTCTCGTCACGGGGGGTTCGAGCGGGATCGGGCTGGCGACCGCGCGTCATGTCCTCGCCCGGGGTGCCCGCGTCTCGCTCGTCGCGCGCGACACCGAGCGCCTCGCCCGGGCCGAGGATCGGCTCGAGACGGGCGCTGGTGACCCGACGCGTGTCTGTGCCGAGCCCGCGGACGTGACCGATCGCGAGTCCTTCGAGGAGGCGCTCGGTCTGCTCATCGCGCAGTTCGGCCCGGTCGACGTGCTGGTCACGAGCGCCGGTGGTGCCCAGCCGGGCCACTTCGCCGAGCTCGCGACCGACGTCTTCGAGCAGCAGATGGCACTCAACTACTTCGGGACCCTCTATCCGATCCGTGCGGTGGTGCCGTCGATGATCGAACGCGGCCGTGGCCATCTCATGCTCGTGTCCTCGGCCGCCGGGTTGGTCGGCGTGTTCGGCTACTCGGCGTACGTCCCGGCGAAGTTCGCGGTCCGGGGGCTGGCCGAGACGCTGCGGGCCGAGCTCAAGCCGCACGGGATCGCCGTCGGCTGCGCGTTTCCCCCCGACACGGACACGCCTGGCCTCGCGGCCGAGGCGGCGACGAAGCCGGAGGCGACGAAGACGCTGTCGGCGAAGATCAAGGTGCGCTCGGCCGACGACGTCGCGGCCGACATCGTGCGCGGCATCGAGCGCGATCGGGTCGTCGTCACGAGCGACGTCCAGACCACGTTGCTCGGCCGAGCCGGCGGTCTGCTCGCTCCCGTCGTTCGCGCCACCGTCGACCGCCACGTGCGCCGTGCGCACGGTGCTGCCGGGACCGACGCCGGGCGGTAGGTTCGAGTCAGCGAGAGGAGCGAGGCAAGTGACCGACGTTCCCACCCGCACGGAGACCGACAGCATGGGGCCGGTCGAGGTCCCCGACGATCGCTATTGGGGTGCGCAGACGCAGCGCTCGCTGCACCACTTCTCGATCGGTCATGACCGCATGCCGGCGGCGGTGATCCGCGGCATGGCGATCCTCAAGAAGGCAGCTGCCCTCGTGAACCGCGACCTGGGGAAGCTCTCCGACGAGCAGGCGCGCCTCATCGTCGGTGCCGCCGACGACATCCTCGCGGGGGCCCTCGACGACCACTTCCCGCTCTTCGTCTGGCAGACGGGCAGCGGCACGCAGACCAACATGAACGTCAACGAGGTCATCTCGAACCGGGCGATCGAGGGTGCGGGCGCAGCGTTGGGCTCGAAGGACCCGATCCATCCCAACGACCACGTGAACATGTCGCAGTCGTCGAACGACACGTTCCCGACCGCGATGCACATCGCCGCCGCGGAGGAGATCGTGCATCGGCTCGTGCCCTCAGTGCGCGCGTTGCGTGACGCGCTCGCGACCAAGGCGGCCGAGTTCGACGACATCGTGAAGATCGGTCGGACGCACCTTCAGGACGCGGTGCCGTTGACGCTCGGGCAGGAGTTCTCGGGCTACGTCGCGCAGCTCGATGCCGACCTCCAACGCATCGACGCGGCCCTCCCGGGTCTGTACGAGCTCGCGATCGGCGGCACCGCGGTCGGCACCGGTCTGAACACGCATCCGGAGTTCGCCGAAGCGGTCGCCGCGAAGATCGCCGAGCTCACCGGGCTCCCGTTCATCACCGCGGAGAACAAGTTCGCGGCGCTTGCGGCACACGACGCCGTCGTATTTGCAAGCGGTGCGCTGCGGACGCTGGCCGTGTCGCTGATGAAGATCGCGAACGACATCCGGTGGCTCGCGTCGGGTCCGCGTGCGGGTCTCGGGGAGCTGGTGCTGCCCGAGAACGAGCCGGGCTCGTCGATCATGCCGGGGAAGGTCAACCCGACCCAGAGCGAGGCCATGACCATGGTCTGCGTCCAGGTCCTCGGCAACGACGCGGCGATCGGGTTCGCCGGATCCCAGGGCAACTTCGAGCTCAACGTGTTCAAGCCCGTGATGATCTTCAACCTCCTGCATTCCGTCGACCTGCTCACCGATGCCTGCCGGAACTTCCGCGAGTTCGCGATCGAGGGTGTGCAGGCGAACGAGGAGCAGATCGCCGAGCACGTCCGGAACTCACTGATGCTGGTGACGGCGCTCAGCGAGCACATCGGGTACGACAACTCCGCCGCGATCGCCAAGCACGCCCACAAGCACGGCAAGACCCTCCGGGAGGCGACGGTGGAGCTCGGGCACCTGACGGCCGAGAAGTTCGACGAGCTGGTCAGGCCCGAGCACATGACCCGCCCCGGCTGAGCCGGGATTCGCGGTTGCATCGATTTTGGTAGTCCGGTTGCAGAGACTCTGGTCATCGCGGCCGCAACCGGGTACGCGGGAGTCGGCCCGCGTCTGCATGCCGTGTTTTCGTATCTTCATCTGCGGTCCACCGCGGTGCCTCCCTGGACCAGCGCGGGTGGTCCGAGCGCGCCCGGGAGGAACATCAAGCCGATACCCAATGGCAGATGCGCGAAGGCAGTCTTCAAGTTGGAGATCGAGCCGAGCTGCTGTCGGATCCTTGCCTGCAACCGTTGGACTCCATCCTTCGCATCAAGGTTCGCGAACGTCGAACCGGTCAGAAAGATGCCAGCCTCCTCACCTCTGGCGATTGCGGCGTCAAATGCAGCGGGATCCTGGTCGAAGTACGCCTGGCCGACGGCTCGGTAGATCGATGCGAACTGGTTGACCTCAACGCCTGAAATTCTCGCGTCGACGAGTTCAGGGTTCGCCGCACATTCCGCGGAGATAGAGCTGTAGACCTGAAGTTCGTTGTTGCTGGCGATGTCGACGCGGATCGGGTTGCCGACGTTCTCGTCGAGTTGAGCAAGAAAGGCTCGGCGTGGCCGAGGTCGGAACGAATTGGTCGCAACCTCGGTCTTGCTCGTCGTCGCGCCGTAGGCGGGACAATCAGTGAAGCCGATCTGGTTCGGGCCGAGGTTCGGGTTGTTCGGGAGGTCCAGGTTGGAAATCCAAGTGAGGGTCACCGTCTTGCCATCAGGCCAGATCTGAGTACCGAACGAGACCGTGGCCTTGCCGGCGCGCTCATCGTCGAGCGGAATCGTGACAGAACCGTTCAGGAATACCAGCGTCCGCCAGAGACCCTCATCCAGGTGGAATTCCAGAAGGCTCACGTTCGGCGCGACAGGAAATCGTCGTCCCGGCAACGAGCTGAATTCCAGCATCGTCGGCGGCCTTGGAACAGTGTCGGCATCGATATAGAAGGTGCGGTCCGTCGGGTCCGTACCGACCATGGGGACCGGGAATCCGAACGGCTCAAAGCCGTGCCAAGTCAGTCGGTTCGAGCTTGCATCCGGGTACTCGGTCGTCACCCATGCGGCAAGGTCGTCCGGAGTCATAGCGAGTGCCGCTCGGACGCTGCTCGCGATGCCCCTAATGCGCGCCGAGCGCGACGACGGTACTGGCGGCCGAGGCGCCTCTTGGGTCGCGGGAGCGATAAGCGTTCCGACTGTCTGGCCTGCGAGGTCGGCCCACGTTGGTCCGCCCGAGGGCGTCTTCCAGTAAAGACGGCTACCGGTTGTCACGCCCGACCAGTTGCATACGGGATCTTGCGCGAGACAGATGCTGCCAGCATCCGTGAGACCCTTCGGTAGGTATTGCTTCCGGGGGCCGAGCGTCTCAGCGGCAACACCCTTCAGTGAATGGTCGAAGTCCCCGTACACCTTTGGATAGGCGGGATCGAACATCGGATCTGAGAACAGGACGGCACTTAGGTTGCCGACTGAGCGCCGGTCGGCCTTCCTGAGGTACTCACCGACCGCCCACGCGCCATCCTGATATCCCGCAAGAGTGATCGAGACATTGGGACAACGCCTCAAGTAACCAGCAACGCGAGTCTGCAGTTGCGAAACACCCTGCCTGACACCGGTCGGGATGGGCCGATGTCGCGCGCTGCTGAGAAGGCTCTCGACATCGCCTGTTACCGGGAACCTGACGCCCTCAACGGCGACGGCAGTAGGTGGGTCGGCGGGAAGGAAATTGGCCGCATCTGCGATCGCCACATACATCGAGTACAAGGTTGCGCCCAGATTGCGGGTCCCCTCGTCAGCGGCCTCGCCGCTACCGCGAAGCCCGATGAGGACCCACCGCGGGCAAATCGGAGGCTTTGAGGCCGACACCGAGCCGGGCGCTGCGGCACCCGAAAAGACCAGGACAGCGGCGGTGCCAAGGGCAGCCCAACCCCTGCGCATGAGCACCCCCCCAAAGGATGCTGAAGATTACCGCTGCACGAAATGCCGGGCCCGCAGGGATCGAACCTCGACCGGGGGATTCTCGGGGCTCGGGCGGGAATGCCGACTCCCCTGGTGGAGTTTTCGTGGGTACGTAATCGTGTAATCAGGCACGCGGTCACCCCCCGACCCCCAGCGAGGTCCCCATGTCCGAGACCGACTCCGCACCCGAGGCGCAGAGCCCGTCGGACGAGCGCGTCACGCTGCCCGTGCTGCCGCTGTCGACCGGCGTCGTGCTGCCTCAGATGGTGGTCACGTTCGCGCTCGAGACCGACGAGGCGAGGGCCGCCGCCGAAGCAGCGACCGCGGGCGACGGCGTTCTCCTGCTCGTGCCGCGCCTCGACGGGCGGTACGCCCGGGTCGGCACCGTCGCGCGCGTCGAGAGCTCGGGCGACCTCCCCAACGGCGTTCGTGCGGTCGTGCTGCGCGGCCTGCACCGGGCTGTCGTGGGTGTCGGCGTCGCCGGGACGACCTCCGGCCTGTGGGTCGAGGCCGACGCGGTCCTCGACCCCGAAGAGCCGTCCGAACGATCGCTCGAGCTGGCGCGGGAGTACCGGGCAGCCGTCGGCGCGATCGCCGAGCGCATGCGCGGCGCCCGCATCCAGGACGCGCTCGCCGGCGTCACCGATCCCGGCGCGCTCGCCGACACCGCGGGCTGGTGGCCCGACCTGCCCCTCGAGCGGAAGGTCGAGCTGCTCGAGACGCTCGATGTCGAAGCCCGTCTTGGCTTGGCCGTGGCATGGGCGCGCGACGCGCTCGGCGAGCTCGAGCTCACCGAGAAGATCCGCACCGAGGTGTCCGACGGCATGGACAAGCAGCAACGCGAGTTCCTGCTGCGTCGCCAGCTCGACGCGATCCGCAAGGAGCTCGGCGAGTCCGACGATGACATCGTCGCCGAGTACCGCGGCCGGCTCGATTCCCGTGACGTCCCCGAAGCGGTTCGTGAGGCAGTGAACCGCGAGCTCGATCGACTCGACCGCACGGGTGAGCAGAATCCCGAGCAGGGCTGGATCCGAACCTGGCTCGACACGATCCTCGACCTGCCGTGGGGGACACGCTCCGACGACCAGCTCGACCTCGCGGCTGCACGCGCGGTGCTCGACGCCGATCACACGGGCCTCGACGACGTCAAGGACCGCGTCGTCGAGTTCCTCGCCGTCCGCAAGCTCCGCGCCGAGCGTGGCTTCGACGGCCGGCGCGCCAGCCCCGAGGTTGCCGGTTCGGATCGGCCCGACGCACCGAGCGAACGTCCGTCGGGGCGGGTATCCCGCCCCGACAGTGAGCGACCCGTGAAGGCGCGGCATGAGCGGGGATCGGGTGCGATCTTGGCCCTGGTCGGGCCACCGGGCGTCGGCAAGACGTCACTCGGCGAGTCCGTCGCGCGCGCGCTCGGGCGTGAGTTCGCCCGCGTCTCGTTGGGCGGTGTGCGCGACGAGGCCGAGCTGCGCGGTCACCGCCGCACGTATGTCGGCGCGCGTCCCGGGCGGATCGTCCGGGCGCTCACCGAGGCGGGGACGATGAACCCGGTCGTCCTCCTCGACGAGGTCGACAAGCTCGGTGCCGACTGGCGGGGTGATCCGTCGAGCGCGCTGTTGGAGGTGCTCGATCCCGCACAGAACCACACCTTCCGTGACCACTATCTCGAAGTCGACCTCGATCTCTCCGACGTGCTCTTCCTCGCGACGGCGAATGTCGCCGACACGATCCCGGGCCCGTTGCTCGATCGTCTCGAGGTGATCCGCATCGACGGCTACACCGAGGACGAGAAGGTGCGGATCGCACTCGAGCATCTCCTCGCACGCCAGCTGGAGCACAACGGACTCCGCCCCGGCGAGGTCGGCGTGGGTGACGACGCGTTGCGGACGATCGTCACCGAGTACACGCGCGAGGCCGGCGTCAGGAACCTCGAGCGCGAGCTCGGGAAGCTGTTGCGCAAGACGGCCACCCGCTTGGTCGACGGCTCGGCGGTTGCGCCGGTCGCCGTCGACGACGCGGCCATCCGCGACGCTCTCGGGCGGGCGAAGGTGCATCCCGAGACGCTCGGTCGAACCGCGGCGCCCGGCGTGGCGTCGGGCCTCGCAGTCACGGGGACGGGGGGCGACGTGCTCGTCATCGAAGCGACGGCCCTCGGTCTGCCCGACGACTCGGGGCGCGAGGGCGAGCTCACGCTGACCGGTCAGCTCGGTGACGTGATGAAGGAGTCGGCACACATCGCGCGCTCCTACGTCCGGTCGCACGCGACCGAGCTCGGCATCGACCCCTCGGCGACGCGCGGCGGCATCCACCTGCACGTCCCCGCCGGCGCGATCCCGAAGGACGGCCCCTCGGCCGGGATCACGATGGCCACCGCGCTCGCGAGCCTCCTCACCGGCCGCGGGGTGCGGCCCGAGGTGGGGATGACGGGCGAAGTCACGCTCCAGGGCCGCGTGCTGCCGATCGGCGGCGTCAAGCAGAAGGTGCTCGCGGCACAGCGCGCCGGACTCACCACGGTGATCCTCCCGGAGCACAACGGACCTGACCTCGACGATCTGCCGGAGTCGGTCCGCGACGAGATGACGTTCCATCTCGTCGACGACGTCGCTGAGGTGCTCGAGCTCGCGTTGGAGCCGGCGGCCTCCGCAGTGGCAGCATGACGGGGTGCCCAGGGGTCGGTTCCTCGCGTCGTTCGCCTGCATCGCGCTGATCGCCGCGATCGCCGGGCCCGCGTCCCAGGCCGCGGCGCAGGGCGACCAGACGAACTTCTACGCGGTGCCCGACCCTCTCCCGCAGGCGAAGCCGGGCTCGCTCATCCGCTCGGTGCGCATCAACGCACCCGACGGCGCCAACGCGTGGCGGGTGCTGTACCACTCCACGGCCGTCGACGGTCGCGACATCGCGGTGTCGGGAGTCGTCGTCGCGCCGACGGGGAAGCCGCCGAGAGCGGGCCGTCCCGTCGTCTCGTGGGCACACGGCACGACCGGGGTCGCAGACGTGTGCGCGCCGTCGAAGAACCCGGCCATCGCATCGCTGCTCCCGTTCGTCGGCGACCTCGTCGCCGTTGGCTATGTCGTGGCCGCGACCGACTACGAGGGACTCGGCACACCCGGTGTCCACCCGTATCTCGTCGGCGAGAGCGAGGGGCGGGGCGTTCTCGACGCCGCGCGGGCGGCTCGCCGTGTCGACGGCACCGGCGCCGGGCGCGATCTGCTCATCGCCGGGCACTCGCAGGGTGGGCATGCAGCGCTCTTCGGGGGCGAGCTCGCCCGCTCGTACGCACCGGAGCTGCGACTGCGCGGGGTCGTGGCGATCGCGCCGGCCGCCGATCTCGAGGCCATCTTCCCCGCGGCCGCGGCGATCCCGCAGGCGGCCGGGTTCACGGTGATGGCGGCCGAGGGGTTCCATGCGGCGTACCACGATGCAGATCCTGCGACCGTGCTGACGCCCGAGGCGGTGGCCGGGTCGGCGATCGTCGATCAGGTCTGCGCCCAAGATGTGATCCGGCGGTTCGCCGGGACGACGACCTCGATCGTCACGCACGACCCGCTCACGACGCCGCCCTGGTCGGAGCTGCTCCACGCGAGCTCCGCGGGCAACCGTCGCGCCGGAGCGCCGCTCCTGATCGCCCAGGGCGCGGCCGACCGCCTCGTGATACGGCCCCTCACCGACGCGTTCGTCCAGAAGGCCTGCGCTCGCGGGGACGTCGTCGACTACCGCGTGTACGAGGGTGCAGACCACGGCGGCGTGGTCCCTGCCGCGCGGTCAGACATCGTCGATTGGCTCGCGGCGCGCGTGGGCGGCGATGCCTCCCGCAACACCTGCCCGACGTCCTGACGCCCGACTCTCCCGCCCGATCTTCCTGCCCGGTTGGAACGCTGACCCGCAACATGTGCGGTCCAGTGTTCCAACGCGCCGAGGAAGCTCAGTCGAGCTCGTTGGGGTCCGTCTCGCCGATGCCGATGTAGGCGCCGACCCCGACCTTGGCGAAGTCGAGCTGCTCACCCTCCGCCAGCGGGAAGTGGCACGCGACGTAGTGGTTGGCCCCCACCTCGTGCAGCGTGGGCTCCTCGGACGCGCACCGTACCTCCGCCTTCGGGCATCGCGTGCGGAAGCGGCATCCGCTCGGCGGCGCGAGTGGTGACGGGATCTCACCGCCCAGCACCTTCTCGGAGTCGGGGCGCCGATCGGGATCGGGCTCCGGGATCGCCGCGAGGAGCGCAGCCGTGTACGGGTGCGACGGCCGCTCGTAGATCGACTCGGGATCGCCGACCTCGCACATCTTGCCGAGGTACATCACGACGATGCGGTCGCTCACGTTCTTCACGACGGCGAGGTCGTGGGCGATGAAGACGAGCGTGAGCCCGTAGCGCTCCTTCATGTCACCCAGCAGGTTGATGATCTGCGCCTGCACCGACACGTCGAGCGCGGAGACCGGTTCGTCGCAGATGATGAGCTTCGGTTCGGTGATCATGGCCCGCGCGATCGAGATGCGCTGACACTGACCACCCGAGAACTCGTGTGGTCGCCGCGCCGCGTTCGCGGGGTCGATGCCCACCGCCTCGAGCACCTCGTCGACC
>Ga0334722_10006220_pt1 | contig 11867 bp, 10 predicted proteins | sample C3_bottom_MG_FD_207210 | JGI IMG/M metagenome (GOLD analysis project Ga0334722, IMG submission 207210) | Sediment microbial communities from Yellowstone Lake, YNP, Wyoming, USA - C3_bottom | ecosystem: Environmental > Aquatic > Freshwater > Lake > Sediment | place: USA: Wyoming | collected...
GCGCGTGCAGCGGACCCCCGCCCCCTCACGCCATCCGACGCGCCCGGCGATCTCCCTCCAGCAGCCGAGGCCACGCGCGCCCCAACCCCGCCCGGCAGATCCAGACCTGTCGCCGACCGCCGCGTCTGAGCTCCTTGGCAGCCGAGAGGTCAGCCTGCAAGTGGATCTCGGGCGGGGCCTGATCCTCGCGACACCGCTGCTCGCCGCGGCCGGCCCGTTTGGCTATGGCGCGGAGGTGGCGGATCTCGTTGACCTCGATCGCCTTGGCGCGCTCGTCACGCGCGGAACCACGCTCAAGCCCCGGGCCGGCCATCCGGGTCCGCGGCTGGCGGAGGTCCCGGCCGGGCTGCTCGTGGGGATCGGTCTGCAGAACCCGGGGCTGGACGCCGTGCTGGAGCGCTATGGCGGCGCCTGGGCAACCTGGCCGCTGCCGGTCATCGTGAACCTGTGCGCTGACACGGCGGGTGAGCTGGGCGAGGCGGTGCGGCGGCTTGAGGGAGCGCCGGGTGTCGCCGGCATCGAGATCAACCTCTCCTGCGGCAGCGGTCGGGGCGGCGCGATCCCCGGGCTGGATCCTGACAGCACCACCTCGTGGATCGCCGCGGCCCGTCGCGCGACGGACCTCCCGGTGATTGCCAAGCTCACGGCCGCCGCCGCCGACATCTGGGCCATCGCGCAGGCCGCCGAGGATGCGGGCGCCGACGTCATCAGCGCCATCAACACGCTGCCTGGGTTCCTGCCCACGCGGGACGGGCGCGGTCCGGCACTTGGCTCCGGCTACGGCGGTCTCTGCGGCCCTGCACTCAAGTCAATCGCCCTCCGCGCCGTCTGGGAAGTCGCCCAGAGCGTGGACATTCCGGTGATCGGCATTGGCGGGGTCGCGATTGTGGGCGATGTGCTGGACATGCTCGCGGTGGGCGCGTCGGCTGTTGGCATCGGGCTGGCGGCGCTAGCCGATCCGATGCTGCCCGTGCGCCTTGCGGACGAGCTGGCCGATGTCTGCCGTGCGCGCGGCGTCACATCGGTGCGCGACCTTGTTGGCACGGCGCTGCCAACGAAGCGGTCCTCGCCGTCCACGCGCGGCGCCGAGTACGCGCGGTAGGGGAGGCGGCGTCCCGTGCACTCCCTGCTTGGACCGCTCGTTGCCTGGCTGGCGGCCGCCTCCTTGGTCACGGCGGTCACATACGCCTACGACAAGATCGCCGCGCCCCGCAGTTGGCGCAGGATCCGCGAGCGCACGCTGTGGTTCCTGTGTCTGGCGGGTGGCGTGCCAGGGGCCTGGCTGGTGTTCTTCGGGATGCGCCACAAGACGCTCCACCGCTCGTTCTGGGCGGTGCAGATCGCCGCGTCGGCCGTCTGGCTGGCGGCCCTCTACTTCGTGATGACGTGGTAGCACGGTGACGTGGTGACATGGTGACGTGGTGACGCGAGGGGCCGCCGAGTTTGAAGTCACGTCCCTTGGCGGTGGGCGCCGTGGCCGAGGCCCTGGGGCCTCCGCCGTGTTGGTGGCGGTCGCCGTCGCGCTGCTGGTAGGCGGCGGGCTCCTGTCGAGTGCGGTGTTCCCGCCGGTTGCCCCGTCGCCCTCACCCAGCCTCGTGGCCGTCGTCGAAGCCACCTCCAGCCTCGCTATCGAGACGCCGACCCCGCCTCCGCCCACGTACGCCCCACCTCCCTCGATCACCCCGAGCGCCCCGACGCGGCCGCTCACCGTCTCGGCGCTCGTCGCCGGCGTGCTCGACGGCTCGCTCGCCGACAAGGTGATCTTGGTGGATGGTCGCCTTGGGTCCACGGCCAACCGCTGCTCCACGGGCTTGCTGCCGCCGAGGTGCGTGCTCCTGCGGATCGAAGGGCTGCACGCCCTCCGCATCCTCTCGGACACCGGGCCCGGGGCCTGGCCGAACGATCCAGCGCCGGCCGCCGTGCTGGTGCTGCGCGTCGAGCGCCACGACCTGGTCTTCCTGGGCTCGCTGGTCGTCAGCGATGGTGGGATCCCTGGTGTGGGCTACCTCACCGGTGAGTTCAACGTGCCGGGGAGCACGTTGACCCCGCCGACCAACCTGGTGGAGGCCGACGGCATGCTGCTTCGCAATGGCGACACGATGTGCTTTGGATCGGTCACGTCGTGCGGACGGACGGTCCCTGCCATCGTCCCGGTTGGGCAATCGTCATTTGGCGCCCTCGCCTATGGGGAGCCGGTACCCGTCGCGATGGCGCCGGTTGTGACCGGGACTGATCCCGTCAATGCGTGGACGAACGGGCCGTTCTTGCTTCGGCGCCTCGTCGATGGCGACTGCGCATTTGTGCCGAGTTGTCCGGCGGGTGCGTCCTGGATTGTTGTCGCGCGTGAAGCGCCTGGCGGTGTGGTGAGCATCATCCTGCCCTGAGACCGGTTCAGCACTCGCGCTCCAACGCGTCCCCAATCGCCACCGCCGCGGCGAGCTGCAGCCCGTCCTTGACCCGGTCGAGGGGTTCGGCCTGTGTTGAGAGCTTGACGATCACGGCGTCGCTTGGCCGGTGCACCACGAGTGCCTGACCATGGATGCCCTTGCCAGCGAAGATCCCGCGGTTGGCGTCAAACACCCACCACTGGTCGTGGTAGTGCGAGGTAGGTGTGGCAACGCCCTCGTAGGTGAGGACGCCCCCGAACACGGCCACAAGATCGGGCCGAGGCGTGCCCACGCGGGCGACCCACTCGGGAGGCAGGACGCGTCGTCCGTCGATCTCGCCGCCACCCAGGTACATGAGCCCAAACCTGCCGAGGTCCCGCAGCGTGACACAGAGACCGCCGTCGGCCACCGCGCCGTCGTCGTCGTCCACGGTCACCTCAGCGTCGTGTTCCGCACCCAGCGGCGCCCAGATATGCCGCGAGAAGAGCTCAGCGTAGGTGTCGCCGCCCGCGCGCTCGAGCACCCAGCCAAGCACGTCCGTGAGGACCGACCGGTAGTCAAACGGGCCGCCGTGCGGACCGCTGTTGGTGAGCGTGGCGTAGTAGGCGTGGAGGTCCGCGGGCAGCGCCGACCGTGATCGGGGACGCCAGCCGGCCACCTGCTCGCTGATCCGGATGTCCGCGTCGAGGTCCGTGTAGACCTCCGAGAAGCGTGTGCCGGCCCGCATGTCCAACAGATCCTGGACACGGCAGCCGTCGAATGATGTGCCGCGCAACTCCGGGATGTAGTCCGTCACAAGCCCCTCGGGATCCAGCCGGCCAGCCCCGACCAGCGCCCCAGCAAGCCCGGAGGTCATCGACTTGGACACCGACTGCAGCAGATGCGGCGTGGCCTCGGTTGTGGCGCCGCCATACCGCTCCATCAGGATCCGGCCGTGGTGGAGCACGAGGAACCCGTCGGTGTCGGTTGCCTCGAGCATCGAGCCGACGGTTTGGCGCTGGCCCCGCACGGTGAACTCGAGGCCGTCGAGGTCGCGCTCGGCACGGGGGAGAGGGCTCACCGGCCCTGCACCGCGGGAGATCACGGCGGTGGGGATGATCTCGCCGATGTGGGGGTAAGCCCAGCGCAGGTACGGCGGGTCCTGCCAGTTGGCGAGCGTGACGGTTCGCGCACCGTCCACTGGATGGGAGGCCTGGCCAAAAGCTGCAGCCATCGCCGGGGCTACCCGGTCCGGGAAGTGGCAGGCCGCCCGATTGGACCCGCTCACGACGGGCGGCGCGGACGTCGTGCACACCGAGGCGTCTGCGAGGTGATCGCGCAGCCAGCACCTTGGGTGGAAGACGCAGCCCGATGGCGGGTTGGCGGGACTGGGGGGATCGCCTCGGATCAACTCCGGCTGGGCGGTAGCGGACGTCACATCGGGCACCGAGGCGAGCAGCGCCCGGGCGTATGGATGGCGCGCGTCGGTGAAGACCTCATCGGCGCTGGCCTGCTCCACGATCTTGCCCAGGTACATCACGGAGATTCGGTCCGACAGATGGCGCACCACGCCCAAGTCGTGCGAGATCAGCAGATAGGTCAGCCCGAAGCGCGCTCGGACCTCAAGCAGCAGGTTGAGGATCTGCGCCTGGACCGACACGTCGAGTGCGGACGTCGGCTCGTCGAGCACGATGAGCTTGGGCTTGAGCGCGAGCGCCCGCGCGATGGCGACCCGCTGGCACTGGCCGCCCGAGAGCTCATGCGGCCGTCGGTCGAGGTGGCGACGAGCGAGGCCAACGCTGTCGAGCAGCTCGATGACCGTGGGCTCGAGGCTGCCTCGGGCGGGGCGGAGGTGGGTCCGGATGGGCTCGGCCACAAGGTCCAGCACGCTCATCCGCGGATCCAGCGATCCCTGCGGATCCTGGAATACCAACTGCATCTCGCGCCGGAAGTCGCGAAGTCCGCTCCCGCCAAGGGCGGCCACGTTGCGCCCCGCCACCTCGATCGTGCCCGCGGTCGGTTCCACCAGCCGCAGGATGCAGCGGGCAAGCGTGGTCTTGCCGGAGCCCGACTCACCGACGAGCGCATGCACCTCGCCTGCGTGGATGTCCATGTCGACCCCCGCCACGGCCCTAACCGCGCGGCCCCCACTGTGGAAGACCTTTTCGAGGGCCCGTACGCGCAGGAGCGGCGCAGCCGACGGCGTCTCGAGTGTGGCGGGCGACCGCGCCGCGGTCATGCGCCCACTCCCGCAGTCGGGGCGAGATGGCAGGCTGCCAGATGTCCTGCTCCGAGGTCGCGGAGCGCGGGTCGCTCCGTCGCGCAGCGGTCGATGGCCATGGCGCACCGGTCGGTGAAGGCGCAGCCTGCAACGATCCCCACATCGGCTGGTACGTGGCCCGGGATGGATGCCAGCGCCAGGCGCCTCGCTGCAGGATGGGGGGCCGCAGCGATCAGCCCGCGGGTGTACGGGTGCGACGGCTGCGCGAACAGCGCGGCTGTGGCGGCCGCCTCGGCGACGCGGCCGGCGTACAGCACCACGACCCGGTCGCTCACCGAGCGCACCACGCCCAGATCGTGCGTGATGAACAGCACGCTGAAGCCGCGCGACTCCTGCAGGCCGCGAATGAGCCGCAGGATCTGGGCCTCGATCGTCACGTCCAGCGCAGTCGTTGGCTCATCGGCAATGAGCAGCCGAGGACGGCAGAGCAACGCGCTCGCGATCATCGCCCGCTGGAGCATGCCGCCCGAGAGCTGGTGGGGGTACGAGCGCAGCACGCGATCCGGCTCGGGCAGCCCCACCTCGGCCAGCATGTCGCGGATCCGCGCCGACCCCTCCGCGTGCGGCAGGCGCTCATGCGCGCCGAGGGCCATCCGCATCTGGGCGCCGATGGAGAACACCGGGTTGAATGCCGACGCAGGGTTCTGGAAGACCATGCCGATATCGCCGCCGCGGACGCGCCGCAGGTCAGACTCCGACAGCCCCACGAGGTTCCGGCCATCGAGATCGATGGAGCCGCGGGTGATCCGGGCGGTACGGGGCAGCAATCCCAGCACCGACAGCCCCGTGATTGTCTTGCCGCAGCCGGTCTCCCCAACGAGCCCCACAATCTCGCCCTCGCCGACATCAAGGCTGACGCCGTCGAGGCCGGTTGTGGTCCCGTCGGGTGTGACAAACGACACGGCAAGGTCTCGGACCGACAGCATCGGCGCGCTCACCGCGTGCTCCTCGGGTCGAGCAGGTCCACCAGCAGGTCGCCCACGAGGTTGAACGCGAGCACCGCCACGAAGATCGCCAGACCCGGGAAGGCCACCACTGGTCCAGGATGTATGTCCGGCCGTCAGCAACCATGAGGCCCCAGTCCGGCGTGGGCGGAGCCGCGCCCAGTCCAAGGAACGCGAGCGAGCCCGCCGCCAGGATGACGGTGCCGATGTCGATCGTGGCCTGCACGAGGATCGGCGTGATCGAGTTGGGGATGATGTGGCGGCGGAGGATCTGGACCTCGCTGACCCCCATCGAGCGGGCCGCCTCCACAAACGAGCGCTCCCGGAGCGATGTCGCCGTGCCCCGGGCGAGGCGTGCGTACCAGGGCCACCACGAGATCGCGAGGGCCAGTGCGGCATGATCCAGACCCGGTCCCAGTGCGGCGACGATTGCCATCGCGAGGAGGAGCGGCGGAAAGGCGAGGAAGAGGTCCGTCACCCGCATGATCAGCGCGTCGAGGCGCCCGCGCCGATACCCGGCAAGCGCACCGAGCGGCACGCCGATCAGCATCGCGAGCAGCACGACCAACACGGAGACGGCAAGCGCCGGTCGAGCCCCGACCATCACGCGGCTCAGCATGTCGCGGCCGAGGCCGTCGGTGCCGAACAGGTGCGTGGCGCTGGGCGGCAGCATGCGGGCCGCCACGTTGCTCTCGCCCTGGCCCTGAGCCGGATACGGGGCGATCCACGGACCAAACACGGCCAGCAGCACCAGCAGCGTGATGATCGTCACGCCCGTCAAGGCAAGCGGGTCCGCCAGGACGGCCCGCCGGAACCGGCGCAGGATGCCTGCCCGTGCCACCGATGTGGCGGACCGGAGCACCTCGGCTGCCATCAGGCGAGCCTCGTCCGCGGATCGAGCCACGACTGGGCGAGGTCAACCAGGAGGTTGATCACCACGTAGCCAAGCGCGCCAAAGAGCGTGACGCCCATGACAACGGGATAGTCCAGGTTGAGCAGGCCCTTCACGGTGAGTGTCCCGAGGCCCGGCCAGTTGTAGACAACCTCAACGAAGAACGTCCCGGTGAGCGAGTAGGCGAGCGTCAGGCCGATCACCGTGGTTACCGGGATCAGCGCGTTCTTGAGGGCAAGCTTGTATGTGATCAGCCGCTCGCTGAGGCCGGCGGCGCGCGCCGCGCGGACATAGTCCTGGCTCAAGGCCTCCAGCATCGAGGCGCGCGTCATCCGCGCAATCAGCCCGATGGGGTAGGCCGCAAGCGTCAGCGCCGGCAGTACCAGGTGGAGCGCGACGTCGCGCAGCGCAGTCCAGTTGCCGCTGAGGATCGTGTCCACCACATACAGCCCCGTAGTTGCCGCGATGGGGGAGGAGAACCGCAGGTTTGCGTCTACGCGCCCGGTGAGAGGCAGCAGGTGGAGGTCGCGGAAGAACAAGACCTGGAGCAGCAGCCCCAGCCAGAAGGCTGGGAGCGACACGCCGACGATCGAGATGAGCCGCACCAGGATGTCGGGGGCCTTGCGCTGCCATCGTGCTGAGAGAACGCCCAGCAAGATCCCCAGCGGGACCGCCAACAGCATCGCCGCGCCTATCAGTTCAATCGTCGCGGGAAGTCGGCCCAGAATGTCGCCTAGGACGGGCTGCTTGGTACCGATCGAGGTGCCCCAGTCGCCCGTGAGCATGTCGCGCATGTAGGTGAAGTACTGAACGGGAAGCGGCTGGTCGAGGCCCAACTGGTGCGCAACCCGGGCAATCTCCTCGGGCCGTGCCTTGGGGCCAATGTAGACCGCGGCTGCGTTTGAAGGCACCAGACGCGCAAGGGCAAACGTGATGAGGGACAGGCCAAACAGCACGGCGACGGAGCCGGCGAGCCTGCGCAGGATGAACCGGAGCATTGTCAGATCGTGGGGGAAGAAGCGGCGCCAGGCACGGAGGTTCCGGCCCGGCGCCGCGGAGTTCCGAGTCTCAGCCCGCCGGGTGCAGCGGGTAGAAGAACTGTGCGAACGGGTAGTTCAGGTTGTACTGGAACCCGAGCACATGCTTCGGGATGGCGGTGACGAACTGGGTGTCGTAGAAGAAGACGCCCGGCGCCTGGTCCACGAGCAGCTTCATGGCCTCGGAGTACTTCGCCTGCGCCTGATCGCGAGCCGTGGCGGTCAGGCCTCCGGCGTCGTCTACGAGCTTGTCGTAGGCGGGGCTATTCCAGTAGGAGAGGTTGAAGAACGGCTTGGCGCTGCTGTGGAACAGCGACCAGAGGTTGTCCGAGCCCGCATCGCTGTAGGTTGGCCAGTAGAGCAGCAGGAACATGTCCTGGCGCCCCGCCGCGTCGCCCTTCGCCTGCTCCCACTGCTGGTTGAACGCGATGGGGGTGATGGTGACGTCGATGCCCAGTTTGCCGTACGCCTCCTTGAGGAGGGGCGCAAAGCGGGCCTCGTTCTGGTTCTCGGCGGCGTAGGTGAGGTTCATCTTGAACCCGCCGTCGGGGTAGCCCGCCTGCGTGAGCAGATCCTTCGCCTTGGCAAGGTCCTGCGTGTACTGCGGGGTGTCGGACGACCAGGGGAAGACGCCGGCCGGAACGGGGCCCCGGGACTGCGTACCGTAGCCTTGGGCGCCCACGGTGATGATGTCCGCGTACGGGATCGCGTAGGACAGCGCCTGGCGGACCAAGACGTTATTGAACGGTTTGCGGGCGGTGTTGAACAGGCCGACGTAGTTGAAGAACGACGGCTCGTCCACAAACGTGAAGTCCGGGTTCGTCTTGTAGGCGGCGATGTTCTCGAGCGGGAGGTTCAGGGCGAGGTCCACCGTGCCACCGTCGAGCATCTGCTGCTGGACCGCGGCCTCAGGCGCGATCGTGATCAGCACCTTGTCGTAGTGGGTGATGTCGGTCCAGCCGCCCCAGTACCCGTCGTACTTCTTTAGCAGCACTTCCTTGTCGGGCGTGTAGGACTCGATCATGTACGGGCCGGTGCCCGCGTCGATGCCCTTCTCGAAGTACTTCGGATCGGCGGTCACCGCGGCGAGCGCCTTGGGGCTGACGATCCAGGCGCCGTAGAGCGAGGACGCGACGAGGTCCATCGCCGCGGCGTACTTGAGCTTCATTTCGACCGTGAGCGGATCAACCGCGGTGATGCTGGCGAGCGCTCCCCAGATGAACCCGGCGCCGCCCTTGGCGCCCGCCTCGACCGACTGCTTAACGGCGTCGGCGGTCAGCTTCTCGCCGTCATGGAACGTGACGCCGTCACGGAGCTTGAACGTCCATGTGAGGCCGTCCGCGCTCGTCGTCCAGCTCTTCGCGAGGACCGGGGTGTACTTGTCGGCAGAGTTCGGAGGGTTGATCCGCAGCAGCGGCTCGTAGATGTTCGCCAAGTACAGGGCCTCGGTCGAGAATGACTGGACCGGGTCCCATGTCGTGATGTTCGCCGTCGCGGCGACCTTGAGGACGACCGGTCCGGCCGGTGTCGGCACCGGCGTAGAGACCGGCGTGGGCGCCGCGGTGGGCGCCGGCGTTGGGGCCGCGGTGGGCGCCGGCGTTGCAGCTGAGCCGCAGGCTCCGACCGCCAGCGCGGCTACCGCGAACAGGACCAGGAACCGCCTAGCTCCGGCATGTTGCCGGGACGAGTTCGCGTGCATGTGCTTCCTCACTCGTTGCGCGGGGTCTCCTCCATGCCGGCCATCACGCCGGCACCCGACCATACCCTGCAGTCTTGCCAGCAGGGTCGTGCGCGTCCAATACTTCCATGCTCAGAGGCCATGCCTCACAGGCATGCAGCAAGAGGTCTGCCCCTTGGACATACGGCTGCTCCGGTACTTCTTGGCGGTGGTGGACGAGACATCGATCACGCGCGCGTCGGCGATCCTGCGGGTGGCCCAGCCGTCAATCTCGCGTCAGATACGGGGCCTCGAGGCGTCGCTCGGTCGCGAGCTGTTTGACCGGCGGGACGGGCGCCTGCGGCTCACTGCGGCTGGGCTGGAGCTGGCGCCGATGGCCCGCGACCTCGTGGCGCGCGCCGACGCCGTGGAGGCGGCGATGCGGGGCGGCGAGCCGAGCCGCGGCACAAGCCTGTCGCTGGTTGCGCCGCACATCACCATCGTGGATGTCATCGGGCCATATCTCGCCACGCTCGGCGCCGAGGCGCTCAAGGTCCGGGTCCGCGATGCGCCGTCGCTCACCGTGTTCCGCGTAATCCGTTCCGGCGATGCGGATCTCGGCGTGTCGGTTGGGCCACCCCCTGGCGAACTGGCGTCGCTGCCCGTCTCACGCTTCTCCATCCTTGCGCAGGTCCCTGTTGGCCACCGCTGGTATGGCCGGACGCGGATTGCGCTGGAGGAGCTTGTCACGGAGCCGCTCGTCCTCGTGACGGCCGAGCACGGTACGCGGCGCGTGTTTGACCAGGAGGTGGCGGCGGCGGGGCTCAGCTACCACGCAGCTGCCGAGGCGGACTTGTCGGCCGTCGCGCAAACGCTTGCGAGCGGGGGGGCCGGCGTCGCGATTGTGTCCGACGATGCTCGGTATGGGCTGGGATCGATGACGATCGAGGCAGGCGGCGATACCCTCGCAATCCCCATTGTGGCTGCCTGGGATGCCTCGCACTTTGCAGCGCCGACCATCGAGACCTGGGCACGGCGGCTAGCCGAGTACACCGCTGTCCGCTACCGGTCGCCAGATCCCGCTCCTGGGAGGCTCGGCTAGACTCCCGCCATGACCACCCTGCGACGCACTGCCGATCTTGCCGCCCGCGCGGTCATTGCCGCCCGCACCGAGATGCTGTTCCGCTCGAGCGGCGCGCTGCGCGAGGGCCACTTCCAGCTCAAGAGCGGCCGCCACTCGGACGCCTATCTGGAGAAGTTCCAGGTGTTGCAGGACCCGGCCGCCACAAGCGAGTTGTGCGGGTTCTGGGCTGCGGGCTGCCGCGACGCTGCCGGCGCCGCCACGGTGGACCTGGTTGCCGGGCCCACGACGGGCGGCGTGATGCTGGCGTTTGAGACGGGGCGCCAGCTGGGGACCCGAGCGATCTTTGCCGAGGAGGTTGGGGGCGGTGAGGGCGAATCCGCCCGGCGCGAGTTCCGCCGCGGCTTCACCATCACCCCGGGCGAGCGTGTGCTGCTGGTTGACGACATCCTTACCACGGGCGGCTCGCTGCTGGCGATGATCCCCGCGGTTGAGGCTTTGGGCGGCGAGATTGTCGAGTGCGCCGTCATCGTCGACCGGTCCGGCGGCATGACGACGCTGACGTCGCCGGTGACCGGGCGGGTCTATCCGCTGCGGGCGCTCTGGTCGCTGCAGCTGCCGACGTACGAGCCCGGCGCGGCCACCTGCCCGCGGTGCGCCACCGGGGAGCCAGTCGTGAAGCCCGGCAGCAGCGGGACCGGCGTGGCGCCCAAGTGAGAGCGGTCCGCGGACTCGCGGGCGTCGCGCTGGCGTGGGTGATCGGCGCGGCGGTTATCGGCTGTGGCGCGTCGGCGTCGGCTTCGGCGGGGCCCCCGGCATCGGCTGTCCCGCTCGTCTCGCCCGTGACCGGCGTGCTTGTGCACATCGACGCGGTGGGGCTGGCCGACGTCAAGGGGTTCACGCTCCGCTTTGCGGACGGCACCGAGGCTGCGTTCCGCATCGGCATCCTTGAGAACGGGGCGACGTTCCCGCCCGGACACCTTGCGGAGCACATGGCGAGTTCATCGCCGGTGAAGGTGTTCTTCCGCCCTGATGGGGTTGACCGCGTGGTCTACCGGATTGAGGACGCGCCCTAACGCGCGCCCGGGCAACAACCTTGCACCGGGCGAACGAACGGTTCGGTGCCGCGCTGTTTCGTGCACCGGGTGGTGCGTCTGATACGTGCCGGGTGGTCCGCGCGCATCAGACGTTGCGCGGGGTGCACACCCCGTCCCGCCGCTGAACCGTTGGTGCGTGGGGCGCAAGACCGCACGTGCGAAGCCACACGTGCGGAGCCGCACATCCGGAGGCTTGGCCCGTAGACTCGACACCGATGAACACGCTGCCCAGCCGCTCGGGTGTAGACCGCGACAGGGTCCGCTCGCTCAAGAACGCCGAAGACGCGCGCTTTGTGGCGGCGCACCCAAAGTCGGCGGCGCTCATGGAGCGTGGCCGCGCGGTGATGCCAAACGGCGTGCCGATGGCCTGGCTTCGCGGGAGCTACCACCACCTGCCGATGTGGGTGGACGAGGGTTTCGGCGCCCGCTTCACCGATGTTGACGGCCACGAGTACGCCGACTTCAACATCGCGGACATGTCGATGTTTTGCGGGTATGCGCCGGAGCCTCTG
>Ga0334722_10006221_pt1 | contig 11866 bp, 11 predicted proteins | sample C3_bottom_MG_FD_207210 | JGI IMG/M metagenome (GOLD analysis project Ga0334722, IMG submission 207210) | Sediment microbial communities from Yellowstone Lake, YNP, Wyoming, USA - C3_bottom | ecosystem: Environmental > Aquatic > Freshwater > Lake > Sediment | place: USA: Wyoming | collected...
GAGGGCGCTGAGCCCCCTGGCGGCGAGGCCCGTCGTCGCGGCGGCGGCGGTGATCGGCCCCTCCGCGAGGATGGGCTCCACGTCGGCGCGAAGGTGCTCACCGGCGGCGCGGCCGGGGGAGATCAGAAGCTCGTCGTAGACGTCGTCGAACCGGTAGGCGTCCTCGAGCAGCGCCTTGGTGTTCGGCATTGCGGCCGCGGCGCGGGTGCGGCGGGACGGGTCGCGCAGGAAGACGAACCATGCCAGCGCGATGCCGCCGACCGCGGCGATGAGCGACACGACGAGGGCCAGGGTGATCTGCGGGTCGGTCGGCTCCGGCAGCGGGATCAGGCTGTCGGCGAACACCGGGTCGAGCCAGTCGGTGACGAGCTGCCAGCGGTACGGCACCTGGATCCAGCCGCCGACGATGGCGAGCACCGAGAGGATCACGACCGGCACCCCCATCGCCCAGCCGGTGAGGTGCAGGTGCCCGTAGCCGCCCTCGCGCTCCGGGCCGACGAACGCCCGGAACATGAGCCGGAACATGTAGAACGCGGTGAGGAACGCGCCGATCGTGCCGAAGACCCACAGCACCTGGCCGAGCGTTCCGGCGGCGAGCGCGTGGTCGAGGATGCTGTCCTTGCTGAAGAACCCTGCGAACGGCGGGATCCCGCTGATCGAGAGGCACCCGATGCCGAACGCGTAGTAGGCGAGGCGCATGTGCTTGCGCATGCCGCCCATCCGGTCGAGGCTCTGCTCGCCCTGCAGGATGTGGATCACGACGCCCGCGGTCAGGAACAGCAGCGCCTTGAAGAACGCGTGCGTCAGGAAGTGGAACATCGCGGACGAGTAGGCGCCCAGTCCGGTGGCCATGATCATGTAGCCGATCTGGCTGACGGTGCTCCAGGCGAGCACGCGCTTGATGTCCACCTGTGTGATCGCGATCGTCGCCGCCATCACGAGCGTGACGCAGCCGACCACGGCGACGATGTCCATCGCGATCGGCGCGAGCTCGTAGAGGATGTGGGTGCGCGCCACGAGGTAGACGCCGGCGGTCACCATCGTCGCGGCGTGGATCAGGGCGCTGACCGGGGTGGGGCCCTCCATCGCGTCCGGCAGCCACGTGTGCAGCGGCACCTGCGCGCTCTTCGCGGCGGCCCCGACGAACAGCAGGAGCGCGATCGCGATGGCCACGCCGCTGCCGGATTGGATCTTGTCGGGGGCGGTGGCGAAGACCTCGGTGTAGTCGAGCGTGCCGAGCTCACGCACCAGCAGGAACGCCGCGATCACCATCCCGACGTCGCCGATGACGTTGATCACGAAGGCCTTCTTCGCGGCCGCCACGGCGATCGGCTTGTCGTAGTAGAAGCCGATCAGGAGGTAGCTGGCGAGGCCGACGAACGCCCAGCCGACGATCAGGAACACGAAGTTGGCGGCCTCGACGAGCAGCAGCATCGAGAACACGAAGAAGTTCATCTCGGCGAAGAACCGGCGGTAGCCGCCCTCGTGCCCCATGTACTCCGTCGAGTAGAGGTGGATCAGGAACCCGACGCCGGTGATGACCAGCATCATCATCACGGACAGCTGGTCGATGCGGATCGCGAGGTCCACCTGCAGCCCGCCGATGTCGATCCACTCCCAAAGGGTGGAGACGTGTACCCGGTCGTCGGGGTTCTCGGTGAGCATGCGGATGAAGATGTCGCCCGTCAGCAGGAACGCGAGTCCGATGGAGCCGCAGCCGACCCAGCGGGTCACGGCCTTCGGCGGCTCTTTCGTCCCGTACAGCGACAGGAAGAGCGACCCCAGGAGGGGTAGCACGAGCACGATCCAGCCGGTCGTTCCCATCGGCGGCCGCTAGCCCTTCATCTCGGACATTTGGTCCACGTCGAGCTGGGCGCGCTGGCGGAACACCGAGACCACCAGGCCGAGGCCGATCACGACCTCGGCGGCGGCGACGACCATCACGATCAGCGCGAAGATCTGGCCGCTGGTGTCGTTCCAGTAGCGGCTGAACCCGACGAGCGCCACGTTCGAGGCGTTCAGCATGAGCTCGACCGCGAGCAGCAGCAGCAAGGGGTTGCGCCGGATCAGCACGCCGAGCAGCCCGAGCATGAACAGCACGCCCGAAAGGCCGAGGTACATCCCAAGGGGCACGCCCGCGGCGGCGGCGCCGGTCACCGGCCGCGCTCCGCGAGCACGGCGCGTTTCGCGAGCAGCACGGCGCCGACGGCGGCGACCAGCAGCACGAGCGAGGTCACCTCGAATGCCAGCAGGTGCTCCTTCAGGAACGCGTCGCCGATCGCCTGGGGGCTGCCGATGTCGTCCACCGGGCGGGGAGCGTCGCCGATGCCGGGGAGCTTCGTGGAGAGCAGCACGATTGCGCCCATCGCCGCGAGCACGATCACGACGATCCACGAGAACACCTGGTAGCGGGCGAGCCGGTCCGGCGATCCCTGCACGCGTTCGCCGAGGTAGGCGAGCACGAAGAGGAACAGCGTCACGATCGCGCCGGCGTAGACGATGATCTGCACGAACGCCACGAACGGCGCGGCCTCCAGCAGGAAGATCACCGCCACAGACAGGAGCGTGCCGATCAGCGCGACCGCCGCGCGGAACGCGTTGCTGAGCGTGATGACGAGCACGCCGCAGCCGATCGCGCCGGCCGCGGCCAGCCCGAATGCGATCTGCTCGCCCACTAGTGGTCTGACTCCGAAATGGCGTGCCGGTTTCGGTGAGCGAGACCGAGCGAGGCCGGGACGCAGCGTTCCGCGCATACCGGTGGTATGCAAGGAACCGAGGACACCGCCTCGCGACGCGTCGCAGCCGGCGAAACGGCGACGGTATTTCGGTGGCAGACCACTAGTGCTCCGCTCCGGAGGCTCGGTGGATGCCGGGCGAGCGACGAGCCGGCCGGACACGTACGCAGGAGGCGGTCATATCGCGATCTTCGGGGTGGAGCACTAGGCGCCGTCTCCGCGCTCGACGTCGCGCAGCGGAACCCGTTTCGGGTGGGGCGCCAGCAGCATGTCCTTGGTGTAGACGAGGTCCCGGGGCCGGTTGTACTCCGACATCTCGTAGTCGGCCTCGAGGGTGATCGCGTCGAACGGGCACGCGAGCTCGCAGTAGCCGCAGAAGATGCAGCGCGACATGTTGATCTCGTAGATCCGCGCGAACCGCTCGCCGGCGGAGACGCGGTTGTCCGGCGTGTTCTCCTCGGCGACGACGCGGATGCAGTCGGACGGGCACGCCGCCGCGCACAGGGAGCAGCCGACGCACTTCTCCAGCCCGTTCTCGAACTTCCAGAGGCGGTGGCGGCCGCGGAAGCGCGTGTGCACCGGGGTCTTGTGCTCCGGGTACCCGATGGTGACGGGCGCCTTGAGCATCGTCTTGAACGTGACGCCGAATCCCTTGAGTGTGGCCTGGATGCTCATCGCACGCTCAGTTCTGGAACCAGGTCCCGACGACGATCGCCGTGATCAGGAGGTTGAGGGTCGCGGCCGGCAGGAGCACCTTCCAGCCGAGCTTCATGAGCCGGTCGTACCGCAGCCGGGGGAGGCTCGCGCGGAACCAGATGAACATCAGCACCAGCGCGAGGACCTTGATGGCGAGCCACACAGGGCCGGGCAGCCACGGGCCGCTGTAGCCGCCCAGGAACAGGGTTGCGGCGACGGCGGAGACGATCATCATGTTCAGGTACTCGGCCATCGCGAATCCTGCGAACTTCATCCCGCCGTACTCCGTCTGGTACCCGGCGACGAGCTCGCTCTCGGCCTCCGGCAGGTCGAAGGGCGGGCGGCTGGTCTCGGCGGTGCCGGCGATCAGGAAGATCACGAACCCGACGGGCTGCAGCACGACGTACCAGACGGTGTCCTGCTGGGCCTGAACGATGTCGACGAGCGACAGGCTCTGGGAGAGCATCAGCACGCCGACGACGGACAGCCCCATCGCGACCTCGTACGAGACGAGCTGCGCGGCGGTGCGGGCCGCGCCCAGCAGCGAGTACTTGTTGCCGCTCGCGTACCCGCCGAGGATCAACCCGTAGAAGCCGATCCCGGACAGGGCGAAGACGTACAGCAGCGCGACGTTCAGGTCCGTGCCGTAGAAGTTGATCTGGTGGCCGTGCCAGGTGGTCGGCTCCCCGAACGGGATCACGACGAGGGCGGCGATCGCCGCGAACACCGAGATCACCGGGCCGAGCTGGAAGAGGATGCGGTTCGCCCCGGCCGGGATGAAGTCCTCTTTGAAGATCAGCTTCACGACGTCTGCGGCGGGCTGCATGAACCCCAGCGGCCCGGTGCGGTTCGGACCGTACCGCGCCTGCATCCGCCCGATGAGCTTGCGCTCCAGGAGCGTGAGGTAGGCGAACGCGGTCAGCACCACGAACACCACGACGAGCGCCTTCACGACGATGGCGAGCAGGGCCTCCTGGGTCATCCGGCGACCGCCTCGACGGTGACGCGCACCGGGCCGTGGTCGACGGGCCGCAGCGTCGCGGTCCCGGATGACGGCGGCCCGTTCGCCACGAACGCGGCGCCCTCGGGCAGGCCGTCCTCGACGCTCACCGGCAGCTCGCAGGAACCGTGCGGCGAGGTCACGCGTGCGCGCTGCCCGTCGCCGAGGCCGAGGGCGGCGGCCTGGCCGGGGGCGAGGCTCAGCCGGGCGCCCGTGCGGACGGCGGCGAGCGCGTCGGACTGCCACGTGGTTGCGTCGCCGAACACCTCGGTGGTGGAGACCAGCACGAGCCCGTCGCCGTCCGGCTCCCGGCGCGGCACGGCCCCCGCCGGGATCGGCGTGGACGGTGCGGCGATGACCCGCCCCTCGTCGCCGAGCGTGGTGTCGGTCTGGCCGGCGAACGCGGGCACCGATTCGGCGACGGCCGCGAACGTCTGCGCCGGGGTGCGGTACGGAAGCGGCTTGCCGATGCGGTGGCTGAGGGCGATCAGGAGCTCCCATGCCGCGGCGGCGCCCTGCGGGCCGCGCGCGCCGGGCCGCAGCCGCTGTGCGCGGTTGGCCATCGAGACGAGCACGCCCTCCTGCTCGTGGTGCATCAGCGCGGGCAGGACGATGTCGGCGCGGTCGGTGGTCGCGGACCGGTGGGTTGCGATCGCGATCAGCGGGCCGGCCTTGCGGAGCGTCGCGGCCCAGCGGGCGGCGCCGGGGGCGCCGAGCGGGTCGGCGTGCACCGCGACGAGCGTGCCGACGCGCTGCGCCTCCACCGCAGGCAGCAGGGCGTCGGTGTCGAGGCCCAGGGCGCGGAGGCCCGCCCCGTTCACGTCGGCCCCGAGCTCCAGCTGCAAGGCACCGGCCGCGGCGGCGACTCGGGCGAGCTCCGCCGCCGCGTCCGGCTCGTTGGCGAGGTCGGCCTCGTCCCACAGCACGACGGCCGACTTCGCATCCTGCAGCGCCGTGGCGACGGTGCCGATCCCCACGACGAGCTGACCCGCCGGTGTCCGCACCGTCGCCGAGGCGCGGTCCGCGATGTCCTGGTTGCGCGGGCCGACGACCACTACGCGCGCGCGGCGGCGGGCGGCTTTGCGAATGCGAAGCTCGACGATCGGCTGCTGGTTCCCGGCGTCGCCGCCGATCACCACGATCACGTCCGCGGCGTCGAGGTCGCCGAGCTGCGCGCCGGGAAGGCCGCGCAGCGGCGCGAGCGCCTCGCCGGGGATTCCCATGCGTCCGGCGCGCCCGCCGGGCATCAGCGCGGCCAGCGCCTGCGCCAGGAAGCCCTCCTCCACGGTCGCCGCGGGGCCGACCAGGAACCCGGCCGCAGCCGCCCGCGTCAGCGTCAGCGCCGCCGCGTCGACGGCCTCCTCGAGGGTGACCTCACGTGTCTCGCCGCCGGTGCGGATGATGGGGGCGGTGATCCGCTCGGGCGACCACGCCGCCGCGTAGCCCCACCGGCCCTTGTCGCACAGCCAGCCCTCCTCCACGGCGGGGTTGGGGTGCGGGCGTCCGGTGACGCGCTTGATCTCGCCCTCGCGCTGGGTCAGCTCGTTGTTGCACCCGACGGGGCAGGAGCCGCACACCGACGGCGCGTTCTGGAGGTCCCACGGGCGCGAGACGAAGCGGTACGGGATGCTCGTCAGCGCTCCCACGGGGCACAGGTCGATGATGTTCCCGGTGAACTTGCCGAGGTACGGGTCGCCGGTGAACGTGGCGACCTCGGTCCCCGCGCCGCGCTCCTGGAACGTGAGCTGGCGGTCCTCCGCGACGTCCTGGCTGAACCGGACGCAGCGGTAGCAGGTGATACACCGCTCCCGGTCGATCGCGACGAGCGGCGACAGGTCGAGCGGCTTCGGGAAGTGGCGCTTCGGCTCGCTGAAGCGGGTCTCGCCGGGGCCGAACCGGAAGGTGCGGTCCTGGAGCGGGCACTCGCCGCCCTTGTCGCACACCGGGCAGTCGAGCGGGTGGTTCGCGAGCAGCAGCTCCAGGACGCCGTCCTGCGCGTCGGTCGCTGCCGGGCTGTTCGTGCGCACGACCATGTCGGCGCCGACCGGGGTGGAGCAGGCGGTCTGGAGGCCGCGGAGCCCCTCGACCTCGACGAGACACATGCGGCACGCGCCGATGGGGGCGCCGAGGCGGGGCTCGTAGCAGAAGATCGGGATCTCGATTCCCGCGGCGGCGGCGGCGTCGACGAGCATCGTGCCGGGCGGCGCCTGCACCTGGCGGTCGTTGATCGTGAGGGTCACGAGGTTCGGGGCGGCGGGGGCGGCGTCAGGCAACCGCGGCCTCCGTCATCGGCTCGGGGCGCGGGGAGCCGTGCTCGATCACGCGGACGAAGTCGTCGCGGAACAGGCGGATCGCGCTCTGGATCGGTGCGACCGCGCCGTCGGCGAGGGCGCAGAGCGTCTTCCCCGAGATGCGGGAGAACAGGGACTCGAGGAGCTCGAGGTCCTCGATCCGGCCGTCGCCGTCGACGACGCGCTGGAGGATCTTCTCCATCCAGTTGGTGCCCTCGCGGCACGGGGAGCACTTGCCGCAGCTCTCGTGGCGGTAGAAGTGCGCGAGCCGCAGCGACGCCCGGACGATGCAGCCGGAGTCGTCCATCACGATGCACCCGCCGGAGCCGAGGAACGTCCCCGCCGCCTGCAGCGACTCGTAGTCGAGGGGCGTGTCGAGGTGCTCCTCGCCCAGCACGGGGACGCTGGATCCGCCGACCCAGCACGCCTTGAACGCGTGCCCGGGCCGCAGCCCGCCGGCGAGGTCGTAGACGAGCTCGCGGAGCGTGGTCTCGCCCATCACGACCTCGTAGTTGCCGGGCCGCAGGACGTGCCCGGAGACGGAGAAGATCTTCGTGCCGGGGCTTTTCTCGGGGCCGATGGCGGCGTACCAGTCCGCCCCCTGGTCGATGATCGGCGGCAGGGCTGAGAGCGTCTCGACGTTGTTGATCAGGGTCGGCGAGCCGTACAGCCCGGCGACCGCGGGGAACGGCGGCTTGAGGCGCGGCTGGCCGCGCTTGCCTTCGAGGCTCTCGAGCAGTCCGGTCTCCTCGCCGCAGATGTACGCGCCGGCGCCCCGGTAGACGGTGACATCGCAGTCGAAGGCGGAGCCGCAGACGCCGTCGCCGAGGTAGCCGGCCTCCCGGGCGCGGGCGACGGCCGCGTCGAGGACCCGGGCCTGGTGCTCGTACTCCCCCCGGATGTAGACGTACGCGCGGTGCGACCCCACGGCGTAGGCGGCGAGGATGATCCCCTCCAGCAGCTGGAAGGGGTTGTGCTCGATGATCTCGCGGTCCTTGAAGGTGCCGGGCTCGCTCTCGTCGGCGTTGCAGACGACGTACGCGGGCATCGGGGAGTCTTTGGGGAGGAAGCTCGCTTTGCGGCCCATCGGGAACCCGGCGCCGCCGCGGCCGCGCAGGCCGGAGCGGTGGAACTGGTAGAGCACCTCGTCCGGCTGCATCGTCGCGAGCGCGTGCTTGAGGGCGACGTACCCGCTCGCGGCCTCGTAGGCGGCGAGGTCGGTGAGTGGCGCGCCGGCCTCGCGGTGGCGGTAGACGCTGTGCATCACCGGCATGGGCGCACGGCTCCTTCCCCGGTCATCGCCACAGCTCCGCGGGGGCGGGGGCGTCGCGCAGCTCGTCGACGAGCCGGGCGGCGTCCTCGGGCGTGAGGGGGCCGACGCTGTTCTCGGCGTCCACCTGGATGCATGGGGCGCGGTCGCACGCGCCGAGGCATTGGGCTTCCTGGACGGTGATTGCGCCGTCGGCGGTGTTGCCGCCGTGGTGGTCGAGCCCGAGGTGGTCGCAGACGTGTTCGAGCACCTCGTCGCTGCCGCGCAGCATGCAGGACAGCGTCACGCACACCGATACGACGCGCCGCCCGACCGGCTGGAGGTAGAGGCGGTCGTAGAACGTGGCGACGCTCTCGACGTAGGCCTGGGAGAAGCCGGTCGCTTCGGCGACGGCCGCGAGGTCGGCCTCGGTGAGGTGGCCCTTCTCGGTTTGGGCGAACTTGAGCGCGGGCAGCACGAGGGAGCGCGGGTCGGCGAACTCGTGGCGGATGGGCTCGATGTGCGCGTGCAACTGGTCGGCGGTCATCGCGTCACCTCCGGCCGTCCGGCGAGCCCGACGACGCGGCCCTTGCGGGGGGCCACGTCTGCGCCCATCCAGGCCCTGAAGCACGAAGCGTCCTGAGACGTCCCGACCCGATGGCGCAGGGACGCGTGTCGCGAGCAGCGATACGTGTCCGTCGGAAGGGCAGCGTCGAGTCCAGGCACACGTGCCTGCCGTTCACGGCACGGCCCTCGACCCGGACCCGCCGCCATCTGCAACGCGGGCGCCGCATCTCCGTTGACGAGTCGCGGATCGTTGATCCGCAGCCAATCGCCTCGCAGGAGACTCGTCATCGATCCACGAGGGTCGGGGCGCGTGTCGCGAGCAGCGATACGCGCCCGTCGGAAGAGCCGAGCCGAGCCGGGCACACGTGCCTGCCGTTCACGACACGGCCCTCGACCCGGACCCGCCGACATCTGCAACGCGGGCGCCACGCTCCCGATGATGAATCGACGATCGAACCAACCGAACGCTGTGCAGCGCGAGAGATTCATCACCGATCCACTCCGCCCATGACGTTGTCCATGGAGCCGATCATCGCGATGAGGTCGGCGAGGTAGGAGCCTTTGGCCATGGGGCGCAGGGCCTGGAGGTTCACGAAGCTGGGGTCGCGCATGTGGCAGCGGTACGGCTTGGGGCCGCCGTCGGAGACGACGTAGCAGCCCATCTCGCCGCGGGGGCTTTCGACGGCGGCGTAGACCTCGCCGGCGGGGACGTGGAAGCCCTCGGTGACGAGCTTGAAGTGGTGGATCAGCGCCTCCATCGAGACGGCGAGCTCTTCGCGTGGCGGGAGCACGACCTTCCGGTCGTCGGCGATGTGGCGGCCTTCGGGGATTCCGTCGAGGGCCTGTTCGATGATCCGGACGGATTCGCGCATCTCGCGGATGCGGACGGTGTACCTGGCGTAGACGTCGCCGTCGGTGGCGACGGGCACGTCGAAGTCGAAGTGCTCGTAGCCGCTGTACGGGGCGGCCTTCCGCAGGTCGTGGGCGACGCCGGCTGCGCGCAGGGCGGGGCCGGTGACGCCGAGTCCGATGAGCTCGTCGACGGGGAGGATGCCGACGCCGCGTGTCCGGTCGAGCCAGATCTGGTTGTTCGACAGGAGCTGCTCGTACTCGTCGATCCGGGACGGCATCTCGCCGATGAACCGCCTGAGCTCGCCCTCGAAGCCGTCGGGCATGTCCTGGGCGCACCCGCCGACCTGGAAGTACCGGGTGTTCATCCGCTCGCCGGAGATCATCTCGCCGAGGTCGAGCGCCTTGTCGCGTTCGCGGTACGTGTAGAAGAACGCGGAGATGGCGCCGAGCTCGAGTCCGCTGGTGCCGAGCCACACGAGGTGGGAGGCGATGCGGTTGACCTCGCACATGATCACGCGCAGGAACTTCGCGCGGTCGGGGATCTCCAGGTCGAGCAGCCGTTCCACCGCCAGGCAGTAGGCGAGGGTGTTGAAGTACGGCGACAGGTAGTCCATGCGGGTGACGAGGGTGACCGCCTGCCAGTACGTCTTGTTCTCGCACTGCTTCTCGATGCCGGTGTGGAGGTAGCCGACGATCGGGTGGATGTCGAGGATCACCTCGCCGTCGAGCTCGGTGATGAGGCGCAGCACGCCGTGGGTGGACGGGTGCTGCGGGCCGAGGTTGATGACCATCGGCCGGCGGATACCGGGGTCCTCCGGCGGGGCTTCCGCCATGCGGATGCGGGCCTCGGCCTCCTCGGGGGTGAACGCCTCGATCTGGGCGATCGCGCGTTCGGTCTCGGTGAGCGCGCGTCCCTCGCGGCGGGCGGCCTCGAGCACGCCGCGCGCCTCGGACGCGATCGGGAACCCTCCCCCCACTCCTGCCTCGTCAGACGGCATCGGTGAACGTCACCTCCTCGCCTCCCAGCGGGTAGTCCTTCCGCAAAGGGTGGCCCTCCCAGTCGTCGGGCATGGCGATCCGGGCGAGGTCCGGGTGTCCGCGGAAGCGGACGCCCATGAGGTCGTACACCTCGCGTTCGTGCCAGTTCGCGGTCGGCCAGACCGGGACGACGGAGTCGACCTCCGGGTCGTCGGCGCCGGCCCAGACCCGCAGCCGCACGCGGGCGCCGGAGTCCAGGGAGTAGAGCTGGTAGGCGAGCCGGAACCGGCCGGGCTCGTCCGGGAAGTCCGCGCAGGCGACGTCGGACAGCAGGCGGAACGCGGCGGGCGGGGCGGCGAGGAATCGCGCGACCTCGAGCAGCCGCTCGCGGGCGATCTCGATGGTGAGCTCGCCGTGGGATTCGATCTCGTCGACGACGGCTCCGGGGCAGGACGCGTCGATCAGGTCGCGCAGGTCGCTCAGGCCGCGTCCTTCCCTGTCTGCGCGTTCCACAGCTCGCGGGAGGAGGACTGACCGCCGGAGCCGATCTTCTTCTGGAGCAGCATGATCCCCTCGACCAGCGACTCGGGCCGGGGCGGGCAGCCGGGCACGTACACGTCGACCGGGACGATCTTGTCGACGCCCTGGACGAGCGCGTAGTTGTTGAACACCCCGCCGCTGGACGCGCACGCGCCCATGGAGATCACCCACTTCGGCTCGAGCATCTGGTCGTAGATGTGGCGCAGCACCGGCGCCATCTTCTGCGACACGCGGCCGGAGACGATCATGAGGTCGGACTGCCGCGGCGACGCGCGGATCAGCTCGGCGCCGAATCGCGCGATGTCGATGCGCGGGGTGACCATGTGCATCATCTCGATCGCGCAGCAGGCGAGGCCGAAGCCCGCCGGCCAGATCGCCGACGACTGCGCCCACGACGAGATCTTGTCGACGGTGGTCATCAGCAGGCCGCGCTTGACGAAGTCGGCGAGCTCCGGGTCCTTGAGGTCCCAGTCGACGCTCTGGTCGGTGCGCGGCGCCCGTTCGATGGGGGTGCCGGGGGGTGGAATCAGCGCCATTCGAGGGCCCCTTTCCGCCACACGTACGCGAGCGCCGCGCCGAGCACGGCGACGAACAGGACGAGCTCCACCACGGCGGCGGTGCCGACGGACTTCAGCACGACGGCGAGCGGGTAGAAGAACGCGAGCTCGATGTCGAACACGATGAACAGCATCGCGGTGAGGTAGAAGTCGATGGAGAACCGCTGCCGCACCGCTCCGGTCGCGAGGATGCCGCTCTCGTACGGCAGCGACTTGACCGCGCTGCGCCTGCGGCGCCCGACGAGCCGCGACGCGAGCAGCAGGCCGCCGCCGACGGCGAGGCCGATCGCGAAGAAGACGAGGACGGGCACATAGTCGCGCAGATTCACGCGGGTCGCTCCTGGCGGGCGAGCTGGAGACAGGCGGTTTCAGGCCGGGAGAAGGGTGATCCCGGCCTCGTA
>Ga0334722_10006222_pt1 | contig 11866 bp, 13 predicted proteins | sample C3_bottom_MG_FD_207210 | JGI IMG/M metagenome (GOLD analysis project Ga0334722, IMG submission 207210) | Sediment microbial communities from Yellowstone Lake, YNP, Wyoming, USA - C3_bottom | ecosystem: Environmental > Aquatic > Freshwater > Lake > Sediment | place: USA: Wyoming | collected...
GTGGTCCGCCGGAACCAAAGACGCAGCGCGCCCACGATCCGCTCGCTCGCCCGACCATCGCCGTAGGGGTTCCTGGCCTGGGCCATGGCGGCGCGCGCCCTCGGGTCGGCCAGCAGCCGCCCGGTGCGCTCCGCGATACGGTCGCGGCCGGTGCCGACCAGCTCGACCGTGCCAGCGGCCACGCCCTCCGGCCGCTCGGTGACGTCGCGGAGGACCAGCACGGGCGTCCCGAGCGCAGGGGCCTCTTCTTGCACACCGCCTGAATCGGTCAAGATCAGGTAGGCCTGCGACTCCAACCGCACGAACGGGCCATAGTCGGGAGGGTCGATCAGATGCGCGTGCGGATGCGCCCCGAGGATCTCTTCGGCGACCCGGCGGACGGCGGGGTTGCGGTGCACAGAGAACACGACCGTCACATCGGCAAATCGGTTGAGCACGTCGAGGATCCCCAGATAGATCTGCCGCAGCGGTTCGCCCCAGTTCTCCCTCCGATGTGTCGTGACGAGCAGCATGCGGCGACCATCCATCGGGGGCACGCCGGGGGGGAGCGTCACGTCTTTTCGCTTCACCACCTCGAACAGGGCATCGATCACGGTGTTCCCGGTGACGAAGATGCGATCGGCCGGGATGCCCTCATGCAGCAGGTTGTCGCGTGATCGCGTCGTCGGCGCGAAGTGCAGGTCCGACAGCACGGTGGTCGCCCGACGATTCATCTCCTCGGGGAACGGCTGGTACCGGTCGAGGGTCCGCAGTCCGGCCTCGACGTGGCCGACCGGGATCTTGTGATAGAACGCCGCCAGCGCGCCGATCATCGTCGAGGACGCGTCGCCCTGCACCAGGACCATCGCCGGCGTGTACTCGCGGAGCACAGGATCGAGCCGCGACAAGATCCGCGTGGTGATATCGAACAGCGATTGCTCCGGGAGCATGACGTCGAGATCGCGGTCGGGGGTGATGTTGAACAGCCGAAGCACTTGGTCGAGCATCTCGCGGTGCTGGGCGGTGACCACGACGATCGGCGAGAAATCCTGGCTGGCCTTCAACGCCGCGATCACCGGGGCCATCTTCACGGCTTCCGGCCTGGTGCCGAAGATCGCCATGACCGGGAGCCGCGGCAGGGTCACCGCGTCAGGAGCCCCATGCGCTGCGCGCCGACCAGCAACATCGCAAGGATGACCCCAAGGGTCACGATTGAGCCAGATCGGTTCACCCCGGAGATCGCGAGCGCCCCAAGACCCAGCAGCGCGCTGACCAGGTAGAGGATGAAGACAGTTTGACGCTGCGTCAGCCCGCGCGCCAGCAGGCGATGATGCAAATGCTCACGATCGGGCAGATAGATCGGGCGGCCGCTGCGAAAGCGGCGGATGATGGCAAACACCGTGTCCGCGATCGGCACGCCCAGGGGCAGGATCGGCACCGCCAGCGACAGCGCCGTGTAGGACTTGTAGAGGCCCATCACCGACAGCCCACCCAGCACATAACCGAGAAACATCGATCCCGAATCGCCCATGAAGATCCGGGCGGGGTTGAAGTTGTGCCGCAGGAATCCGAGGGTGGCGCCGATCAACGCCGCGGCCAGCGAGACGGCGACGGCGTCCCCCTTTGCGGCCGCGGTGAGGAGCAGTGTCATCCCCGCGATAGCCGAGATTCCCGCGGCCAAACCATCGACCCCGTCGATGATGTTGATCACGTTGACGACGACCACGACCCAGGCGACGGTGAATGCCGCGCCCCAATTACCCACGGCGACCGTCTTGCCCGTGAGCGGGTGCGTCACGAACTCGGTCGCCAGCCCAAACGGAATCAGGATGGCGGCGGCGGCCACCATGGCCGCAAACTTGACGGCCGGCCGCATCCCGCGGATGTCATCGTAAATGCCGACGGCGAGCAAAAACGTGCCGCCGAGCATGATCCCCAGCAGCGCCCGGTCGGTCTGCAGCCGGATCGGCATCCGGATGAACATCTCTCCACCCGCCCGATGGAGTTCAATACGGGTGATGACCATGAACAGCAGCGCGGCCACCAGAAAGCCGATGTAGATCGCGACGCCGCCCAATCGCGGCGTGGGCCGCGTATTGATGCGGCGGCCGCCCGGATAGTCGATCGCCCCGAGCCGGCGGGCCACCCGGCGCACGACCGGCGTCAGTCCATTGGTGACGATCAGGGCGACGAGGGCGACGGCGAGCGCGTTGGGAAGCGTCATCTAGGGACGGCGGGTGGCGCCGCTCGGTTGCGGCTCTGCCGGTCGGCTGAAGAGCTCACTGACCGATCGATCCTCGTGGACGCGGCGGATCGCATCGGCCAGGATAGGCGCGATCGACACGACGCGAACTTTGTCGACGCGCTTCGAAGCCGACACGGGTACAGTATTGGTCACTACAAGCTCGCGAATGGGGCTGGCCACGAGGCGCTCGATCGCCGGTCCGGAGAGCAGCGCGTGGGCGCAGCAAGCAAAGACTTCCACCACCCCCCGACTCATCAGCGCCTGCGCCCCCATCGTCAAGGTCCCGGCGGTATCCACGATGTCGTCCACGAGGATCGCGGTGCGCCGGTACACCTTGCCGATCACATGGGTAATCTCTTTCACCTGGTTGGGTCGATCGCGCCGCTTGTCGATGATGGCGATCGGCACGCCCAGCTCCGCGGCAAACTCGCGGGCGCGACCGACCCCGCCGATATCGGGAGACACGACCACCACGTTTCGCAGACCCTTTTCGCGGAAGTAAGCGGCTAGCATGAGTCGCGAGGGCAGGTGGTCGAGCGGGATGTCAAAAAACCCCCAGATCTGCCCGGCGTGCAGATCGACGGTGAGGATGCGGTCGGCGCCGGCGGATGTGAGCAGGTTGGCCACGAGCTTTGAGGTGATCGGCTCGCGCGGTTTGGTCTTTCGGTCCTGCCGCGCGTACCCGAAGTACGGGATCACCGCGGTGATCCGCGCGGCCGACGCGCGGCGCAGCGCGTCGAGGATCACGAGCAGCTCGAGCAGGTGCTCGTTGACCGGTGGCGCGGTGGGTTGGATCACGAACACGTCTTCGCCGCGGACACTCTCGGCGATGCGCACGCTGACCTCGCCGTCGGCAAAACGAAACGTCTCCATCTCGCCGAGGGGCATGTCGAGATGCTCGGCGATCTCTTCGGCCAACCCGGGATTTGCGGACCCGCTGAAGATCTTGAGGCGCCAGCTCATCGTCTGCCCATTAGTCGACGGGCTCGGGGATCGGCGGCTGGGCGGCAGGGCGGTGCTTCACCACTCGCGCAGGCACCCCCACCGCCACCCCGTATGCCGGCACATCGTGGCGCACCACGGCACCCGCGCCTGTGATGGCTTCCCGACCGATGCGTACCGGCGCCACCAACATGGTGTCGCTCCCGATAAACGCGCCGTCCTCGATGATCGTTTGATGCTTTGCCCGTCCGTCGTAGTTGCACGTGATCGTCCCCGCTCCGATGTTCACTCCGGCGCCCACGGTCGCATCGCCGATGTATGACTTATGGTGTATCTTCGTGCGGTCGCCGATCGTGGCGCTCTTCATCTCGGCATAGTTTCCGACCTCGACGAAGCGGCCCAGCCGGACTCCGGGACGGAGGTGGCTGTAGGGTCCGATCCGGCTGTCATCGCCCACGATGCTGCGCGTCACCGTGGACGCGTGTATCGTCACCCGGTCGCCGATCTGCGCATCGGTCAGCCGCGCCTGCGGGCCGATCGTGCATCCCTCACCGATGATCGTCGCGCCTTCGAGGCTCGTGCCGGGGTGCAGGATGGTATCGCGCCCCACGCGCACGCCCGCGTGCAGGTAGGTCGCCAGAGGATCGACGATCGTCACGCCCGCGTCCATGAGCTCATTGACGATTGTGGCGCGCATGAGGGCTTCGGCCTGAGCAAGATCGCGACGGCTGTTGATCCCCATGCACTCTTCGGTCGATCCGGACACGACGGCCGCAACGGTGTGTCCGTTCCGCAGCAACGCATCGATCACGTCGGTGAGATAGAACTCGCCCTGCGCGTTGGCCGGGCGCACGGCCCGCAGGGCCTCGCGCAGCGCGCCGGCCTCAAAAGCGTATATCCCGGCATTGACCTCGCGGACCTGACGCTCCTCGGGCGCGGCGTCGGCGTCTTCAACGATTCGCCGCACGTTGCCGCGGGCGTCCCTGATGATGCGGCCATACCCGGAAGGATCGGCTGGGACGTCGGTCAGGATGGTCGCGGAGGCCTTCTGCTCACGATGGTGGGTGCGCAGCACGTCGATCGTCTCAGACCGCAGGAGAGGCACGTCACCATAGAGGACGAGCACGGTCCCCTCGAACCCCGACAACAGCGGCATCGCCTGCATCACCGCGTGGGCGGTCCCAAGCTGCTCGGCCTGTACGACCGTCCGGACGCCGCCCACCGCGGCCTTGACCTGTTCGCCTTCGTGACCCACCACCACGATGGGATCGGCAATGGAGAGATCGGCGAGACTACCGAGGACGTAGGCAATCATGGGCCGGCCGCAGATCCGGTGAAGCACTTTGGGAAGCACCGACACCATCCGCTTCCCTTTTCCCGCGGCCAGGACGATAGCTTCGACGTCAGGCATGAAAGCACCCACAAGTTCTCAATGGCATTCTCGCTTCAGTCTTCAAACGCCTGCATGGCCGCGGGCAGGCAGTCGAGGACCGGGCCGAGACCCGACAGGTGCAGGTTCATGACGACCGCCGCGGCGACGGCGGCCCGACCCACTCCCGCGTCCCTGGCCATGATCGCATGATAGGCGACCCCGCGCGGGTTGCGATTGGCGGTCTGGATCGCGATGTTGATGAGTTGCCGGGTCTTGGAGTCCAGACCGGGCAGCGTGTGTTGCGCCTCGAGCAGGTCATCCAGGCTGGCCGCAAGCTCGGGGCACTCCTGCTGAAAGAGATCGTACGGATTGACCTCCAGTGGATTCACCGGGTTCACCTCTCGCCCCCTTCGGGGCCGTAGAACATCACCCATGTGGCGAAGTCGTCACTAAAGTCCTCGAAACGGTGCGGGCAGCCGGCCGGGACAAACAGCAAATCGCCGGGCTCGAACCGTCGACGATCGGTACCATTAAGGAAGAGACCGGTCCCGCTGATCACCACGTAGACCTCATCGCGCGTGTGCGGTTGCTGCGGATCGACGCCTCTCGGCGCGTAGACCTCGACGAGCAACGTGCCGTGTCGCAACAGCTCGACGACCCGGCGGCCCCCGGGGGGCGGCATCGGGGCCAGGCCATCCTGTGGACGGAAGTGCGCGCCATGCACCATTCGAATTCCCCCCGGGTGCCGCGTCGAGACTTCTTGGTGGTACTGCTTGGTTGGACGTCACGCAGAGATATCCTCGCCGCGCAGGAGGCGCGGCGCAGCCCCGATCTATCTCGCGCTCACCAGACCGATGCCGGTAGCTATGAGATTCACGATCACTCGGGGATAGCGATCTGGCGCGTGAATGGCTGGGGGGACAGGAATCGAACCCGTATTTGCGGTTCCAAAGACCGCCGGCTTGCCGTTAGCCGACCCCCCAACAGGCGTGTTGCAGCACTAACGTTTTCGATAGTACCACAACAGAAGAGACGGTCTCTAGGCGAGCGCGATCAACTCGATCTCTACCAGCGCATCGCGCGGCAGGCGCGCCACCTGGACCGTCGAGCGCGCCGGCGGCAGCTCGCGAAACACATTTTGATACTCCTCGTTCATCGCGCCAAAGTCGTTCATGTCCTTCAGAAACACCGTCGTCTTGACCACACGATCCATCGACGACCCCGCGGCCTCAAGCACCGCGGCCAGATTCTGGAGGACGCGGCGCGTCTGCGTCTTGATATCCGCAGCCAGAAACTGCCCTGTCGCCGGATCCAAGGCTACTTGCCCGGACAGATACAACACGCCGCCGGCACGGATGGCCTGTGAGTACGGTCCGATCGGCAGGGGCGCTTTGTCGCTGCGCACGACGTCCTTTGCCATGGGTCCCTCCCAAGGAGTATCGGTGAGGGCGTCTTCGCGAAGTGCGGGAAGATTCCTTGGGGATGCCTTACGAGTGGATGATCAGACTCACCAGTTCGATGCGGAGCGTCTCTGGGGCACGTTCGCCGCGGCACTTATATTGGATGATCTCTCGCAGCCGCCGCTCGAACTCCGCGTGCTCACGACACGGCAGGCATCGTTCGATGTGCGCTATCAGATGGTTTCGGGCTTGTTCGTCGGCCTCGCCGTCCATGTACGCCCACAGCCGTTCCAGCAGGTCGTCGCAGTCGAACCCGCTCATGCGTCCCCTGCCTTCGCGTCCTTTGACGGACTCTTGCTCGGGCCCTCGCCCGACGCCTGCTTGTCGCCGTTGACGTATCCCGCGCGGCGCGCGTAGTCCCACAGCAGACGCTGCAGGTGGCGGCGCCCGCGGTAGAGGCGGGACATCACCGTCCCGATCGGGATCCCGAGTATCTCGGCGATCTCACGGTACGAGAACTCTTCGAGGTCGGCCAGGATGACGGCCATGCGGAACGGCTCGGGGACGGCTTCGAGCGCGGCCTTCACGTCGGCGTCCATGATCTTCGAGAGCAAGATTTCTTCGGGGTCGCCGGCGCGGCGCAGGCCGTCGGCCTCTTGCGCCTTGGCATACAGGTAAAAGTCGCCCACGTCCTCGTGATCGACCAGTTCGGGTTCACGCGAAGACCGGCGGTACGAGTCGATGTAGGCGTTCATCAGGATCTTGTACAGCCACGCGCGCGCGTTCGTCCCCTGTTGGAAGGTGTGAAACGACCGCCACGCCTTGAGAAAGGTGTCCTGGATCAAGTCTTCAGCGGCGGTGCGGTTGCGCGTGAGCCGCAAGGCGGATCCGTACAGGCTGTCGAGGTGCGCGTGCACCAGCTCCTCGAAGCGTGCCCGATCCTCCTGCGACACGGTCGCGTGCGGTTGCTCGTAGGTCACGGATGCGGCACCCATGGGCTCCCCCGCTCAAACGGAGGGACCAATCTAGACATTCCCCTGCGCCTTCTGCCGCCGAGCGCTGGGCACGCGCTGTCGCCCGGGCGACGGCGTTGCCGGGTGGAGATCGGCCAGCGTCAATCGATTGAGGACGCCGTCCGTGGCCACCCCGATCGCCTTCCAGACCGGGCGCAGACCGCAGTCCGACGCAAACTCGCAGTCCGGATCGTCGACCTCCGCGCACCACCACGGGGCCGTGGAACCCTCGAGGACCTCAAACGCCTCCTTGAGGCTGATCTCGGCCGGAGGTTTCGACAGCAGGTGCCCGCCCGTCGGGCCGCGCTTGCTGGTCACCAGCCCGGCGCGTCGGAGCATGGTCATCAACTGGTTCAAATACGGTTCGGGCAGCCCCTGACGCTGGGCGATCAGCCGACTGCGGACCGGCCCCTCGCCGTAGTGTGCCGCGAGATCGATCAGGGCCCGCAGACCGTATTCTGCGCGGGTCGACGTCTTCACGTGACCACCAGGACCTCGTCGATGATGCCCTCGTCCCCGATGCGAAAGGCCTTCACGTCTGGAGCCGCGCTGCTCGCAAGCGAGAGGATCACGTAGCCGTATCCGGGATACAGCGGCGCCCGCCGACCCGTCCGGCCGTCTGGCGGGTACGCCTTGGCGATATCCGTCTTGGACGGCCTCGCGGCCGACCACGCGTGCGAGTGATAGAAGCCGATCAGATCGAGCCCGAGGTCGTCAATCTCTTTCTGGATCCTCAACAGGTCGTGATCGTCGATATGAAACGTGTACGGGCTGCTGTCGGCGTTCCGCGCCCTGAAGACGCGCGTCACGGCGTCGCCGCGGCCCGCCAAAAGCCCGCAGCATTCATTTGGAAGCTCCGCGTGGGCGTGCGCAATCATCTCATCGACCTGCGCCCTGGTGAGTTCCAGTGCCATTCACCCTATTATACAGTGCGGGGGTCAAGTTTTCGTGGCCGCGGCCACTGGGGGAGGACGGGTCGGTCAGATTGCGGGGGCGGCGGCCAGGGCGGCGTCGACCTGGGCACGATCGACGGCGCCGAGCCGAATGCCGAAGACCTGGGTGAATTCCTCGGCGTAGACGGCGCGCACCCGGCTCATCTCGAGGGCCGGGCCGGACAACCGCCTCATCGATGTCACAGGACGGCCCAGCCCGCACGGGTTGATGAGGTCAAACACGCTCAGGTCAGTGTCGACGTTGAGGGCGAAGCCGTGCATCGTCACCCGCCGCTTGACCGCGACGCCCATCGCCGCCACTTTGGCCCCGCCCACCCAGACCCCGGGATACCCGCGCTCTCTCCCCGCGGCGATCCCAAACACCGCCAGCGTCCGGATGAGCGATTCCTCGAGCGTCCGCATGTAGCGGACGACGTCCTCATCCATGGCGCGCAGATCCACGATCGGGTATCCCACAAGCTGACCGGGTCCGTGATATGTGATGTCCCCGCCCCGCTCCACCTCGAAGAGATCGATTCCGCGGGCGCGCAGGGTGTCGGGCGGCACCAGGAGGTGTTGCGTCTTGCCGCTGCGCCCAAACGTGACGACAGGGGGATGTTCAAGAAGGACCAGCACGTCGGGGATGGCGCCCGCCTGACGGGCCCGGACCAGGTCGCGCTGCAGCGCCCAGGCGCGCGCATACGGCTGCGGGTCGGAGCCAAGGTCGAGCAGCCAGCCCGGCGCCGGAGCCATGGTGTTCTCTATCGCCGCGCGGGGGCGTTCGTCTCGGCGTCCACGGCGCGACCGTCGCAAAAGCAGGTCAGGGCGTGACCGGGCTCGATCGCCACCGCGACATGCGCGCCGGGGTCGAGGCGGGTGGTATGCGGCTGCAGGCTGTGAATCGTGCGGCCGGACGGCAGCTCGACACAGTAGACCATCGCCCCGCCCTGAAACAGCCGCCGCTTCACGACGCCGCCGCCGTCATGCAGCGGCGTGATGGCGACGTCGTCGGGCCGGACCATGAGCTCGACCGCCGTTCCCGCGGGCAAGGCGACCGGCTGATGCACGACGCCGACCTCGGTCACCAGCCCCGCGGCGGCGACGGTCGCGGGGACGAAGTCGACGCGGCCAAAGAACGCCGCCACGTAGCGCGTGCGCGGCGCGTGAAAGATGCGCTCGGGGGAGTCGGCCTGTTCCACGTGTCCCTTGTTGAGGACGGCGACGCGGTCACCCAGCAGCAGCGCTTCCTGTTGATCGTGGGTGACGAAGATCGCGCTCGTTCCCGTCTGCTTCAAGATGGCGCGCACGTCATCGCGAAGCGACGCGCGCAGGTGGGCGTCCAGGTTGGAAAACGGCTCGTCGAGCAGCACCGCAAACGGCCGCGGCGCAAGCGCGCGCGCCAGGGCGACACGCTGCTGCTGTCCGCCCGACAGCTCGTGCGGGTAGCGCTCGGCGAACGGCCGCATCCCGACGAGGTCGAGCGCGTCCTGCGTGCGAGGCCCGCGCTCGAACCAGTGGAAGCAGTGCAGGCCAAAGGCCACGTTCTCCGCGACGGTCAGATGGGGAAACAACGCGTAGTCCTGAAACACCATACCGACCCCGCGGGCCTCCGGCGCCACCCACACCCCGCCACCCGCGACCTGGCGGCCGGCGACCCAGACCTCGCCGGCGTCGGGCCGCTCGAAGCCGGCGACCAGACGCAGCGCGGTCGTCTTCCCGCTCCCGCTCGGTCCGAGCACCACCAGGATCTCGCCCTCATCGACCGCCAGCGACAGGTGGTCGACCGCGGGGGGTGACGCGCCGTCGAAACGGCGCACCACGTCCCGCATCGCCACCACCGGTGTGCGCGCCGCGGTCTGTCCCATGCGACGTCCAGCCTCCCTAACACGGTCTGCCGCAGCGTTCATCCTCAAGCCGTGCGCGGCATCGCTCAGCGTACCAGAGCTCCGGAGCACTCTCAAGGGCGCCCCTGGCTGCGTTGGGCGCGCGTTGTCGCCGGCGACCTCGCGATTGCGGGCGATCTGGCGATCGCCATGCTGAGGACAATCACCGGGATAATGCCCACGCCCACAATCGTTAAGGCGGCGGTGGAGGCCTGGGCGAGCCGTTCGTCGGAGGCCAGCCGGTAGACGCGGAGCGCCAGCGTCTCAAAGTTGAACGGCCGGAGGATCAATGTGGCCGGCAGTTCTTTCAGCGTGTCGACGAACACGAGGAGGGCCGCCGTGAGAAGGCTCCCCTTCATCATCGGCGCGTGGACCCGCCACAGCGTGCTCCCGGGCCCATGACCGAGCGTCTGCGCCACCTCTTCCATGCTCGGCCGGATGCGTGACAGCCCCGCCTCGACGGCGGTGAACGCGACAGCCAGGAACCGGACCAGGTATCCAAAGACGAGCGCCGCGACCGTACCGCTCAACAGCAGTCCCGTCGGCCGGCCAAACACCGAGCGCATCCACGCGTCGATCGTATTGTCGAGCCAGCCAAACGGCAGCATCACGCCGACGGCGATGACGGCTCCGGGGACGGCGTAGCCGAGCGTCGCGACCCGCGCGGCGAGCCGTGGGAGGGCTCCGCGTCCCACACGCACCCCATAGGCGATCAGCGCGGCAACCAGGACCGCCAGACCGGCCGTGGTCGCGGCCAGGCCAAACGTGTTCGCGGCGAGCCGTCCGAAGTTGCGCCCCACTGCAGCGTCGCCGCCGATCAGCGACATCTGTACCAGCACCCCACCGGGGATGAAAAAGCCGATCGCCGCCGGCAGCAGGCACGCCACCAGGGCGCCGATCCCCCAGGCGCCGCCCAGACGCTGCGCGGCCGGCGTGACGGGACGCGGCGACGTGCGATGGAACCGCCGGGCGCCTCGCAGGCGTTGTTCGAGCCCAAGCACGACCAGGACGACCATGAGGAGCCCCGCGGCGAGCTTCGCCGCGCCGATTGGCGACCCAAGACCAAACCAGGTGAGATAGATCCCCGTGGTGAACGTCGCGAGCTCGAAGTGCTTGACGGTGCCAAAATCGGCCAGCACTTCCATGAACACGAGTGTCAACCCCGCCACGATGCCGGGCCGCGCCAGCGGCAGCGCGACGCGGACGAACGTCCGCCAGGCTCCCTGCCCCAGGGTCCGGCTCGCCTCGAGCACCGACGCCGATTGCTCAAGAAAGGCGGCGCGCGCAAGCATGTACACATAGGGGTAGAGCACGAAGGTCATGACCGCGATCGCGCCGCCGGCCGATCGTATCTCCGGGAACCAGTAGTCGCCTCGATGCCAGCCGAACCATCCGCGGAGCGAGGTCTGGACCGGACCGGTGAACTGCAGCACATCGGCGTACGTGTACGCCAACAGATACGCGGGGACGGCCATCGGCAGCAGCAAGATCCACTCGCACGCCCGGCTGCCAGGGAACCGATACATCGTCACCAGCCAGGCCGTCCCGACCCCGACGATGAGGACTCCGGCGCCTACGCCCAGGAGCAGCCAGATCGTATTCGCAATGTATTGCGGCAGCGTCAGCGCAGCGAGACGCGCCCACGCCCCTTCGGTAGGCACGAACACGCTGGCCAGGACGACGAGCACCGGCGTCGCGAGCGCCACCGTCAGCGCGAGCCCGGCGGCGGGGAGCACCCACAGGCGGGCCGCGCGGTCGCCTCCTTGAGATCCCGGTGTTGCGGCTAGCGCCATCCCGCGCGAAGCATCAGCTGCAACGCCTGTTGATTGTTCGCCCCATAGGTCCGCGCGTTGAGCGGGTCGGCCCGAAAGGCCCGCAGCCCGAGGATCGACGGATCTTTGGGAACGCCCGCAACAGCAGGGTACTCAAACGAGCCCCGAGCAAACAGACGCTGCGCCTCGTCGGAGGCCAGGTATTCGAGAAACGCGATCGCCGAGTCTCGATTTGGCGCCGTCGCCACGACGCCTCCGCCGCTGATGTTGACGTGGACGCCGCGCTGACCCGGACCCTGGTTTGGGTAGAAGAGGCCGACCTTCTCGG
>Ga0334722_10006223_pt1 | contig 11866 bp, 12 predicted proteins | sample C3_bottom_MG_FD_207210 | JGI IMG/M metagenome (GOLD analysis project Ga0334722, IMG submission 207210) | Sediment microbial communities from Yellowstone Lake, YNP, Wyoming, USA - C3_bottom | ecosystem: Environmental > Aquatic > Freshwater > Lake > Sediment | place: USA: Wyoming | collected...
GGTTGCCCGGACGCTTTTTTACCGCCTGCTCGCGCTATAAGCCCCGGGAACCCGGCTCAACCCCCCTCACCGCAAATCGAACAGCCCTCCTTGAAGTGGGCATGGTTCCCTTTCTTCGTTTTCAATGCATACTTGGCCGAAAGTTTTTCAGCGATTGCGCTGTATTTTTCATGGGTTTCCTTCCCCATCAATTCCTCAACCCGGGTAAACTCCTCCTCCAACTGCTTCTTTTCCTCGCCGCGCAGGGTCTGTTCGACCATCGGATAAAGAACCTCATCCTCCTTCTGAATGTGGACCCTTAACAGGGAGCAATATCCCTGTGCCGCCTCCATGAACTCCCTCAAATCCCCGGCAACCCCATTGGATGCGCCCTTGACGGACCTGGCCATGTCAGAGACGAACTTCCTCCCGATGGTGTGCTCATGCCTCATCATGGCGGTCGGGCCGAATTCAATGGAAAAACCCCGCGCCTCCATGACTGGAAACAGCCGTTCCTCCTCCTTGCCGTGGTGGCATTTGTCCGCGAATATGCGGATAAAGTCGATGGCCAGCCCGGCATCCTCTCCGTCCACCTTGCCGTCCACTTTGGCTTTTTCCGCCATACATTCCAGCGCCCCGATGACTTTCTCTATAACCCGGTGCTCCCGGCTAAGCTCTTCTGTCGGCTTCATTTCTTCCTCCCGTGTAATTTATCGCCCAACCCGCTCCCTTCTCCCTGCCCTCTCCAGCCTTCCCGGGCCACATCCGCCACCGTAGTCGACTTCAGGAACCGCAGATAGGCGTTCCGGAGCTCCTTCCACCGCCCGTGCAATGCACAGGGGGCGGAACCGGAGCAGTTTTTCCTACCCAGGAAACAGCCCTCCCAGCGGGAAGCGTGCTCGATCGGCTCGACCACATCAAACAAAGTTATTTCACCGGCGGGCCGGGCCAGCCGGAACCCCCCTCCCTTTCCCTTTTTGGAATGGACCAGCCTCTCCCGGGTCAGGGGCCGGAGAAGTTTGCCGAGGTAATTCCGGGGCGCGCCGATCTCGCGGGCGATCACCCCCGCCCCAACGATACCGCCACGGGGGCGATTGACCATCGCCGCCAGCGCCAACACCGCATGCCTGCCCGTCCTGGATATCATTGTATTCCCATAACCGCATACAACTATGCCATTATGGTGTGCTTCTTGTCAAGCGCTGTTCTGCCTCGGATTTCTATCCGGCTATTCCCTCTTTCAGGCTTTTTGACAGGAACTTAACCGCCAACCGGCACGATTCCCTCATATCCTTTTCATCATGAAAACCATGCCCGGCCCCCTTCAGGGTCTCCATAACCGCGCCGGGAATCCTTCCCGCCAGGTCATTTGACGCACTCCAGGGCACCAAAGAATCGATATCCCCATGGATGAACTGGACCGGGATACGGAGCCCCGCCAGCAAATTCGCCGGGCGGAACGAGCCCATTTCCTCGAACAAGGCTCCCCCCAGCCGGAATTTCCCCTGACCGGTATCCACATATCCCTGTTTTCTGGCGGTCTCCCGGGCCCCATTCCAGAACTCCATTGCATCCGGGTTGTCAGGATTGAATATCGGGTCAAAATCCACGACCGCGTTCCACATAACCAGCGCCGCCACATCCCTCCGGCCGGGAACAATAAGTGAGACGGAGCCCCCCGCAAAACTGGCTGCCACCACGCCGATACGCCTGAATCCCCGTACACCTGCAAAATCAATCGCTGCTGCCAAATCAAGGGCCTCACCCGCCACGGTCATGTCCTCCGACCGCCCCCCGCTTGTCCCATGACCCCGGAAATCAAAACGGAAGGAGGAAAGCCCGGAACGCGCAAGCTCCTGCGCCAAATGGGTGAAAACCCCGCCCTCATTCCGGTCCACCGTCAGGCCATGGGCGATAACAACCCCGGCTCCCCCCGCGCCAGGAGCCTCCTTAAAAGTTCCCCGAAGTTCTGTGCCATCCGCCGCATGAAAGACATCTTCATATTCAACAGGTTGGCCCGCCACCGGAATGTTCATCGGTAAACTTTTACCTTGGCAGGGGAAGTGAAGGAACCGGCGAGACCGCGGCGGTTATCTCGGTGTGCCGGATCTGCCCCCCCAGGTTGGCGGTCCAGCCCATCAAGCCGGTGACCACGAATCCCCCGGCGAGGGCGATTACCGCGATCCGGACCGGCATCATCTTCAGACGGGAAAAATAAAGGCCCCAAAGGGAGAACACGGCCAACATCACCTCGCCGGACAGGGCGATACCGGCGGCCTGGTCATGCCGGGCCAGGGCGGGACCGACACTGCCGGGAACCAGGCTGCCGATTACATCGGACGCCATGTCCCCCGTTACGAACGCCGCACCGGCGAATAGTCCAGTGAAAACGAAGATCCAGGCGGCCGCCTTTTTCAGGTCTTCGCTCCCCCGGAACAGACCCACCGTCATCAGGGCAATGCCGACGGGGACTAGAATGACGGGAAAATGGTTGACCATGATGTGGATGTGGGGCGCGTTTAGCAGGCCGATTTCCATGATTGGTTATCCCCTCCTTCCTTGATCGAAAGCACAAAAGGTAAAGCGTGGAGCGGAGGGGGATCGAACCCCTGACCTCCTGCATGCCATGCAGGCGTTCTCCCAGCTGAACTACCGCCCCATCAATTTAGTAGACCGAACTATTATAGCCACAGGGGATCGAACCCCGGCCTGCCGGCGGGTCTTCGTCGGACCTAAGTCCTCCTCATACCTCGCCGACCTCGGTCGCTCCCGCGACCTCGCCTCCTGCACACCAGTCAGCGGGTCTTCGTCGGGCTAAAAGCCCTCCTCATCCCACGCTGCCATTCATCGCTTTGCGATGAATCCATGCAGGCGTTCTCCCAGCTGAACTACCGCCCCGATGGCGGCTCGAACGAAACTAAATCCAAATCCCGAATTATCCACTTTCCATGCCGGCGGGGCATTCGTCGGGCGAACCGCCCTCCTCATCCCACGCCGACCTCGGTCGCTCCCGCGACCTCGCCCAGTGGGGATTAATAATAACCTTTCTATTGCCCCGGACTCAACAACCCCACGCCAACTTGTGGCGTGAAATATGCCTAATCGGCCTCTGCCTGCATCGCCGTCTGGAGAGCTTGGGCTGCCGCACCTTCCCTGTTATAGCCGATGACCCGGCAAACACCGGAAACTATCTGCCCGAAGGCTATCACTCCGCCGCCGATAATCGAAAGCCGGTAATCATTAATCGAGGGATGGTCCACCTTGGAGGCATTCGAGTATCCCGCCAAAAGCAGGGCGGTCCCGGCCATCCAGGTCAGGTTGCTTATCACATTGCCGGCCTGAAAGGCCGACGCCGCCTGTCCATGCCTGACCCCATATTCAAAAAGGGAATTCCGGATCTTATGCGCCTGAAACGCCAGGCTCTCAGGATATGGCGCAGCGGCCAGTTTGACCGTCTCTGCGGACATCTGGTCGAGTTTGCGCTCAATTGCATCCAGACGGACGGAAATGGGGCTAGAGGCTATCTTGACTGCCGCCTCAATTGCCGTCGTGGATGAACCGGCCTGGACCGGACTCAACGCCGGCTTCTTTTTGGCCTTCTTTTTGGCCTTCTTTTTTTTCGGCGCAACCGTGGATGCCGCTGGTGCCGCTGCCGGGGCCGGCGACACGGTGGAATCGGTGGCTGCCGCCGGGGCAGCCGCAGCAGTGGCGGCCGGAACTGGAACAGCCGTCCCGGCCGGGTCCGCTGCCATACCCGCTGCCGGGATGAAAACCACCGCCAGCAACGCTAGCGTAATTGATACCGGAAATTTGCGCATCAAATCATCCTCCTGGGTCGCCCTTTTGCCTTCATATTGATTGTAGGTGGCACATGCGGTTCCCACAACCCTTGGCCCCTAAAAGTCATATATAACCGGCCCCCCATCGCCGCCCTTCGGCTGTCTTACAATGAAACCCATGCAGAACGCAGAAATATCCGCCATGCTCGACCGCATTGCGGAACTCCTCGAAATCAAGGGTGAAATCAGGTTCAAGATCCAGGCCTACCAAAAGGCGGCGCGAGCTGTTGAAAACCATGCCAGGCCGCTGACGGAAATCCATGCCGAAGGTGGCCTCAAGGGCCTCCGGAAAATACCCGGTATCGGGGAGGGCATCGCGGGAAAGATCGAGGAATACATCGGCTGGGGCCGGATCAGATATTTTGAGGAACTCAAGGCCGGGCTTCCCCGGGGGGTCGATGAACTCATCCAGGTTCCCCACCTTGGCCCCAAAACCGCGATCCTTCTTTCCACACGGCTGGGAATTGACGGCGTTCCGGCGCTGGAAAAAGCCATTGTCAAGCATCGCGTTGCCGCGCTTCCGAGGATGGGAAAAAAAACCGAGGAAAAGCTCCTGAAGGGCATATCCATCTGGAAACAGGGCCAGGCCCGGCTCCTTCTCGGTGATGCCCTTCCCCTCGCCGATTCCGTGGTAAGCCGCCTGGGAAAACTTCCGTTTGTTTCCCGCATCCAGTTCGCCGGAAGCCTGCGCCGGATGAGGGAAACGGTGGGCGACCTGGACTTCCTGGCATCGCCCCGGAAGACTGTCGACGCCCCCGCCGTTATCAGGGCGTTCCTGGAGCTCCCCGAGGTTGAATCAATCGGGAACCACGGCGGAACCAAAGCCCGGGTGCGGCTGCGGGCCGGAAGGCGCGTCGTCGATGCCGACCTGCGCGTAATCGCCCCCCGATCGTTCGGAGCCGCCCTCCATTACTTCACCGGCTCCAAAACCCACAATATAAAAATCCGGGAACTGGGGATTAAAAAAGGCCTCAAGATAAATGAATACGGGGTATTTCGCGGAAAGAGGCGCCTGGGGGGAGCCGAAGAAGCGGATATATTCCGGGCCGTGGGACTCCCCTTTATCCTCCCTGAACTGCGCGAGAACGCGGGGGAAATTGAGGCGGCCCGATCCGGGAAACTTCCCGCCCTGCTCGAGGAACAGCACATCCGCGGGGACCTCCACGCCCACTCCAACTGGTCCGATGGGGAGAACACCATCGCGGAAATGGCCGCCGCCGCGCGGGACCTGGGATATGAATACCTGGCCATGTGCGACCATTCCCAGGCCGTCCGGATCGCCAACGGGATGACTCCCGAACGGATACGCTCCCGCAACAAGGCTATTGACCGGCTGAACGCCAAATTACGCGGTTTCCGCATCCTGAAGGGGGTTGAGGTGGACATCATGAAGGACGGGACGCTGGACTACCCCGATTCCCTCCTGGCTGAACTCGACCTGGTTGTCGCCTCGGTTCATTCCTACTTTTCCCTGCCCGCCGGTGACCAGACCCGCCGCATGGTCAGGGCGATCGGGAACCGCCATGTCCACATAATCGGCCACCCCACCGGCCGGCTGTTGGGCCAGCGGGAGGCCTACCCGGTTGACATGACCGAGATCATCCGCGCCGCCGCCGCCGGTGGCAAGGCCCTGGAACTTAACGCCCAAACCTGGCGCCTCGACCTGCCCGATGTCCTTTTGCGGCAGGCCAGCGAAGCCGGCGTCATGATCTCCATCGACTCCGATTCCCATGACTGCGCCTACATGGCCACAGCCCGCCGCATCGGGGTGTCCGCCGCCCGGCGGGGCTGGCTGGGGCCGGAGAATATCCTCAATACCCTGCCGCTGAAGGACCTTCTCAGAAAGCTGGGGCGCCCATGATCCCCATCCGGGACACGATTCCCAGCCGTCGCAAACCGGTGATCACCTTTGCCATTATCGTGGCGTGCTCCGCCGTATTCGCCCTCGAGTTGGCAATCGGCCCGCACGCCCTGGATGGTTTCATGTACCTTTTCGGCCTGGTTCCGGCGCATTACTCCCTCCCCGCCTGGAGGCAATGGGCCGGCTCACCCCAAAGCCTCTGGCCGTTCGGCACTTATATGTTCCTGCACGGCGGATGGCTGCACCTCATCGGCAACATGTGGTTCCTCTGGCTTTTCGGGGACAATGTCGAGGACCGGCTCGGACGCCCCCGCTTCCTGGTTTTCTACCTGTCCTGCGGGTTTGCCGCCGCCCTGGTCCAGTTTGCCCTTTCCCCCGGCTCCGATGTCCCCCTCGTGGGAGCATCCGGGGCGATATCCGGGGTAATGGGCGCCTATTTCCTCCTGTATCCCGGAGCGCGTATAGTAACGCTCGTTCCCGTGTTTATTTTCATCCAACTTATCGAGATACCGGCCTTCGTGTTTCTCGGCATCTGGTTCCTCCTGCAGTTTTCCGGGGGAACCAGCCAGCTTGCCGTTTCATCCGCCCATTCCGGCGGTGTAGCTTTCTGGGCGCATGTCGGGGGATTCCTGGCCGGAATGATCCTGCTCCGCGCCTTCACCCCGCGGCGCCTGCCCTGGCGGACCAAATCATGAGCCTGGCGATGGCGGGATTCGTGGGATGGGGACTGCTAGCGGGCCTCTACGGCTCCATCGTCGGACTGGGCGGCGGGGCGATTATCGTTCCCGTCCTCCTGCTTATATATGGAACGGACCCCAACACCGCGGTGGCGGTGTCCCTTTGCGCGGTCTTTGCGAACGCCCTTTCCTCGACCATCGCCTACAGCCGGCAGGGACGCGTGGATTTTTCCTCCGGCTGGCGGTTTGCCCTGGCGGTCATTCCCGGCTCCCTGGTCGGCGCCTTTGTCGTGAAATACATCCCGGTGCGGGTGTTCTCCGGGGCGTTCGGCGCGCTTTTCTTCGTTATTTCCCTGTTCATGGCGTTTTCACCCATGCGGACCGGCCACCGGTCGGTTCCACGGGGCCCCGGCAAGGCGCGCCGGATCGTCGACGCGGACGGCCACCGTTTTTCCTACCGCGTCAGCATGGCGCGGGGAATCCCTGTTTCCTTCGCGGCCGGGGCGCTTTCCTCGCTGATGGGAATCGGGGGCGGAGTCCTGCATGTGCCCGCCATGATCCTCTGGCTGGGATTTCCCCACCACATCGCGGTCGCCACCTCGACCTTCATTATTTCCGTATCCACCCTGATCGGGGCGGCGGCATTCGCCTCCCAGGGGGCAGTCAACTGGGGCCTGGCCGTTCCCCTGGCGGTCGGCGCCGTAATCGGGGCGCAATTTGGCGCCCGAATTGCCAAATCGCTTTCAGGCAGGTGGGTGGGGCGGTTGCTGGCCCTGGCCCTCTGCATTATCGGGATCCGCATGCTGGCCTCAGCCCTGGGCGGGAAATAAGCTTATGCCGTCAGCCTATATTCCCCCGCCTTATGGCCTTATCGAGGATGATGCCACATGGAAACGGGCACTGGCCTGTTTCCGGGAAGCCTTCAAGCGGCGGCCCCATCTGGGTATCGACATTGAATCGGACGGTTTCTTCCGTTACCCGGAAAAAGTCAGCCTCATCCAACTGGGGGCGGACAACGAGGTGGCCATCCTCGACCCCCTGGCCGTAAAGGACATCTCGGCCCTGGGCGAAATCATGTCCGACCCTTCGATACAAAAGATATTCCACGGCTGCGACCACGACCTGCGCTCCCTCAACCGGGATTACGGCTTCACCGCCAGCAATATTTTCGACAGCCATGTGGCCATCCAGATGTTCACCCCGGAAGCGCCCGGCCTCGGGAACGCCATAAAGGCGTACCTCGGGGTTGAACTGCCCAAGCCGGTGAAGATCCAGCGCTCCGACTGGTCCCAGCGCCCCCTGTCGGACGAAGCGCTTGATTATGCCGCCGGGGATTCGGCCTACCTTCTTCCCCTGCGCGACGCCATCCAGGCCGAGCTGGAAGCCACCGGCCGTTCCGCCTGGGCCCAGGAGGAGTTCGCCATCCTGGAAAAAATCCGGTTCACGCCACCGCCCCCGATCGAGGAGGACTGCCTGGACGCCAAGGGCACCTATGACCTTTCCCCCGAAGAGCTGGCGGTTTACCGGGAAATCTACATATTTCGCGACGGTGAAGCCCGAAAGCTCGGCCGGCCGCCCTTCAAGGTCGTCTCAAATGATTTTCTTCTGGCCCTCGCGCGGAATCCACGGACCAATCCGCGCGATATCCATGGTGTGAGCGAACGCTGGCTGGGCCAGGCGTGGCGGGGACTGGAAGCGGCCATTTCGCGCGGAATGAAGGCGGAGCCGGTCATTCATCCCAGCCGGTTCAGGCGGACTCCCAACCCGTGGCGCGACGACTCCTCGGCGCGCTTCAACCGGCTTAAGGAGGCCCGGGGCCGGAAGGCGGCCGAGCTGAACATCCGCCCCTCCACCCTGTGGCCCGGGACTGCACTGGAGAAACTCGCGCTGGAACCGGAGATACTCGAGCATGAACTGGCCGGAACCGGCCGATACGGGGTCAGGAACTGGCAAAGAGAGGTGTTCGGACAAATAATACGGAAGACGATGGCGGAAACGGGATAATCCAGTCTACCCCTTTACAGCAAAGCCCTTCCCCCTCAAAATCCCCCTCAACTTCTCGCGGTGATCGCCCTGCAGGATCAACAGCCGTTCACGCAATGTTCCGCCCGTCGCCAGGGCTCGCCGCAGCTCCGAAAGAATTTCCTCCATCAGGCGCTTTTCCCTCGTAAAACCTTCCACCACTGTTACGGTTTTCCCGGCCCGCCCCTGTTTTTCCATGCGCAACTTAAGCGTTTCCACAGCCCGATGCTATCATAGTTGGAATGTTGCACCTCCAGATTGGAGAGGCCTTCAAGTGAGCCAGGTTTCCACCCCGGTGGTCTGGATGCCGATGGTTGAGACAATGATGCTCCTCGTCAACCTCACCGAGGAAGGTTCCCGCTACCAGCCCAAGGCCATGAGCCCCGTCAGGCGCGCCGCCCGGCTGCGCTACGACCAGCTCCGCAACTCACCCGCGGTCCAGGAAACCGAACGCCTCCTCCGGGCCGGCTTCTGGCTCAATGACTTCGCGGAAATGGCCCTGGCCGCCGAGGCTTTCCCGAAAATCGGGTTCGCCTATCCCCTTTCCCGGGAATCACTCGCCCGGGCCGCGGGGATCGAGGCGCACAACGACCCCAACGAGGGACTTTCCAGGATGGAAATCTACCTCGCCCAGGTCGCGCAGTTCTGGGCTTCCGGTCAGGTCCAGGATTTCCTCCGTACCCACGCCGAATCGTACCGGGAAGCCGTGGCTGAGCTGGAAAAATCCCTCGCCAATGCCTCCTTTGCCAGCGAGATCGAAAAATATTTCGGGACCACCCACCGCAGCTACCTGAATGTGGCCTCCCTGCTCACTCCGGCCGGATTCTCGTTCGGCATCTCGATAACCACGCCCGAAGGCCCCCTCGCTTTCCATGTAACCGGGCCGTTCATCGAACCTGACGGCAAGATGACTTTTTCCTCCCCCGTCCAGGCCGAATCCAGCTGCGAGCGCGAGTTCATCCGGGCCTTCGTGCATCCGATGGTGGAACGCCGCATCCTGGACACCCGTCCGTTCCAGGACGCCTTTAACCGGGCCAAGCAATACCTGCGCCAGCTGGGCTACGAGGAACCGAATGCCTGCCTGGAGGACCACTTGGTCCAAACGGTCCAAGCCAGCCTCATGGCCAGGCGCGGGGAACGCGCCGTCGCCGAGGCCATGCTTAAATTCGACGAGGAATCCGGTTTCATCTTCATCGCCGCCTTCATGGAGGGACTGGCCCATTATGAACTGCACCGGCCAGAGTACCGCAATTTTGACTCCTATTTCCCCATCCTTATGGACCTTTTCACCCAGTTGCGCGGGACCTGAAGCAGCCGAAGGCCAAGCCAGCCATAATCCACAGGAGGTAATCCCCGTGCCGGAAGAATTGAAAAACGGGGCGGCAACAGGACCGTCGGCCGCCCCCAGCAACCAGCCCCAGATCCTCGGGGTCGTCTTTATGGGCGTGCTTTTAAGCGCCCTCGATATTGCCATCGTGGGGCCGGCGCTTCCGGCGATTACCGCCGAGTTCCACCTCCCCGACCGCATTCTTCCCTGGATTCTCAACGCCTATTTCCTGATGAACCTGGCCGGGCGGGCCATCCTCGGAAAGTCGTCGGATTTCCTGGGCCGCCGGATGATGCTGGCCTCCAGCGCGGGCATTTACGGCCTGGGCGCCATTATTTCCGCCCTGGCCCCGAATTTCCCCGCGCTCCTGGTCGGGCGCGCCCTCCAGGGATTCGGTGCCGGCGGCATCTTCCCCGTGGCCTCGGCGGCGGTAACCGATTTCCTGCCCGCCGACCGGCGGGGGCGCATCCTCCATATAATCGGCACCACCGGAACCTTCATATTCATAGTCGGTCTTCCCCTGGGCAGCCTCCTGATGGCCCTGGGCTGGCGCTGGATTTTCGGCCTGGGCGTTCCCGTGGCGTTCGTGGTCGCCCTCTCCTCCATTTCCACCCTGCCCTCCACCCCCCGGGCCAAGGTCAAGCCGTTTGACCTGCCGGGAATCGTGCTACTGATCATCATGATGGCTTTCGCCGCCATGGGACTGAACCTGACGAACTGGTCCTCCCCGGTACAAAGCCTGAAATCATTGCAGGTTTGGCCCCTCTACCTGATCGTCATCATCCTCTTCCCCATCTTCAGGATGGTGGAGAGGCGGGCGGAAGAGCCCTCGATCCGCCCCAGGATACTGGCAAATTGGCGGATGGCCCTGGGCGCCTACCTGGCGCTTGGAACCGGACTTCTCCAGGTCGGAATAGTCTTCATGCCCCTGTTCGTGGTGGTGGTCCTGGATATCCGGGACTATATGGCCGGGCTCATGCTCCTTCCCCTGGTAGCCGCCATGGCCCTGGCCACCCCGGTCTTCAACACCATTGGCGGAAAAACCGGGACCAGGATCGCCATTTCCGGCGGGGCCCTGCTGGCGGCGGCAGGCTACCTGGTGATGGGTCTGGCTTCCCCGGGACGGGGGATTTTCTACCTGGCCAGCGCGATAACCGGGGCGGGAATAACGGCCCTGCTCAGCCCCTCGCTCCGGCACAAGGCCGTCAGCGACCTGCCGGAGGCCGACCATCCCACGGCCCAAAGGTTCCTCTACCTGTATATTTCCATGGGCCGCCTGCTGGGGGCGGCGCTCATCGGGGCGGTGGCCGCCAGCGGCGCGGATATCGTCTCGGGATACCGGAATTCATTCACCACCCTCGGCGTCCTGTCCGGAATACTTGGCCTGCTTTCCCTGCTTCTGACCACAGGCAAGTCCCCCGAACCCCCGGCCAAATCGGTCTAAGAAAAAACTGTTTCAAGCAAATTCTACTTGATTTAAATATTGCTACTTATTCCTATTATGATTCCCCGGATTGGATCCTCTATTAAAATCCTTCGGATTCTTCCCGTTACCCATCCCGTTGTCATGTGAACCAGATGAAGTCCCCGAAGGGGACGGGGAGCCTGAGTCGGAAGGACCCGACCCAATCGGGACTGATGCCGTTGACCCGTCGGGCTCTGAGGGCACAACACCGGGACCAGATGAACCAGAACCGTCCATATTTATCGGTGAACCCGCGCCTGACAAAAGACCAGATGAAGCCGCACTAACTCCTCCCGCAGGTCCGCCCCGATTTCTTGCTATCGATTCAACAGAGGCCATAGCATTCAAATCTGCAATTTTCCGCTGAGATATTGTCCCATTACTTGCGGCGAGAACGACCGAATATATCCCCGGTGCCACCAGTAGGCCCTGCTCATCCCGGCCATCCCAAACAAGGACATGCTCCCCGAAAGATACCCATTTCAAATTATTTCCCGTCGATATCCAAACCCTTTTGCCGGTCCCTTTTTCCACCACCATCGCTTGAATATCAGCAGTTTCAGAGAGCCTGTAGGAAAACGCAGTCCCGCCATATTCGGGAATAAAACTGCTCGGGAATACGGAAAGGGAAGTGAGAATAACCGGTACAACCCCTTCCACAAATACTGTTCCAGAAACCTGCGACCTATTGCCCGA
>Ga0334722_10006225_pt1 | contig 11865 bp, 9 predicted proteins | sample C3_bottom_MG_FD_207210 | JGI IMG/M metagenome (GOLD analysis project Ga0334722, IMG submission 207210) | Sediment microbial communities from Yellowstone Lake, YNP, Wyoming, USA - C3_bottom | ecosystem: Environmental > Aquatic > Freshwater > Lake > Sediment | place: USA: Wyoming | collected...
CCAGCTGGTGCGGATGGTGGAATTCAAGTATGCCCAGGGCGCCAAGCCCGGCCTGGGGGGACACCTGCTGGGCGACAAGGTAACCCCGGCGGTGGCGGCCATCCGGGAGGCGGTGGTGGGCACCACTCTGTTCTCGCCGTTCCCCTTCCACTCGGTCTACTCGGTCGAGGACCACAAGAAGCATGTCGACTGGATTAAGGAGATCAACCCGCGCGCGCTCATCTCGGTGAAGGTTTCGACGCCCAATGATGTGGACATGGTGGCGGTGGGAAGCTACTACGCGGGCGCCCATGTCATCCACCTGGACGGCAGTTACGGCGGGACCGGGGCCGCCCCGGACATCGCCAAGAAGAACATCGCCATGCCCATCGAATACGCCATCCCGAAGGTGCATCGTTTTCTGACCGAGGAAGGCGTAAGGAAGGAGATGACGCTGGTTGCTTCCGGTGGGATTCGGACCGCCTGGGATGTGGCCAAGGCCATCGCCCTGGGGGCGGACGCCGTGGTTATCGGTACCGCCGAAATGGTGGCCCTGGAATGCATCCGCTGTGCGGCGTGCGAGAGCGGCCGGGGCTGTCCGCGCGGCATCGCCACGACCGATCCAATACTGGCCAAAACCATGGAGCTGGAATGGGCCGCCCAGCGCCTCAAGAACCTCCTTCATTCCTGGACCGTCCAACTGCGGGGCATCCTCCGGATGTTCGGCATGAGCCGGGTCGGCGAACTGGTGGGCCGGTCCGACCTGCTGGCCCACCTTGATTACACCAGGGCCCAGGCGGGCAAGAAGCGCGGCAAAGCCCGGGCGGGAGGGAAACGGTGAAGGATTTTTCCAGGCAGATAATTGGATCGCGGGCCCGCCTGCTCACCGGGAAGGAAGTACCCCGGCAGAAGGACGCCGAAGAGGGCGGATGCGGCGTGGTCGGGTTCGCCGCCAGCGTCCCGGTCAGCGGACGGATCATCTATGAGCCGTCTATCCAGATGCATAACCGCGGAAACGGCAAGGGCGGCGGGATTGCAGCGGGGGGCCTGGTGGCCGGACAGATGGGGGTTGATGCCGCCACCCTGCGCGACGACTACATCCTCCAGGTCGCCCTGCTCGACCCCAAGGCCGAAAAAGAGGTCGAGAAGAAGTTCGTCCTGCCCAACCTGGATGTGCACCACAAAACCATGATCAAGCCGGTCGCGGATTACCGCGAGTTCGGCCTGCCCTGCCGGCCGCCCGATGTAGCCCGCTATTTTGTCCGCGCGAAGAAAAAGCCCCTGGACGCCTTTGCTTCCCGGACCGGCATGAAAAAGGCGCCCCGCCGGGCGGTCGAAGACGAATTCATCTTCCAGAACAGCGCCAAACTCAACCAGGAATTTTACGCCCCGCTGGGCGAGAAGCGCGCCTTCGTCATGTCCCACGCGCGCGACCTGGTTATCTTCAAGATAGTCGGCTACGCCGAGAATGTGGTCCAGGTCTACGGACTGGACGGCATGCTGGCGCGGGTCTGGATCGCCCACCAGCGGTACCCGACGAAGGGGCGGGTCTGGCACCCGGCCGGCGCGCATCCTTTCATCGGCATGAACGAGGCGCTGGTGCACAACGGCGATTTTGCCAATTATGCGAGCATTACCGACTACCTGCGCCAGTACAATGTCGCGCCCCAGTTCCTGACTGACACCGAGGTTTCGGTGCTCCTGTTCGACCTCTGGCACCGCGTGCAGGGGTATTCCATCGAGCATGTCATCGAAGGGCTGGCTCCGACCACCGAGCTGGATTTTGACCGCCTGCCGGCGGAACGCAAAAAGGCTTACCGGGCCATCCAGTCCCTGCGCATGCATGGGTCGCCGGACGGCCCCTGGTTCTTCATCATCGCCCGCTCCGAGCCGGACAAGGGGAAGCTGGAGCTCCTGGGCATAACCGACACCGCGATGCTGCGCCCCCAGGTGTTTGCGCTTCAGGAGGGCGAGGTCAGCATCGGGTTGATCGCTTCGGAGAAGCAGGCAATCGATGCGACCCTGCAGTCGCTGTCGAAGGAAGACCCCCGCTTCCGCCCCGTGGCGGACAAATACTGGAACGCCCGCGGGGGCAGTCACACGGACGGGGGCGCGTTCATCTTCACGGTGGGGGGCGACGGGAAGACCGGCGCCGTTACCTGCGCCGACAAGTTCGGTACGCCGGTCAAGGTCCCGGGCGGCAATTGGCGGTTTGACCCCACGGCGGAGCCACAGGCCCCGGCGGAAGCAACCGGGCTGGCGGCTGATTTCGGCCGGGCCGGCCAGGGGGACACGGCTGAGGCGTTTTATTCCCGGGTCTCCGGGATGCTGGCCGGTTGGGATATCGACGGCGCGCGGTGGCTGTTCCGCCAGGTCGGATTGGCCGCCGGTCGGGACGGCCAGGCCCGGGAATGGGCCCTGAATGTCCTGGCCCTGTTCCATGACCGCCGGTACAACTGCGGAATGACCAAGCGCAGTGTCATCCTCCAGCTGGTCGAAGAGGCCATTGATGCCCTGCTGGCGGCCGTACCCGCCATAGCCGGAAAAGTTGGGGGGGCCTGGAAGCAGATCGACTATGCCAGGCGGGCGGACCTGCGCGCACCCGGTGACGGCGAAACGACCCTGGTAATAAATGCCCATGATTTCCCGCCTGAGGGGGATGATTGCGACGCCCGGCTGGCGGTCGGGGCTTTTCAATCCGGATGGAAGCGGTTCATCCTTTATGGCCTGAAGGGCCAGCGGTATACGGGATGCGGGTTCGGCCCGGCCACCGACGGGGTGCGCATCGATGTCTTCGGGAGTTCGGGCGACTACCTTTCCTCGGGGGTCGACGGCATGGAGATCTATGTGCACGGGAGCGCCCAGGACCAGCTGTGCCAGATAATGAAGCGGGGCACCCTGGTGGTCCATGGCGACATCGGCCAGACCTTCATGTACGGGGCGAAGGGGGGGGAGGTTTACATCAAGGGCAATGCCGCCGGCCGGCCGGTTATCAACGCGGTGGGCCGCCCTCGGGTGGTCATCAACGGGACCTGCCTGGACTTCCTGGCGGAATCATTCATGGCGGGCGACCCCCACCAGGGGGGCGGCTTCGTCATCCTAAACGGCATCCAGTTCGACGACCATGGCGGGGTGGCCGAGCTGGAATCGCCCTATCCCGGGTCGAACCTGTTCTCCCTGGCTTCGGGCGGGGCCCTGTTCATCAGGGATCCGCACAAAAAGATCGTCGCCGAACAGCTCAACGGGGGCGGATTCGCCAGGCTGACGGACGAGGACTGGCAGTTGATCCTGCCCTACCTCGAATCAAACGAGCGGCATTTCGGGATATCGATTGAGAAGCACCTCCTTACCGTGGACGGCGTCCGCCGCGCCCCGGCCGAGGTTTACCGGAAGGTCCATGTGGCCAAGTCGGCGGTGTCGGCCAAAGAAAAGGATACCGAAGAGGATTAAAACAGGGGGAGCAGGTGAAGAATAATACGCGTAATTTATATTCATCAAAATTCGGGCGGGATTCCAGCCTGGCCGGGCGCACAAATGAGCCGGGCTGGAACCGGGAATAGGTGATATTATTCGAAATGTATGGTATTTTAAATTCTTCCTTGGGGCAGGACAAACGGCATAAGTTAACCGCAGATAAAGGAGATGACATGGCTGTAAAAGTTGATACGACCAAGTGCGATGGGTGCAAAACTTGTGAAGAAGGGTGCCCGAACAGCTCAATTAAGGTTGAAAACGGCAAGGCCGTGGTAACCGACGAATGCATCGACTGCGGTTCCTGCGTGGCTTCCTGCCCCCAGACGGCCCTTTCCGCCGCCTAATCCCGGTTTTCAGGTAGTAAGTTAGGCGTCCCCGGGCCGGTTTCCGGCCCGGTGGGGGCTGGTCGCGCCCGGATTAGTGTCCTTCCCCCAAATTTGGTCATGAATGTGTTTACCGCTATCTATCGAAAAAAAAGGTGGGATATTCCAGCCGATTATTTAGTGGTTTCCCTCCCGACTGACCACTGACCACTGAAAGCTAAGGTTTGCCTACCCGTAATTTCTATTTCACGCACAGATGGACGAAGGCTGGCGGGACATTCAGCCAGGCTATCCGGGACCTGGTTACTTTGCGGAACCTTTCCTTGAGCAGGCGGTGGAAGTGGCGGGCGTTTGGCCACCAGGCCGAATGGATATATGCGAAGGTCGCGAAACGCCCCCCCGGCTTCAGGGCGGTCACCATGGAATTAAGCAGGCGGACCTGAAGGGTTTTGGGGAAATGGGACCAGGGCAGGCCGCACAGGATGACATCCGCATGCCGGTGCCCGGCCCGCTTAAGGTGTTTGGCCAGGTGCTCCACGGAATCGCTGATAACACGAACCCGGGGGTATCTCTGCCGGATGAGTTTGGCGAAGTGGGGGTTGATCTCGATGGCGATTATCTTGGCGCCGGGCCGGACCCGGTTCAGGGCTTCCTTTGAAAAGACCCCCGTTCCGGCCCCGACATCCACGACCAGTTTGGCCTTTTCGAGGCCCATATCTTTCGTCATCAGGCGGGCCAGGCCCCGCGAACTTGGCAGGATGGCTCCGGTCTTCATCGGATTGGTCGCGAAGTGCCTCAGGAATCGGGCGGTGTCGGCGGCATGCCCTACGATTCTTTTCATCTCTATCCACTATAACAATGAATACACAGGGGGGGAAAGGCGGACATGAATCATTGCGCAGAAGTTTGGACCGGCTGCCGCCCGGAAAGACTTATATGGTCGGCTCGGTTTTCTTGATGCCTGTCAATTTCCGGGAAACCCGCCCCCAAGGGAAGAGATCATGCGGCCGACCGCCGGCTTTATCCCCCCTTTCGACAGAAGCGGATAGGCGGCTTCGAGGTCCCGGAGGCCTTCGCGTTTAAGGCCCCTTCCCGCCCTGGCCTGGCCGCGGGTGACCAGGGCGTTGCCGAGGACTTCCAGGTTCCGGGAATCTTCGGAAAGAAGCAGGCAGTTTCGAGCGATGAATTTTATACCCTCGTCAAGCCGGCCCGAGTTGGCCAACGATGCGCCATATACGCCGTAACTGCTTCCATCCCAGATTGAAATAAAGCCATTCCGTATTGATATATCGAGGAGCCTGGCCGCCTCCTTATAGCGCCCGGAACTGTATTCCACGGTGGCCAATACCAGCACGGCCTGATCCACGCCGGGCATTCCAGCGGCGGTGTTGCGTGCTTCCCGGGCGGCCTCGTCCAACCGTCCTTCCTTTAGTAAATGCCATGTCTTGGCGAATCTTCCCTCGGTGAATGGCAGAAAATGGACGGGGTACCCCCGCTGTGAAGGCCGCGGGGTGATTTCGAACACCCAAATTCCGCCGTTCCTGGTGTCAATCCGCGGAGGCGAGTATATCGGGCGGTAATGCGCGCGGACAAAATCACGGTAAAGGATAAGCTGGCGCGCGCTCCAATCGGGCCCCGTGTACCAGTAGGTTTGCCGGTATTCGGCCGAGACGAAGTTGTGGAGGTGGTGGGTCAGTCCGTATTGGCGGACCCGTTTGCGCATTTCCGCCACGGTCGAAGAGTCCCGAGTCAGCCGCCAGAACAGCGGTTCGGTAATGATATGGAAACTGCGGATGCGGGGTAGAAAACCCACCCGTCGTTCTTCCCCCGTAAAACGGATCCGGGCGCTGGCAGTCAGGTTGCTGTTTATCCAGGTACGCGCATCGTCCCAGATGCTAAAGCGGGCCCGCTGAAAATCAGCGGCCGAAACCTGACCCAGGGGAACCAGCCAACCTGTGGGGGAGGCGAACCGGGCCGCGCCAAGCAGTGCCAGGGTGGCCGCCAATCCGGCCAGCGCCGTCCGTCCCGCCGGTGCGGACCGGCTGGACAAGCCGGCCGCAACCGTTCCCGCCAATGCCGAAGTCCAGGCCAAGGCCGGGAAAAGGAACCGCGGATTACGGGGCGAAAGGAGCCAGAATAAATAGGCGAGTCCGGTCGCGGTTGCCAGCAGGCGGGCTGGCCGGGTGCGGAGCGTCAGCAGAGCCAGAGGGAGAAGGCCAATGAGAGCAAATGACCCGATTTCCGGGGAGCCGAAGACCCGCCAAAGTCCGGTCAGCGCCGAACCGTCCCATCGGATGCCCGGAGAGCCGAGGACAAGGTCAAGTTTCCAGAGCGCCTCGGACAATGCGGGGGTCCAGGCCAGGTCCGGAAATATTCCGCTGAGAAATGGGTGGAACGGGTTTCCGAGGAATAGCCAGTTCTCCGCGAGCCAGCCGGAAACGGGAATGCAGAAGGAAAATGCCAGCATTGCCAGGATCTTGATGTTGAATGACCGGCGGAAAAACAGGGCTAATCCAGCCATGAGACCAGCCGCGGCGAATCCGGCCGGAACCTTTACCGATACGGCACATCCAGCCAGCCAGGCGGAAGCAGTCAGCCAGCGCATCATGGATGTTCCGGAAAACCCCTGTAAGGCGCACCATCCGGCTGAGGCCAGGAACATTGCCGCAATAAGGTCGTTTTTTCCCTGCATGCACTGGTCGGAAACCAGCCCGGCAGAGGCGAAGAGGAAGACAGCCCACCAACCGGATATCGTACCGGCAAAAGACGAGGCAATCCGGGCAATGGCGCAGAGCGTGATGAGCAGGAAGGCGATGTTGGCCAGCTTGGCGGAATCCATCCCCCCGAATGACCAGGGGGCGGTGAGGATCATTTCATAGGAAAGGGGGGAATGCCACATGAGGTGCTGGGGCTCGGCGTTTATTTTGTGAAGGAGCAGGAAATGTTCGGGCGCCGCGAAATGGTAGTTGAGCGCGTCCTCCTGGGTATCGGGGATGCGGGCCAGCATAAATGATGCGGCCAGCAGGAGGGCAAGCAGGGCGGCGGGAAACCGCTCGCCTGCGGTGGGAAGATGCCAGTTCCGCCAGGGCCTGGTTAGGTGGAGCACGGCCAAACCGACTATGAAAAATATCCCGGATTCCAAGGCCAGGACTGACGGGAACAGGAGGCCGGCGAACCCCAGGCCCTGGTTCAGGAGAGCTATGAAGCCAAACCCGAAGGCGAGCCGGATAAAGACCGGCAGGTGACGGATGCCGATAAGCCTCCCGGCTCCGCCAGCGCCCAGCGCCGCGATGGAAAATCCGGATATTTGCACAAGGGCCAGCAGGTGACTGCCGCTGGCACGGGAAAATCCCGGTAAATTAAATGGGAGGGTGGCAATCCCGGCATGGAACATGGCTGGGAGGGATTTTAACCAGCCCGCTTCTGCATAAATTACAAGAGCGGATACGCAGGCAATCCATATGGCGAGCGTAACCGCCTTTAATGCGGCCCCCGGGTAATTCCTCCCTCCCATTCCACTAGGTTACACCCTGGGTAAAATGCGCCGATGACGGTATTTACCGGGAATAAATAAAGGGAATCCGAAGAGACCACTTCGACTCTGCAACCGTAAAGTTGGCTTCATGGATATTCCTTTGACGGCTTCCTTATAATCAGGTCGAATGAAACGCCCCGCCAATATAGTGGTGATTTGCGCCGACCAGCACCGGAACGGCTATTTGGGCCTTGACGGCGCCCGGGTGCAGACTCCCTCGCTCGATGCGCTGGCCGCAAGGGGAATCCGCTTTACCCGGGCGTATTGCACCTCCCCCCTTTGCTGTCCATCCCGTTCCTCGTTCGTAACCGGCCTGATGCCGCATTCCACCGGGGTCACCACGAATGGTATCGCGGTCCGGGACGGCATCCCGAATTTCGGCTCGATCCTGCGGGGAGCCGGGTATGAAACAGCCTGGACGGGCCAGTATGACCTTCCCATGGATTATCCGGTTGAATCCGACTCCACGCCCGGGTTTGACTATCTCCCATACCCGGATCGCGACACCACGGGTGGGGGTTATCCGTTGAGGATCAAGGGGAAGCCCGGAAGCTGGAAATACGAGACGGGAACCTATTCCGACAGCTTCACTGCCGGGCTTGCGGAAAGTTTTCTTTTACGGAAGCATGAAAAACCTTTCCTGCTGGTGGTTTCGTTCACCAATCCGCATGACATCTGTTTTCCCGAGTTGTACGCACGCGAGTGTGATATTCCTTCAGCTGAGTTGCCCGGCCTTCCGGCGAACCACGAACCTCCGGGGGGGGAACCTGACATGCTGGCACAGACCAGGTGGACCCATGAAGGTTCGGCCGGGGAGGCCAAGGGGTGGGATGCCGCGGGCTGGCAAAGGGCCCTCGCCGTGTATTCGCGCCTGGTTACCCGGGTGGATGCGGAGATCGGGAAGGTCATTTCCGCGATCGATAAAGCGGGCTTGTCGGAGACCACGGCCATTATTTACACGGCTGACCACGGCGAAGGCGGGGGGGCGCATAAATGGATCGGAAAACTCTCCCCTTACGAGGAATCCGTGGAGGTTCCCATGATTGTCTCCTGGCCGGGCCACCTGCCGGCCGGCGCGGTGGATGACCGGAGCCTCATATCCGGGCTTGATGTCATGCCGATTGTTTGTTCGATCGCCGGGGTGGCTCCGCCCGATGGGATCCGGGGGATGGATGTCACTGGAAAAACGCCGGGAAGCCGGGAATGCGTGTTTGCCTCAATGTACCCGGTTACCAGCGGGTCCGTTGAGGAATGGCGCATGGCGCGGACGGACCGCTATAAATATGTTGCATGCTCGACCGGCAAGATCCGCGAGGCCCTGTTTGACCTGGCAAAAGACCCGGGGGAGATGAGGAATATCGCGGAGGAACCCGCCTTGAAAAATGAGTTGTTGAGGCATAGGGGGCTTCTTCGGGAGTTCATGCAGGCAAGCGGCGATGATACCGTGGGATTTAAATGGCTGGGTTAGTATGAAGAGTAGATATTTATTCTGTCTCCGATAGTTTGTGGACTCGCATATGCCGCCTGCGTGGATGAACTGACCGCCTATGAGCGAACCATGACCGTGTAGCGGGGCGAGGTCGGGTTGGCGCAATTCAGACAGTGATTTGGTGAGGCTTAATGGGGTGTGTCAGGTTCTGCGTTTTGATGATTATCTAAGGATGGGAAAGTTCCCTTTGGTCAATGCCATCTTCTTGGCGTGAGACCAGCGTTTTAATTGGCGCTCCCGTCGTTCCGCAGTAATCCGGTCAGGAAACGATTCGGTATGGATCAGGCTTTTATAGCCTCCAAGAAGAGTAGTTTTATGGCCAAATCCTTTTCCGTGGTCCAGGACGCGTCTTTCAATATTATTGGTGCTGCCTACATAGAGGTTGCCATTAAGAAGTTCGAGGATGCAGACAAGATGGGGCATGGGGGGATTGTAGGGGAAAGAAGGGGAGAGGGAAACCGAAGAGACCCCTTCGACTCACCAAACGCCGGTGCGTTTGGTTCGCAGTAATAAAACGCAGATAGAGAAGATCTGATAAGGGGAGACCACTTCGACTCATCAATCGCCTTTGCGATTGATTCACTCAGTGGGCTTCTTAAAACGCACAAGAAAATCGTGCGTTTTAAGAAGCCTGCCCGTTTCGGACACTGGTACAAATCCCCGGTTTGGGTGGGTAGGCAAGCTTAACCTCAGCGATTATCCCGGAGTCATCTTCGATGAGTTCGATACAAGGCCCATTGCCGAGGCAAAGACCAGTGTAGACACTGCTACCCAACCACCCAGAATCCAGACGCTCCTCCGGCTGGCATTCACCATCCAGGAGCGCCTGCGGAAGGAATCGGGCCTGACCATGAGCGGGGTGGCGCGGGAGATGGGCATTACCCCGACACGGGTAACCCAGATCATGAACCTTCTGAAGCTGGCCCCATCGATTCAGGAGCATATCCTGAAGCTTCCGCCGGTCAATGGCAAAGAGGGATTGAGTGAGAAGCATACGCGCACCCTATGCTGAATTCCTGGCCAAAGGCTACAGCAGGAGGTGTTCGCGCATCTGAGGGAGCGGCTCAATCGCGAGGGGGTATCCGCGTGACTACCCGAATGGACAAGATGGTTATAGCTGCGGAGGTTTCTTTAAAAGCTCAGCGTGAACTGGTTGGCATATCCAAGATAGATCAGAACGCCATGCCGGAGGATGTCGCGACCGATCAGGCATTGGATATGCTGTCCTTGAAGGGGGGCCGCAATGGCGATTGTTTCGGCTACGACATTGTGGGGGAAAAGAATCCGGACCGGGTATTGATAACACTTCACGTTAGTCGAGGACGGCGTGTTGATGAATGTTACGCCAACGGGCTTGAGGTTGAGTTGCTTGGGAATAGCCGGATTGATGACTGTCCCGGTCGCCCCTGTGTCTATCATGGCAGGGATTATTATCGGTGGCGGAACCGGCTGGTTCTGAGTCTTGAGGTACTTTTCAAGCACTTCGTCCACCGCAACGGCCAAATCCACCACCGGGCCGCTGGCCTGGAGATTGGCCATCTGGAGGGTGAAAGAGGGCATTTAAACCGCGATCAGATTGGAAGTGAAATTCTGCGGTGTGTCGACTTCCACTATCTCTTTGACGAGAAAAGCATCCGGTCCGAAGTCGGAGTAGCCCTGATGCACGGCGTCGTTGGGGGTGTCGTAGACACCGACAATCCTGTCATCCTTGACGAGGGCGAATTTGCCTCTCGCCGTGCCAATCAGTTCGGCCTTGTGGCTTTCGAAGGTTGCGAGTTCTTTATCCAGCAGTTCCATGTCCATGATCCTCACCAGTATTCAACCACATGGCCGGTAAAACCGCAAAACGGCGGTTGTTTAATGGGTATGATGCAAATGTGTTTCCATTATTTAGACTCGGTGAGAGGAAAGGGGGCTGGCGCCCCCCTACCTCCAGACAAAGACCTGGGGCGCTAGGGTTCAAACCTAGGAACCCTTCGACTCGCTCACAAGGTTCACTCGCTCAGGGGTCCTGCGGGGTTCAAGCCCCGGGACTTAAGGCTCACGCCGCCGAAGGCGGCAGTGAATAAGCTTCAACCGCTAGCCTCAAGGCTCAAGTCTAAGTTGGGTTGGCGCAAAACAGAATATAGCCCTGGGGCGCTAGGGTTCGAACCTAGGAATGCGGGGTTCAAAGCCCCGTGCCTTACCACTTGGCTACGCCCCAATTTTAATTGCGCCAACCCGACCGAGACCAGCTCCTTTGACACTTGGCTACGCCCCAATAACTCACTGCGCCAAACCGAATCATGACAGAGGCTTAAGGCCTAGTCGCCAAAGGCGACAATAGATACGCTTCGGCCTCTAGCCTCACCGCTCCCCTGCGCGTTATGGCCCAAGTCGCCTTCAGCGACACTAATATATAACCTATGGCCACAAGGTGCTCCTGCACCTTACAAGAACTTGGCTACACTCCAATTGCTTCTATGTTAATTTTAGGCGGCCTTGAGCGCAAAATGCTTTCCCATCTTGAGACGACGACGTTTTGGGTCCACCGAAACATCCAGCAATTCCAGCGTTTCAGCACCAAGCAAGACTTCGCCAGAGGGTACCAGAAACACCGTCGAGGGAACTGCGCGTCCATCAAGTTGTACAATCGCCATTGAGACCGGCATTTTCCTGATTCGGCCATCGGCAAGTTGGACGGTCATTGATTTGAAAGATGTTAAACCCAACTGATCAGAGAGGTGACGCGGGATAGCCGTAATCGAGGCGCCGGTATCCACCAGGGCGGTAACTTTGAGTTTGCGCTTTCTGCCTTCAAGCGTGATTGGCACACGAATTAATCCCATAACATTAGTATTGTACCGCGGGGCTAAGGAATAAGGTCCCGCTAGCCGGTGATGTTAAAAGTTCCAATGGCGTTTAGGTTTCTTTGGCCGCCTTGAGCGCGAAGTGTCTGCCCATTTTCAGTTTCCGTAGTTTGGGGTCAACCGATACATCCAGCACTTCGAGGGTTTCAGCGCCCAGCAGCATCTCTCCACGCGGTGAAATAAGGGCGGTTACCGGAGCGGAACGGCCGTTCAGCC
>Ga0334722_10006226_pt1 | contig 11864 bp, 15 predicted proteins | sample C3_bottom_MG_FD_207210 | JGI IMG/M metagenome (GOLD analysis project Ga0334722, IMG submission 207210) | Sediment microbial communities from Yellowstone Lake, YNP, Wyoming, USA - C3_bottom | ecosystem: Environmental > Aquatic > Freshwater > Lake > Sediment | place: USA: Wyoming | collected...
TGAATCACCTGCCTACAAGTATCTTGTCCAGTCGCAACCTCCCGTCAAAGAAGATGCCCCCATCATGTCCGCCAATGTTATCAGTATAGTACAGCCGGCCCGAAATCTCGTAACCGGTGCGCATCTTCAGCCCGGCGACCGGATTATCGGTGCCTTTTCGAACGGCAACCACGCAAATGGCATCTCGCTGATTATCAGCTGCGGTCTGGAATTGCCAGACGGGTTCTTAACCAAGCTCCCAAGCGGCAATTTCTTGGGCGATGTAGTCTTAACGCCTACCCGTTCATATGTTCAATTAGTTGAGGCGCTACTGGATGAGCAAATCGAAGTACACGCTTTTCTTCCGGGAACAGGTGATGGCGTCGCTAAGCTCGCATTCGACAAAAGACCGATGACTTATTATGTCCACAGCTGGTTAGCCGATAGCCAGATGCCGGAAATCTTCCGCTATCTGCGCGATGACCTTCATCTTCCGCTACTGGATCTTCTCACCACCTTCAACTGGGGAATCGGCTGGTGCATTTTCGTCCCAGAAAGAGAAGTTGAGGCCGTTTTGCAGACAGCTGAAGATACCGGTTACACTGCGATGGAGGTCGGATACGTCAAAGAGGGCGACCGACAAACGATTTTCGGACCTGCCGGAGACTTGGTCCTCCCGCCACCGGGAGAATAGTTCCGAACAATTAGAAAGATCTTTTAGATCCGCTGTTTGCAAGAAAAGAAGCAGCGGATCTTTATTTTAAAATGTCATCCGGATTAATCCAATCGGAAAGCTGGGATTGCGCTTGGACATAGCCGAGATAGACTATTTGAGAGCCTTTATGAATTGAAAAATGAAGATGTTTTCTTTCGCCATCGGTTTCGGAAGAATAACCAGTTCCTAAGACCGCAAGTTTCTCCCCTTTCGAAACGCTATCGCCCACACTTTTTATTGCTGAAGATAGGCCTTCGGCCGCGGAATTCCCGCCGGAATATAGGCGAATGTGGCCGTATAAAATTGTTACACTTTGATTATTAATAGTAGTCCCATAAATTAGCACTCCCCCATAGCCACTCACCTTTCCGACAAATTTTACGGTTCCGTCATTTATCGCATAAACCGGCACATCAGTATTATCTTGAACCTGTTCAATATCAACGCCGGTATGATAGCCAGTGAATCTTTCCGGCTGCACCGGTGAAGTTGCCGGAGTAATGTAGATGCCGAAAGGTTTTTTTGTTTGCCCGGTCAAAAAATTTACCACAGGCATTGCATATTGCGATTGAATTGTTGATGTCGTTGGGGTTGGAGTTGTCGCTGGCGTCGATTGTGATTGCGTTGTGTTAGTACTCGTTGTAGTTGATGATTTCGCAGGTCGCGTTTTTATATAAGCAAAAACTCCTCCCACCGCCAAAATTGCTATTAGAACAATTAGTAAAATCCATTTTTTCATAGCTTATATTATACAGCAAATTTAGCTTAAAATCATTATTGCGCGCTTCAAAACGATAAAACTGTATGCCCATAAAAAAGGTAACCAAATAGGCATAAGTCCGAATAAAGAGTTACGATTAAAAGTTTCTACTTTAGTGCTAGTAAATATATATTCAGAAATTATCATTATAAAAAAACCAAACAATAGAAAAACCCAATCACGCTTTTCGTATTTAATGAATAGCGCAATAACAATAATCGCCGCATCTGCCGCTAATAGATAGTAGTCGTTTTTGATGAGTGGGACTAAAACAATCATCAAAATCACCGGAATTACCTGAATTAAAATTCTCAAAAATTTGTTCATTTTATCCTTTTGCCTTAAAGCCAATTTGTTTTTTTTCTTTTTTCGTCGAATCAAGCTCGCGAATTATTTGGAATACAATTCTAAATTGCCTGTCGTAATTTTTCTCAATTTTGTCTATTTTTTCCATTAAATCTTTGTGGGTTGATAATAATTGTCGCAATTTTATAAATGTCCGCATTATTTGAATGTTAACTTGAATCGCCCGATCGGAATTTAGAACGCTCGAAAGCATCGCCACGCCCTGTTCAGTAAAAACATAAGGTAGTTTACGACGACCTCCTCTGCCATCTTTTGAAGTCGCAATTTGCGACCTCAAAGATATATTCTCTTCATGATTTAATTTGAATGCAAAATCATCAGGGAACCTCTTCTTATTTCTCTTAACGGCTTCATTAAGACGCTTAGTCGGTACACGATAAAGAATAGCTAAATCACTATCAAGCATCACTTTCTGATTTCGCACCAAATAAATTTTCTGCTCAATTATTTCCGAAATAACTAAATCTTTAGCCATTTTTACCTATTCAAAGAATCGGTCTATGAAAGAGATAAAGTATAAAATCAGTTATTAGAAATAGGCCAACTAAAATGAAAACTACTTTTAGAAATGGGTTTAGACGAAGAAAGATAAAGTTTCTGGCACTTTCAAAAATCTTTTCCGATTTATCTTTAAAAATAAGATAGATAATTAACAAAACGACCAGAGGCAGAACAAAAATTACGTTATATATGAGTAAAAGAAGGCTAAGACTTTCGAAACCCAGTTTATCATTGGCAATAATGCCAAGAGCAGAAAAATAAGCGGCAGATGTAGGTAAAGCCGAAGCGGTAATTCCGATGCCTAATAAAAAGGTATATAAAGGCTTTGGATCAAGAACAGTTTTAGCGGTAGATTTATTATGTTTTTTCATCACAATTCCAAAGATAACTAATAAAATTCCGCCAATAAGCTCAATGGAACGATCAAAAATTTGCGAATCAAAAATTTTTAAATCCAAAATAAAATGAAAAGTATAAAATAGAACGAAGCCAATCAGGAGGTGAAAGAAAAAAATTCCGATTATATAAGGGAGAAAACGACCGATTGGTTTTTTAGTGGTAAATAAGAAAATTCCAGCTAAAAGTTCAACCGGATTAATACTGTCAACGGCCGCTAAGGCAGCGATGGAAACAATAATTGATAAGCTAAGATTTTCGAACATATTTTATCCTAATGGTCGAAGACCATGAGCGAGCGCCTTTAGACATGTAGCGAGTCGAATGGCGGAGAGAGTGGGATTCGAACCCACGATACGCTTGCGCGTATATCCGCTTTCCAAGCGAACGCACTCGGCCTCTATGCGATCTCTCCATGAACTCAGCCATCAGGCAAATATTAACAGTGAAAGATCACATATGGTTGTTGCGTCAGCAATGTTCATATGCGATCTCTCCATGGTTCTTCTATATTTTACCAAATTTTCTTCAGGTACTAAAGACCGGGCCAAACTACTTATTAGGCCCGGGCTTAAGAATACTAGATGGACGGAAACTACTTCCCCTTGTGATTGCCGTTCTTGCGCTTTTTGCGGCTCTTCCGCAGTTCCCTTTGCTCCTCACGGCGCTTTGATTTGTCTGGACTTTTCAGCCCGCTCACTGTCGCAAGCTGGCTACTTTGAACGTGTCTGCTGTGGTTTCTGGCTGCCGCCTGTTTCTGCCGTATTTTGTTCTTGTTCATCGTCTGTTGTTGCTTCTCCCTTGCATTTGAATTCTGTGAGTCTTTTTGCCAATCTTGATTGTCGCTGTTTTTTGGCCTTTGCGAGACCCAACCTTCATTCCCTTCCCAAAACAGATTTTTGCCATCCTCACCTCCCTTGGTATGAAAATGAGAAGGCGCCAACGCCTCCTTGAAACGTTGGCGCCGCAAACTGATGAGAACTGCAGCTACATTAAGTAGCTAACCCGATGTCCTGCTTCCATCTACCTACCTTTCTTTTAACAGTACTGCCTTTGCCTCGGAAGGTCTCCCGACGAATCCTGACAGAACCGCTATCAGTCTTGACCTCCTGTGGTTTGACCGTCACGCTGATCATACTCTTTCTGCGCGTAATTCCGTGCTCGATCACACCCAATGCGATTCTGATCTGCTCTGCATCGCCGTTGAAACCAGTCCTGCCTTTTGACATTTTCTGTCGCTCCTATGGATAGAATGGATATTATTGTTATATCACAAAACAGCCCCGACGTCAAGATATTAAGAGTACGTTTATTCCTTATCGATAATTCGCGAGAGCATGATTTTTTTCTCGACCGATGCCACTAAGCGACGGGTTGCCAACACTGAATCGGGCGAAACCGACACCGACGTTGCCCCTTCTTTAACCATCAACTCAGCAACTTCCGGATAAGTGGTTGCCGCTTGTCCGCAAATAGAACAAGTTATGTGATGGGCTCTGCAAGTTTTAATCACGTGGGCAATCGATAGTCTTACTGCGTCATCTCTTTCATCAAATTCTTCTTTCATATGCTCGTTATCGCGATCAATTCCAAGGGTTAATTGCGTTAAATCATTTGAACCGATAGAAACGCCGTCGATTCCTAAATTGCAGAATCTCTCCATAAGAATTACATTGCTCGGTACTTCTACCATCATCCAAAGCTTGAAATCATTTGTTTGTTCCAAGCCCGCATCAGAAATCAGCTTCATTACTTTTTCCATCTCTTCTACGGTCCTCACAAAGGGGATCATGATCCACAAATTTTTCATGTCAAACTTGTTACGGACGCGCTTGATGGCTTCCAGCTCCAAATTAAATAAATCTGGTTCTTTAATATAGCGCGAAGCGCCACGATATCCAATCATTGGATTATTCTCATGTGGTTCGAATTCCTCACCACCTTTTAAATTTTTGTATTCATTAGTTTTAAAATCGGTAGCACGATAAACAACCGGCCTCGGGTGAAATGCTTCACAGATAGTTCTCATTCCTTCAACAAGTTTTTCAACATAGACATCACTCTTCCCGGCCTTCACAAGCGCCCTAGGATGCTCGCCAATTTCAGCAATCATAAATTCAGCACGCAATAATCCAACGCCGTCGCAGGGAAGTTGAGCAACACGTTCGGCCGCTTCCGGTTCGCCTAAATTAACATAAACTTTCGTTGCGGTTACAGGAATTTCCTCATTCATTGAACCTGATGAAGTAGCAACTGCCCCGCCTGCGACCACAGGCGCCTCCGTACGAGCAATTTTTCCTTTATAAACAACGCCTTTGGCGCCATCAACAGAAATCACCTGACCGTCTTTAAGGACGTGAGTTGCCGTGCCGGTTCCAACGACGCAAGGGATCCCAAGCTCGCGGGAAACAATGGCGGCATGCGATGTTTGACCGCCGGTATCAGTAACGATACCAATTGCTCGCTTCATCGCCGGCACATAGTCAGGAGTAGTCATTTCTGTCACCAAAATATCGCCTTTTTGAACCTGATCTATTTCAGATATCTTATGCATAATTTTAACCGGTCCGGAGGCAATACCCAAAGATGCGGCAACACCTTTCAAGATGACTTCCAGCTTTGATGTTTCTTCTTGAGAAGCTACTGGTTTTTCTTCACCCTTATCTTTTAACGTCGTTATCGGCCTTGATTGGACTAAATAAACTCTGCCATCTTCGATTGCCCATTCGTTATCCTGCGGCGCTTTGTAATGTTCTTCGATTTCTTTGCCAAGCTTTGCAAGTTCCAATATTTCCTCATCTGAAATTTTTTGAACTTCCTGTTCTGCCTTTGGCACCGTTACATGCTTATTTTCCCTACCCTCTTTTACAATTTTCCAAGGCTGATTATTTATCTTTTTTTCAATGATTTTTAGATCTTTCTTCGAAACAACGTAATGATCAGGAGTAACAGCTCCCAAAACAATAGCTTCTCCTAATCCCCATCCCGCTTCGATAATAAGTCTGTTTCTATCCTGCGACATCGGGTCAACAGTAAACATAATGCCGGATTTTTCCGATTGGACCATCTTTTGAATTGGAACCGCGATTCCAACTTTAAGACTATCGAAATTATTTGCTGCCCGATAATAAATAGCCCGAGCTTCAAATAAAGACGCCCAACATTTTCTGACAGCCAAAACCACTTCATCCGAACCTACGGTATTTAAAAATGTTTGCTGCTGGCCCGCAAAAGAGGCTGTTGGAAGGTCTTCAGCAGTCGCCGATGATCTTACTGCCACAAAAACATTTGATGAGCCTTTGGCATAAAGTTCCTGATAATTGTTAATGATTTCACGGGCAAGTTCGGAAGGCATGGGCTTAGAAATAATTTCTTTTTGAATTTTTTTAGCAGCGTCATTTAAAGCTTTAGTATTTTCAGGATCTAAACCTTTAAGAGAATTTTTTATAAAAGTACCCAAACCGGTTTTTTTCAAGAAATTAAAATAGGCGCCAGAGGTAACTATGAATCCTGGCGGCACAGGAAGCCCTGCACGCGTCATTTCACCTAAATTAGCACCTTTGCCACCGACGATACCAACATCGTCTTTGGTGACTTCTTTAAACCAGAGAATATTCTTCATACCCCTCCATTTTTTATTTCAATATCTTATAGATAATATTTGTTGCAAAACCACGTCTTTGTAAAAAAGCGGCTTGCTTTTGGAAATCGGCGCTGCGATATCTGGCTTTGCTTTCCAAGGCTTTTTTTGCCAATTCTTCTTCATCCTGATCAATAAGTGCATTTTCGATATCTTGATCCGAAATCCCTAATCTCTTTAACTCCAACTTTAAAAGAAAAGTACCCGTCGGTTTTAGAAGATTTCGGTCCCTTACATACATCTTAGCAAAATTTTTATCATCTAACAATTTATTCTTTTGAAGAACGGATATAACTTTCTTGATTTCAGTATCGGATATCTTTTTAGATTCCAGCTTCTTTTCAACCTCAAAAACACTCCGCGGCCGGAATTTTAAATAATGTAGGGCAATTTGTAATGAATCTTTACTCGGCAATTTTTTCCGATTTAGTCATTATCTTATCTTCAATCTCTTTTTCCAGCTTTTGATGTTCTTTAAGATAGACTTTTGCTTGTTCGCGGCCCTGACCGAGCTTTTCTGCGCCATATTGGTACCAAGAACCAGTCTTTGAGATAATCCCGAGCTTCGCGCCTAAATCAAGTAAATCGCCTTCTTTGGAAATTCCTTCGCCGTACATAATATCGAATTCGGCTACCTTAAAAGGCGAGGCAACCTTGTTTTTGACGACTTTAACTCTGGTATGGTTACCAATAATTTCCTCACCTTGTTTTAACTGTTCCGTGCGTCTGATGTCCAATCGAATAGAAGAATAGAATTTCAAGGCCATCCCGCCAGCAGTCGTTTCCGGATTGCCGAACATTACCCCAATCTTCATTCTAATTTGGTTGATGAAGATAACAATTGTTTTTGATTTCGATATCGCTCCCGTTAACTTTCTAAGCGCTTGACTCATTAAACGTGCCTGCATCCCCATCATCGCGTCCCCCATCTCCCCTTCAATTTCAGCCCGTGGGACTAATGCTGCGACGGAATCAATAACAATAATATCAATGGCGTTTGAGCGAACCAAAGTTTCGGTGATTTCTAAAGCCTGCTCCCCCGTATCAGGTTGGGAAATTAGAAGCTCATCAACATTAATACCAATTTTTTTGGCATATTCGGGATCAAAAGCGTGTTCTGCGTCGATAAAAGCCCCGATTCCGCCTCTATGTTGCGCTTCAGCAATAGCGTGCAAAGCAAGAGTAGTTTTGCCGCCTGATTCAGGACCATAAATTTCAATCACCCTTCCCCTCGGATAACCTCCAACACCCAAAGCAAGGTCTAAAGATATTGACCCGCTGGGGATTGAATCCATTTTCAGATGCTCTTTTTGACCAAAACGCATGATTGCGCCTGTACCGAATTGCCGCTCAATTTGCGAAAAAGCCATTTCTAAAGCTTCTTTTTTCGCTTTGTCATCATTTGACATAAAACCTTTCTGCCCCTAATAATTTAATATTCTGCTAAAATTTGAAGTTGTAAGGTTTTCTCCTTTTTTAATCTGTTGGTCGATTTAATTTCGAAAGTATTCAACCCCGGGTTTAGCTTAACCTGCTGGCGAAAATTTCCCCTATCATCGAGCAATACGGCCTGGTTATTAATTTCTAAAGTCGAGCCTTCGTCGGTTTTACCAATGATTTCGACTTTACTTTCTTTAATAACTTGCTCTGATGAAGGTGACGAAATTAAAAGATTTGGCGGTGTAGTGATCTGTCTGACGCTAAAACCAATATAGCCTAAAATACCGAAAACTACCAAAACGATAATCACGATAATAACAAGCCTTGGTGTGATTGAAAACAAAGGTGCTTTGATTTTTCTCTCTGGCATTAGTCGAGTTAAATTTTGATCCTTGCCGACTTCACCTTTAAACTGAGTTAAGACTCTTTCCTTATCAAGACTAAGAAAATCGACATATTTAAGTAAGAAACCTTGGGTATAAACACCGCCGGGCAAAATATCGTAACGACCTTCTTCTAAAGCCTCAAGATATTTTGCTCGAACTTTTATTTCTTGTTCAACTTCATCCAAAGAAATATTTTTCTTCTTCCGGGCGGCTTTTAAAATTTCTCCAACGGTCTTTCCAGTTTCAATTTTTCGTCTTGTAAAATCAGGCATTATTCCTCATTTGAATAATAGTATAGAAGTAGTACAAAATGCAAAATTATTGATTTAACTTTTTTAGCACTGCTTGATAAGTCGTAGTATCGAATTTGGTCTGAGAGGTTTGAACCTCCGGGCTGGGAGATGTAGCTTTTGTAATTTCTTTTCTTAGATATTGGACACTAAAAAATAACGCTGCTCCGAACATTAAGACAGAAAAGATAATTATCAATCTTACGGTACTTTCTCTGATATACATTTTCCTCCTTAATTATACGTATAAACTTTAGCACCAAAAGTAGCTGTAGCATCAGAATTTAAGCCATTGGTGCCCGTAATATTAAAATCAGTTATTTTGGTAAAATAAGGTGCTTTTGTTAAAGCTTGGGTATAGTTTACAAACTGTTGCAGATTTCCTTTCAGTTCGATGGTATAGTCAACACTCCCGCCTTTACTACTGGCAGAATTGTTACCGGGTAGATTAACCGGTGCTTGTCCAGTAGCTTTAGTTTGCAGTTTAATATTTTGAGAAACGCCAGAAGCTCCCGAAATCTGCTCTAATATTCCTAAATAGCCCAGCAAGTCGTTCGAAGAAGGCAAACTATTATTAATCTTACCTATATTCGGTTCTAGTTCCTTCCATTGACGAAGAAGATCGGTGCTCATTTGCGTGCTTTCATTTGTCAAGAAAATAAGATTTTGCTTATTTTGTAGCTCCGTAGCAAGTGTTGAGGTCTTTTTTACAAGATAAAAAACTAAACCGCCACTAACAAGCAGAAAAACTATAACCAAAATCATGGTTTTGCGAACCGCCTTCTTAATTACTACTTCAGGAGCCTCTATATAGGGTCTAATCTTTGTATCTTTTGAAGCCTCCGAGGATAGATTTTCAATATCAACTTTTTGGGTCATTTCGTAACCTCAATGTAAACTATTTTTTCGTTAAAGTCAGGGTAAAACTAATTTGGGAATCGACTGCATTTGTTTGCGAAATATCGACATTTGAAAAAAGTTTAGAATTTTCTAAACCGCTTTTGAAACTTGAAAGAGCATCTCTTGAAGTAGATACACCAGTAACGGTAATCGTCTTACTGTCTTTTGTTTGGGCGATATTGTTAAGAGTTATATCAGAACCTGCGGTAGTTTGAATTACCCCCAAAATCGAGGAAGTAGTGTCTTCTGCTCCCAACAAAGTTTTCATATAAGCAAGTTTAGGATTTAAGCCTTCTAAATTTTTCTGAATTTGAGTAATCTCCGGGTCAATTTTTTTATTAGAAAGCACGCTAAGTTGACTATCTGCTGAACGATTAAGGTACATTAACATCCCCCAAAAACCTATAAAAATAATTAAAAACAAAAAACAGGTAATACCGACTAAGTTAGTCAGACCTCCCCAAAAGTGAAGAGCTCTTTTTTCTTCGTATGCTTCTTGGCTTCCCACTGGCAGAAGAGATAAGTTCTTATCGTCTTTTTGAGAGATTAACCCTCTTAAAGCAGCTCCTATTACAATAGGTGATTTGTATTTTTTATCCGGCAGAATCATTTTATCGGAAGCTTTTTCTACCTGAAGAGAGGTTGCCTCACGATACCCTCTCAAAAGATCTTCGCTGATATTTTCACTTGCAAGCATAATTTTAAGTGTTGCTTCTTTTTTTTCAGCGCGATAATAGTTAATAATTTTCTTTACTTCTTTCGAAAAATCTTCAGGCTTTTCGGTAACAAACGAGGTGGCAAAACGGACGGCGCCTTTTTCTAAAACCACTGCCGAAGTGTAACTCTTCTCTAAGGTTAAAACCAAAGTATCGGTAATTTCGTGGGGGAATGATCTTGCTACAGAAAGCGATGAAGGTTCCAAAGCCATCGGCGTAAATCCGCTCTCTGTAAGACTTTGTAAGAAACTATCAACAACATCTTTCCTTGCCGAACAAATCATAATTTCTGTACCTCTGCTAGTCTCGCCTATCTCTTGAAAACCCCAATAAATCGCATCAACTTTTCCCGGTAAAAATTCTCTTAAATTTATTTCAACTGCTTCACGGATATTTACATCTTCAACTTTTGGTAAAGTTTTAGTTGTTAAATAAGTCAGACTTTCTGGTAAAGATACGATTACATATGGACTGGTAATCGCTTTAGGACGAGCTTCTTTTTTTAGGCTTTGCAAAATCGCAACAAAACCTTTTTTATCCTGAAGTGCGCCATCTTTTATCATATCTTTTGGTAAATCTTTTTCTAAAAAAGAAGAGACACGCAAAGAATTGCCCGCTTTCTTTAATGAAAGAAGAGCTACCTTTGAATCGGTAATTTCAAGCCCTGAAATCTGCATGCCCCTCCAAAAGTTACGACTAACAATTAGTATATTTTTTGATAACTTGCGACTGTTATTACACCGTTATTTACATTCACGTTTGCCTGAATTTTCTGCGTCACTTTACTTCCCAAAATTGAAGTACTTTGCGAGACAGCTAAAACTTGGTAGGAAGCACCGCTACCACTTATACTTATTGTACAGGAAGCTGGACCGTCGGACAACGTTGAAGGAGGTGTAAAATCACCATGGCCCATCCGTATTAAAGTATTTTCAATTCCAGAGGCAGCAAGGTTATAGGCTTGATTAGCAAGCTTCTGATTGGAAGAACTTTGTGTCTGGGTAAGGGTAATTTGTGCCGAAGCCAAACCTATTGCAATTGCAGCGGTAAAAATAATAATAACCGCCACTAGCATTGCTTGCCCGGATTTGAGATTATTTCTCATTTTCCCCTCATTTCAATAGTGGTTGAAAGAGTCTGTTTCTTATTGATATCGGAAATTAAAGAAACCACCAGGTTCACTTTAACACTTACAGCTGTTCCGTTTGTAATTTTAGTAAAAATTTGTCCTCCCTGAGGCGGACTAATAACTACTTTACTATTAGAAATAGGCAGTACTCCTGCGCCATTCCTTGAAATCGAAAAAGTGTTGCCTGAAAGGCTAATAACTTCGGTACCGGTGGCAGTAGTTAGAGAAAGTTGATTTCCCGGGTAACTGCCGGTGACGGCCTTCGCATTTTCGATTGAACTGATTAGCTTTGTTGAAATAAGTTCTACATTCGCCTGAACTTCTTGGCTTCCGTTGTTTTTTCCTTGGCTTAAAATAAGATGGGTTACTAAATCCGTAATCACCAGCAAAACAATCGCCACTAGGCCGATATAAACAATTAACTCAATTAAAGTCATTCCTTTTTTCTTCATATTTTTCTTTCAAGAAAAATTCCGCGACAAGCGTCAGCTTGGCTATGGTGAAAAGTTAATAGTGATATCATTTAAGGTTGGCGTTACCTGCGGATTGGTTGTTTCCAGACGAACTTTGTATCTTAAATACTGGTTATTGGAAAGTTGATAATAGGGATTTTCTCCACTCCCGATAGTATAATATGAAGAACCGG
>Ga0334722_10006227_pt1 | contig 11864 bp, 9 predicted proteins | sample C3_bottom_MG_FD_207210 | JGI IMG/M metagenome (GOLD analysis project Ga0334722, IMG submission 207210) | Sediment microbial communities from Yellowstone Lake, YNP, Wyoming, USA - C3_bottom | ecosystem: Environmental > Aquatic > Freshwater > Lake > Sediment | place: USA: Wyoming | collected...
TGTGGCCTGAGGAGTGTGAATCGTGATTCGCGCGAGACTTGCGGGAAAAGCGAGACGGGTGAGACGGGCGAAGAAGTGCTGAGTGCTGAGTTCTGAGTTAGAGGCGGATAAGAAAGCCAAGACGTGCGAGAGAGGCGGGAGGGGCGAGGGTTCGAGGTCCGAAGTTCGAGGTTGTCGGAACTTCGAACCCAGAACTTCGAACTTCGTGTCGCGCACGTCTTGCTTGTCTCGCGCACAATTCTCGAACGACTGACGAAGTCGATCCTTGAACCATGAATGGAGTGACGATGGATTGTGTGTTGTTGCGACATGGCATAGCGGTTGATCGGGATGAATGGGAAGGGCCGGATAAGGATCGTCCTCTGACTGAGCGCGGGGCGAAGCGCGTGGCGAAGGTGGCGGCTGGGTTGACCCGGCTGGACGTGCAGCCGACTCATGTCTTGTCGAGTCCCTGTCTTGTCGAGTCCCTTGACTCGGGCGATCGAGACGGCGAAGCTTGCGCATAGCTCGCTACGAGTCCGCTCTGCGATCCAAATCGTCGATGAACTCTTGCCGGATGCGCCGCCCAATCGGCTTCTGTCGATCCTTCACAATCTTCCGCCGGACTCCTGCGTGATCTGTATCGGTCATGAGCCGCAGTTGGGCATGGCCGCAAGTGTCCTCCTGTCCGGGCGAGCCTCTGCGTCGTTCCCCCTGAAGAAAGCCGGGGCCTGTCTGATCGAGGCGTCGATCCCGGCAAAGCCAGGTCGAGGCGTGCTTCGTTGGTGGTTGACTCCCGGTCAGTTGCGGGCCATGGGGAAGGCAAGAAGTTCTGAGTTCTGAGTTTAAAGTTCTGAGTTATCGGGAACTAAACTCAAAACTCCTCTTTCAGCTTTTTCGGCCAATTCATTCCTCATTCCACATTTCTCATTCCGCATTCTTTCCCCGCCTTCCAACTCAGAACCCAGAACTCAGAACTTCCCAGTGACTCACCACTCAAGACTCCCCACTGCTTTCATGGGGCGGTCTGCCGGGGATGTCTTTCTGACGGAGCAGTTTCGTGAGGTAGGTCCGTTGAAGGCCGAGTTCTTCGGCTGCTCTGGTTTGGTTCCATTCATTTCTGCGCAACGCTTCTTCGATGACCTGCCGACTATGGGCGTCCATGCTCTCATGGTAGTGACGGGGCGGAGATTCGAGCTCGGTCTCGCCCGCCGAGGGGAACGGTGAATCTGCCAGATGCAGGTACGCGGGCTCAATGGTATCCTCGGGACATAAGATGAGGGCACGCGTCAGCACATTGTCCAGTTCGCGGATGTTGCCCGGCCACTGATACTGTTGCAACGCCCGTACGGCCTGGTCACTCAGGGCGCAGGGGCGATGAATCCCTATTCTGACCGCGCGATTGAGGAAATGCCGGGCAAGGGCAGGGACATCGTCCATCCGTTCACGCAGAGGCGGGAGTGTCACGGTGATCACCGCGAGCCGGTAGTATACATCCTCACGAAACGTGCCCTGTTGGATCGCGCGCCTAATGTCTTTGTTCGTGGCCGCGAGGAAACGCACATTGGTGCGAACCGGCTGGGTTCCGCCCACCCGATAGAAGGTCTGATCCTGGATGACCCGCAGCAGGCGGCTTTGTAAGGGGAGCGGCATATCCCCGATTTCATCAAGAAACACCGTTCCCCCTTCTGCCACCTCGATCTTGCCTGGTTCCCGTTTGACCGCCCCGGTGAAGGAGCCCTTTTCATGGCCGAACAGTTCGTTCTCGAGCAGCGGCTCCGGCAAAGCCGCACAATTGACCGCGACGAAAGGTTTCGAGCGGCGTGGACTCCAACGATGAATGGCGCGGGCCACGACTTCCTTTCCCGTGCCGGTTTCACCGAGCAGGAGGACCGTCACGTCGGACATCGCCGCCTGTTTGGCGATCGTGAGCTGCGCGGCCATCTTGGCGTTGGCCCCGACAAGGTGATCGTACCGATCATCGACTTCTTGACGGAGGACGTCGATCTGACGGTGTAGCACGACGGTGGCCAGGGCTTTTTGGACCACGACGGTCAAGTGGTCGGCGCTGAACGGTTTCGCCAGGAAATCAAATGCGCCAAGCTGCATGGCGTGCACGGCGCGCTCGATGGTGCCGAATGCGGTCAGGATGATGATGGGCGGAGTGGTGTAGGTTGTGGTTGCGCTGGTGTCCTGGTCGGTTCGCCGCTCGCTGTGCAAGGCGCCTCTCACTCGTTCCAGGATTTCCAGACCGGAAAGGAACGGCAGTTCCAAATCCAGGAGCACGAGATCGAATTCTCCTTGTTCAATCAGGCGCAGCGCGTCCTTGCCGTTCTCGGCTGTGACAGGCTCGTGCCCCATCCAGGCGATACGATTCTCGAGTCCGAGAAGAATATCGCGGTCATCGTCGACGATTAGGATTTTTGCGCGCATTGTGTCTGTTCAGGTGCCCAGGTGTTTAGGCTGAAGGCTGAAGTATTCGGAACTTCGAACCTAGAATTTTGGAACTCGAATCGGCATGAATCGTATGGGCTAACAGCCTACAGCCTATCTACCTGAGTAGTTGTGAAATTGTAGATCATCCACATAGGAAAATGCACTTCTCTTGATTGCAGCAATCGAACAGGCCAGGCGCGATCCGAAATTTGGAATTCAAATTTTGAAATTCCGAACACTTCAGCCTTCAGACCGCCTTTCCCTATCCGTCTCAGCACTCAGCAGTTTTCTCTCATCCTGTCTGGCCAACTAATTCCTCATTCCACATTTCTCATTCCGCATTCCTCAGAATCTCACCCTCAGCCCCGCTTCTAACTCAGCACTCAGCACTTCCGCGGCGATCAGCCTTCAGCCTATCTACCTGGCTGCAAACAGGCACGGTGAAATAAAAGCGAGTGCCGGCTCCGGGCTTGCTCTCCACCCAGATGGTTCCTTGATGCATCGTCACCAGGCTTTTTGTAATAAACAGCCCAAGCTGAGCCCCCTGAGCGGAGGGTAGGGCAGACGGCACCTTGGAAAACTCCTGGAAGAGCTTTTCGAGGTGGCTCGGATCAATCCCGCAGCCGGTATCGGCGACACAGGTTTGGACAAAGCCTTCCGGGGTCGTCTGGAAATCGACGGTAATGCGGCCGCCTGGCGGCGTGAACTTGCTCGCATTGCCGATGAGATTCCAGAGAATCTGTTCCAGTTTATCCGGGTCCCCCTGAACCGCTGGGAGCCCTTCCGCATGCACGACCTCGATGGTAATCGTTTTTTCAGCCGCGACGGTGCGTAGGCTATCGGCGACTTGGAGGGCCGTGGCTTCGACGTAGACCGGTGTGAAGCTGAGCACATCCTTCTTGCTGTCAAGGCGGGACCAATCGAGCAATTGATTGATGATTCTGGTGAGCCGACTCAGGTTATGTCCGATGCGAGTGAGGTAGGTCAATTGTTGTTCGTTCACCGGCCCTGCAATACCGTCGCGCATATTGTCTGCAAAGCTGCGAATGACGGTCATGGGGGTGCGCAATTCATGCGACGCGACAGAGAGAAACAGCGACCGCCGCCGATCATGTTCCTGGAGCGCCTCGTTGACGGTGGACAATTCCTGCGTGCGTTCTGTAATACGTTGTTCGAGGTGCTGCGTGAGTTCTTCGAGGTGGGAATAGGCTCTGGCGTTGTCGATGGCCGCAGCCACGTGGCCGGCGATCGTCAACAGCATATAGAGATCCTCGTCCGTGCAGGGTTGTCCGCCCCGGTCTCCGGCGAGGTACCCGAGCACCTGGTTCTGACTCTGGAGCGGTACCGCAACGAAGGACGTCACCCCGGTGCGGCGAGCCAACTCCAGTATCGGTGGTTGCATGCGATCGGCCACGGCCTCAAGGTTCGGGATGAGCAAGGGCTTGCCATGAATCAGCAGGTCGGCTTGGAGGCCACCATCGTTCGGGATCGGCACATCAAGATGGCGAGCCGCCTCCGCAATGTCCGGCGAGACCCCGGCGATGTGGGCCACATAGGCCGTGTCTCGTTCGCGATGCCGCAGCATCAAAAACATCCGCGTAAAACCCAGATTTTGGATTAGGAGTTCCAGGAGGGTGTTCAGAATCTGGTTCAAGTCCAGCGTCCGGGCGATGGACGCACTGACTTGATGTAACGTGGTCAATTGACCGACCTGGTGTTCGATGGTGGCCATGTTCGCTGTAATGGCGATGCTCCTTTCCTGTAATGCGTGGGTCATTAGATTGAACATGTTCGTCAGTTGGCCGACTTCGTCGCGGGTGGAGGGCATGAGGGGCATAGGCGCGCGGCCCTCAGCCACTTGTTGAGCCACACCGGCAAGGTTTATCAGCGGCTTCGTAATGCGGCGGGTGAGCAGGTAGGCGCCGAGCGCGCCTACGCCGATGATGAGGATGGTGAGGAAGAGAATATCTCCGATCGTCGTTGTGAGATCTTGTTTCCAGCGTGCGTCGGACAATCCTATTTGGACGACACCGGACACGAGTGCCGGCTGTGTCGGGGATGGGTTGGTGCCTCCTTCATTCAGCTGAATTGATAAGGAAGGCAGCGAGGTGCTTCCTTTTGCCGTTCGCAGCACCGGCATGGCAAAGTCGTACACGATTTCCTCCCACGCAAATCGGTTTCCCACCCTGGTGGAGAGGGAGAAACGTGTCATCAGAGGAGTCGTATTCGGAGATTGGAAGAGATGCTTCGCAATCTGACTGTCCGGGTATAGAGGATTTTTTACGGACCGCACAAGGCTGGCAGCCGATTGGCGTGACCCCTTCGTCTTCCGGGCGAGCACGGTGCCGTTCGAGCCAGTGATGACTACATACACCACATCCTGGACAGCCACGATGCCTTCCATGAATTGTTGGAGCGTAGCTTGATCTTCCCCCACGAGGCCTGCATATTGGAAGTGTTCATTTTCTGCTACGCTTGTGAGAAGGATCGTTCCCAGCTGCTGGAGGTTGCTGGCCATCGACGCTCGCCTCTCTTCGACGTAGTACCAGGTCAAGGTCACACAGGCGATGACCAGAATGAGGCTGAAAACTAGCACGAACTTTGTGCGCAGGTTGGGGAAACCTTTCGTGGGTAATGCCACAGGAGCTACGGGTTCCTCTGGCGGGTGAGGAGGATTCAATTGCCTGTCCCCATTAATAGGTTTCATCGATGAGACTCGTCAGCTCCTTTGAAAACATAATGCCGAGGAACCTCGCGGTCTTGAAATTGACGGTGATCTTGAGTCGCTCGATCGGCACCGGGTTGAGCGGCAGCAGCTGTTCCCCGTCGAGAATGCGCTTCGCGAGCAGTCCGGTCTCTCGACCGACATCGCTGTAGTTGACGGACATGCTGAGCAACGCTCCGAGGTGTGTGAACTCCGGTGAGAACCCGATCACGGGTATCTGACGTGCGAGCGCTGAATCAAGGATGAATTGTACGGACTCGTTCGTCAATACCGTAGAATCCGGTATGAGCCAGAGGGCATCAACGTCCGAAAGCAGCGCGCGCAATTGCTGGGGCACGTCCTTATCACTCTCGACGGGAAACCCCTTCAATTGAAAGTCGGAGATGGTGGCCTGCTGCACCGCGTCCTTCACCCGAGAGGAGGTCTTGGCGGGATCATAGAGCGTCCCGAGCTTGTGAAGGGTCGGCAGGAACGTCCGCATGATCTTCAGCTGTCGGTCGACCGGGACCTCCAGGAGCGTGCCGGTCATGTTGGCGGTTGTGAGCTGGTGTTTCAACGGGTCCAGGATCATCATATAGACGATCGGGACATCCACAATTTCTACTTTCGCTGCCAACGCGGCCTTGAGCCCCACGGCGACGACCAGTGACGTATTCGATGCCCGCAGCTTGCGGGCAATCTTTTTCCCAAGCTCCAGGTCGCCTTGCGCATCGTATTCGGTATAGATCGCTCCAATCGGGCCCGTGGCCTTCAAGCCTGCAACGGCCTCATGATACGCGGGAATGCCGGAAGATTGCAGGATAGCAATGTCCATCGCCGAGGATTCGGACACACGCAGGGTACAGAGGCCAAGCAACAAGACGAGTCCCACCACGGCCCGGGCTCCTAAGGAACGCCCTTGCGTTCGTGAAAGGTGAAAGGTGAAAGGTGAAACGTCGTTCGTCGCTCGTCCGAAGAAAAGAGCATACGGCGTATGGCTTATGGCCGATAGCATGTGCAGAAAAGACAGGACGTTCTTCGTTCGTGCTATACGCCATGAGCGATTCGCTATCAGCTCCTGTTTCTTGCCATCAGCCATACGCTCTATCCCCCACGAGATACGTTTCACGTTTTACCTTTCACGTTTCACGCGTAACGATCTTCGTAAGCTGGCGGACCGTCCCCAATATATGCAAAGCGTTTCCGTCACGATCTCGAATAATCTCACCCGTCCAGACACACCATTGGACGCTGCCGTCCGGCTGCAGGACGCGATGTTCAAACGTCACATCGGCGCGTTGCGGCTCCAGCGTGCGGCGCATGGCGAGCACAATAGTCTCACGATCGTCCGGGTGGACGAGCGCGAGCAATTCGTTCTGCGTGCCGCGGACCGATCCGGGCGCCACGCCGAGCAACGTGCCGACCTGTGGCGACCAGTAGAATTGACCGGTCTGAAGGTCCCAGTCCCAGAGCCCCACCGGCGCGGCAGTCGTGCCAAGACGCCGTCGCGCAACATCGGCACGGAGCGCATCTTCGACGCGCTTCCGCTCGGTAATGTCGGTGGAGATGCCGCACGTCGCATAGGGCTTGCCGGTATGGTCGCAAAGCGGGAATTTGATCGAGATGTAGGCATGGAGGCCATCGGAATGGGGCGCGTATTCCTCATATTCCACCACTGTGTTTCGCTCCAACACCGTCACATCGTTGGCGCGAAACGCATCGGCGATGTCCTTGGGGAAAATCTCATGATCGGTATGACCGACAACCTGGTCCGTGGTGAGGTGAAAGAGCTGCTCGAACCGGCGATTGGTGAGAAGATACCGGCCATCCGCGTATTTCACATAGATCACGGCGGTGGTGTTGTTGATCACATCTTGCAGGAGTTGCTCGTTTCGGCGAAGCGCATCCTCCGCTTGTTTGCGATCCGTCACGTCCCTGAGGGAGCCGGCCATACGGGTCATCCGGCCGGTCTCGTCCCAGATCGCTTGGCCGCGGGCGCGGAACCAGCCATACTCTCCTGCCTTGGTGAGGAGCCGGTATTCCACGTCGTAGGGATCGCGTCGTTCGATATGGGCCGTCAAGGCGGCGAAGACGCGGTCGGCATCCTCGGGATGAAGCCGGGAAGCCCAGCTCTCCAAGACATCGGGAAATTCCTCGTCGGTATAACCCAGCATGGCTTTGATGCGAGGAGACCACCAGACCGGCGTACGCGGAGAACTCCACGGTTCGTCGGGAAGGACCTGTCCATCCCAGAAGCCGTCATGGGAGCCTTGGATTACGATCTCCAAGCGTTCTTCGCTGGCGCGCAAGAATTCCTGGATGCGCACCTGGTCTGTAATATCTTCGGCCAAGCCGACGATGCGATAGACGATTCCAGAGGAATCACGGATGGGGAACGCGCGATCGGAGATCCATCGGATTGCTCCATCGGGTCGCAGGATACGATACTGCTCATCGTAGGTCCCGACCGCCTGCTTGTGTATGGCCGCTTCAAGGACGCGGGCCCGATCTTCTGGGTGGATCGCATCGAGCCACGATTGGGGTGAGGCGTGCAGGCTTTCGCAGGATCGCCCCCAGATTTCTTCATAGCCTGAACTGATATAGAGCATCTGCTGTTTCGCGGGATCGGTCATCCAAAAGACTTCTCGGATATGTTCCGCCAGCTGGCGAAACCGCTCCTGACTTTCCTCCACCGCGTGCTGGGCCTTCTTGCGCTCGGAAATGTCGCGAATGATGCCGCTATAGTAGGAATTCTCCGTACTTTTCCAGGTGGCCAGGGAGAGTTCGATGGGAAACTCCGTTCCGTCTTTCTTGAGCCCATATACCTCAAGGACAGACCCCATCACGCGGCCTTTGCCCGTTGACTCCATGAGCGCGATGCCTTGCTCATGAGCGTGGTGGTAGCGTGCCGGCATCAGCAGAGTGAGCGATTGTCCGATCACTTCTTCCTCGGCGTAGCCGAAGAGCGCCGAAGCAGACCGATTCCACGAGAGGATGAACCCGCGATGATCGGCCACCACGATGGCATCGGTGGCCGAATCCACCAGCGAGCGGAAGCGGTCTTCGCTTTGGCTGAGGAGGTGTTCCGTCCGTTCGACCTTCACGGCGAGGTCCTTGACCCCGATGGCGCGACGGAGCGTGTGCCGAAGTTCCTCCCGATCATACGGTTTCGTGAGATAGGCATACGCCCCCTCCTTCAGCGATCCCACGGTGCGATCCTGCGAGATATGGGCGGTCACGATCACGACGGGGAGAGAGGGGTCCAGGCGTTGGGATTCTTTCAAGACTTCGAGCCCATCGCCGTCCGGCAGGCCCAAGTCCAGCAAGATGGCGTTGAAGCGATGGGCTCGAACGAGTTCGATGGCACCGGCGACAGTGCCGGCAACGGTGACATCGTAGCCATCATGGCGCAGCAAATCCTCTAACCCGATGACAAGGTCCTGATTATCTTCCACGACAAGGACGGAATAGGGACTGGTTGTGGGGAGCATAAGACCTCAACTCCTGGGAAGTGCTGAGTGCTGAGTGCTGAGTGCTGAGTGCTGAGTGCTGAGTGCTGAGTGCTGAGTTTTGAGTTCTGAGTTCTGAGTTTTGGGATCCGGGTTCTGAGTCAACGGCTGCGCCGAGTTCTGAGTTCTGAGTTTTGAGTTCTGAGTTGTTAGGTTTGAGTTGCAGGCGTGAATCGGTTGCAGCAAGCTTGCGCCGGGTAGTCAAAATGATGCTGTTCAACATGTTTACCAGCTCGCCACATTCTGTCAGCAGGCCGGCCAGTTCCGGATGGTTGTGCGGTTGAGTTTCCCGAATCAGCCTTAACCAGTAACTGGCCTCTCGAGCCTCTTTCGCAACAATTGCGAGCTTGGAAATGAAATCTTTACTGCTCTGTCCTCCCAAGGCTTCCTCGACATTGGCTCCAATTGAGGTCCCGGACCGGAGTAGTTGCCTGGTCAAGACCAAGTCGGTGCTGTCTTTGCGCAGCCGTCGACCGTAGTTGACCAATCGTACCGCAAAAGCGAAACTCTTTTCCTGCACAATGCTTCGAGAACGGCGTTGTTCCATGTCTAGCTCCTGACTCTCAGAAGTGCTGAGTGCTGAGTGCTGAGTGCTGAGTGCTGAGTGCTGAGTGCTGAGTGCTGAGTGCTGAGTGCTGAGTTCTGGGTTTTGGGTCACCGGCTTCGCCGAGTTCTGAGTTCTAAGTTCTGAGTTTTGAGTTCTGAGTGTAAACTGGCGATGACGGACCTAACTCAGAACTCAAACCCAGAACCCAGAACTTCTCTCTCCTCGCCTTCCAACTCAGCACTCAGGACCCAGAACTCAAAACTTCCCGGTGCTCAGCACTCAGCACGTCTCCCTCCTCGTCTTCCAACGCAGGACTCCTCTTTCATCTCTTCCGGCCAACTCAGAACTCATAACTCAGAACTCACAACTGTACGGTCAGCTTTTCCGGCCAACTCAAAACTCAGAACCTAGAACTCAGCACTCAGCACTTCCCGCCTCAGCACTTCCCGACTTGCTCTGTCATACATATACCTATATGCTGTCGGACAGGAGGTGCTCCATGGCTCTTGTTCAAGTGTCCGCCAGATTGGACCCCGACAAGTTGAAACGAGCGAAAAAGGCCCTCGGGACTAAATCTACAACAGAGACCATTCAAAAGGCCCTAGATTTGGTGACCGAGAAAGCCGCCCATGATTGGGTGATCCAACGATATAGCGGCGTTGGGAAGCGGGATGCGTTCAAGGTCAGCTAAGTTGGCCATCCAGGATACCTCAGTCTTAACTCGGAGGTTTTGAGTTCTGGGTTCTGAGTTTTGGGTTCTCACTCAGTACTCAGCATTTCTCTTTCGGCTTTCCTGACCAACTCATTCCACATTTCTCATTCCCCATTCCTCCGAATCTCCCCGTTAGTTTTCGACCAACTCATAACTCAGAACTTCACGGTCAGCTTTTCCGGCTAACTCAGAACTCAAAACTTCCCCGTACTCACCGGCAATCAACGAGTACAATTGTAAACAGCAAGAGTCGTGCTTGCGGGGAGGCGGGACGGGGGAAGAAGTTCTGGGTTCTGGGTTAGGGGCCGGGCTGAGGGTAAGATTCTGAGGAATGCGGAATGAGAAATGAGGAATGAGGAATGAGTTGGACAGACGAGATGAGAGGGAAGTGCTGAGTTAGAACCGAAGCGTGAAGGTCAGGGTTCGAAGCTCCGAACACTTCAGCCTTCGGCCTTCAGACCGCCTCACCCGTTATGCGATTCCGGCGAGGGGCTTCCTTGCCGCTTGTCGTGGGTGCGATGGTTGTCACCAAGGAAGTCGAGAACGATCACCCAGATGAGCCCGACCAGCCCGATAAGCAATGTCCACTCAATTGCCTGTGTCATAGCGCTCCCTTCATCGACGAAACCGGCATTGATATATCGTAACTACTCAGGTAGATAGGCTGAAGGCTTTTAGGGGGCAAGATAACACAGGTGGATAGACTGAAGGCTGAAGTGTTGGACCTTCGATCCTCGAAACACGGCCTTCGGCCTTCAGCCTGAACACCTGAGGAGTTGCGACATTTCATAGCCTTCAGCCTGAACACCTGAGTAGTTGCGATATCTCCAGCAAGCCGCATGCCTAGTCTAAAATGCACTTGTCCTCGGTCCAGTCTGCGGTTTTTCCAAGAATTGCGCCCGTGCGGAAGCTGCTAAGCGAGGGTGGAAAGCAATCCACGTGAATCAAAAACGATTCAGCACTGAATCAAAATTGATTACCGGATCGGAGAGACGGGCAGGGCGGGGGGACGGGCAAAGAAGTGCTGAGTGCTGAGTCACTGGGGAGTTCCGAGTTCTGCGTCTTGGGTTCTGAGTTGGCCAGAGGTACTGAGGGTGAAATTTTGAGGAATGAGGAATGTGGAATGAGGAATGAGTTGGCCAGAAGAGATGAAAGAGGAGTTCTGAGTGCTGAGTTTTGAGTGCTGAGTTGGAAGACGAGGAGAGAGAAGTGCTGAGTTAGAAGCAGATAAGACAGGCGAAACTGGCGTGACAAGCCCGATTCGAAGTTCGAAACTCGGGGTTTGAAGTTCCGAAAACCTCGAACTTTGGATCTCGAACCGTCCTCCGTCCCGACCGCCCCTGTCCGCGTCAAACTCAGAACTCAGAACTCAAAACTCAGAACTTCTTTGCCCGTCGCGCTTTTCTCGCAAGTCTCGCGAATCTCGCGAATAACGGGATACGCTTCACGAAGGGAATTAAGGGGACCGGTGCGAACGGTGCGATAGTCCGTTGGATTTGCGGCCTATTCTGGAGTGCGATAGCGGACAGAATGGTGGATAAACATTGGGTTTTTTAGTAGACTTGCCTTCGATAGATTGCGGCGCTGGCTTGCTACTCTGGAAAGGTCGCCCTCACCAGACTAATACGTGAGCAGCGGATGCCGGTCGTTGTAATGGCTTTCGTGTTGAGAAATAGTGAGCAGTAAGAGGAGACGCTATGAAGTTTACGATCACCATTACGCGTGACGAGGATGGGGCCTACATTGCTGAATGTCCGGCTATTCCGGGATGCGTCAGTCAAGGCAAGACGGAGGCAGAAGCGCAAGCCAATGTGCAGGACGCGATCAAACAGTGCCTTGAAGTGCGTGCTGAGACGGGGATGCCTCTGACGGTCCTCACTCGTCAAGTAGAAGTCATCGCGTAATGCAGCCGGTTCCAGTTCTTCCTCCATCCGACGTTATCAAGATCTTTCAGCGACTTGGTTGGCAGATGGTTCG